>TARA_R110002074_G_scaffold203494_4_pt1 | contig 13616 bp, 16 predicted proteins | sample TARA_R110002074 | Tara Oceans TARA_R110002074 (sample SAMEA4397215) | marine metagenome | biome: Polar Biome; feature: [MIX] marine epipelagic wind mixed layer (ENVO:01000061); material: water (ENVO:00002006), including particulate matter (ENVO:01000060) such as... | depth 10-100 m
GTAATATAATTATACTCAAAAAGCGTTTTATCCGCTCCGGAACCACCACCTAATATCAGATCACCGTGTTTGTGGGTGGTCGAGTTCCCCCAATTAATCTCTCTCTTCATACTTTCTAACATTGCCTCAACTCTTTTGAGTCCTATTCTTTTGCTTCCCATAGTTAAAAACCCTCCTTTTATAATCGTGTCACCGCGGTATTGCGGCCGTGCCTTTAAGCACGCAGTAACTTGGAATGAACCTTTATGGTTCACTTGTAAATAGTTTCATATTGTGCTTTGGACATAAAAAAACCCGCCCTCCGAAGAGAGCGGGTTGATGTTTGTCAACTGACAGTTAATCGCTAGGATTAAGCCCCAGTATCGCCTTGCTCACCGATGAGTCCGCGGACGATAACAAGACCGTACATATCCGGACGCACCATCTTCTTAGCGTAGCGAGTCATCACGCCCTTGCGAGGCACGAAGTCTTCAACACCGAAGATTGTAGGTGTGACCTGTAACGGAACATACGGAGCGTAGACATAGCCACTTTCGAGGAAGCTACCACCCTTACGGCCGACAAGGATAACTTGACGGGGGAAGTAAGGATCGACAAAGATGTCGAACTTCTTCGAGAGAGAACCAGACTTAACAGCGCCGATGGTTCCACGGTCTGCATCAGCAGTCACGGAAGCACGGAAACCAGCGGTAAACTCAAGGATGTTAGCAACTTCAGGTGAACACACCACAAAGTTAGCACCACCCCGAAGAGTCTTGCGATGGATCTGTGCAGACACATCATTGATGGTCTCGATCAGAGTCTCATACCATTCACTCACAGTACCGGTGAAGTCAGGAGCAGCCGAAGATGCACCGAGTTCAGCACCAGTCTCTCTGTCAACAAAGAGTCCCGGAGCGCGTGACCAGTAGTAAGTACCAGCGGTTGCACCAACAACGAGGTCATTAATGATCTCGCGGTCGATCTCAAGAGCAATTTGCTCAGAGAGAATGCTGGTAAGCTCAACTTCAGCGTCCAAGTTGTGATAGGCATTTAAGTCCTGTCCCAATTCAGGCGTCCATTTCGCTTTGAGTTTCTTGGTCGTGGCGGTAACAGCCACAGAGTCGACCTTAATGTCGATCTCAGGGATGCCAACGTCATTTTCAAGACCCCAGTCGGTAGTACCCTTCACACCACCAGTTGCGTCTGCCTGAGCAAACGAGTCCTTGGCTGCGTAACTAAGAGTGTAAATACTACCAGTGAGTCCCTGTGCAAGCTGATCGGGCGCTCTTGAACCATCTTTTGAGACAGCAAAAAGCAAGATCTTATCGCCAGAAACGTTGTTCACCGAACCACTGTATTGAGTGAAACGGCGGACCTGCTGACCGGAGTCGGTATGTTCGTCCGCGGTTGACGCGAGCGTGCCGGTGCCGAAAGTAGCAATACCGTGAGAACCAGATGCAACGATAGAGATCAGGTTATCGCGGTCAAGCGGATATCCAGATGCCTCCAAGTTACCAACGGTAATTGCGGCAACAGCGATGTTCGATGTTCCGGAAATCAACTCTGGGTCATATTGAACCAGCGAATCCAGATCGCGAACTGCGGCTGAGCCGGAGTTACCCTTAACATGGGTACGGTAAGTACCGGACATGATGACACTCACCTTGTCGTCAATTGTTGCCGCGGCAAAGGTCGTCGAACCGGTTGGAGAAGCATAGCCGTTATTAAGGGCATAGAAACTCGATTCCGAACCAGAACCATGGGACAGTGTAATACCACCCGTGATCTGAGAACCTACCTTTCCACCACCATACACCGAAGTGTCGGCTCGGGTTCCTTGGTACATAAGTCTCGGAGTATCCCCACTAAACTTAAAGTCTAGGAAGAATATGAGACCACTTGGTAACGACATAGGTTGCACTGAAACAACATCGTTGGCCAAGAGTCCGCCGAATACGCGACGAACAAGGGGGAATGCGACCGATGCGAAACCTTCGACATCGCCTGCATTCATCGTGGAAGCTTCTCTCAGAAGCTGCGAAGCTTGGTTCTCAAGAAGTCGGGCCATGCCCTGTTTCTCGTGAACAAGTTCGAGGCCTTCGAGAAGACCTGTCTTTTCCCACTTAGAAAGTAAGGCATCGCCTTCTTTCTTGAGATCGCGTGAAACGATCCCTTCAGTTAATTTATTTAATACTGACATTTTTAAATCACCTCCTTTTAATTTTTTTGGATTTATCAATTAGCTTATTCTCTAGATATACCCGCTAGTCTTTGGAATCTATCTTTCACCACGAGATCTCGTTGTGAATTAGTTTTCGTCCGACGTGGTATAGTCGTTGAAGGTCGTCTGATAACTTCGCTCAGTGATTCTTTTCTGGTCCGCGATGGACCCACTGCGCTTTGAAGGGTTTCATGAATAACCTTCGCTTCCTCTATAGAACCGGCCTTTTGAATAGATTCGACAATTTTAGTCTTTTGTCGCTCATTCAGGGAGGGACTACTCAGCGTCTGATTGGTATAGAGTAATTTTGCATTTCGAAGAGTAACCTCTTCTAGTTTATCTCTAAATTGAGATAAAATCTTTTTAAATTCTTTGTTTGATTCCAGTAGCTTGGAGTTCTCTGTTTTGAGTTTCTTGATTGTATTTTCATACATTCCAAGTCTTATGGCTGTGGCTTCGTCCACATCCTCGGTGGACGATTCTTCGGCTTCTGTGGCCGCCATATCATAATTTCTGTCAGATTCCGGCTTGCCGGCCCAGTCTTCGGAAGCTTCGGCGGTCAAATCTGTGATCAATTCTTCGATGAGTGACTCAATATCGATATCGCTCTCATGGATTCGATCAGCATGCATCCTCTCACGGCCGACATCCCTATCTTCGTTGCCTGTTCGTGCTGCGGCGCCGCCTTCTTCTAATTCTTCGTCTTCCTCGTGAAGGCGGTCTTGGAGCATGCGGTCATGGCCTTGGTCGTGGTCTTCATTACCAGTTCGGGCTGCGGCGCCACCCTCCGAAAGAGCTTCGGACATTGCCTCTGCAATAGCCCCCATCAATAAGTCGTCATCAATTTCCAGCCCTTCTCCCAATCCCATGAGTTCTTCTGGGTCGGCAAGGTCGGCAGCTTCATCCGCCAAGTCTTCCCGGGGCATAGGCATACCCATCTCCCCTTGTTTCGATAACTCATCATCAATTTGTCTTAATTGGTCAACTGTTATGGTTAGTGATAATTGCTCGCCGTCTTCTGGACATGGGCAAGCTGGTTCGCCACCCATGGAGGCGGAGGGGATATCAGCCAGTGCGTCAGGCTCAGCAGCGGGGTCACCCATGCCTGCTCCAAAGATGTCTTCGGGGTTAATTGCTGCCAGATCTTCTTCTTCTGGAGGCATAACCATTTCCTGTTCTAGTATTGTCTCAACAGCCGAGCGTACTTCGGTAGAGTACTTTTCGAGTATTTCGACCTGTGCGTTCTTAAGCGCAGCATCTCGAAGGTCGTTAGCATCTACAATAGCCTGTTCTAATAGAGAATTCATTTACATTCCTCAAAAAACTTTTAGTTCACAAATAAATAGTACATCCAAACATTAAAGGCCTATTAAGTTAGAATATATGGCGCCAAATTAAGTCGCCACCTGCTTCTTGGCTCTGGATATTGCTTTTCGTTTCGCCGTTCTCTTTTTTTCAGAAGGCTTGACGAAATATAATGTCTCTCTATATTGCTCAATAATTTTAATTTTCTTACACTTCTTAAGGAAGCGGCTTACTAGTCTTTCGGGGGGTTCGCCTTCTCTGTTATAAACAGATACATGGGAGGGTCTTTTACTCTTTGCAATCGGGGCCGGCCGATTTCCGCTCTTATTCTTGCGATTGTTGCCTCCGTGCCGATGATTAAACTTTTTTCTCTTATAGGCCATAGTGCTCTCTCTAACTTAGATATTCGCCATTGTTCCGGAACCACCAACTCCCAAAAGCCCTTGCCACGATGCGGTCAGGTGGGAGGCTACAATTCCTGTCAGGCCTGCCATAACTGTAACTTCAGGGGTGTTAGCGTCGTCAGACATAAGATAAAGCCTCGTAATACGATAGTCGGCCGAGAAGGACGCGGATGGTGCTAACTTTACATGATTATAGTAAGAATAGCCTTCATCGTGCATCCCTTGTGCAGAAAACCCTACACGGATTGCCGCGGCATTCATGCCGTTCTCTTCAACGTCATCATCGCCATCATTGCGAACAGTGACGAACTTTGAGACGTTCGGGAAAGCTATCTCAATAGGAGTGGCGGTTGAAGACCCCGAAGCAGGGGCTGTTATGTTAGACTGTATAAATGGGCGAGCGCTGGCTTGGTAAGATGGCGTGTGACCAACTCCAACTTCGTATCTTTTGTGTATGGGGTGATTTGATGACATTATGTTCTCCGTTACTAATAAATAGTACTCACTTCATGAAAGCTTTCCAGTTTTTTCCGCCTAAAGCCAGAATGCCTGAAATATCTACACCAGCATCCTTCGGGTCGCGGTTAGCTAGCGGAGATGCTAGTGATGTAGGCGAGGCTGCGGCCGATTGTTGCATAGGGGCTGTTCCTTCAAATAGGTTAATACCATTATAAGAATCTTTCCCTATTTTGTCAAGCAGTTCTTTCTTCTGCTTCCTCAAAGATTCGATATGAGCGGATCTCGATTCTTCAATCAACTGGTGCTGAACGTCTGGGTCCCTTGTCTCTTGTATAGTAACTTGGTTGGCGTTACCTAAGCCTAGTGCAACTTCTGATATGATCCCAGAAAGAAGCCCTCCTTCCAGAATGGCTTCGTGAACGCATTCGCGAACGATGGGCCTTATCATTTTTTTTAACTCTTCTCTTTTCATTTTTCTCTCAGGATGTCATTAAGCAAACGATTAATCTTGTCTGCCTTGGTAAAGATGTTTGGTTCTTTATGTTCTTTCATCATAAAGGCACCGGGTGTAGATGGCTCTGAAACAAAATCAAAGCAAATTAGTTGAAAGTCGTCTTCTACAATTGTGCTGCCTCTCTCTTCTCTGGTCGAGCCTAGTCCTCGGGAGGAAATACCGAGCGTGACTCCCGATTCGGCCAAGTTCTTGAGGATCTTTCCCGAAGGAGTATTTAGAATCTCAACCTTGCCCATAAGAGCCGGGCCGTCCCACCACATATCGGTAACGAGGTGAGAGGCATTTTTAAGATTGATAACAGAGTCGTCTGGGTGGTCTAGCTCTCCGAGGGCCCGGCGTTCTTTTACAAGTTTCCAATAATTCTCAACTTCCCGCTGGAGGATCTTCTTGGCGTACACTCGTCCATTGCCGTTGGGTGTGTCAAACTTCTGCATGCAACCGGTCATGAAGTACTTCTTGCCTGTGGCCATGAGTCTTCTCTCATCTTCGGTTAGCATGTCTTGACACACTCCGCCGTCACAAAGTGCATAGTATTCTCTTAAAAGTTGTTTTCCCATATTATTCTCCATTAATCTTGCATGCGGGCGTGACCCGCCCGAGTTAAGATCCTTTACAGCATCGTCGAACTCTTGGAATATTTCTACATCGCATTGTTAAGTTCCCTTTCCCCTTTCTTCTCTCTTAAAAATAAAATACGGGCGCCACCCGCGTGAGTCATGCCCCGCGGCAACAGCGAGCGACCGGTCTTAAAAACCAACTGCGCTTTGCAATCATTATTCTCATTGCTGGTCTCCTTTGGAAGAGTTTTCGATTCTGAGTCCTTCGTCACTGACAATCATTGAAAGAATGTAAGAAACTCCGGCACCTACACAACCACAAATAAAAAAGTTTGCAATAGTGTAGTCAAAAGTAAATAGTTCTGTCCATTGGTTTATGGCAAATAAAAACCAACCCGAGTGGAATCCAAAACACAAAGGGCAATGGAATAGTTTTCCAAAACCCCCAAGCCATTCTTTGCTTGGTCGTATTCTATTAAAGATGCTCGCATACACGACAAGAAAGGTCAAGCCGTAGCAGGCGAGCGCAAACCATAATAATTCCATGTTAACTCCTATAAACTATCAACATGTTTAACAAAATTATACCCCATTTCAGATGCGTCTGCTATAGTAGCTACGACGGTTTCTTCTTGGGACCCGAGGGCTTGCCTTACATCATCCATGGTAATATCTGGAAATTTTGGTGTAGGGTCGCCGGGGAAGAACGTCCACATAGTCAACTTGTTCGGATCGTCTTTGGGGGGCCCTAATATCAATGTAGTGTGTTTAACCTTGCGATTGCCTTCCGGAATTTGTGTCACCACTTCTGCCAACTGTTGGCCAAACTTAGGGCTACCTTCGTCTTTCACTGTAACTTTGCCACCGTGGGCCGGTTGGAACCTGACCGGCTGCTCTTGTGGCAGGCCCTTGATTTCGGCGATGCCTAGGGTGCCGGGGATTGGGGCCTTGAAAGCTATAGCGGGGCTATTAATGTTTGGATGATTATACGGCTCCCAGTTAGCGTTAATCAGATCGTCAGGCGATATTGGCGAAGAAAAAACACTTCCGGCTGCTTCGGGTCCCGGGTTTCTTTGTATGACCGAGGTCTTTAAATACTCCGGGTCGGTGTTGGCAAAAGCTTGTCTTACGGTATCGTCAGTCTCAGCCTCATTGACAAACTGGTTCCACCTCTCAAATAGTAATCTCATCATTCGCTCCTAAAGGGTGTAGTTCTGCCAGTAAGGGCCATAGTTGTATCCGGGGCGTAAAGTTCCCTTCATATCTTCATGGGGGACTTCGCCAAGCTCGGTAGAATCTTCTTCTTCCGGGTCTGTGAAGCGGTCAGTATTCAACTCGTCGAACTCTTCCACAAACTCAAAGTAAGGCCTCTCTTCATCAATCCATTTTGAGATATTCAAAAGAGTTGTCTGTATCGGTTCTAGGTCTGTGCTCGGCAGAAGATCTCCCTCTAGGCTGCCGTATATAGATCCTCCCTGAACCGACTCGGGAACGACTATCCCCCTTTTCATTAAGTAACCAAATAATCTACTAGATGAAGCATATACTATATCGCTCATGAGTTCCTTTGGGAAACAAGTTATCTTATTTTTGGCGGCAGAGAGAACAATATCAATGTCGCCGTGATCAAATATCATAATGTCGCCGTCAAGCGATTTGCGGACGTCTAGGTTTATTCTTATCTTTTTCGCCGGCTTCGCTGACGAAGACGTGCCGGGAGTGTCGGAGCCGAGGGTGACATTCAAGGGCATTATTTTTTAGCCTCCTCAACAAGGGCTTGTATTTTTAATACCTCTTTTATCATACTGTCGTTAATTGGAGATCCCTTATAGGACTCCAACAGTTCTGATATTTTTTCGATTTTGTTTCCCAGATCCCTGTCTTCTTTAATTTCGCGGGTTTCCGATAACTCAGTTAATTCTTTTTTTAGCCTGTGTACTTCTTCATTTAAGTAAACCTTAAGCGACAATCCGTTATCCTCAAACATGCGCAAAAAGCGCTTCATTAATTGTTTTTGTTCTGGAATCAATTGTGGCCCGTACTTTTCATTGAACTTGCTAACAAAATTCTTGTAAACGAGTTTGTCAACATGTACTATTTTGCTCTCCTTGATTTGAGCGCTGCACGAAGTTAGGTCTTGGATCAATCTTCTCTCTAGGAGCACCTTCTCTTTCGGTGAGGCGGGGATCCCGAACATCTGGCTGATCGTGGCTAGATTTTTGTAATTTGGCACAAAGTTGGAATAAACATTAGATGAAATTCTTTTATTAATTTTATTAACCAAAGAAGTTTGTTTTTCGAATATTACTTTTTGATTCAAATCTTGATGTGCGTTTCTGGTTTCCTGTACGAGACGCTCGGCCGTGTAGACATCTAAGTTTTTTGTCTCATTCAGGGTTTTATATAGGCCCAATTCTTGGCCAAGGGGCTCGGAAGGGCCAAAGTATTCTTTAATGAGGACCAAAATCACATTTTTCTTCTCTTCTTCTTTATTAAAAGCTGCCTTTGTCAATTCGTTAACCAAGGCCTCGAAAAGAAAAGCGGTATTTCTTTTTTTATTGTGTTTTAGTCGCATCTAAACTCTCCAAATTTCCCAAGCTTTCTACTAAATTTTTAATTTCGTTGTTTGAATCAAACAACCTTCTTTCCTCTAGAGCGCACTTGTTATTATAATTAGATATCTGTTGCTCAAACATCCCTTCAGACATTCCTTTTTCAAGCTCGCGGAGGCCCCCAGTGCCCGTTAGGCCGGGGAAAATCTTCCGGATATCCCCTACGTTGGCGCCGATCTTCGCCTTTACGTGGCGTTTCTTCGCCCCCTTTCCTCTATTGTCGCGACCCCGCTTGACGGCATGATATACTTTATCTTTGGAGCCTTCGGTTTTATAACCCTCGTCCTCTCGACGTCCGGGTTGTGGCTCTTCTCCACCTTCAGATGGTGGTGTGGCCAGTAATACCTCATCGTCTCCGCCCGGTGCGCCTTCCTCTGGAGTATCTTCTTCTGGAGGTGGACCCTCGGCAGGTGGTGCCTCTTCTGGGCCAGCACCCAGTCCGGTCATGGCCTCCATGCCTGCGCCTCCGGCGCCAAGGCCTGCGGCTTCCTCTGCTACGGCTTCGGCAACAGCGGCTAGCTGTGCATCAAATTTGCGGTCATAGAAGATTTCTCTTTGATTTCTTAAGAACTCTTCTGAAGACATATTGAATAAGTGCTCAGAAATCCATCGTCGCGAGAAGAAACCCTCTACTGCTGCGCCGGCTACTGAGAACTTGCTGTCCCACTGCTCTAATTCTTGCAGTTCGGCTATTTTGGATGGGTTATTTAAAGAAATCTTAAAACTCACCAAATCGTCTCCGCGGTAGCCTAGAGTGTATAGGTGAACAATCCCTATCTTTTCAAGCTCTGACACGACTGCTCGTTGTAGCCTCTGAACGGTTCTTGCAAAACGGATATCTTTTTGGGCGAGAGTAGTTTTATCCTCTTCCGCGCCTTCGGCTCTTGATAAATAAGAAGCTGGGATTTTCAAGGCTGCAAAGAGCTTGTCTCTCAGATACTTAACATCATCAATATCGCCAGTAAAGGTACCGCCGGGGAGGGACTCAATGGTTGAAGAGGTGCCGCCGCGGACTGGAATGAAGAAGTCTTCCTCGATAGAAAGAGGATTATAACGGAGGTCCACTCGTCCTGTTTCCTCATCAACGATCTGGTTTCTTTTCATCTGAGTCATGACTTTCTGCATATATTGTTCGACTTCGCTGGCTGGGATATTCCCAACATCAATTTTGAACACCCTTCTATCGGGTGCGCGCACGATACGATATGCCATCATTGCATCTTCGAGCAAAACTAGTTGGCGCCAAATACGTCGGGCTGGCTCAAGGACTGATGTCCCGTAGGGGGCATACTTATCATTGCCCAAGATTCGGAAATGTGCCATCTGCCAGTTTTCCAACGTGAGACCAGCAGAGTTCCACTGATATTGGATATAGTCAGGATTGGTCTCGTCTTCACCCTCCATTCTCTCCACCTCTTGGGACGGGAGGCCGATGGCGGTTTTGACTCCATATTTATCATCGATGTCCAAATACAAGAAGAAGTCACCGTATTTACACATTGAGCGACACCATCCGAAAAGATTGAACTCAATGTTAAGAACATTGTGATATAGTGTTTGCAGTGTAGACTTAATTTCTTCGTTCGAACATGCGATATTCATCATAGGAGTTAAAGAAGAGTGAGTAGTCATCTCATCTGCATAAATGTCGAGGGCCGAAGCTATCTCTGGCGTGTATTCCATTTGATCGAAATCAACATACCTTTCGGTACGATTGTGCTGATTCATGATCTGCGGTTGTAGGTTTCCGAATGGTGCGTGGGCCGACTTCTTGAACTGTTGTCCGGACGCACTGTTGAACCGGGCAGCGTACTTATCAATCTGGTTTCTTCTTATTCTGCGCTGCTGCTGTGTTCTTCTACCTATAATTGGCCCAGATAAGAGTCTAGTTAAATTTCTGAATAACTGAGATCTTGCGTTTCTGGGGTTTCGTTTATTTCTGTTGTTTCCTGCCATTATGTTTTATCCTTTATACAGCCATAAAAATTCTTTTCTTTTATTAATTTGATCCGCGTTTCGTACCGGTTGGTGACCGGTCATACCCGCGATTGTGGTATTGAGAGAAGTACTAGTTTTAATCATTGAATTAACCATAGCTCTATTATATTCAAGGTCCCTTTTGTTAATTTCCAAAGCTGTATCTCGTACCCAGCACATTATTGCCAAAGACATAACCAAGTCGTCGTGATAACTCCTCATTGCTTGTGGTCTATTATTGTGCCATATAAAAGTTTTCAACTCATTGATAGTTCTAGAAGAATACAAATTAATTAGTTTATTTCTAATGAATTCTTCCATTTTCGCGACGATTAATGGTCGAGTCTTCGAAGAGGTAGTAAAACCAGCAACAGAGTTCTTGAGACCTTCGGCCTGAAGTTGGTCGACGTACTCGTGTGTGCTCTTAACAGAATAGTATAAATTTGGGTACTCCTTGTCCTGTAACTTCTCTAAAATGGAAATGCCTAGGCTGTTGTTTTCAACGACTAGTAACGCCTCGCCGAACTCACGGCCTGTGTTGTCAAGGATATGAGCAAAATCGCCTAGATTGGGCTTCCCCTGATACTCCCCAATGATCTCCATGGTTTCTAGTTTTAGGATATGAAAAACAGAAAAGTCGGCGCCATCGCCTCGGGCAACATCGGCTACCAACAAATAAGTAAAGTCTTGGTCATACTGTTCCCATAGCCACAAGTTTCTATCAAAACCAGTCTTATAGATAGGATCTTTCACTTTAGTAAACAAAAGTTCTATATCTTCTGGGTGTATGACTGTCTCACCGGAAGCGTTAAAGTTACACTCAAGTTCTTGTGCTATTTGCCGCCGAGACATGTTTTTTGTTTCTTTTTCAAACCAGTTTTGATCGCGGTCGGGATGGACCATCCATGGTAGGCGAATTGGGTAAAAATCATTTGATTCTTGGGAGGCCTCCATATATGTTTTGTGGAACCAGTTACCAACACCATTCGGGGTGGAGAGTGCGATACACCGGCCACCAGTTGATAGCGTAGGATATAGGCCTGTCCACAGATCTTCTAGGCCGTCAACATGGGCGGCCTCGTCAATTACAAGGAGAGACAAAGCTTCGGATCGGCCGGCGTCGCCAGATGTGGAAGCGGCCTTAACCTCAGAGCCGTTTGTCAGCACAAAAGAAGTTCGGTTGTCTATTTTAATATCAGCTATCTTCAGCCATGAAGGGACATTCTGCATAATGTTTTTCACCTTCTTGACCAAGTTCGCTGCTGTCTGGAACTTTGTTGCGATAACAAGGACATTTTTGTCCCGGTAAAATAGCATCAACCATACAATGTACGCGGCTGTAATAGTCGAGATACCTAACTGGCGGGCCTTGAGGATGACCGTAAATCGGTGATCGTCGAACTCAGTAAGCAGATCATCCTGATAGGGGTAGGTGTTGAAGGGTATTAGGCCCTTGAGGGGGTGTGAGATTCTTGCATAGCTATTTATAAAATAAGAAGAATCTTTTCCACACTTGAGTATTTCGGCAACTATCTCTTTTTTCGATAAGTCGTATGACATCGCATCACTTTTCGTTCTTATAATCGCTCAAAACATTCTTTCTAGATTTAACACCTTTCTCTGTGTAGACGGGTTGTCCTTGGGATGGCTCTTTTCTCTTATCATTTTTGGTTTTCTTGCCAAATCCTCCCAAGTCTAAAAAGCTTTTGAATTTCGCATCAACGCTATCTTTGGAATCGCCGCCGACCGGTTCCGTCCCCTTGGTGCCACCAATATCGTAATATTTCTGAGCTTGGACCCAAGTGCGAACCTTGGAAACATTTTGTACAATTGCTTTCATCTCGCCAGAGGCCTTTAACGAAAGCGTTGAGCCGGTCAGTTTTTTATATTCTTTTTTTAGGAATTTAGCTATATCTTCGATTTTTTGTTCGGTGTCGGACTCAAAGCTGTTGGCGTGTACATCTTTAAGCCTGCACTCTGACTGGTAGCTAATGCATATCTGGTTGCCGTGAAATCTACATGAAAAGCCATCCATAACTCTAGAGTCTTTAATGGGGTCGCCTTCTTCTCTTTTCAGGCCGATCTTAATTGGCTCTCCCTCCTCATCGAGGGCACCATCGTGAGAATTCGCTAATACTTGTGAAATACCCCTAACTATGTCAAGTGTAGTAGCCATTACTTGTCCCCCATGGCATCTCTTAGGGCTTCCCTGATCATCTTCTTGACTTCTTCAGTCTTGGACTCACTAACAAAGGGTTGCGCGATGGCCTTTTCTAGGCCAGCTTCGAAGCCCCTAGACGGCTGTTGGTAATGAACAAGCGATTTCATAAGACTTTCTATGCTTGTCAATTTTTTCAGCATTGCTTGAAATAATTCATCTTTGCCGACTGCGGCGCCTCCGGATGGTAGCGCCGATTTGGAAGTTTTAGCTTCTTTAATATTTTTACTCATTGTTTGGTCTCCAACCTGACTTTTCGTCTGTTTTCTCTTTCAGTGACCGCCATTTCTATATAACATTCATAGCAGCAATCAAATTTTCTCATGTAAATGTCGTCTTTGATCTCGAAAGAATACGCGCTGCAAACAGGGCATATTCTTTTTTCACTCTTCCTAGTAAGTAGTTTTTTAGATATAAAAACGCCATCAACTTCTACTTTCTCATTCTTTTCATCTATAACCCGCTGATTTTCGGCCATAATCTTAAGTTGTTGTAAATATTCTTTCTCTTTTTCTTCGTCCCAGTACTTTCTCGGATTCTGGATTGCTTCGCTTCCATACTTCTTTTCTATGGCCTTTTCAAGTTTTGCAATGTAATCTGGGTCCTTTTTCTTATCCATCACTTGCTCACGAGATGATAAGTACCAAAGCCAACTCCAAAGCCAACGGCTACGCTGGTTGCTACGACAAATGGTATATTTAGTTTTTTATTCTTTTTAATTATGCCTCTGAGTTCTTCGAGTTCTCTGTCCCTCGTGTCTATCTCAATTTGATAGCGTACTCTCGTCTCATCTAAAGTAATTTCTGTGTTTTTCATGACCAGATCATAGTCTAGAATGAGATTTCGTTTTTCAAACTCACACAATTTGCGTTGCTCTTCTTTAAGAAATTCTTTCCAAGTAAGCAATTTGGCTGTGGCCTCGGTATCAAAGCACGTTGCTTCGAAAGGAACTGGTGCGCCCATGGGCACAAGAGTAAATCTACCCTCGCCTGAATGGGCACTGGTCGGGTATACCAAACAAGCCAGAAATAATATTTTACTCAACATACTCAAAATGAAAGTTCTCCTCTATTTCTGCAATCAATTGTTCTGGGTTTTCCTGTCTTAGCCGTACAAGTTCTTGGACGCGTTCTGACTTAATCTCTACAATGGTGCTTCGGTATTGACTGTATTCATCTTCGAGCGTCGCGATCTTTTCTTTATATTCTTCCAACGCAGCTTCTTTTCTTTCAGTCTCTCTCTTATAGCTCTCTTTTAACTCCTGAATTCGGATTTCATAACTCTCCACCGAGGCATCATATGCGTTCACTAGTCCTCTATGGTCTTGCCACCAGAAAAAGGAGACCACAAATAGCAATGAAGCTATC
>TARA_R110002074_G_scaffold271748_5_pt1 | contig 13615 bp, 10 predicted proteins | sample TARA_R110002074 | Tara Oceans TARA_R110002074 (sample SAMEA4397215) | marine metagenome | biome: Polar Biome; feature: [MIX] marine epipelagic wind mixed layer (ENVO:01000061); material: water (ENVO:00002006), including particulate matter (ENVO:01000060) such as... | depth 10-100 m
TTTGTATTACATCATTAATTATTGTTTTAAAATCGGACACTTTGGACGCATCCGGTTTCGCTTTTATAAAATCAGCTACCGTTTCCGCAAATTCCGAAAGTTCTTGAGGGTCATCTGGATTTATCGCGTCATCTTCATATAATTCAAAAACGGTTAAGTATGTCTGTAAATCGATTTCTTCATCGTCATCCACCTCATCATCCTGAGTAAAATTATTGATAGCGTAATATATATTACCAATCGCGTTGATGTAGCTTACAAAATCTATTTCGTAAATATTTTCATTTGAGTTTAAATTATCGGACACCACGCTAGGAGGCAGCACTTTCCTTTGATATATATCACCCAAGAATATCAAAACGTTCAGACCGAATGTGATCTGCGCGTCCGTGAAATTCTCTCCGATTAAAAAAAGTTTTCTCCTATTTGTTGCCTCGGTGATATCATTAGATAGCAATCCCTCTCCATTAACGCTGGCGGCTTTCGTAATCGCCCTAATAAATTCATTCAACTCCTTCCTAGAAGCGTTTTCAATCGTAGCGAAGGTCGTATATAGATTCTCTCTAAATATAGCACTTCTTTTATAGCTATTAAAATCTAATACGCCGGTATAATAATCGCTCATTTACTATATATATATGCGTTTTTACAAATCCTTTTTATTCTTGTTATCATTTTCATCCATCAGCATTACCGCCATAGCCGCGTAGTTGTGAAGGTCGATGAGCGTGTCTCTTAGCTTTTCGTCCTCTACCAACGTAATGCCCGTCTTATTTATAGATTGGAGGCGTTGAATCTTGTCGCCGATGCGAACCAGAACTCCTACAGGACCATATGTGGCGAACGCATCACCGTAATCCTTATTTTTATTTACAAATAGAGTCCGCGCTTCCAGTTGGATAGTGTCGAGCTGTTTAACACGGTCTGTCATTTACATTGATATAAATATTATTGTTTATATCAATTTTATTATCGTCATAGGCGAACTATTAATTACAGCTACCACAGGGTTTCGAACGCGCAAGTTCATATAGATCCATAATTGGCGCGGCCTTTGGTGATGTAGACGACGCCGCCAATGTCATCGGTACGCTGGTTCCGCTACCGCTCGGACGATTGGTCGCTTCATTCGTTGGCGTCGCGACCTGATATCCGGATGTTAACACCATCCCCATTCTACGACTCATCTAATATACAATTAGTCAATATATTTACATGGGGCATATATTAGCACAGTCCGACGAGGCGTTGGAAATCATTCCGTACATTCTTGTCTTGTTCCCGTATTTCGCGGGTGTTGCCTGAGTTGCCTCTGTAAGTAGGTTGCCCCCTTTTTTTCTTGCTAAATAACGGTCGTATGAGGCGTGCTTAACCGCCACGGTTCCGTCCGCGTCCGACGAGGCGGTCACGGTGAGCGCCGCGAGATTCATCGAATAGCTCGACGCGGGCGTTCTTACCTGGTTCCACATTCGCTTCTGTTTCATATCCTCGGGCTCTTTCATCGCTTTAGAAATAGGAGGCGGCTTGCTAACTATATATTGCTCTCCCGAACAATCATCACTATAATTAACATAAGTGGTCATTCTATATAAAATTGATTATATTTTTAATTATTTACAATTGAATTATTAAATGAATTACTCTTGTGACTATTGTAATAAACTATATAAACGAAAATATCATTTTGACCGACATGTTCTGGCTTGTCGTGTAATATCCATCTCAAGGGGCGATCTAGAGATTAAATGCCAGGAGAGCGCGGATACATTCACCCCAGAAGAGACATCAAAACTGATATTGGACCTGTATAAGCGTGTGACCGATGCAGAGACGCGCCTCCGACAAATAACGGTAGCCGAGAGAAAAAAAATAAATATTTTAGATTGGCTTAACAAAAAAGAGGATACGCCTGAGATGCCGTTTTACGAATGGCTCCATCGGATTGTAATAGACAATCGCGGACTGGAGCTAATATTCAGCCATGATTATATTGAAGGTATGCTTTTGATATTAGAACCCCACTTATCGGAAGAGAATATACCAATTAAAGCATTTGATAAGAAGAGCAACCAACTATATATTTACACTGATGAATGGATTCTGGTGTCGGCACACGAATTTAACAAATTCCTTGGCACAATGTCCAAAAAAATTATGAGTCGCGGTCTAGTTTGGAACAATGAAAATATAGATAATAATACTGATAATTATGCTGCAAATATGCCTATATTCATTAAAAAATTAAATGGCGGAAATTTCAAAAAAGAGCGAATTTCCGCCGCTGTGAGAAAAGGAATATATAATAAGATAAAGGTAGAGATTCACAACGTTATCGAGTGCGAGTTTGTCTAAGCATCCAGATCAAGCGACCACGTATGGACGTGGTTTTCTATGATTATTTCCTCGTCGAAGCCTGATAGGTCACCCCGAATATTTTCCAAATAGTCCATTATATATGGCTCTCCGGTTAACATTAGTTCGCTTGGATTATAATTAGGTGATATATCTACTACTAGAATTTTTTCGCGCGCAATAGTTTTCAGTTTATCAACAATGTTGATTCTATGCTCTTGCGGAACTTCGTGAAATAAAAACATCATCGTAACCACATCGTATTGTTTGTCGGGAACCCATTCCTCAATATGAGCTTGTTCAAAATCTTTGTTAGGAAAAATAGCTTTGGCGGTGGAGAGCATCTCAATGCTCACATCAAGCCCTTTGCTACCCCGCGTATCCGACGTGGAGAATCCTGTTCCGCACCCGACGTCCAGTATGGTCTTGTCTGCGCCCTCCGCGTCAACGATTTCCTTCCGCAGATTCCTGCCGTAAATGGTAGTGTCCGTGTATAGCGTGAAAAGCGGGGCAATGAGCGAGTGCACCGACCCCAACGTGCCATGATTTCCGAAGTTGTGAATTCGCGGGTCATACGGATAAAGACGCGGATCCCACGCATAACATACATCCAGTGATAAAAAAATGAATAATAAATTTTTAATTATGTTAATCATTAGACTATAAGTATATAATATATTTATATATATTTATAAATAACACTAGACCATCTACTCTAACTCATCAGGTGTTACAATCGCAACCCCCAGTTTTGTTGCCCTTTCTATTTTCGCGCTTTTCGCGTTTTTATCTTTCACAATGACAAAATCTGTCTTTTTAGTAACGACGGATGTCTCCCTCGCTCCGTATTTTTTCAGCTTGTCCGAAAGGTCGGAATCGCGGAACCCAGTAATCACGTATTTTTTCCCGTATAGTGGATGTGACGTATCGGCGCTCTCCATCTTTTCGGGTATCAGTTTCTCTTGTAGCCCGGCCTCATGTATCCAATTCTGAAACGCCGGAAGGAACTCAACGAATTTCCGCGCCGATTTATCAGCCATCCCGTCAATTAGTTTCAGGCTTTCTATTTTCTCCTCGTTACTTATTTTTGTGGTTAATATGGTTGGCTCCTCGTCCAATATAAGCTGAAATCGCTTCACCGCAAATCCGCGACCGAATATATTAGTGGCCTGCATTAGCTGTGGCAACGCCACCGTCTTCAGCTTTTCGGCAATCCCCGCGCTTATTTTGGTAGACAGCTTATCTTTGAACCCGTCAATCGTGAGGAAGTCCTCCTTGGTCATTCTAATTATTTTCGGTATCGTATCAAATCCGGCACCGCTGATACGTTTGACATTTCCGTCACTCAGACCGTCCACGCCAAGGATTCGAAAGAACCCAGTGATAGTCTTATTTCTCACAATGTCGTCGTCGTCCTTGTTCTTCAGCATAACGTCCACATTTGTTTCGTTCCAGATATATGGCTGTGTAGGCATTTTTGGTGAGGTGGCGGGCTGTATCACCTCCGTAATATGAGGTATCACGTCGCCCGACCGAATCAAAGCGATGAGCGCGCCTATACCAATACTATTGTCTTTGATGAATTTTCCGTTGAAACCAGTGGCGTATGAAATAGACACTCCTCCAAGAGTAATTGGCTCAATCTGGACGCGCGGTTTCAAGTAGCCGTCCTTACTAGGCGTCCACAGCACATCCAACACCTTGGCCTCGGCCTTTTGATCAGACAATACCATCTTGAATGCGAACGCATGGTCGGGATTGCCCGTCTCGCGTTCGTATAACTTATCATCAATGCATATTACACCGTCAATCTCGTACCGATACTCGTCGCGCCATTTGACAAGAAGGTCGGATAGCGCATCGTTGGTTATATCTGCTCGCGTTTCGTTCTCAACCATAATGACGCTTTCGCCAAGGTGCGAGAGCTGGTTTGATGGCGACATTACCGGTTTAATGACCTCATATACAACAAAATCAATGTCGTTGAATTTATCATCATCAATAGTCTTTTGATTTACTGCACCGGCGACAAAGTTGCGGGGGTTCGCAAATGAACTCTGATATTTATTATTAAATACAGTCTTGTCGATGATAAACTCGCCACGAACGACTAGACCCTTATCCTGCGGAAGCTTCATAAACGGGATGAGATGCGAAACATCTTGACCGACCTTTCCGTTGCCGCGCGTGTAAAGCTTTGGTTCATCGCCCTCGGTAGAGTAGAGTCCGCTAACCCCGTCCAATTTACACGACAGGACGTATGGTCCGTCGTATTTTTGTTTCCAGTTCGCAAGCGCCTTCGTATCCGGTTTAATTTTATCCATTGACCACATTTCATATGGAAGTTCAACTTTCATTTTATCGATGGCACATTTTGTGTGCCCTTCTAATGCCGCCTTATTATTAGGAAATCGTGAAAGCGTCGTTTCGCGAAGAATATCATATTCGTTGTCGCTCATAATCGGCTTTGAATCGCAATAGTAGGCGTCATTCGCCTTGCGTATCATCGCGCTCAACTCTTTCTCGGAGAGAATGGTTAGCACACCAATTCCCTCTTTTCTAAACAATTCAATATTATTCGGAAGTTTTTTTTTAATAGTTATTATTTTTTTATTGGCTTTAATTTTTAGTTTTTTCGGAACAGACTTCTCGGAAGTAATGACTCTTGTTATAATAGACCGATTGTCGACGCGCTTATCCGGCTCCAGGTATTCCATTCCCAAATATTTGAAAATATCGTCTTCCGTTTTAAATACGTGATTTACCTTGTCGGTTTTCTTTCCGTTTTTCATGTGATATAGTCCGTGCTCGTTCAGAGTGTAACCGAGCGTAAGAGCACGTTGTCTTTGAGCAGTATTGAAGTTTTTGCTGCCGGTGAAATATAGAACGGCGAATGGATATTCGTCGGATGGTGTATAGAGAAAATCAACGCGCCTAGCAGGTTTACCCGGCAATTTCGTAACGGTCAGACTTTTCGTCTTTCCGCGACTGAGAACCTCTATGATTATGTTCTTCTTGATCAGCCCGTCAATAAACTCGTCAAATGTCGCCCGATTATTTGACCGACTAGACACAATAATATCAATGTCCCCGGAGGTTTTCGCGAGTCGGCGGTAAGAACCAACTATGCTGAATTCAGAGTCAGAATGTGCTGTTTCTACAAACACCGCATCCAATTCAGCCTTATAATCGTCAATCTCCTTGCGCGGAATTCGTTTCTCAATATCATCAAAGTATTTTACCCCTATTTTCATAGCATTAGTCAGAAGCTCTTCGTGGGCACGCAGCTGTTCTATTGTAGTGATCCCCTTCTCCACAAAGTCCTTCGCCTTTTTTGGACCGATTCCGTAAACCTTAGCCAGCTGATTTACCGGGTCGTTGCGTTCTCTTTCCAACATTTCTATTTTACCTGTTTCAACATATTCGGTTAGTTTGCTGATAATGTTAGCGCCTATTGGAGTCTCCGATAAATCGCTTGCATTAAATATATCACCTTCGTGGGTGATTATAATATTGATCGCCTTGCGATACCCCCGTGCTCTAAACGGCTCTGCCTTTTTCAACATAATATCTTCCAGTTCATTTAGAACGTCAATAAATTCTTCGTTGTATCGTTTCATTCTTTTAGATGGCTGTGTTTTCTTTATATCATCATCTAGTTTTAATTTTCTTTTCAATTTTATAGGCTTGTTTAACTTAATAGTTTTATGGTGTTTGCTAGGTTGCACAGTCTCCTTAACACAATACCCATATTTTTTCAAAGTGCGCGTTTTGGGGTTTATGGATGTGGCACATATCTCTCCCTTGCTAGTTGTATAGCACGCGTCATGCGACTTCCATTTATATTTATATGGAAATATACACTCACCCTCTAAAATTTTCTTGTGTTTTTCTAGTTTTCCTTGTTTATTTCTTCTTGTCGCCTTCATATAAATTACGGAAATAATTATCTGAAAAGGATTTATCGTAATGCATATCAATATACTTTGTATTTGACTTCACTTTCTTGAACGACTCTGCTGGAACACTCTTTACCGATTCTCTATAGAGAGGTATATTTTTTATATCTAACATTATAAATAAAAAATATATAATAATTATATTATGACTTTATTAACTGAAACAAATTCAAATAGTATGGTCGCAAAATATGACGGTGATATAGTTAATATAATTGCCGAAAAAGATGATGGAGATAGTAAGAAAATATATATAACCCAGTTAAGCAGAGATGATATCAAAAATATGATAGCACAGCGTTCAAACGAGAAGCCGCTAGAGGAACGTCTTAAGAGCGACTACAAGTGCAGGTATAATTTTAGAAGGCCAACCATACATCAGCACCGCGGATATGCTAAACAATTGTTAAACTCGCTAAAAGATATGGATTTGATAATGCCGAGTCCTATAAAAAAAAGGCAAACTACTAGACGTCGTAAAAGTATCGTTCCTACAAAAACTCGCTCGCGTGGGCGAGGAAAACGAGGAAAACGACGAAAACCCACGAAACGCAAACAACAAAGAAGAGGTAAATCATCAAAAACTATAAAATACACTCCTTATCCCGATAATTTTCTTCAAGAATATAAAAAAAAGAAACCAATCCGCGAAGAATTTAATGAATCTAGTTTAGATAGAAAAATTCCGATAGATAAACTTTCGGATGAGATGCCGGATACTATTCGCAAACTAATAACTAATTCATAAAGCGAGTATGACCGATTTAATATGATCTAGGCTCGCAACGACTCATAAATACGGATTTGTGTATCAGAATAGTTCTCTAGTTTGTTATTTTTTTTATATTCTTTTTCAAATTCCCTGCTGGTTTTGCGCAAGTATTGTGAAGACGCGTATAAGAGGTCACACGAAATATCATCGTAATAAATGCACTCAATGTGCGCAATTTTATCTCTTTTAATTTTCCTAATATATCGCAATAGGTTATGAAAATTTTCGTCTGAAAAAATTACTACGTGAACAAAGTGTACTCTCGTTTTATTTGGGTCGTCATTCATAATATATTGGGATTCGCAACTGAAAACAACGGCTTCGCTGCGCATGACATCAGTATTACTTGCGGATTGCGTCATTTCAATCGCATAACCCATTATACAATAGCTTAATATTTAATGAAAATATGGTTATACTACATATGTAGTAGTGTTATGTAAGTATAAATCACCACTACTTTTGTATATCCGTATTATATATGTCTGAAAAATGGAAAAATATCAGCAACACCGATAAATCCGTGATAAAAGCAGAAACTATCTTTACGAATAAACTCCTTTGTAATGACAGTAATTATATAAATGATATCTGTTTTAATAATATCGATATTTCTCTAGATGAGGATATTATAATAGCCAACGTAAAAACGGTTCATACGCATAACACTATAAAAACTCTTATCTTGAAATGTAATGTAATTGATTTGAGTGATACTGTAGACATAAGCTATATAGACATATCCAGTAGTATTTATACGAACGCATCTGGTGGATTTTATTATTTAAGAGGGGAGGATTTTTCTACTAGCGATTTACGCACCGCCGATTTATCCGCTAATAGGATTGGTCTTCTTGATAGCGCCAGTAACAATCCTATAGTGTTTGAAACAGATGTCTCATTTGATAATACTATTAAGACCAGCGATATTTCTCTCAATTATATTAGCTCGCTCTACGACTCTTCTATAATCCTACATTCAGATACAATTATTGACCGGAGGCTTAATGTGGAAAAACTTGTTATTAGAGAGATTGTAAAATCCGATGTAACTAATGATTATATAGAGATAGACGGAGACATATCCACAAATAAGCACATTGACGCGCTGGATATTTCCGTGTCTAATTCCGTAAAAGTCGGAAGAGACCTCTCATTGAGTATAATCGATTCGAGAGAGCTGAATAATTATGTGTCTTTTAATACTGACATTTCTATTAATGGAATGGTTGATGCTAGCGGAGTGACCATTCGTGATATTTACGCATTAAACGGAAATATAGAGGTAACCAATGATTTATCTATAAACGGTGGCGCGAGTATACAAGATATTTCATTTGACGGAAACATTTCGCCAATAGACGGATGTCTCAATGTAGTAGGCGACATTTCATTCACAAAACACATTGAAGCGAAACGAATGACCGTCGCGTCCATAACCAATCATTCAAACGAAACAAATGTCCACAATGATGGAAGTGGTATTGTTTTTCAAACAGATGTTTCTATAGTTGGCATAATATTGGCAAATAATAAGCCCAAAAATTATAGAGCGGTTGTGAAGAATACCTTAAATGACCTTGTAATAGAACTTGGAACTCATTACGGAGACGGGGCATTGGGTCTCCTGACACCAGCACCGAACCTACCAGTAGGCGAGGGAGTATATGCGGACGGTTCGCTGAACGAATTTAATCCGGACATTGACGGCAAAGATATTTCGTATGTTAATATAGATGATAATAATCCTCTAAATAAAACGTCGCTCTATGTACAAATAACCAAAGGAAATGTCAAAAAAATAGCAACGATTAATGATGATATTTCATATCATGCGATTAGAATGACGCGAGGCGCCGACGTTAGCAATTGGTTAGAGGTGTACGATAATGTTTCGCACACATTTGGATATACTACAAGTGAAATTATAGGATTACGAAAAGGCGTATTTAATGACGATAGTTATAATCGTGTTCATTTTCTCGATATCTCGGCATTTGACCCGGAGGGTTTCGACGTATCTTATATGTTTTACAGCGAATCTGTAAATGCATCGTTGGATGGCTTTGATGTTTCATTTGTAGGCGATGGGACGGACTATAGAATCCGAGTTATTACTCCGAGTTTGGAAGTATCAAATATGCCAGACCTTAGTTTTAATATGGTAGCGCACGATTACACGAATTATATTATTAGGCAAGTTTCGATGGTACCCGATAAGCATCTAACAGCAAAAGAACCGTCGTGGAATGAGATAAATTTGAGGACGTATGGTTTTTCGGAGCGAACATTTATTAATACGGACCTCTCGTGGAACGATTTATCTCTTAGCAATAAAATAAGCGAGGCGGATACGAGGGATGTTAGTACTGCTCACTTTGATATAAGTCTTAATCAATGTTTCGGCGACAATAGTGATAATATTTACTATATTATTGATTTGGTCGCTATTAATAATACTTCAGACCCTAGTTTTCAAAATATTTTAGATTTATCCTTCAATATAAAAATTAATGATGGCGATTTATCTCGAAATATAGAATTATCAGGAAACAAGCTTTATGTAGAAACCAGTATTCCGGATGGAAAAAGTATCGCGGACTACCAGAAGGATACATCCATAAATATTCTCGTTCACAATTATTATGATTTTACAAATTCTACAGATCCATCGTTTGATTTTAGCGCCGCTGACATTGAGGCGAGTCACTTTGGATATAATAGTTATCTCCCCAATACAGTAAGCTATACAAGAGATATTTCGCGTAATATTGTCCTTAATGTTTGTGATATTATTATAAATAAAGCGCCTACATTTACTGAGATGGACGTTTATGGAATTTCTTACGGTGAGGGATGGAAAACGGACTTTTATAATGATAATTCTTTTGATTCCTCGTTTTATAATTTTGATGATATTAATACTACTAATAGTTCGTTAAACGATCCATCATTTACCTATTATATTTGGGATACCTCCTCTATTTATGATAAATCTTTATTACAATACCGATTTGATTTTAGTGGGCTAGATCCGGAAAGGTTTGGTATTGATATCTCAAAAAACAAAAACAATACAGATACTTCAATGAATTTTGATTTAACGAGAACAACTGACAATAACTATTCTTTAATCGTTACTACAACCGGGAATAGAGATATTAGCGAAAACAATTCCTCATTGTCAATATATTTTGATGATTGTGGAAATTTTATAAGTGATTATTGTTATAATAAAATCAATCTTACATTTCATCCGTTTTTGTATAAATTTAAAGAATTTACATTCACAAATTGCGATGGTAGCGGATATGTAGGGCCATTATTGGAAGATTGTTCTAACCATTATACCGATAGATATGAAGAATCTTTAGATATTTATTCGTTGGATTATTGGTGGACCGATTCTAGCTATTTAAATATGTTGAGCGACAGTGATGGAATTCAACTATGGACGGTTCCGGCGACAGGCCAATACGATATTACTATTGCGGGTGCCGGCGGTGGAAGGTCCTATGGTAATGAGGGCCAACGCGAAGGATATGGTGCCGTATTTGATACTAGCGCGATTTTACAGAGAGGCGATACATATAGAATTTTAATTGGACAACGAGGACAATTAGGAAACTCAAATAGTGAAAATCTTACAGGTTATCAGGATAAAGTCCCAATGGCTTCCAGTGGTGGCGGAGGAACTTTTTTTATAAAAAATTCCCAATTACTGGATAATTATGAATATTTAACAAATAGTAATGCTTCCCCAGACAAGGTAGAAACTGTAATCAATGATATTAGTCATTTATTTATAGCTGTAGCCGGAGGTGGAAGTGGTGGTAGAACGTGGAATGACCATTACGACTCTGATAAAAGAACTATTACAGACGCCTCTCATACTGAATATGCTAACTCTGGTTCTTATCAGGATGATGAATTAACGCGAGATGAATTTATCATGGTAAACCAATATGCTCCTGGTAGAGAAATAGGGCAACTAACAGATGGAGATGGTACTGTTTATGGGGGACAATTTCCATATACAGGCGGTGGTGGTGGTGGTGGATTATTCAGAGTAGGAGGCTATGCCGGTACAGACATTTGTAATGAATCACTTCAAGCGCAACCCTTTATATCAGGGGGTAAAGGAGGGCTTAACACGAATACATTAATTGATATAATTGGAAATGCGAGCAAAGGTGGATTCGGTGGAGGAGGCGCAGGAGGCGATGGTGGTTCAGGTGGCGGTGGTGGTTATGCGGGTGGAGGCGCAGATACACATACGAAAATTGTTGGCGATAACTTGACTGGTAAAAATATTGATCCGGAAAAAAAATCTTATGCGGGAGGAGGGAGCTCATTTGTGAATCAAACTCTAAATATGACTAAAAGTGACCTATCGTTGAATTATAGTTCAGATTCACACGGATATTTACATATTAAATTTAACCCTTACAATACTTTATAAGTAAATAAGTATATTATAAGTAATTAAGTATAATTATAATATATATATGTCGTGGAAGACTACTAACAATAGAAATAATACGACAGCGACAGATGTAATAAGATGCGATGAATTAATCGCTGAGGTGATTATAGCCGAAAATGCCACTTTAAATAAGAAAATAACCGTGAATCGAAACATCACACTTCGCGATTTGAGCATTACCGACATATCAATGACGACGATTATTGCTGTTCCTGATGTTTCGGTAAACCGAATCGGAGAGAACACAGTCGGCGGTATGATTGAGTTTATCAGTCCATTTTCGGCGCCCGCCGCAGAAATTACGAGCATTTTCGCAAACGACTCTTCGATCTCACAGTTGAGCACCCACGATTTATCTGTAGATATTATTAAATCTACGGGCAATAATATTCACTTTCACAATGCGGATGTTTCTTTTAATGGTAGTGTAGAAGCACATGACGCCTGTTTTAACGAACTTTTTACATTAGACGCCCAAGAATTTCATTTTATAAGCGATATATCAACTAACGACGCAATATATGTTTCGGATATTTCCGTAGATATATTGCGCGGACCTATCAAAATAGAATTTGACGACATTTCCCTCCACAATGTTCAACACGCGTCGGATGTTTCGCTCGCGAATAATCTGGATATTAGCCTATTGGAAGTAATGAATATAGGTCTTCTTAGTGCTTCTCACCTTACTATCTATTCTGACGTTTCTTTCCGAGATATTAGTGCTTTGGATTTGTCAGTGGACGTAATAACTATTGGTTCTATTGTAGGAGACGTATCTGTAAACGGCGATTTATCTATTAATGGAGGAATTAAAGCGGGTGTATTGAAGGGACCAGGAGAGATTATTGTCACCGAGGACGCATCGTTTGAGAAATTGCACGGAAATGACGTATCGGTGAATAATATATACGGCACCTATGTATCAAGCGATACATCATTAGTCATATACGGAGATATTTCAATTAATAATGCGAATGAATTAAGAATTCCTACGGACCCCAAAGATATCAATCAATTAAAAAAAAAACCTTTGTCTGCAAAAAAAGAATTAGCGAATGACACGTTTGGAATGATTACCGTAGACGATGTATACAATAGTCTTATTTTTAGAAATAATATAGGTAATTTTTCCACAGTGGAAATGGACGATTTGAACGTGAAGAGTCTATCTATGTCGCTATTAACATTAACCGACGGTTCGTCCAATAACGGATATTTTTTTACGACCGATGTGTCGTCGCACACGTTGTCTGATGATTTGAGCGGGTTTTCGGGCGGATTCGTCATAGGGGACCACGGCTACCTAGTGCCAGATAGCAGCTCAGTAATGGTTCGGTTCGGTCTATCTAACGAAGATAATGTTGCCACAGACATTAGTCTGATTGATTTTGGCGATTTGAGTGGGTCCAGCGGCGGTTTCTCCAGCGGCAAATACGGCTACTTAGTGCCCGACGCGAGCACCACGCTCGTTCGCTACGATGCGAATAACGATGATATTAGCAAGATTAAATTGGCCGGCGATTTGAGCGGATTTCGTGGCGGATTCGCCAGCGATGGGTCGGGGTATTTGGTCCCTTTTCTTGGCAATAAAGTTGTAAGTTTTCCATTAACAGACAATAAATTTACGTATGAATATGTACAAGATTTTAGTTTAACTGATAACTTTGCAAATACAGATTTATCGGGATTTTATGGTGGATTCAGTATTGATAATAATATTTTCCTAGCACCTAATTCGCATAGTAAACTTGTAAAAATTAAAGAGGATGAGTTTGTTAATAAGGAGTTAAGCGTTAATGTGCTGGACGTGCCCACGGTGGCGAACGATGGCGACCTCAAGGGCTTCGTCGGCGGCTTCGCGGCGGGCGCCTACGGCTACCTCGTGCCGTACGACAACGGCGGCGGCAGGTTCGGCAAGGTGGTCCGCTTCGACCTCGCCACCTTCACCAACGTGGCGGTGCTGGACGTGGCCGATACCGTGATGACGAACACGGGACAAACAGACGGCGACCTCAAGGGCTTCTGGGGCGGCTTTACGGCGGG
>TARA_R110002074_G_scaffold40343_2_pt1 | contig 13594 bp, 9 predicted proteins | sample TARA_R110002074 | Tara Oceans TARA_R110002074 (sample SAMEA4397215) | marine metagenome | biome: Polar Biome; feature: [MIX] marine epipelagic wind mixed layer (ENVO:01000061); material: water (ENVO:00002006), including particulate matter (ENVO:01000060) such as... | depth 10-100 m
AGAATTTAGCGCTGTTGATGATATGTCTATTTTTTTAGCCGAGTAATTACCAAAACTATCGCGTTCTACTGAATAACGCTCAGAATAAGAAAATGGTGAAGCCATTAGCAAGACTGCTGCTATAGCGCTTACGAAGAAATGAACTTTATTGAAAACAGGCATATATAATTTGCCTAGAATTTACGGTTAAACGAAATACCAAAGCCAAAAATACGGCTGGTAAACTTAACATCTAAACCAGCATAAGGGTTATAAATTACGTTAGTCAGGTTTGTACAATTTAAATTACAGCTCGTATTAGAAGGGATATAATCTGTAGACTGCATATAAAACAAGCTAGCGTTGACATCAGTTCGCTTATCCCACTTATAACCAAAACCTGTTCCCCACAGCTTCATATCACCCAATGGTATAGGGCCAAAAACATCCTTCCCAACAGGTGATGTTCGAAGTTCAAGTCCAAAGCGAACGTCTAAACGAGAATTCACATGATGCGTTAAACCAATACCGTAATGCCAAGTATCTCTTAAACCAACAGGGAGTGTTAGCGTTGTATCTGTCACCAAACCAGAAAGTAATCTAGCTGTAGATAATAACTCTAAACGGCGATCAAAACGAAATGTAAATTCATCCCACTGACTCCAATCTGTCCAGGTTGCATCGGCATTGAGTGTATAATCTGGCGTCAAGCGAACCCGAAAACCTGTCTTGAACATTTGCGGTGTCGTTAGGTCCATCGAAATATTACCTGACTCTCTTGGCACCCCTCGCGGTAAACCTAATATCGCGGCAGTGATAGCCCCTATAATTGACGCGTTAAAACCATTCCAGAAGGCAGTCCATTCATCGGTATAGTCCATCAAGAACTTACCTTTGAGCTCCATTTCAGCTTCACTAGTATAGGATGCGCCCCATGAGAACCAGTCAGTAGGCTCCCATAAAACCCCTAAATTATAAGTTGCCGATAAGGTCTCTTGCATATCTATATCAATTCGACCTACATTATCCCACGGGCCAATATTGCCCTGACACATAGACAAAAACGGCTGCAAAGGGTCACGACGCTGACCGATTGGTTTATCGAACTCACAGGCAAATGCATCCTGCAAAATTTCTACAACAGCAATTAATAAGTTAGGTGCGCGGTTATTCTGGGCAATATAAAACCCTTGGTGACTAAGCTGAATACCTGCGCCAATTGACCACTCATCATTAATTTCATAACCAACCGCAGGGGAAAAATAAGTATAGCGCTGAACCGTTGCTTCTTTAGCCAAAAACTTGCCTGGATTTTCATCATCCTTAAAAAAGTTACCGGCAAAGGCCATATAATTTTTATTTGCAAAAGTAAATTTTGAACCTGGAGGATTAACTGAAAAACCTATTTGTGGTGGTAATAACGTTGGACCATTCCAAACCCATTGCTGTAAACCAAAGCCAGGCAAATACAAGGCCAACTTATTGGTATGACCTGCGCCAACACCATCCCCACCCACAACAGGATCACGAGGAACTGTTGGGTCATAGGTATTAAAACCCGTACCTTCAAGGCCAAACAGCTGATAATCATCTGGCGCATAAAAATCATTATCCAAGTCGGCGCCAATAACAAATTGGTCAACTTCGAAATTGCGCCCTTTTAAACGCGTTAAACTCGCAGGATTATGATAAACAGCAGAAATACCAGGATTAACATCGGCAACCATAGCGTTACCCATCGACATCGCTCTTACATCGATAGAAATACCATTTGCCAGTTGCGCCAATAATTGAGGCGGAAAAACAAGCGTTCCAATCAGTAATAATGCAGTTAATTTCTTGATCTTCCTAGGAAGCAATCTCACAACTCATATCCTTTCAGAATTATTGAATAACTACCAAGTAAAGGCACCAATATTGATAGGATAAGATACCCCCATATTTAGGTCTGAAGCATCTTCAGTTAGACCGAAACCAAAACTGACATTCATGATAGTTTTTGGATCAACCCGGATACCTAAAGAGAAATTCATTGAACCATTTATTGAGTCAGGAGAAGATGCAGGGGGACCACCGTCATTAAAGAATAATGTCGTCTCGGTACTATAGCCAATCTGGGTGGAAATACTTAATGAAGTGTCGTATGACAAAGAATAAGAAAAACCACTTGAAAAGGAAAAGCTTTGGCCCTGCTGGACTGTTTTCAAAATACGCCCACCACGAACTTGATTTAAGCCATTTTGCTCAAAGGAATAGTTAGAGCTTAATGAACCAAACAGAACAACCGGATCTAGCACTTTAGAAATACTCAAGCCACTAGAAACAGAATAAGTACCGCTACCCGTGGATAGTCTATCACCAACCGTTATTTCATATGGGCTAACACCCGTTTTAGTGCTCAATGTACTATTTATAGTAACGGTAGCTTTCCCGGGTACATAAGGGAATGGCTGCCAACGCAAACTAAAACTGACATCTCCCCAGTCAGTTACAGATAGAGATTGTTGAGTATCATAACGCGTTGATAAAGGCAGCCTGGCATTCAAGGTCAAGTTATTTAATAAACCATAATCAAAACTAAATGTATTAGTAAATGAATGAGTGGCGGAAGGATTAACATCTAGGTTTCGAACAACGCTATTTTGAATATCAATGTCGATGCGAGAATCTGATATATACGAATAATCCAGTGAATAAGTTAAAGACTTCCCGCCGGACTTCAGTAATGAATAATTTTTTTCAGCAGCTTGAAAAACCTCCTCCAACTGCCTCGTGGTATCAGCATCGTCAGACTTTTTTGTCAAAGCATCACGTGCTTTATCAACATTTGTTTCTTCTGCTGCCTGAACACTCGAAATAAAGAGCACTGCAGATGCCAGAATGACGACTCTGAAGATCCAAGAATTCATTATTTTTTCCTTCTGTCCAAAAAATATTTCATTAATTCACTCATACCCGTTACCAACACTAATTCACTATAAACAACTAAATTTAACAATTTGATAAATAATTAGTTACGACGATAGTGTAAAAATTTAGTTGCATTGCCTGCCCCTGAAGCTGTGTCGTCAGGAATCCTATTTTTCTGTCTTTCTACTGCATTCTGCAATCTATACTCGAGCATTTCCTGATAATCAGGTATATGTTGAAATGCCTGTAAAGATAATGTTTGGTCATCGATATATCTCAGATCTTCTTCCCTTAACTCCAAACCATCAATAGGTTTGGTATTACCTGGAAAAACAACAAACAATACATTTTGATCCCAGGCTTCTTTAAATCGTTCAACGGTAAATGTTAGATTCCCCTGGGATGGATCAGCTATAAATACACGATCATCTTTAATCGTTTTAACAACCACAAAATGTTTAAACCCTGCGTAATGTATTGGAACAATAGCCGGATGATCTAGCTCAATTAAATCCTTTAGCTCAGCTTTAAACCCACCTGCCGGAAAACCTAAAGCCGTGACAAGGCGTTTCATATCTAACATCGAAAAACCACGACGATCTACAATGCGATCACTTTCACCATAATGAAGTAAGCCTTCCATCACCTGTCGTTCTTGGAAATTTCTGCCTAAATAATGCTGAAGAACTGTTGTCAGTGCAGCGGAACCACAACTGTAATCGTACGCCTGCCTAACTATATTTCGAAATTTAACATCCGAGAAGGGCTGAACAATGACGCGCTCATATATAAATGTTTCACCATTATTTATGTCGACATTATAATGAATAATGCCCGGATCCTGCGGCTCAATTTCTTTAAATTGATGCAACAGATTAACCAGTAATAAAGATGCTGCCGTTACAAGAACCATACTTTCTGCTTGCCTTAAATTTCCATGTTTAATAAGCAGCCAATTGATTGAGCCACAAAAATTAAAGCCTGATCAACAAGTCATATAAACCATTTTTTTAGTTACGTAAAGATACATTAAATAGTCTTTAGGTAAAGATAACCAGTACTCAAAATATTGTCTGAAGCCTACAGCCGAATCAATTATAAAAATTAAAACGAGGTATAAAAAAAGAGGCCGAAGCCCCCTTTTTTATTTATTTTGTTTTATTTCTTCGCTCAATTTCAGCTGAATCCAGAGCAACTTTTTGATAATTTTGATAATCAGCCGCACCAAAAGTATCGCCGATCATATTTGATATTGAAGCTTTTTCTAAGGCATTTATTTCAGAAACATCCCCATCAGTCACTTTCGTTAGCCGCACGACAGCATAATCACCATCAAGAACCTCATAACCTTGCCATTCATTTTGCTCTGCCATTGCTTTAGGCATAGTGAATATCTGCGTAACAACTTCACGATTTAACATAATATTATCTCGACGAACCTCGTCATATTCTTTCCAGTTAAGCCCCATATTCTCAGATACATCAGCTGCAGACTCACCACCCTTAACTCGCTCGATAAAGGTATCACCAACACTTTTAGCATAGCTTGATGACTTACTGTGCTTTAATTCATTTCTGATAACTTCTTTAACAGCATTCAAGCTTTGCAAACTTTCTTCTTGATAGTTCTCAACTCTAAATACGACAGCATGACCATCAGCAACTTCAATCAACTCGCTATTATGCTTTTCAAAAACCAACTCATCTGAAAATAAGACTTTTTGAATTTTTCGATTTGAGAACAAAGGATGCTCTGTGTTAGCTGACACACCAGCCAATGATCCAACAGGCAATTCCAAAACATCAGATACCTCGGCAAGATCTGACGATGAATAAGTAATATCTGCAAGCCTTTCGGTTAATTGGGCGTACAACGCATCAACCTTTTGCTTGGTTAATCGAGATACCAACATTTCTCTCATCTCATCAAAAGCAGGAATACTGTTAGCATCTATCTGATCAAGCCTTATCAAGTGATAACCAAATTCTGTTTTTATAGGCGCAGAAACCTCATCAAGCGACAGAGCAAACAATGCTTCTTCAAAATCGGCAACATACACACCTTTGGCAGACAGACCCAGGCTGCCACCGTTTTGTGCAGAACCCTCATCTTCAGAGTACGCTTCTGCCAATTCAGCAAATTCAAGGCCTGCTTTAAGCTTTTCTTGAATTTCACTAATTGTTTCAAGTGCTTTTACATCATCCGTTTCATCATCTATTTTGATCAGAATATGTGACGCTGCTCTCTGCTCTTCACCCTGAAAATCAGCTTTTTCAGTCTCATAAAGCTTTTGTAAATCTTCCTCTAATATCTCGACCTGACTTTCTAAGTCAGCCCGTTTCAATTCTACAAAAGAAACCTCAACACTCTCAGGTTTCTTAAACTCGGTTTTATGAAGCTCAAAATAATCGGCAACTTCATCATCACTTACAGCAATAGATTTAAGGTAATCACTTTTGAAAATCGATGCCATTCCAAAACTACGCGTCTGGCGATCCAGAGCAATAATTTCATCTATTTCGTTATCAAGTACAAATGCTGAAGCGATCAAACCAGATCTGGCCTGACCCAATATAAATTGAGATTTTAGTGAGTCCCGATAGGCCTGCAGCGTTAATCCGGCATTACGTAAGAGCGACTGCATTCTTTCATTGCTGAACTGACCATCAAGCTGAAATTGTTCAACATTGCGAATATAGTTATCTACGGCCATCTCAGAAACGAATAATGCTTTCTCGTCAGAATCCTGAACTAGAATTTCTTCATTGATCATACCTTCAAGCACTGAGCTTCTAAGTAGACCTTCATCAATTAAATCAGGATCAGCTTCATCCCCCATTTGCGATAAGATTTGACGACGTTTTCCTTCTACCGCTCTTAGAAAATCTGACTGAAGAATCTCTTCCCCATTTACTGTTGCGACTTCAGGTTCACCGCCTAAACCACCCACTATTGATTCAACACCAAATAATGCAAAAACGACTACAATCAAACCCACAATCATTTTTGCAACAGTGCCTTGTGAGTTTTTACGAATATCCTGAAGCATGCCTTTTAAATTCCTAATCTTTGAGAGATATTTTTGAGTCTCTTCGCCTCACATTTGTGCATGAAATTATGGCGAGAAGATACGTATTTTTTATAGTTAATATCGAACACTAAACTAAAAACAACTTACTAATACAATACAAAAAGGCGTATTCATCATGAATACGCCTTTTTGTATTTATACATTTGATGAAACCGATCAATTTGAAACGACCCCATCAAAATGCAATCATCAACGATTAACCGTTAACTGCATCCTTTAAGCCTTTACCAGCTTTAAAGCTAGGGATTTTAGCAGCAGCAATTTGAATTTCTGCACCCGTCTGAGGATTACGACCCGTTCTAGCTGCTCGATCTTTAACTGAAAAGGTACCAAAACCAATTAACGTTACTTGGTCGCCACTTTTTAACGCATTTGTTACTGACTCAACAACAGCATCGATCGCTCGACCTGCTGCTGCTTTAGAAATATCTGCAGATTCTGCAATTGCTTCAATTAGCTCAGACTTATTCACACTAAACCCCTTTTAATTTTCTATGTATCACGCTTAATAATTGGGAAAACTATTACAACGCACAATTTATAATTATGTACTCAAAGCCTCAAAAGAAACTTGCGCACAACACCATTATTTTTATTTTATTAAGCATTCAATTTAATAAAATAACTCAATAAAGCCTTAATATTTTGAAAAAAACATAAATATTTATGCCAGATCCAGAAGTATAATTTCTTTTATAAACAAAAATAATGTGATCGCTCGGAGCCCCCTAAAATACTGCTACCTGACGTCAGACTGTTTTATACCAACTCTACGAAAGGCCTGTCAAGCAACCTTGCCGACTAATGTGTATTTATTCTCTCAGATGCGTCTCCAATTGACTTAGAATCATCTTTTTTAGCATTCTCTGCCAATTTATCTTTATGTCGATCACTTTCTGGAGAATAAGCTAAAGCAAGATCTAAGACCTCATCTATCCATTTAACCGGGAATATTTCCAAATCCGACTTAATATTTTCTGGTATTTCCTTCAAATCCTTTTCATTCTCACTAGGGATAATAACTCGCTTAACGCCACCACGATGCGCTGCTAATAGTTTCTCCTTTAAACCACCAATCGCCAACACTTGCCCTCGTAACGTTATCTCTCCAGTCATAGCTACATCAGAACGCACCGGGATACCCGTAAACGATGAAACCATAGCTGTACACATAGCTATACCCGCACTAGGGCCATCTTTAGGTGTTGCCCCCTCTGGCACATGAACATGTATATCGTGACTTTCATGATATTCATCATCGATGTAATACCCACTCGCACGACTTCTAACCACGGTCATAGCTGCCTGAATAGATTCAAGCATAACATCACCCAGAGAGCCGGTTCTCACCACCTTCCCTTTACCCTTTACTGCCACACACTCAATCGATAGCAACTCACCCCCCACCTGAGTCCAAGCCAAACCTGTTACCTGACCGACTCGATCTTCCTCATCAGCCACACCAAAACTAAATTTATGGACACCTAGATATTTTTCAAGATTTTCATCTGAGACAAGCACACCTTTCAGGGTTTTATCTTCCAAAACCTCTTTAACTACTTTACGACAGATTTTGGCAATTTCTCTTTCAAGCCCTCGCACCCCGGCCTCTCTCGTATAATATCTAACGATATCCCTTATAGCCTGCTCAGAAACCTCTAACTCATTAAGCTTAAGGCCATTATCTTTAATTTGTTTTGGCAACAAGTAGCGCGTCGCTATATTCAACTTCTCATCTTCTGTGTAACCAGGAATCCGGATAATTTCCATTCTATCCAATAAAGCAGGAGGGATATTCATAGAGTTTGATGTACATACAAACATCACATCTGATAAGTCATAATCAACCTCGAGATAATGATCATTAAATGTATGGTTTTGAGCTGGGTCCAATACTTCAAGCAACGCTGAGGATGGGTCTCCGCGGTGATCCGCACCTAATTTATCAATTTCATCTAATAGGAAAAGTGGGTTTTTTACTTTTACCTTCGCTAGTTTCTGTAACAATTTACCCGGCATCGAACCGATATACGTTCTTCGATGCCCCCTTATTTCAGCCTCATCACGCATACCACCCAGCGCAATCCGAGTATATTGGCGATTCGTTGCTTTAGCGATGGACTGCCCCAATGACGTTTTACCAACGCCAGGCGGCCCAACTAAACATAACACAGGGCCTTTAATCTTTTTAACTCGACTCTGGACAGCAAGATATTCAACAATCCGGTCTTTTATTTCATCAAGCCCATAATGATCAGCATCCAGAATTTCCCGGGCTTTGACAATATCGTGCCTAACCTTACTTTTCTTTGTCCACGGCAGACTCACTACCCAATCGATATAACTTCGAACCACAGAAGCTTCTGATGACATGGGCGACATCATTTTTAATTTTTTGAGCTCAATCTCGACTTTCTTCTTTGCTTCTTCGCTCAAGCCAGCTGCTTGGATTTTATTTTCTAATTCCTCAAACTCGCTACCATTTTCATTGATGGAACCCATTTCTTTCTGAATAGCTTTCATTTGCTCATTCAAATAGTATTCACGCTGGCTTTTTTCCATTTGCTTTTTTACGCGACCGCGAATGCGCTTTTCTACCTGGATCAGATCTAATTCACCTTCGATGACAGCCAGTAACATCTCGGCTCTCTGAGAAATATTTAGTTCTTCCAGTACATCTTGTTTATCCGCAATTTTTAATTCCAAATGACCTGCAATCGTATCTATAAGCCTGACAGGATCCTGAATACCTGTTAGTGATTGAACAATTTCACTGGGTACTTTTTTACTTAACTTCGCTAGCTTTTCAAATTGCGAAAGTAAGGCTTGAACTAGGTCTTGTAAATCCTGAGTCGCAGGCAGCTCTTCAGCCACTTCACTAATCTCTGCAGACAAATAATTTCCTGTTATAATTTTATCAACATTAACCCTTCGCTCACCTTCAATAAGCACCTTGACTGTTCCATCAGGTAATTTAAGCATTTGCAAAATATTCGCCATAATGCCGACAGAGTAAAGCTCATCTAAACTTGGATCATCATGAACGGCATTTTTTTGTGTTAAAAGAAGCAGCCTTTTATCACCTTCCATTGAAGATTCCAGTGCAAGAATCGACTTTTCTCTCCCCACAAAAAGCGGTATTACCATGTTAGGGAAAACGACGACATCTCGAAGTGGGAGCAATGGAATTGAAGATGACTCTACACCAGGATTACTTGTCTCGACAGGACCTGCCTCATGATTCTCTGCACTGTCTTTATCTTTATCTGTCATACCCACATCTCCTACAAAAAATTCTTTCCACTTAATTGGGGTTATTTTTTCTAAATACAAGCCATAAAAATAGCATGGCAAAAAAAAAGCCATGAATTTGATTCATAGCTTTTTTATATTATGCCTAAAACGTTGCATTAACCAACAATGCTCACTTTTATTAATTTAGCTCTCTGGTAGCGCTTTTGCCGGCTTATCATTATTTTCATAAATCTTTATCGGCTCAGACTCTCCTGTAATACACCCTTCATCGATCACAATTTTGCTAACACCTTCATCAGAAGGAATATGATACATAGTATCTAACAACACATTTTCTAATATAGACCGCAAGCCACGAGCACCTGTCTTCCTCTCCATTGCCTTTCTGGCAACAGCACGAAGCGCCTCACCTCTAAAGTCAATTTCAACGCCTTCCATTTCAAAGAGTTTCTGATACTGTTTCGATAATGAGTTTTTAGGTTCAGTCAAAATCTGCATCAACGCATCCTCATCTAACTCAGTTAAGGTTGCAATAACAGGTAAACGACCAACAAACTCAGGAATCAAACCATACTTAACCAAGTCTTCAGTTTCTACATCTTTTAATGTTTCGCCCATTTTACGCTTAGAATCTTTGCTCTTGACGGTAGCACCAAAACCAATGCCACCCTTCTCAGAGCGATCACTAATAACCTTGTCCAAGCCCGCAAAAGCACCGCCGCAAATAAATAACATATTTTTAGTATCTACTTGCAAGAATTCTTGCTGCGGATGCTTTCGACCACCTTGTGGAGGAACAGAAGCAACTGTACCTTCTATAAGTTTAAGCAAAGCCTGCTGAACACCTTCACCCGATACATCTCTGGTAATTGAAGGGTTATCGGACTTGCGAGAAATTTTATCTATCTCATCAATATAGACAATTCCACGCTGTGCTTTTTCAACATCATAGTCACATTTTTGAAGCAATTTCTGAATAATATTCTCGACATCTTCACCAACATAACCAGCTTCAGTAAGCGTCGTTGCGTCTGCAATAGTAAATGGCACATCCAATAAACGCGCTAAAGTCTCGGCTAATAAAGTTTTACCACTTCCTGTAGGGCCAATTAATAAAATATTACTTTTACCCAGCTCTATATCAGACTTAGGGGATTCAAACTTCAAGCGTTTATAGTGATTATATACAGCAACCGACAAAACAACTTTCGCCCGCTCTTGACCAATCACATAATCATCTAAAGTCGCTTTTATTTCATGAGGCACAGGTAGACGATCACTTCCTTTCTCGGAAGCTGACTCCTGCACTTCTTCTCTAATAATATCATTACAGAGGTCGACACATTCATCACAGATAAATACTGAGGGCCCGGCAATTAACTTGCGAACTTCATGCTGGCTCTTTCCACAAAAAGAGCAGTAAAGCAGCTTTCCGTTATCACCACTTTTACCGTTTTTCTCGTCGGTCATTGGACTTCCTATAACTTTTACAGCTTCCCAGCGTATCTGGAATGCCTAATTTCTTAACATCTAATTCTTATTTATAGATATTAGCATCTAGTTTATGAATCAAACACTCAATAAACAATAACTTTTTATTTAAACGTAAACTAGAACTCAGAAAAACTATGATTCTGCTGATGGACGCTTATCTATCACTGAATCAATCAAACCGTAATCAACCGCCTCTTTACCGTCCATAAAATTATCACGATCAGTATCTTTAGCTACGCCCTTAATATCGCGCCCGGTATGTTCAGCCATAATTTTATTTAGCTTGTCACGTATCGTTAAAATTTCTTTTGTGTGAATTTCTATATCGGAAGCCTGCCCCTGATAACCACCCAAAGGCTGATGAATCATCATTCTAGAATGAGGCAAACAATGCCTTTTACCTTTCGCGCCACCAGTCAACAACAAAGCCCCCATACTACAAGCCTGACCTATACATAACGTAGATACATCCGGCTTAATAAATTGCATGGTGTCATAAATAGACATGCCAGCAGTCACCGAACCACCCGGTGAATTGATATATAAATGTATATCTTTATCTGGATTCTCAGACTCAAGAAACAACAACTGAGCAACAACCAAGTTAGCCATATGATCTTCAACCTGGCCCACCAAGAAGATCACTCGTTCCTTTAGAAGACGCGAGTAAATATCGAAAGATCGCTCTCCGCGCGCTGTCTGTTCGATAACCATTGGAACTAAGCCACTATTTGTAATTATATCTGAACCTTGTCCCATCATATTTTGGTATTTCATACTCACTTAATTCCCCTATCTAAATACTTGACTATACAATCTAAAGGCAAATCTCATTAATTCAAGCTCTATTCAAAAAAAGACTTTCATTACTACGAAATTTAATTTCAACCGCCTAAATTAAAAACAGCCAGTATTAAACCGGCTGTTTTCAGTGTAGCTTAAAAAAATAATTACTTTAGAAAATACGTATCATTTTTCCGTTTAAGATTACCTGTTATGCTTTCGCTTCAGGCTTCACCGCATCTTCATAAGTCATTTTAACTTTCTTTACTTTCGCTTGAGCGGTTACCAATTCAACAACCGCATCTTCAAGTACAACCGCTTCAACCTGCGCTTTATTATCTGGCTGCGAATAATGAGCAATGACCTCTTCAGGGCTTTCATATGCAGATGCCAGCTCTTGAATTTTAGCATCAACTTTGTCCGCGTCAGCTTTAAGATCACTTCCTTTAACAATCGCTGCAAAAATCAACCCCGTCTTAACACGACTCTCAGCTTGATCCTTAAATAACTCTGATGGCAATTTCGACGGATCTAATTGCTGACCACCACCAAATTGCTGAACTGCTTCTTGCTTCATACGATCAATTTCTTGCTCAACCATTACACTAGGGATGGCAACATCATTTTGCTCGCTTAATGCAGTTACTAACTGCTGCTTAAGTTTATTTGAAACAGATTGATTAAGCTCTCGCTCCATATTCTTAACAACTTCAGCCTTAAAGCTCTCTTCTGTTTTGCAGTCTACGCCGTATTTTGTGAAAAATTCTTCATCCATTTCCGGCAAAACAGTATCTTCAACAACCTTGACATCTACTTCAAACTTAACATCTTTACCCGCCAACTCTTCATTGGTGTAATCTTCCGGGAAAGTTAAGTTAAGCTCGACACTCTCACCTGCTTTGGAGCCAACCAAGCCATCTTCAAAGCCTGGAATCATCTGACCAGAACCAAGAGTAATCTTTTGCTCCTTGCCCGTACCACCCTTGAAAGCTTCGCCATCCATATAACCTACAAAATCCAAAGTCAAAAGATCTTTCTTTTTAGATTTACGCTTAACTGACTTCAAGACGCCATGCTGACGCCTTAAAACCTCAATCATTTCTTTGATATCTTTTTCTTTGATCTCTGTTTCTGGCTTTTCTAACTTGATCCCTGAAAAATCAGTTATCTCTAGCTCAGGATAAACCTCAAATACAGCAATAAACTCTAAATCCTCACCTTCTTCCATTGATTTAGGTTCAAATTTTGGGTAACCGATAGGGTTTTGTTTTTCTTGCGTTAACGCCTCAACATAAGCATCACGCATCACCTCACCAATAACTTCTTGGCGCACAGACTGACCATAGCGTTTCTGAACAACTTTAACAGGCACTTTACCCGGCCTAAAACCATTAATTTTTACCGTTTTAGCTGTCTTCTGCAGACGTTGCGCCACCTCTTGATCTACTTTTTCAGCGGGTACACCAATCGTCATTCGACGCTCAATAGGAGACGTGGTTTCAACAGAAACTTGCATGGAAATTCCTCAATTTTTACAGTTGTTTGTAACAAGCTAGCAATAAAGCTACCCCTATTCGTGGGATATGTGCCTGCTATAGAAATAATGGGGGTGGAATATTAAGAGTACAAAGAAAAGATAGCAAGTATTTTGCATACTATTTGAGTAACAAATCGCACAAAAGCATGCTTTGAAAACTTGGATTAGCTAAATTATTAGAAATATACTGTGTAATGGCTTGAGAACATCAAGCATTGATTAATTGACATGGTGCGAAAGGAGAGACTCGAACTCTCACATCCTAAGATACTGGAACCTAAATCCAGCGCGTCTACCAATTCCGCCACTCTCGCATGGTCAATTCTTTTCGAACTTTATAACATTTTAAAACGTTGCATATAACATCGTTTAAAATTGGGGTGGGCGAAGGGGATTGAACCCTCGACCGCAGGAATCACAATCCTGAGCTCTACCAACTGAGCTACGCCCACCACTACTTTTACTTTCAAGGACACGTTACCACTCATAGAATGGCGCGCCCGGCAGGATTCGAACCTGCGACCCACGGCTTAGAAGGCCGTTG
>TARA_R110002074_G_scaffold91223_5_pt1 | contig 13588 bp, 16 predicted proteins | sample TARA_R110002074 | Tara Oceans TARA_R110002074 (sample SAMEA4397215) | marine metagenome | biome: Polar Biome; feature: [MIX] marine epipelagic wind mixed layer (ENVO:01000061); material: water (ENVO:00002006), including particulate matter (ENVO:01000060) such as... | depth 10-100 m
TTTTTCAATGTTTTGATTGTCTTTTTCAATTTTCTTGTTCATTTGAAAATTTAGATTAGAAAAGGATTCTAAAAATTCTTGAATAACCAGGCTAAGTTCTTCTTTACTGGTTGTAGATAAATTTGATAAGCTTTCTAGTTTATAAAGTTTAGTTTCTAAAGCTACTATTCTGGCTAAAGTTGCATCATTGTTAACCTGATCTGGAATGTTTAATAATAAATCTTTAAATAGAGTTTTTATTCCTTCTTTGTTATCACTAAAAAAACTTAAATCACCCTTTTTTACATTGGTTATAACATCTTGTAACTGATTGTACGCCTGCCAATCTTCAATAGCTTTTTTGGTTTTAACATCCAAAGTAAATTCTATAAAATCGAGTTTTGAAAGGTCTTTTTCAGTAATCTCTTTACTTACATTTTTATGTTCTAATAAGGTATCGTCTTGCGTCTTTTTACAAGACATTAATATGGTGATTAAACTCAATACTAAAATTTTAATTTTCATTCAAAAAAGAGATTAAAATGTACTTGACAAAGATATACTAAAACTTGATTTTTTTGATTAATGAAATGTTAATCAAATTGAAAATATTTCAATCTTAAAATATGTTATTATCAATAAAATGTTATTATTTTTGAATATTCTTTATAAACTTCATTTTAAGTGAACGAAAAAATATTGATTATTGGAGCTTGTGGGCAAATAGGTTCGGAATTAACATATAGGCTACGCGATATATATGGTGATGAAAACGTGGTAGCGAGCGATATAAGTTATAGTAATTTGGAGATTGCGAATTCTGGTAATTTTGAAATTGTTGATGCTCAAGATTATTCTAGCGTAAAAACATGTATAGAAAAGCATGATATAGATACGGTTTATTTATTAGCTGCTATGTTAAGTGCTACTGGCGAAAAATACCCTATGAAGGCATGGGATTTGAATATGAATTCTTTATTTCATGTCCTTAATTTGGCTCGCGCTAAGTTTATAAAAAAAGTGTTTTGGCCCTCAAGTATTGCGGTTTTTGGTCCAACAACGCCAACCGAGTTTACGCCACAATATACAACCATGGAACCTTCAACAGTTTATGGTATTACCAAACAAGCGGGCGAACGTTGGTGTGAATATTACCATAATAAATATAATGTAGATGTGAGAAGTTTGCGTTACCCAGGAATTATAAGTTGGAAAACGCTACCAGGAGGGGGTACTACAGATTATGCTGTAGAAATTTATCATAAAGCTGTTACTGATAAACGTTATGAGTGCTTTTTAAAGGAAGACACCCAGATGCCTATGATGTTTATGGATGATGCTATAAAAGCGACGGTTGATATTATGAAGGCTAAAGAAAAGCATGTAAAAATAAGATCGTCTTATAATTTAGCAGCCATTAGTTTTACACCAAAAGAGGTTGCTGCATCCATAAAAAAATACATTCCAGATTTTGAGATAACTTACAATCCTGATTACAGACAAGATATTGCCGATAGTTGGCCAAAAAGTATTAATGATTCTTATGCGCGAGAGGACTGGAAATGGAAGCATAAATTTTCTTTGGAAGCTATTACCGAAGAAATGCTTTTTCAGCTGAATAACACGTATAATGGGGTTTCAAAGGAATCAAATTAATTGAGAATTGTCGTTCCCGTGAAGGCGGTAATCTAAAATAATGGAATTTCGTTGAATAAATTCTATTATTTGTATATTTGATAACCCTAAATCCTGATTATTATGCTCGAAAATTTCTGGTTTAATGTACAATACGGTATCAATCACGTACTTGATATAAACGCCTACGATCACGTTTTATTTCTTATCGTTTTAACAGTTCCTTATATGTTTAAAGACTGGAAGCGTGTATTGCTTTTAGTGTCTATCTTTACACTTGGCCATACCTTATCTTTGGTTTTAGCAGCTTATGATGCGGTAAGTGTAAATGCCGCTGTGGTTGAATTTTTAATACCTATTACTATTTTGGTTGTGGCCCTTTTTAATGTGTTTACCTCTGGAAAAGGCGCTCAAAGAGAAAAGGTTGGGGTGTTATTTTTATCGACGCTATTTTTTGGTTTAATTCACGGATTAGGTTTTGCACGCGAATTCCAGATGCTTTTAGATGATAATGATACCAAACTAGGTTTACTATTAGAATTTGCCTTGGGTATTGAATTAGCACAAGTTATTATTGTATTTATGGTGCTGTTTATAGGTTACGCTGTACAAATCATTTTTAGGTTTACCAAGCGCGATTGGATTATGGTAATTTCAGCAATTGTAGTTGGTTTGGTCATTCCTATGATACTGAATAGCGATTTTTTATCCTAAAAATTTCATAAAACTTTAACGAACTTGTGTTGTTATTAAAATACGAAGCAACTATATTCGTTATTAGGTTCTGCGTGAGGGATTGATACGGCATCCTTTTTTGTGCATAACTATAAGTTTCTTTTGAAACTCATTTTAACATATATAGAGAAGGCTTGATGAGATGCTGAAATCGGAGATTCATGAATACTTTAATTCAAAATAGATATTTATGAATAAACAAGTTCAGCACAAGAAAGATATAGTGGAAAGCCCGGTGTACTGGAATAAAATGGAAGAACACACGCCATAATTAAAAAAATTAATGCCAGAGAATAAACAACTAAAATACGATAAGGCCTATTTAAGAATAGCAAAGGAATGGGGTAAATTATCGTATTGTAAACGCCGACAGGTTGGTGCGATTATTGTAAAGGATAGAATGATAATTTCTGATGGATACAATGGCACGCCATCGGGATTTGAAAACTTTTGTGAAGATGATAAGGGTTACACCAAATGGTATGTTTTACATGCCGAGGCCAATGCTATTTTAAAGGTAGCATCGTCAACACAATCATGCAAAGGTGCTACATTATATATAACGATGTCGCCGTGTAAAGAGTGTAGCAAATTAGTACATCAGGCGGGTTTTGTACGTGTGGTATATCACCAAGCCTATAAAGATGATTCTGGTTTAAGATTTTTAGAAAAAGCAGGAGTAGAACTGCAATTAATAGAAGATTTAAAAGCGTAATATGGCGTATCAAAAAAAATATTTACCATTAGTTTTGGGTGTTGCAATAGCGGCAGGCATTTTTATTGGTGGAAAGTTGAATTTTAGTGATACACCAGACCGTTTATTTTCCAATAGCAGTAAAAAAGATAAGCTTAACAGACTTATAGATTACATTGAGTATGATTATGTTGATGAGATAAATACCGATAGCATTGTTGATGTTACGGTTAATGGTATTTTAGAAAATCTCGATCCGCATTCGGTTTATATTCCAAAAGCCGATATGGAACGTGTTGCCGAGGAAATGAAAGGAGATTTTGTGGGTATTGGGGTTAGTTTTTATCCGTATAAAGATTCTATTGCGGTTATAAGACCTTTAGAAGGAGGCCCTAGTGAAAAAGCAGGAATTAAAGGCGGCGACCGTATTATTATGGCCGATGGCGATACCCTTTATGGCAATAAATTACAAGACGATGATTTGGTTAAAAAGCTTAAAGGTGCTATAAACTCTAAGGTTAAGCTGAAAGTTTATAGAAAAGGCGAACCTGAACTTTTAGATTTCACTGTAAAACGTGCCAATATTCCTATAAAAAGTGTTGATGCTGCTTATATGCTTACTGAAAAATTGGGCTATATAAAGGTGAATCGTTTTGCTGAATCTACTTATAAAGAATTCAAAAAAGGCTTAGATAAATTACAGGACTTGGGAGCCACCGAAATCGCACTTGATTTACGCGATAATCCGGGTGGGTTTTTAGGTATTGCAGAACAAATAGTGGATGAATTTTTAGAGGATGATAAACTTATATTATTCACTAAAAACAAACGTGGTAATATTGAAAATAGTTACGCTACTGATAAAGGTGATTTTGAGGAAGGAAAGGTTTATATTTTAATAAATGAGAATTCAGCTTCGGCAAGTGAAATTGTTGCAGGGGCACTTCAAGATAACGACAAAGGAACCATTATTGGACGGCGTTCTTATGGAAAAGGACTCGTGCAACGCGAAATGGATTTGGGCGATGGCAGCGCAGTGCGTTTAACGGTGTCACGCTATTACACACCAACGGGTCGCTCCATTCAGCGTCCTTACGAAAATGGTAATAAAGATTATTACGATGAGTATTTTGAGCGGTTGGATAGCGGTGAATTGTTAGACCCAGAAAAAATTGAGGTTGCCGACTCGTTAAAATTCACCACCCCAAAAGGAAAAGTGGTTTATGGTGGTGGCGGTATCATCCCCGATGTGTTTGTGCCTATAGATAATAGTATGCACAATGAAACTTTAAACTTTTTACAGCGCCGTGGTTTTATTAACTATTTTGTTTTTGAGGAATTAGAAATAGATAGAAGCGTTTATAAAGGCATTTCAAGACGGGATTTTATTGACTCGTTTGAAGTGGATAACGATTTAGTATTCGCATTTCAGGATTATTTAAATGTACGTACCGACTCAAAAATTACTTTTGTGGCCTACCACCAAGAAGTAAAACAATATATAAAAGCCGCTTTGGCCGACCAACTTTATGGTGATGGTGCTTTTGAAGAAGTTTTCAATCAGCGTGATATCATGATTGATGAGGTGATTAAGTTGAGCGATAATGGGGAGTAGTTTTGTTATTCCTGCGCAGGCAGGAATCTCATAAATTGAACCTCATTTTTTAATATTTCAAATTTGTAATACTTCTAAAAACTCCAATTTTACGGTTTTCCCACAGCAGTTATTTTAATTTTTCGACAAAAAGTATATATTTCTATAAATTATCTATAAGAACTTACATAAAAATAATTAGGTTTGGCTTATAGCAATTTTCCCTTAAATTATTTTAGTAGCATAAACTAATGTTTAATTTGTAAACCATACTTTATGTTAATGAAATCTTATCTTAAAAATGTATTTAAATCCTCAATCTTATTTTTTGGTCTTTTTTTAGTTCTTATCAATTGTCAAAAAGATGACACAGCGCCTATTCAAGAAATTGAAGAAATCTCAGAAAACAACCTTTCCATTAATTATGTTTCGGGAGATAAAATCCCCAATATTATAAATCTTTTAGGTGCTGATAATGGGGCATCATCAAAATCCAATAGTTCAAAATCCAATACAATTTCTGCACGTTTTGGCACTATTTCCATTGAAAGTGTTTTAGAGGTTATCGATACTTTGGGTAATGAAAATTATTCCTTTACCCTTGTTCCTAAAACACCCAAGCCCAATTCTATTTTTAACCTTGTTGTAAATGCATCGAATGGAGCCACTAAAATGGCCATAATGGAGTATCGTATGGCTCCAGATTTTGCACAAGACTATTTTAATGGCTCAAAAACACTAGCTGAATTTACAGGGAGTATCTTTACGTTTCCTTTTGACCCTAATTCAAATCTTTTTGCAAAGGGCGATACTTGTATCCAGAATATAGATGAGGTAGTTAATTGTGATAGGATTACATTAGACAGAGGAACTATTGTAGCATCTGGTGGCGGTGGCTCAACCACTCTTGGAGATATCAGTGTTCCAGATGGTGGTAATTCTGGTGGCGGATACTCTACTGGTGGCGGTGGTTCTGCTGTTTGGGTGTGTGATAGATTTGACGAACAACACCCTGGCCCTACGAATTGTGGGAATGGAGGTGGCACTTGGATAATTATAATTTTTCCTCCTAATAGCTACACATATAAATCTAACAACACCAAAAAAGGAGGTGATTGTTGTGATGGTACTGATGTTAGTGGAAGTATTGGGGTTAATCTCTTAACTCCAGCTATTTCATTTATAGTCGACTGCTTAGGAGAAGACACACCATTAACTGATAATCAAATGGATTGGTTATCAGATACAAATAATACTTTAAAGGTTATTGGTGTTAAAAACTATTTGCAAGAAAATGAATGTAGTGACGAGGCTAAAGAGTTTGGTAATCTTGCTATTGAGGCTTTGAGGGACGGTGGCGAAGTGGATTTTGATGATAATGTGGTTTTAAGTAAAGAGTTTAAAGATAATGAGAAGCTTAAATGTGTTTATGATAAATTAGCTGGGGACAACAGTAGCCTATTTAAAGATACTATTGGAGCTTTCATAGATAACCCAGATGTAAACATAGTGTTTACTGTTGGTAATTGTGTATCTACTAATATCGCTTGCACTAAAGATCAGTATGTAGATGAAACAGGAATAATAACTGTAATAATTGAAGATATTGATGCGAACCCAATTGAAGTAGCTCAAATACTACTTCATGAGGCTATACATGCTGAAATTGCTAAATTTGTTTCTGAGTTTGAGTCAGGAGTCGAAATAAATAATAGGCCTAATTTATTTCAACTATATGCTTATCACAAAAGTTGGGCAGATTCTGTTAATCCTAATTATAACTGGGATAATGGAGCTGATCATCAATATATGATCACAAATTATGTAAATAGAATAGCTAATACTTTGAGACAATTTGATAATAATAGATACCCAATAGATTATTATAAAGATTATGCTTGGGATGGCTTAAGAGATAATTATAACTATACAGGAACATTAACAGATTCGGATGCTCATTATTTTACAAGCTTGAGACCAATAACTAACACAGGAATAGAAGTATGCAATCAATAAAAATAATTTTTTACATATCAGTTTTTTCGTTTATCATAATCTCTTGTAAAAAAAATACAAATGATCTTGAAAAACAAAGTATTGAAGAAATAATTGCATTTACAATAAATGAAAAGAGTTTTCCTTTGCCACCACCTCCTATTTTTAAGGGAGATTCTATTGTAACTGTTATTGATAAAAAAACCATTGATTCATTAAAAAGAGTTAGTTTGAATATAGGGGTTTATCCAATAGTCAATTCTTTGGTATTTAATGATGATAATATGTCTAGTGTTAGTGGTGAGAATAATAAGGCAAAAAAAAGAGTTTTTAAAATTTATTTAAAAGATAGGATAAGTATTAAAACTATCAATAAATTAAGTCAACACAACATTATTCTTGCAGATACCATTGTTATAAACAAATCGAAAGATTGGAAAGAATATGATTTGTTATATGATTTTTCTAAAATTTCATTCAATACTAATTTGAGTTCTGCTAAAATATCTGTAGGTATCAGTAGAAGTACCCTTTGGGGGCAAGCATATGAGCTTTTTCTTGAGAAAGAAAAGGAAGGGAAATGGAAAATTGTAAATACTATTGTAAAGGAAAGGTGGTGATTGAGCAAGGCAAAAAGTCCCTGCTAGCACGAGCGTCACGCACGTGATATTTATTTAACGGCACAAGCAAGATGCTTGCGCTAGCGTGGGATCGCTGAGGGAAATGCAGGGTCATCCTCTAATTCAAATGCAAAAGGAACAAATAACAGTAATTGCCCATAATTATGAAAAAAACAATAAGTATTATACTTTTAATATTCTGTGCTTACAGCTGTAAATCACAACAATTAAATACTGAATTAGTAAATGAATCAAAACTATTAATGAGAAAAATCTTTAGTGATTTTGAAATGATTAATGGTGTCATTGTTGAAAATAAAATTTTGAGTAGAGTAAGTGCATCAGACATTAATACATGGCAACAATTAGTAGAAAAAAGCCACTTAAAACTAACAATGGCATTAACTTACAATGCAAAAACAAAAGAAGATAGGATAGATTTTACTAAGATATTCACTGAGGAAGAAATTGAATATATGAGCAAACAAGCTGCAGAAATAAAAACGGAAACGTGGGAGGATTATTTAGGGATTAAGCCAATAAAAAAGCATACCTCTAGTGTATCTACAACTTATTTCCTAACAATACCAGTATTTACTATCAAAAAAAATTATGCATTGATTTACCAAGAACAAAGTTATGGAGGTTCTTTAGTTATTTATAAAAAAATCGATGATACATGGCAACCTATAGGAAACGCCATGGTTTGGGTTAGTTGATTTTAAGGAAAAGACCCTGGGATGGTTTAAGAGATATGGATCCTAATGATATATTGAACCTGCCAATTAATTCTACATATGCCGGTTACAGAACAATTGTAATTCAAAATAGTACAGTATGCAATTAAAAAAACTTTATGTTTTTTCCTTATTCTTACTTATTGTATCCTGTAATAAGGAGAATAATATAAAAGAGGAAATAGCTGTTTTAGGTTATATGTATAATAACATTCCTAAAGAGCTTCAACCTGGACTGTTCCTCCAGGTCAATCTCCATCTGATGTACAACATAATTTGATGTCTACTCATTACAGAGATATTATAAAACAGGCACTTAGAGAATTTGACAATAGTCAAACAGAAGGAGTTTATGACGCTTTATCTTGGACTGGGCTAATGGGTTCAGGCACCTTTAATCCGTCAACAGGGCTTTTTTCAGAATCTACCGTTGCTTGGTCAAATCTAACACAAACAGAAAGACTCGATATAATAAATGCCCGTAATAACTTTATAAATAGCAACCCTAATTGTCAATAATTATGAAAAAAATAATCATACTTACAATAATAGTTTTCAGCATAATCTGTTGTCAGAATAATAATCCAGAAATAGAAATATTAAAGCAAAAGTTGGATAAAATAATAATAACAAATAATGAATTAATTGAGCGTATTAAATCTATAGACTCAACGTTTATTGCTCCTTATTCTATTTATGAAGAAGCTGTACTGAATGAAAACAAAAGAAGTCCTGATAGTATAATATCAATTTACCAAAATATAATTAAAAAATTCCCAAATTCTTTTTGGAGCCATGAGGCACAAAATAGGATAAACAATGTTGAAAAAAGAAGAAAATTGTGGTCTAAGAAGAAAGGTTGGGAGCTTTTAAAAGTAAAACCAATTAAAGATATTGAGGCAATTAGCTGTCCGGGTTGTTAATAAATACTATCCCCTGCTAGCGCGAGCGCAATGTCATTAAGTTAAGATAACAAGTTACTGATTTTCAGTCATTTAATCTTGTTTTTCAGAGATAAAAATCGTATATTTAATTGATAATCAATGGTTTAATTATGAAAAAAAACTGCTAACTTTATCTTCGAAAAGATAAGGATTGAGTTATTTAGTAAAACACTAAAAAATGATTTTAAAGTTTCAAAAGGGCATTTTACCAGAAACAGAAAACAACGTTTTCCAATACTCTTGTTGCTCATGATAAACTTTTTGAGAAAAAGCCTAGCTTTAGAAATAGAGAATTTTACCAGTATCTTTAAAACAGGATCTGCCCGTAGTTTTTCCAAAAGTGCTTTTGTACAAGCCAGAAAAAAGGTCAGGCCAGAAGTTTTTGATAAACTCTCCCGTATTTTATTGAATGAATTTTACACGGACAATGATGTGGCGATAAAATTATGGAAAGGCTACAGGTTATTGGCTGTTGAGGGTTCCAGGATTACCTTGCCCATAACTGATGAGCTCAAGATAATTTATGGAGAAACTAAAAACCAGACCGAAACATCTATAGTGCAGGCAAGGTGTTCCGTAATTTATGATGTCCTAAACAACTATGTTTTAGACGGCAGCTTAGAGCCCTTAGAAAGAGGAGAAAGAGATCTGGCACTAGAGCACCTTGCGCATTGTAAGGAGAAAGACTTGATACTTTATGATAGGGGCTACCCATCATATGACTTTATCAACGAGCACCTGGAAAGAGGTCTTGATTACCTAATACGTGTTAAGGTAAGTTTTAGTAATCTCATCAAAGATTTTGAAAAAAGTAATAAGAAATCGATTGTGGTAGATATACTTCCTGGAAAAAATGTTGATATCTCTGATAAACACTATACAAAACAAACACCTATTACATTACGGCTCATCAGGGTGGAACTGGATAAGGGTCAAGTGGAAATTTTGATGACATCCTTACTTGACGGCCAGTTGTACCCAACAGCTCATTTCAAAGCACTGTACTTCAAGCGATGGGGCGTAGAGACCTTTTATGATGAGTTAAAGAACAAATTGAAAGTTGAACATTTTTCGGGATATTCAAATCAAAGCATTCATCAGGATTTTAAAGCAACACTGTTTGTGAGCAACGTACAGACACTTATCGTTAGTGAACTTGAGGATGAACTAAAGGTAAGCAACAAAGAAAAAAAATACAATTACAAGGTAAATACCAATATCTCCTATGGCTTATTAAAAAATAGGGTTGTCGAACTCTTCCTTGAAGAACAAAACCCTAAAATGGATATGGTCGAAACGCTAAAAAGCATGTTTAAGTCACATTTAGTACCTATAAGACCAAATAGAAAACATGAACGTAATTCTGGAAAATATAGATCACGTATAAAACCTAAAATCACTAAAAATCAGAAAGATAGTGTTTAGAAAAACCTTAACTTAATGACATTGTGCTTGCGCTAGCGTGGGGATAACGATTTGGTATTCGCATTTCAAGATTATTTAAATGTACGCACTGACTCTAAAATTACTTTTGTGGCGTATCACGACGAAGTAAAACAATATATAAAAGCCGCTTTGGCCGACCAACTTTATGGTGATGGTGCTTTTGATGAAGTTTTTAATCAGCGTGATATCATGATTGATGAGGTGATTAAGTTGAGTGATGGGGAGTAGTTTTATCATTCCTGCGTAGGCAGGAATCTTTTAAATTGAACCTCATTTTTTTAATTTTTTAAATCTAAAACTTCAATTTTACGGTTTTCCCACGCTAGCGCGAGCGTCACGCTCGTGATATTTATTTAACGGCACAAGCAAGATGCTTGCGCTAGCGTGGGAATTGGTTCGGGATACATTGCGGTTACAGGAATTTTATAGACCCCGTGTTATTTTGGATTTAAAAGCAGAGATTGAAAAAGGCTGGTATGGTGAAACCTATACAAAAACCATACAAAATGCAAAAAGAACCGTTTCTTCATAACATTTTACTCTTACAGTTATTTTCTAATAAAAGTTTTAATCATAGCATGGTCACTTTTAAAGGTATTTACTTTTTTAGATTTAATGATTTCCAAGTCTTTAGAAACCCAAATATGATCTAGTGAAAGTAAAGGTATATTCCAAAACCAAGTTTCTCTAAATCCATTTCCTTTTTCATTAAAAGTATGATTAAATTTGTTTTTTGTTTTTTCTAAAAGTAAAGACTCATATGGTACATTAAAATCACCTAAAAGAACTGTATTTTTCCATTTAGTAATTGCTTTGTCTATAGATTTTAAACCCCATTCTCTTGGTACATCCATGCTACCTACCACATCTACGGTATAAAAATTAATGTCATTAGTTTCGAAATTTAGAATGGTTGTACTAAATTTAGACGGTATATCTTCGATAATCTGTATTGGTGTTTTAGAAAATATCCCTATTTCTTTACTGTAATGTTTATAAAAATAATAGTCTGGATAATTTAGTTTTGTTTCTTTTAAAAAATCCCCATGATACTCAACTAAAACCAACACATCTGGGATTCCATTATTTTCGCTAAAAGCATCTTCAAAATCTCTATCGTGTGAGGCATTCCAAAACACAATTTCTAAATCGGTTTCTTTGATGTCTTCGGGAAAATTAATTTTAAAACTTCTGCCTAACCAGACTATAAAAAGTAATAACGTTACAATTAAATTTATAGTTCTAAATTTCTTATTTAAAAAAATAGATAGCGCTAGAACAATTATAATTATTACCGGCAAAGGAAACGCATAGAACAATAATGAGGCATCATAATTTCTATCCTTTATTACAAAATGAATAGTAATTAAGGCTGCTATTATTATAACGTTCAAAAAAAGATAAAGGGCTTTGAGTATTTTTAACATCTATCGGAGTGGAAAACCTTTTGCGGCCCACCACGGGTGTATTTCAATTTCTAAACGGCCTGCTTTTACCATAGGGTCTGCATTGGCTAAACTATCAGCCATTTTTAATGTTGGTACGTTGTAAATAGTAATACCTCGAATATCACCGTCATCTCCAAAAGGACCTGAAATATCAGCATAACCCAATTCATACATTTTTGTTAAATGGGCTAAATGCGCTTCTTGTAATTCGGCAGATTCTTCTTCATTCTGCCCACGTATTGGTCCTGTTTTTAAAAACGCCATAAAGTATTGCTGCATTAAAATGGTGTCTTGGGTTTTTTCATCAACATAATCAAAAGTTTTAAATCCTTTAGCTGTTAATTCTTCCTTTAATTGTTTTGCTGATTCTTTCATAGGTTCAACAATTGCTTCTTCAAAAATAGTGTCTCTATCTTCTTCGGATAGATCTAATAGATTTTCTTCTTCAGAATCAGAAATAGTTCTTTTTTTCTCCTCGTTACATGACGCTAAAAAAGCTAATTGAATAAGCACTAATAAAATTGATTTTTTCATAATAACTAATGTTTATTTCCAAGTATTAAATGGTTTTTTACTTAATTGCGAATTGTAATATTTAATGTCTCCTGTTACTTCTTTTCCTAACCAAGCAGGAGTTTCAAAAATTTCGTTTTCAAAATTCAGTTCTACCTCTGCAATTGTTAGCCCTCCATTTTCACCAAAAAAGATATCTACCTCAAAAGTATGATTTCCTACTTCAATTTCATAACGTATTTTATCAATAATTGTTGGTTCACAAAGTTTTAAAAGCGATTTAGCCTCTTCTTTAGGGATTTCTTTTTCCCATTCAAAACGGGATAATCCGTTATTAGTTGAAAGCCCTTTTACGGTAATAAAACCTTTATCGCCTCTTAACCTTACCCGAACTGTTCGGTCCTTATGCGTATTTAAAAACCCTTGAGTTATTCTCGTTTTTTTAAAGGCTTCATTTTTAAAAGCATCTGAATTTACCAAAAATTTACGTTCTATTTCTATCACAATAAAATTATTCCTCTAAAGATGTTTTGACATCAATTGATTTTAATTTTCTTTGAAGTAAATGATTTAGGTCTATTGAAGGTAAAAAATATGATCCATCGTAAAAATTACTTGTGGTTAATGCAATTATACTTCTTAAATGAGCAATTGCCATAGGTATAGCTGACCTACTTACTAATTGACTTTTTTTATCTTCAGAAATATCTGATTTCTTGTCAAATTTAAATTTAAATTCTCCAGTAACATCTATTCCATATCCTGATTGAGGTCCTTCATCCTTAAAATTATTGAGTCTAATCATAATTTTAAATTGTCTATCATTATCAGTATTTATAAATACATCAAAATCAATATCAAATTTATTCCGAGTTTCATTGTTAGCATTTTCATTCTCAGGAAATGATATGATATTTACACCTAAAAGATTAAAATCAATTATTTGTAATTCTGATTTTTTTATTTTCATCCTTCTAGTAATTCTTCATTATCTGTTTTTATAGAGTAATCCATATTCTTATATTGACTATACCCTTTATTGCTACTTTTAAGTATATCATGTCTAGAATTATAAACAATATCCATGTAACTGTTATTGTAGTCACCTAATTTAACTTCAAAAGGCATCTTTAGAGCATTTTGAGCCTTTACTAAGAAATCTATATTCACAAATTTATTAGCTGAAAAAATTTGAGAAATATAACTAGGAGAATAATCCATAATTTTTGCAAAATCTTTTTTGGAAAT
>TARA_R110002074_G_scaffold123462_4_pt1 | contig 13570 bp, 33 predicted proteins | sample TARA_R110002074 | Tara Oceans TARA_R110002074 (sample SAMEA4397215) | marine metagenome | biome: Polar Biome; feature: [MIX] marine epipelagic wind mixed layer (ENVO:01000061); material: water (ENVO:00002006), including particulate matter (ENVO:01000060) such as... | depth 10-100 m
GCAAAGAAATACCTTAAATCATGATAGTAATAAATAGAATAATGCTTAGATATTGGTTAACTAAGTGTAATTTACATGCAAAATTTCATCCTAAGTCATTTATTAAACCTAAATACTATGATAAATATGATTTAAGAATTGAATACTATTTACAGGCTTTAGGTTATTAAATGAATAAAATTGTATACACGACTGAAACTCGTGAAGATGGAGTGTGTTATTGTACAGAAGATGGCACATTTCATTCGCCAATATATCCATATAGAAGTGTTATTTGCTTATGTAACATTTGTGTAAGTTGTTATTGCTTAGAAGATAGCTATATGCAAATAAGCCATATAGTTGATTATATAAAAATAGAAGAAAGCAAAGCTTGATAACTATCCTTTCTCGTATAACTATGTCTTTAGCTAAATATTTTCTTTCAGAGCGTGGTGTGAAAGAAAAATTTATCTATGAAAGACATAGATGATACATAATAGAAAGGATATATATTATGGCAAGTAAAGTACCTTACGAGGTAATCTGTGGTAAAACAGGTGTACAGTTAACTGAATGGAGTGAGATGAGTGTTCATCATGCTTATTCAGCAACTCAAGGTAAAAGTAGACCTTACTTTTTACATCTTGATAAAACACAACCTGATGTTGCAGAACAACTACGCATCATTGCTGAGGCACAATCTAGATTGTGGGAAATGCATGATGAAAGTCCAACATCATACAAAGGTAAAGAAAATGCAGAAAAACAATTAGCTATGGCTAATGTTTCTGCATCAAATGATGAGATACTTGATGAACTAGACGCTATTGAAAACGATGGCGATTATGACGGTAACGTTGTAGAATAGTTTAATACTTATATATTACGTTCGTTTACGGGCGAACGTAATATATATAAAGCGAAAGGAAACTATGAATATTACATTAGATAATAAACTCAATACGCTTAATGTAGATGAGTTAAGACAAGTTATTCAGTGGACACTTAATGACTTACAAGCTTGGAGTAACAATGACCGTGTCAAAAATGACATAGGCAATCATTGTGCAATGCTTCATGAGGCAGTAAGTTATCAAATAAGCAAAGCTGTTGATAAAAAAAATAATTAATGGGTGGTTGGTTACTATGCGAGGGTTGTGGACGTTATGCACATACACATAATGGTGGTGGTGAAATTAATAACAAACACTATTGCGAACCATGTTATCCAGAATATATAGAAAGGTAATAATGACAAGTAAATTAGATGATATAGAAATAAAATTAAATGATATAGTTTTAATACTTGAAGGTATTAAAAACACCATGCAAAACATGGGTGAGCTTGATAAAGCTATTGTAGGCAAGCTTATGGATTTAGATTCAGTTATCAGTAACGTATACGATACAGATACATTATGAAAGAACATGATGTATATGTATTTGAAAATCAAGATTATAGACAAAAAGATAATATCTTAACTGTTGATTTTCATTTCGGATATGATACTGACGTAGATGACGCTGTTGCACAAATAGACGCAATGGTTCGTCTTATAGACAATGACGGTGACATAGAGTTTACCGTACATAGACCAAGCATATATTGTAAGTCTATGTTAGATGTAATTGGACCAGATGATTATGCCTGATTCATTTACATGTTGGTTATGTGACAAAGTCATACACAATGAATATACCAATAATGCAGAACCTGTATCTATTGGTGTTTGTTGTGCAAAATGCAATATTAAAGTTGTTATTCCTGCCCGAATTAAACAACTTTATAAAACCTAGACCATGTGTCCAAGCTGGCTGTTTAGTTCCCCTTTACAGCCAGCGTCTAGGTTGTTACACGTACGTAGCTTGTAGCACATAAAAGGTGAGCTAAGTAAAAAACACCACCCTGTATTGGGAGTTAGCACACATTGGAAAACACCTTCGTGTGTGTTACAAGCTATCTATAAAATACATAATGCCCTGTGTAAGATAGCATTGAGTATGGAAGGAGTGTTATATGCATTCCTTCCGTTACTCTTTGTCGCAGAGCAACGAAAGGAATATTATGCATGGACACTTAATTGTGGTTCAAACTAAACCATTAAAAAAGTATCAAGTACAGATATCTTATTTTAGACAACAAATGTTTGATAAAATAGACGATAATGCTGAGCTTGATATAGAAAATGGTATAGCTAATCGATATGAAGTAGAGGCTAGTTCATTAGAACAAGCTATTGCTAGAGCTATTAAAATTGACACTGTTGTTAAAGCAGAAACAATGGCACGTTATCCAGGTATTTTACCTGATGAAGACGAATTTGATAAAGATACAGTACTTAAATTTGCTGAATTTCTTGATGATAAGGGTTTGTTTCAGGACTGGATGTTATTAGAGCCAACAGCTATACAAGCTAGTTTAATTAAAGACGAAGATGAGCTTAATACACTTACAGAAAATACTGTTATTGAGCATACAAATCACATGAGTGACGAAATAGAAGATTTTCTTAGAGATACTAAGGAATAAATACAGATACGAAAGGAGCTAATCATGGCAAACGATTGCTGGGAATTAGTAGAATCTGTATTGGGCAATAGCCGTAGAGTATTACTTTATGGCCCACCTGGTACAGGTAAGACATACAGTGCTGTTAAAACTAATACGCCTAAAGCGTATAGTAAATCAGCAGGAAAAGAAATAGATAATATCTATCAAATAACTATGACAGAAGATACTGCTAGTGCAAACTTAGAAGGTTTTTACAAACCATCTAGCACAGGTACTTTTGAATGGCATGACGGTATTGCAATACAATCATGGAAGAATGGTGGTCGTCTTGTAATTAATGAGATAGACCATGCGTCACCAGACGCAATGACGTTTCTACATGCTATTTTAGACGACCAAGAAATAGCAATGTTGACATTAAATAACGATACAAAAGAAACAGTTAGACCAGCTGATGGCTTTCAAGTTATAGCTACAACTAACAGTCCACCAGAGTCATTACCTTTGGCTTTGAAAGACAGATTTCCTGTAAAAATATATGTTGACAGTATACACCCTAAAGCAATGGAACAGTTTCCAGATGAATGGCACGGTGTAATTAATGATACAACATTAGTAGAAGATGATGAAGAACGTATTTCAGTACGTGCATGGACAGAGTTCTTTAACTTACAAGCTAATGGCTTTAGTCCAGAACAAGCAGCTAAATTAGTCTTTGCAGACAAAGCAGAAGAATTAATAGATGCTGTTACGTTAGCACGTGCTTAATAGTAAAGCTTATCCATATCCAGAAATTGTTACTGGTGAGAAGTGGGAAGTAGTAGGTACTATTAACAACAGTCCCGATGGTTCTACAGATAATCTCAACAGACAAATGACAGTACCTCTCGATAGAGAGTGTACAGAATGTGGTATCAATCATAGTCGTATGATACGTAGACACGAACTTGGCCATGCCAAGTGGAGTCCAAAGACTATGGGTAAGCTTAAGCCAGGTGTACGTGCAGAGGCTGTTCATGTACTAGAAGAAGTTAGAGTTAATCATCTTCTATATGAAAACAAGCTTGCATTATCTGAACCATCAAAGTGTTTAGATGTAATAGAACAAGAAACTATGAAATTAGTTTACGAATCAGGTATTGCAGAAATAATACTTATGGGTCTAGCTAGTAGATGGAAAGTACCAGAAATTGATACTAACCGTAGGTATGTTAGTTATAAATACAATGATGAATGGATTGTAATGCAAGCTTGTTTCAACATGATAAGAAATGATGATACAGTTACTGATTATCGTAAACAACAGATTATATATGCAGAAAGAATTATTACTAGATTCTTTCAAAGTATTACTAATCATGGTTATGGTCAAACTATTAGTTATCGTAAAGTACAAAAGTATGCAGAACCATTGAGTGCAATACTTGACATGTTCAGAGATGCACCTACACAAGATGAAGTATACAAACCTAAACCAAAACCTAATACCGCACCTGGTATGGATGAAAGCGAAGGTGAAGCACAAGAATCTAATGAGTTAGGTGGTGGTTCTTTAGAACAACGTACAAGAGACGACCTAGCAGATTTATTGTATAGAAGTACTCAAGGTACAGGTAGATGGGGTGAAATGTTTACGCATCAACCACCATTATCTGTTAATTTACAAAGTAGACTTAAAAACGGTAGGTCGTATAGACCAGCTGACTTTGGTTACAATCCAAAATACATTAACAGATACTGTATAGATAAGAAAATATTCAAACAAAAAATGACTGCACTTGGTGGCACAATACTTATTGATGCATCAGGTTCTATGTCATTTAATGGTGAAGATATTTTAGAAGTTATGCAGCAATTACCTGCTGTTACTATTGCTATGTACAATGGTACAGGTGACACAGGTAATTTACGTATCATTGCTAAAAATGGTAAACGTGTAACTGAAAAGTATTTAGATAACCATTCAGGTTACGGTAATGTTGTAGATGGTCCTGCTTTAGAATGGTTAGGAACACAACCAGCTAAAAGAATATGGGTATCAGACATGCATGTGTTTGGTGCGCATGGTGATACTGCTGGTTTTAATCTAATGGCTGATGTAAATAAAATCGTTAGAAAATACAATATTATTAACCTTAAGAACATAGAAGAAGTAAAGGAACATGCATTAAAACTGAATGTAGTATAGTTAAGGAGTAATGTAACACGCAAGTGTGGCAGAGTTCCTTTCCTTTGCTTAAGCATTACACCGATAATTAGAGTGGAATAGAGTGCAAAGAGAACTTGCAACAAGGTATTTTATTCATCATGTCAACAGTGACCTATAGTGAACACCACTCTGATTATTTACGCCCGCGTGCTTCACCTCAACACTTCGCGTACACTAGGGTGTCCGACTCGTGTTTCCGTTTAGCTCGCTAAGCCTAAATAAATTAAATCCTTGTATTTAAAATAAATGAATATATAATGACAAGTATGAAAGATATAGATAAACTTCTGAAAGAAGCTGAACATGGTAAGACAAGTTCAGTAGCTGACAGAATAACAGATGAAGCAATGCCATTCTGGCAAGGATGTATAGAACGATTAACTTCTGGACATAACATAAAACCATATGTTGTACACAGATTGTTAAGAGAAGAATATGGTATTAAAATATCAGAATCAGCTATACGTAATCACTTTATGAAAGTAGTAAACAATGAGTAAAGACGTTGATAAACTAATAGCAGAAGCTGAATCACTAAAAATTCAGGAATTAAAAGCTGATAATCTTAAGTTACTTAAGCAATTAGATAAAGCTAAAAATAAAAAAGCTGATTTAATTGAGGCTATGTATGATGCTGTGCGAATGAATGTATCTACATGGGCTAAACCTAATGTTCCTAAACCAACATTAAGTAAAGCTAATAAGAATGAAGAAATTGCAGTAGCTATATTATCAGATATACAGTTAGCTAAAATAACACCAGATTATGACACAGCAATAGCTGAGAAAAGAGTTGTTGCATATGCACATAAGATAGTAGAACTAGCTAATCTTCAAAGAAATGCACACCCTGTTAACAAATGCGCAGTATTAGTTGCAGGTGACATTGTAGAAGGAGAGCTTATATTCCCAGGACAATCACACTTGATAGACGCAAGTCTGTATAGTCAAGTTACAATTGATGGCCCTAGAATATTGACACAGTTCTTTGACGTACTGTTAGCTAACTTTAAAGAAGTAGAAGTTACATGGGTTATAGGTAATCACGGAAGCCTTGGTGGTCGTGCAAGAAAAGACTATCACCCAGACAGCAACAGTGACCGTATGCTAGGAAAGATAATGTCAATGATATATGATAAAGATAAAAGAATTTCTTTTCATGTACCAGACAGTACAACAGAAGACCATTGGTTTGGTATAGCAGACCTTGGTAAAGACTGTAAATTCTTTGTATGGCATGGAGATAATGTACGAGGACATAGCGGTTTTCCTTGGTATGGTTTTGGTAAAAAACTATTAGGTTGGAAAGCATTGGCATCAAGAAATCTTATGCCTGACTTTGACTATGCAATAGCTGGACACTTCCATACACCTACAACAATGTATGTTAATGATGTACGTTTATGGGTTAATGGAAGCACAGAAAGCTACAATAGTTACGCTATGGAGCAGCTAGCAAGCATGGGTAGACCATGTCAATGGCTATTATTCTGTAAACCAGGACACGGAGTAACTGCTGAATACCTTGTAAAACTGGATAAAGTATAGGTATACTACATATAGTATGTCAAATACAGTAAATGAGTCTGTTAAGAGAGTCTCTATTGAGTATGCAGGGTATGGTTCACAGCCATATTTTGTAGTTAATACTGATAATGGTATTAAATTTATTCCAATAGAACATGGAGTGACTAGACTTACAGACATAGTAAATAAATAACTTTATTTATTAGCCGTTTTCTCGGAACGGCATAATAAATAAACAAAGAAAGGAATGTTATGACTAATAACAACAAACTGTTGTCCCCATTTCCACAGGAGCTAGTTAAAAAAGCACCTGCTGGCAAGTTCGGGGATTACGTACCACACGCTAACTATGTAGAAAGACTACGTGATAGTGGTGTTACATACTCTTGGTCATGTGAACCTGTATATGGTACACATAACGGAGAGAAAAGAATTGTCGGAGCTAAAGGTACTATAACCATAGAAGGTATGGGTAGTTACGATGGCTTTGGTGATGTTGATACCTTCAAGCTTGGCAATGCTAAGTTTAATGACGGTAACAACCTTAAAGACGCAGAGTCTGACGCGTTTAAGCGTGCATGTATGAGGTTCGGTCTAGGTGTAGAGCTATGGTCTGGTAGTAAGCAGACTGAAGAAGAAGCTACATCTATTGCACCTGACGGTTATACGCAGGAACAAGCAGATAAAGACGCTATGGTAGAGACTACAGTCAAGTTAGACATGCGTAAGAAAGAAAATAAGATGTCTAAAGAAGATAAAGCTGCAGCAGCAGCAATTATGGACAGTATCTTAGGTACTGAATCATGAGTCAGGATGTACAATTTATAGCTGAAACAGTACAAAATATTTGTACGAACGTAGAATCACAAGAAACATTACACAAAATTTTAGGTTCTGCAAATCAATATGTACAGTTAAAGAAGTTTGATACAGATAAAACAAGATGGACAGATGACCAACTTGATATGTATTTTGCTTATGTAGAAAAATTAGTAAGTATGCCAACAGTAGTTACACAAGAATCTTTTGATACAATGTCAATAGAAGAAAAGTTAAACGCTGTAGGTTTAGAAGTACAAGAAGTTACTAATAATGTGCAACCTGCTGGAGATATGTTGGGAGGCATAGTAAATAAAATGGAACAACAAAATAAATACAGAGATGACCTTAAGTGTCCTTTCTGTCAACAAATGGTATATGACAATAGAAATAATAAAAAGTCAGACAAAAGTCCAGACTTTGTTTGCAGTACTAATGACCCTGTTACCTGTGGTGGTCACAGTGGTAAGTGGCGTAAGTCCTGGTGGGTAGACAATAGTGATGTACCTGTAGAGTGGAACTTAGATGGTGAAGTCAAGACAGCACCCAACGATGCTGGCGAAGACTTAGCACCATTCTAATGAATAGATTAGAGCGCAGGGCTGCTAAATCAAAAAAGAAAAGAAGATATCAAGGACTTAGTAAGAAACAAATCTTACGTCCTGATGTTATTGATAGATAGAAAGGAAACCTATGATACCAAGTGCATTTAGAGGGGTAAACGTACCCGTATATGTAAAAAGTAAAACACAGTTAGTAGCATGGGCGTTAGAAGAATTTCAAACTTCTGACCCTATAACTAACTGGGAGTTTGTAAGAGAATTATATTGCCATAGATTTGGTGGAATAATCTTTAACCTACGTCAAGAAGGTTATGAAATTACAACAATTAAAACAAACACAAAAGGTTTAGTCAGTTATCGCTGCACTAAAGTACCTTCAAGAACTACCATTAGCTAATGTTAGAGATAATAGTCGGGTGTTTGTTTCCAATGTTTCTAACACCTGACTTATTATCAGAGTACATAGAATGCAGAGAAGTAAAAGAACAAGTAGTTTATGTAGCACAATGGCACGATTTAATTTCTACATACTTTAAGCCAGAAGATGTAGTACAAGCAATGACTATTGTTTATTGCGAAAGCAGAGGAAAAGAAACAGCAGTAGGTCGTAATACAAATGGGACAGATGACGTAGGCCTTTGGCAATTTAATGATGATACATGGGCTTGGTTAAAACCTAAGCTTGATATAATAAGTAATAGAAAGAACCCTATAATATCGACAAAAGTAGCAGCTTGGTTAGTGTACAACGATGGTTGGCATCATTGGAATAGTAGCAAGCACTGTTGGAAAGGACACGATAATGTATTATTATCAATCAACACACAATGAAAACACAAATTGAAGATATATACAATATGGTATGTATTGTATGTAACATTACATGTTATTTAACAATCTATCCAGACAATAAAGTTTGTGATTCTTGTGCAGAGTTTATCTTAAATGATATAGAGGAGCAGAAAAAATATGAACAAAAATAAAACATTAAGCATTGTTAATACAAATATATTTACAAACCCACAATACATGAAGACATGGGGTAAACAATTTGTAGAAGCATGCGGTAGTACAGAAATGAACATTCCACCTGATATGGGTAAGTTACGTTGGCTTATGGAAAAGTTTGTTAAAGATTACAACGTACAATTAGGAGAGTTAGGAGAGGAAGAATGAGTGATATATCCGTAGCAGATGCAGACGGTGTTGTTCTTATTAACGAATTAGAAAAACGTTTTGGATTTATGCCAATAATAGTTAAGAATGAACAAGGCAAAGAAGAAGTTAAGTGTTTAGTACCTAAGTTTACTGTAACAATTGACCCTATAGATGAGGAGGAATAATGACTATGAATACTCGTTTTGCTAAATCAAAAGAAATAAACGTTAGTACGCCATTAGAAGACAAACAAAATTGGCATGCTAAGTTAGACACCTGGAAAAATAATGCTAATAATAAAAATGTTTTTGGTGGTAGAAGATTCTTAGGTGTTAATAAAAATGGTAATGAAGTATGGATTTCTTATGAACTTAGAAAAGATACTAAGGAATTAACTATATCAAGTACGCATAACTTAAGTTCATTAGAAAACAAAGGAGCTAAGCTTGCACCTAGACGTGTAACTGTTGGTCTTCATAAAGATGCACCTAAAGATTTAATGCGACCTGTTACACAAAAAGATATGGGTGAAATTACACCTAATACGTTGCGCTATATAAATAAATTGAGAGATATGGCAGACATGGGAATAGGTAAAGTAAATGGTAAATGTTCATCTCAATTGTTTATGTTAGTATCTAATACTATTTATGAAGGTGATACTGATACAGATAAAGGTGACTGCAGATGGAATGACATAATAGAAACATGGGACTTGCCACCTGGAAAGTACCTAACAGTATATGGGTAAAGAAGATAAATATAGACCTTTACCACCACACATGACAATACAACCTAGCAAGATAGAAGGTCTAGGTTTGTTTACACTTAAAGCAATAAAAGATTTAGAGACTTCTTTAGGTGTAACACATGTATGGTACGAAGAAGTAGGAAGTGTATTTCGTACACCTTTAGGAGGTTTTATTAATCATAGTGAAACACCTAACTGTGAAATTAAAAGATTCGATGGCACAATAGTTAGTCATTTGTTTCCTATTAAACCTATAAAAGCAGGGGAAGAAATCACATTAAAATATACTATGTACTCTGTTGATGGATGACATTGCACAGATAAGAGAACAGGCCTTTATACGGGCTGGAAACGTCTGTGAGTGGGCAAATTGTGACAGTGGTAAATGGTTAGAGCTAGCACACCTTAAAGATATAGGTATGGGTGGTAACAAAGCACGCAAATACAATGTAGATAATACAGCTGTACTATGTAAATGGCATCACGATATATACGATGGACGACAGTCTATGGGTACAAAGGTAGCGTATAGAGAACTGTTAGAAGGTTATTTAGATAGACACTCAGGTGTTAGCTAGAGTATTTGTGCGCTCTATATCCTTGTTGAAAAGATTTTTTTTCTGCAGCTTTAGATTTAAAACTGTAATGATTAGCTAATGATGTATTACCTAATTGAAATTGTGTAGAAGCTTTTGCTTTGTACATTGTAGCCCTTGCAGCTGATATATTAGATTTACTTTGTTCTTGATTAGCACGCATAAGTTTTTCACGTTCACCCATGCCTTTCATATTAGGATTAGTTACAGTTATTTTCATTAGTAATCAACACCGTATTTACCACGTGTGTTTGTAGATAAATCAGGTAAATAATTACTTTTGTAACGTGATGTTTTTGGTAGTGGGGATTTAGCTTGAGCAAAAGCACTACGCATTTTTTTATGACCTTGTTGTTGTTTTGCACTCATTTTTCTACCATATTTTACTAATTTTCTAGCTTTACCAGGAGAATGACCTTGTGATACAAGTTTTTGAAATAAATCTGCAGGTTTCTTTTTAGCAGCTTCGTGTCCGTATGTATAACTCATTAGTAATCTACACCATACTTTCCAGGTTTTTTAACAGATAAATCTAAATAACTTTTACCTGCTTTTCCTTTATGAAATGAAGGATTATCTAATGCACGTTTAGTACCTTTATAAATACCTTCACCAGCAGCTAATGCAAAACCAGCTATGTTTATACCTTTAGATATTTTTGCAGCATTTCGTAAAACACGTGTTCTTGCAGCATTATTAGTAATTTTCTTAGCTAATCTAGCTCCTCTATTTGTTTCTTTTGAGAAATTAACAGGACCATCAGGATGCATAGCATCCATAATTTCCGCTGCTATTTTAGCTTTTTTCTTATTAGGCATTATTACTTACCTAATTTCTTTTTGGCAAATTCTTTTACAACAACTAGAGAAGCTGATGCACCAGATAGTGCAGCTAACTGTAATGCGTTAGCATCTACGCCTACTAAAGGAGCAACTGCTAAAGCACCTATAAATGCTTCTACAAAAGTCCAGCCAGTTTTTTCTAATATTGATTTGTATTCTTCGCTCATTTAATATCCTTTGTATATATTATTTTTTGATACTGTACCATATATGTTAGCATCTTTTTTCTTTTTTTTCGGTTGTGACATAGCCCATTTGTTTACATCATAAACATCTTTAATTAACAACGCAGTACCTATACCAGGTATTAATCTAGTAGCACCTTTAGCTGCAAGTTTTACTATTGCTTTTCCTGTAGCTTTTTTACCTGTTGCTTTACCTATAGTTTTAGCAATTTCCTTAGTAGGAGTAAATTTAGTTACGCCTGTTGATGGATTAGTTACGTTAACACCTGTATATGTTTGTGATAAACCTGCAGTACCTGTATAAACAGGTGAATAAATATTTTTAGCTACAGTACTTATTTCACCAGCAACTTTACCAACAGCTTTATTACCTACAAATTTTCTATTAGGACCAACAGCACCTTTAGGAGTATTTATTTGGATATTTGATTTAACATTACCTATAGAAGGTTTGGGTATTTCTGCTCTTATTTTAGCTGCTTCAGCAGGTGTGATAGTTTTAGTTATCATTTTACGGCGATTTTTACGTTTAGAATATTCATCACCATATTTTTTAGACCATGCTGCTTCAGCATTAGCTCGTCTAATTGCTTGACGTTCTTTATATCTTTTAGAACGTAAAGTTTTTTCAAATTCTTCTATCGCTCTGTAATCTTCTAATGGCATTAATCAATCTTTCTGCCATCTAGTTTAGCAGAAACAACCTGCAGTTCGCCACTTATCTCTTGTAATTTATCCATTACTCCTTGTGGCTGTATCATGTTAGGAGCTGCTTTGTTACTTGGCTGTATGTCTCCATCATAATCTATGTATGTAACTTCTACATCTTGTCCTGATACTATAGCTTCAGCTACACGAGGGTATACAAGTTTATATGCATCTCTACTTGACCCAATAAACCCATCTTTTTTTACTAAGTTACTTTCTTGTGAATTTCCTAATAGCAAACAACCAGCTGTATTCTCATCTGTATTACCTGAATGCCATAAAATCCACTTAAAATTAGGTACATCTTGTACCCATATCATACCTTTGTGCCAATCTGCACCGTATCTAGCTAGGTATTTGTTATGAAATCCACCTTCTTCACGTAGTTTAAGCTTGTATGTACCTGCAGGAATACGTGTTTCACCATATACTTTAACGTCACGTTGTTCATCTTCTAAGGTATAACAAAGAAATGTTTTCTTTCCATTACTCGCATCAAGTAATATGCCTGATGTCGAATCTTTTCCTGAACTAAATCTTAATACTTCTAATTTCATTATTTTTTAATCTTTTTAATCTTACCATTTTCTGTACGGGCAAACTTATGTGTTTTAGTTTCTCTAATAAGAGTACCGTAATAACGTTTACCACCCCACATCCAACTAACTTTTTTAGACATTAACTATTCCTTTGTATTTTTTACACCAAGCAAACTCTTGTACTACTGCATTCCATACTGTGCAGTTACCTGAAGGTTGATAAGCATAGCAATTACTACATTGTTGTTTACCTTTAGGATATAACTGATATGCAGCAGGTAAGTTGTTTATATCTTCGTTTTTATTAATTACCATTTAACTTTATCTGCCCAATAAGCAGCTGACATTTTACCTTTCTTAATGTTTTTAGCATGACGAGCTTTAAAAGATTTTTTTCTAGCTTTATCTTTAGCTGACTTAGGATTTTTACCTGCACCAGACACACCTTGTTGACCGAATCTTATTAATTTAAGATTATGTCCTTCTTGTGCAAGAACCATATGAGATTTTGTTGCATGTCCTGGAGTACGTTTAGGTTTATTAACACCTTTAAGATTGTGTTTTTTTATTAACGAAGCTTTACGTGCTGCATGTGCCATATATTAATATTTATAAGTTTTCTTAGGCTTATTCTTCTTCGCAGGTTTCTTCTTTTTTTGCATAACTTCTCCTAACAATTTTATTGTAATCTATACATCCTATATTACCACAGTACTTAACTTTATTGCGAATAATAGGTTCTTGATTACATTGATTACATTCAATTATCAAATTTAATGTCCATGACCAGCTGCTTCTAAATAAGCTAATCGACTTTTTAAGTCGTTAAGTTCCCACATATTATTGTTAACACTTTGTATTTGTGTTTCTACTCTAGTCAACGAATCATTAAGGTCTTGATACTCCCATTTTTCTAGTAAGTAATATCTATCTAAATCAAAACCACCATCTCTAACCTGTTGCTCTAAGTTAAATAAATTAGCTTGTAGTGTAGCTATTTCTTCATTAAACTTACCAACATTCTGTGCGGCCATTTCTAATGATTGTATCTTCTCATATAGTACAGCTATATCATTTTGTACATATGTAGATTCTTTAAGCGTTATAAATTCATACTCAATGTTATTCATCCTGTCATCAATTCCTGTAAGAGTTATAAGTACAGCGTTAAGAGATTGA
>TARA_R110002074_G_scaffold6100_8_pt1 | contig 13563 bp, 11 predicted proteins | sample TARA_R110002074 | Tara Oceans TARA_R110002074 (sample SAMEA4397215) | marine metagenome | biome: Polar Biome; feature: [MIX] marine epipelagic wind mixed layer (ENVO:01000061); material: water (ENVO:00002006), including particulate matter (ENVO:01000060) such as... | depth 10-100 m
CATCGTGATCGAGATCGGGCAGTTTCATACGGCCCGAAGTGTAATCCGCTTTTGCCTGTTCAATACGTTCCTTGGACGAGGATACAAAATTCCAGTCGATGAAACGCTGGCCCACAGGATCGCCGCCCAGAAGCATCACGGTTGATTTTTCAAGTGCTTCAATGACGGGCGACGCACCGTCACTGAAGACCGCCATTTGCGCGGCGGCGAGTTCCTGACCTTCGGTTTTGATGCGACCCGTGACGACATAGGCGGCGCATTCGGCATAATCCATCGGCAGCTCGACTTTTGTTCCCGCTTCCAATTCGGCATGCGCGTAAAACATCGGCGAATGGGTCTTCACTGACTGCGCGCCAAAGCCGCGACCGGCGACTAGGCGCATGGACAGGCCCTTGTCTTCGATCATCGGCAGATCGCCTGTGCCGAAATGCGCAAAAGCAGGATCCACCTCTTCCTGACCATCGGGCAAGGCCACCCAGGCCTGAATGCCGTGAATAAGATCGCCGGTGAGGCGCGCTTTTTCCAGACGTTCCGAATGGGTGATGCCGCGCCCTGCTGTCATCCAATTGACTTCGCCCGGACGGATTGCGAGTTCAGAGCCAACGCTGTCGCGATGCATGATTTCGCCGCTGAACAGATAGGTGACGGTGGAAAGCCCGATATGGGGATGCGGCCGTACATCGAGGCTCTTCGGAATACCGGCTTCAAAATTCACCGGACCCATGTGATCAAAGAAAATGAAAGGCCCCACCATGCGGCGCGGGGCATAGGGGAGCACGCGACCGACGGTGAAGCCGCCGCCGAGATCGCGCTGACGCTCGGTGATGATGTGTTCAATCATGTTCGCTCCGTTCAGCTGGGGTCCGGGCCCCAAGCCTAAATCACTTCCGGCGGAAGGGCGCGCGCCAATCGACCTCGGCGAGATGAATAAAGCGCACCGACATGAATAGTGTCGCCACCGCCAGTGACACCACAAAGGCAACCCAGACGCCCGCGCCTGCCATGTGAAAATGGAACGCAAGTAGGAGCGCCAGCGGGAAACCGACGATCCAATAGGATGCACCCGCAATCCACATAGGCGCGTTGGCATCTTTGAGGCCGCGCAGCGAGAGCGATGCCACCACTTGCCCCGTATCAAACAACTGGAACGCCGCGCCGATGCGCAGGAACAGCACAGCCTGTTCGATCACAGGCACGTTCTCGGGCTTTGAAGCATCGAGATAAACACCGATAATCTGAGGAGCAAATACAGCGAGGGCAATCCCGCAAAGGCCCATGAAGGTCAGCGAGATCGACATGGCAGCCCCGCCCGCGCGACGCACACGCGGCATATCATTGGCACCCGCGGCAAGACCAATCCGCACAGTCGCCGCCGTCGCGATCCCCAGAGGCACCATAAACAGAAGAGCGACGACGTTGAGGGCAATCTGGTGGGCGGCAACACTGTCAGTGCCGAAGTACCCCATAATCATCGTACCGGCATTGAAGAACATGGCTTCAAAGATGATCGTCATGCTGATCGGCATGCCGAGACGGAGGACTTCTTTCAAGGTCTTCCAATCGAGCTGAAAGAAACGACGGAAAATGCGGTAACGCGCGAGTTCGGGCGTCAGCAGGATGACCGCGATCATGACTGCAAAGCTGAAGGCAAACGAAAGTGAACTTGCGATGCCTGCGCCCGTGAGCCCCATGCGCGGCGCACCGAAATGGCCGAAGATGAGCACATAAGCGACGACAGCGTTGAAGACGATCGTCAGGCCCATGACGATGAGCGGCGCATTAGGCCGCGACAAAGCGGTCGCATAGCCCCGCAGCACGTTGAAGGCCGTCGTGAAGACAAAACCGATTGCCAGCATGCGCACAAAATGGCCTGCGTCTTCCGCCAAATCCACAGGCTGACCGATGGCCTTGAGCATGTCGCCTGCGTACCAAAGAAAGGCGATCTGAAAGGGGATGAGAACAAGGATTGCCCAGAGCGACATGCGCACAGTGAGCCGCACACCGCGCAAATCGGCCCGCTGACCGACAGCGCGCGCGCCTAGAATATGCGCAATCATGGGCTGCACAGCGACCGCTGGTCCCATCGCTAAAACCCACATGGCATAATAAAGGCTGAGACCCAGAGCGGAGGCCGCCAGCGCGTCCTTGCTATAGGCACCCAGCATCAGCACATCGATGGTGCCGATGCCCATTTGCGCCAATTGCGTGATGACTACGGGGCCAGCAAGGCGAAGCAATTCACGTGCTTCGATGAGAAAATCCTGCGCAGGTGCAACCGGCGGCAATGGTGCGGCGCTGAAGCTCGGGACTTTCGGAATCTGGTTCAATGTATCGGTCATGATCGGGACTTTTTTGGCCCGAAGCCAGATACGCGGGGTGTGCGGAACAACAAAAAACCCCCGGTGCGTATCAAAGCCTCGGAGGTGGATCCTAGGGATCAATGCAGGGTTTAGTTCAGCGCCCCACGTTTTCCTCTCGAGTGCAGCCAGCCTTGGCGTTGCCAAGGACACACGACATCACATAGATGCCGAGCGGCTCATTCCCTGACTTGTCTGTGATGCTGCACATATTGAAATCCACGTATTTCGCACGGGTAAGTTCCCGTCGGCAAAATCGATACGCCTGAGAAAGTTCGAAGTCAAGCGTCACGGTTGAAGCGTGGCGACCACCGCTGACGCGCGCACCGGCAAATGGCAGGTGACACGTGTGCCAACATCGGGCGCGCTTTCGAGCGTCACCCAGCCGCCATGCAGCTCAACAAAGGAACGCACCAGACTCAGGCCCAACCCCGCGCCACGCCGCCGGTCGGCCCCTGAATGAGCTTCGAAACGGTCAAACACAGTCGCTTGATATTCAGGCTTTATGCCGATGCCGGTGTCGGCCACAAAGAGATCGACGGAATTTTCGCTGCGCGTCGCACCGATAGTGATCGTGTCGCCGGGACTTGTGAAAGCTAGCGCGTTCGACAGGAGATTGATCATGATTTGCTTGATGCGCTTGCCGTCGGCACGCACAGACCCAAGCTCGCCTTGGTTTTCGACAAGGACCAATACTCGGTTCTTCTGTGCCGGATGGTGAGCGAATTGTTCCGCTGACGAAATCACTTCAGCGATGTCAACGTCCGACAGGTCCAGCGTCATGGCACCCGCTTCAATGACGGCCAGATCGAGAATGTCATTGACGATATCGAGAAGCGTGTCGGATGAATCGAGAATGCCTTGCGTATATTCATGCTGCTTGGGGTTTAGTTCGCCAAACATTTCGGTTTCGAGAATTTCGCCAAAGCCCAGAATATTCGTGAGTGGTGTACGCAGCTGATAGGACACATGGCTGATGAATTCGGACTTGAGCCGATCGGCGGTTTCCAGCGCGTCATTGCGTTCGCGCAACGCCTGTTCGGCACGAAGGCCGTCGGTCACATCGACATAGGTGAGGAGCGATGCGCCATCGGCAAGGGGCACAATCGCATAATCGATAACGGTATTGTCGGAGCGTTCCAGACGTCCCGTTGTCGTGGTTCGCGCGGCACCTTCATGCGTGAGGCGTGCCTTGAAAGCTTCGGCCTGCGCTTCATCAGCATAAAGACCGGCGGTGGTCGCAGCGATCTCATTTGCATGCGGCCCGCCTGCAAGCTGTTCTTCGGTAAAGTTCCAGATGCGGGCGTAAGCGGGGTTTGACAGTTTGAGGCGTCCGTCTGTGCCGAAAACTGCAACACCTTCATAAAGGTGATCAATAGTTTCGCGCTGCACGCGTGTCAGCGTGTTGAAGTCGCTGGCAAGGTTCAATTGTTCGGTGACGTTCTCGTAGACATAGATGACGCCGCCAAAAGGATGCGCTTGCCCCAGCACTTTAATGATGCGGCCATCAGGCAGATGCCAATATTCCTCAAGCGGATCGGGCGAGGTGTAAATGTCCATGCGCGACTGCTTCCACGCCTGGAAATTGGCCTGTTCGGGCAGACGGCGCTGGGTGCGCAGCTGGTCAAGCACTTCCATGTCGGTCGGCTCTGTATCGAGCCACTGCGGATCAAGGCCCCAGAGCGTCTCGTAAGCACGATTGCGGAATTTGAGCCGCTTATCGGGACCGCAGATCGCTACTGCCGTCGTCACGCGATCGAGGGTTGCCGCATGGCTATCGATGTGGCGGCGGAGTTCGCCTTCCGTGGCATCAAGCGCCGAGACGTCAATTGCCATACCGGCAAATCCACCATCGACGCGATGCTCGAACACTTCGAGCGCGCGGCGTTCACCCGCCATGACCGCGTGGGTTCGTTCCGTTGCGCGAGCACGGTCAAACAAATGCCGCCTGAGGCTCGCACGCACTTCTTCGTTCAAAAGTTCAAGCTCGCGCATGACCGCGTCTTCGGGCGAGGTCGCATCAACGGCGCGCGCATAGGCCTCGTTGACCCACGCCAGACGCCCCTCTTCACCGCGCCGCCAGGCGGCGAAAGGCGCGGTCATCATCTGGGCTTCAAAGCGCGCGCGCGCTTCTTCGGCCTGACGCAGACGATCCTTGAGGCGGCTCACTTCGGCGCGTTCGCCTGTCACGTCGCGCAGCCAGAGAACGGCAAGTGCGCCGGCGGGACGGCCTTCGGCCTCGAATGTGCGCCCGTCGATCGATTGCACATGGAGCGAAAAACGTGCGCCGCGTGTGCGCAGGCGCTGGACGGCGGTGTTGAGGCGACCGGCGCTTTCAGGTTCAAGCCGCGTCAGCAGATAGGCAAAATCAAGATCACCGGAGGCGGGGTCAACCAGCGTCGCTGTGGAACCCACAATGCGTGGACGGGACTGGAAGGTGCCGGGCGCGGCGCGCAGCGATTCCGGTGTCCAGATGAACACGGCGTCGGGTTCGGCAGCGAGAATGCTCTCGGCTGCATGCAGGCGGGCATCAATGCGGGCGATGGCGTCTTCACGGTCGAGCGCCAGACGACGGGCGCGGCGCGCGGCGCGGAAGCCGAAGGCTGCGGCACCGAAGCTCAAAACGGCAAGGCCGAGCGCGCCGACAAGATAGAGGCTGACCGTATGATCGACAGCGGCAACAGGCGCGAGACCCAAAGTGGTGAGGGCACGCGGCAGATAGCCCGGCAGCGGGGTCTCGGCATAGACGAGCGTCGGCAGAGCAGCGAAAACAGCCACGCTCAGATGCAAACGAGCTTTGAGGCCTATCCGGCGCTTCGACCCACTTGCCAACGGCCGGTTTTGCGGCAACTCAACGTGTCGCTTCATCTTCCCCTCAGGCCCCAATCACTCCGGCATCAAAACAAATCAGCTCCCCAGCGATACTACACGAACCGTTAAGCGGGCGCGAAAAAGGGGACGACAAACACAAAAAAGGCCCGGGAATGACCCCGAGCCTTTGTATTTTTTAAAACCGTGGCCGCTCAGTAGCGGTAATGATCAGTCTTGAAGGGGCCGACCTGCGGCACGCCGATGTAGTCGGCCTGACGCTGCGACAGTTTCGTGAGCTTCACGCCGATCTTTTCCAGATGCAGCATGGCGACTTTCTCATCAAGGTGCTTGGGCAGCGTGTAGACGTCCTTGCCATAGGCATCGGGCTTCGTCCAAAGCTCGATCTGGGCGAGTGTCTGGTTGGTGAAGGAGGCCGACATGACGAAGGACGGGTGGCCTGTGCCGCAACCGAGGTTGACGAGACGACCTTCAGCCAGCAGTAAGATGCGCTTGCCGTCGGTGAATTCAACTTCATCAACCTGCGGCTTCACATTGTGCCACTTGAGGTTCTTCAGGGCGTTGATCTGAATTTCGCTGTCAAAGTGACCGATATTGCAGACGATTGCGCGATCTTTCATCGCGCGCATGTGGTCAATGGTGATGACGTCGATGTTGCCTGTGGTGGTGACGAAAATGTCGCCACGGGGGGCTGCATCTTCCATCGTCGTGACTTCATAGCCTTCCATCGCGGCCTGAAGCGCGCAGATCGGATCGATTTCGGTGACGATGACGCGCGCACCAGCGTTGCGGAGCGATGCGGCAGAACCTTTGCCCACGTCGCCAAAGCCAGCGACGACGCCGACCTTGCCCGACATCATCACGTCTGTCGCGCGACGGATGCCGTCGACGAGTGATTCGCGGCAACCGTAGAGATTGTCGAATTTCGATTTCGTCACGCTGTCATTGACGTTGATCGCAGGCCAAAGGAGCTGACCCTTCTTCTGCATTTCATACAGGCGGTGCACACCTGTCGTGGTTTCTTCGGTGACACCGCGCACAGATTTGGCGATGGCGGAATAGAAACCGGGCTTTGAAGCCAGACGCTTCTTGATCGAGGCGTAGAGCACTTCTTCTTCTTCGTTCGAGGCGGTTTCGAGGAAGGCGACATCGCCTTCTTCAGCGCGCTTGCCCAGATGGATGAGAAGCGTCGCGTCGCCGCCGTCGTCGAGGATCATGTTGGGCGCGCCGCCGTCGGACCATTCGAAAATGCGGTGGGTGTAGTCCCAGTATTCTTCGAGGCTTTCACCTTTGATGGCGAAGACGGGAATGCCGCGCTCGGCGATGGCTGCAGCGGCATGATCCTGCGTCGAATAAATGTTGCACGAGGCCCAGCGAATGTCGGCGCCGAGGGCGGCCAGCGTTTCGATGAGGCAGGCCGTCTGGATGGTCATGTGCAGCGAACCGGCGATGCGGGCGCCCTTCAGCGGCTGCGCTTTGCCATATTCGGCGCGCGTTGCCATTAGGCCGGGCATTTCGGTTTCGGCGATGTCGAGTTCCTTGCGGCCCCAAGCAGCGAGGGAGATGTCTTTGATGACGTAATCATTGCTCATTGGGAGCTCCTTTTAGGAATTTGGGCGCGCAAACGCTATCCGGACCGCGCCAGTTGGGGCGTTTTATAACAGGGGCCCAATGGCTTGGCAAGAGAGATATAAAGAAATGTTTATATGTTTTTGTGACGTCAAATCCTACCGCCGAGCACGGGCGGAACAAGGCTTTGCCCGTCATCGGCATGGCCTGTTTTCGGCAGAAATACTCAAAATTTGAATTAGTCGCGCTCGCCGAAACCGTCCGTAACGAGGGCTTCGAGCGCATCAAGGGCGGCTTCCGCCTCAGGGCCGGTCGCCTCAATGAGGATTGTTGAGCCGGGGGCTGCGGCAAACATCATGAGACCCATGATGGAGCTGCCGGAAACAGAAGCCCCCTCCTTGCCACCTTCGGAGACTTTTGAGACTCTGACATCGGCGTCAAATTTTTCTGTGCACTGAACAAATTTCGCAGACGCGCGCGCATGCAAGCCGCGCGTGTTGACGATGGTCAGCAACCTGCCTTCGGCCATGAAGCTCAGACCCCGTCGCCCGCGAGAACGCGGCTGGCGATGGAAATATATTTGCGGCCTGATTCCTGAGCGAGATCAACGGCTTTGGAGAGGCTGACATTATCGCGGACAGAGGCGAGCTTAATCAGCATTGGCAGATTAACACCTGCAATCACTTCGACCCTGGCCTTGTCGAGGACAGAGATTGCGAGATTGGAGGGAGTGCCGCCGAACATGTCGGTGAGAAGAATGACGCCCTCGCCGCTGTCGACACTGGCAACGGCTGCAAGAATATCCTTGCGGCGTTGTTCCATATCATCATCAGGACCGATGCAAATGGCAGACACTTGCGCCTGTGCGCCGACCACATGTTCCATGGCCGCTACAAACTGGCTGGCCAGAGCCCCATGCGTTACGAGTACTAATCCGATCATCCACTGCCCTTTTGGCCGCGCCGGTCCGAACATAACCGACTTGCCGTTTCACGCCCCCGCGAGAAGCGCCGTATGGTGCCTCCAAAATTGGCCCGATGACAAGCATACAAAGCGCCAAATTCAGTCACAGCAGCCGATAATGCCATCCTCGCCCGCAAAGCCACGCGCGGGGATCAATTTCGCCGCGAGACCTAGCTTGTCGGGTGCGCTGGCGTCAAATGCATGGAGCACAATCCGTGGCAATTCGAGGCCGCAAAGGCGCAAGGCTGCGGGATCGGGCATGCGCGGCACGTCGTCGCGGGGCACCAGATCAACCGCCAGATGCAGTAGCGTGCGCGCCAGATACGGCATTTGCAGCATGCCCAATCCCCGCAATTCGATGAGGCCCGCCAGCACCACGGGGGCGGACGCAAAGAGCTGTCCATCCTCAGCCTCGATCAACACCTGATCATCGGCCACAAGCTCGCCCGCCCATGTGCTCCGAATGAGGCGGAGTGCGAGATCGGATTTGCCGCTACCGGACGGCCCGCGCAGCAAAACGCCATGCGCGCCCAGGCGCAGGCATGTCGCATGATGAAACTCGCCTGCCATTATGAGTCCGCGCGAGCAGGCGTCATATCTGCCGGCAAGGTGACGATAAAGCGGGCACCGATTGAAACGAAGCCTTTGTCGCTGTCGCCAGAACGATCCGGCACGCTGTCGCCATGTTCGGGTAAACGGTTCTCGGCGCGGATCGTCCCCCCATGTGCCTCGACAATCTGTTTCGAAATCGCCAGACCGAGGCCGGAATGTTCGCCGAAGCTATCGGGCCGATCGGTGTGAAAGCGATCGAATATCCGTTCGAGGTTTTCAGGTTCGATACCCGCGCCCTGATCTTCGACCTTGATCGTCACTTCGCCCTGACGACGTTCCGCCGTTATCATGACCAACCCTCCCACCGGACTGAATGACAGCGCATTGTCGATCAGATTGCGCACCACCTGACCAAGACGCATATCAAAGCCGCGTACGCCCAGATCCGGCCGGCCCTCCGGCCCCTCGACAATCGTCAACTCAACCCGCGCGGCTCCGGCAACGCCTGTCGCCGTGAAGAGATCGCAGACGGTTTCAAGTAAGGTCGCGACGTCAACATTCTCAAGCTCCTCACGCGATAGTTCAGCGTCAAGCCGCGAGGCATTGGAAATATCGCTGATGAGACGGTCGATGCGCTTCACATCGTCCTGGATAATTTCCATCAAGCGGTTTTTGGATTTGTCGTCTTTGGCAAGCGAGAATGTCTCGATGGCGCTGCGCAACGAGGTCAGCGGATTTTTCAACTCATGCGAGACATCGGCAGCAAAGCTCTCGATGGCGTCAAGACGGCTGTAGAGCGCATTGGTCATATCGCGGAGCGCACCGGATAATTCACCGATCTCATCGCGCCGCGCCGTGAAGTCGGGAATTTGCGCGCGCCGCGTTTTGCCGCGCCGCACGATCTCGGCGCTTTCGGCAAGACGGCGCACAGGCTCGGCTATGGTGCCGGCCAGCACCACCGACAGAAGAATAGTCACACCAAGAGCCACAAGAAAGACCTGCACAATGGCGCGGCGCTCAGCGCGTACAATAGCGTCAATGTCACCGCCTTGTGTCGACAACATCAACACACCGAGCACGGCACGAAAACGCTGAATGGGCACAGCGACCGACACGATCAGTTCGTTACGGTCGTTGACGCGTTCCATTGCGGTGGGCAGGCCCGACAAGGCGTGAGACACCTCACTGTAGATATTGCCGTTCTGAGAACCCGCTTCGCGATAGCGCTCAAGATTGCGCCCGGGCAGAAATTTCAATACCGCATCCATTGCCCGCAGGATGGGCCCACGGGTTTCGAGGCCTGCGGGCGGGGGCAATTCGAAAGCCACGATCTGGCTTGAAGCTGTCAGTTGACGGCTATCGAGGATGAGCCAACCGTCCTTGTCGTAAAGGCGCGCGCGCGTTTGCGTCGGCAAAACAAGACGTCGCAAAATCGGCGCGGCGTGTTCGGGAATAATCGGCGTTGCCTTGGCGTCATCTTCCTCACCTTCAAGCTCATCATCCGTGCCGTCGGTCGATGAGCCGGTCAGGGGCGCCCGCGGCCGGATGTCGAGCGGAGCGCCGGCACGGCGCGACAAGGGATCAAACAGCATCGCGTCCTGTACCGATGTCGCGTTCTCGGCAATGGCACCCGCGATAATTTCGGCTTGCGTCAGCAGGCTTTGGCGCCGCGCGTCGATCAGACCTTCGCGAAACTGATTCAGATAGAGGACGCCACTGACCAGCACAAAGAGCGCAACAACATTGAAGACAACAATGCGGCGCGTCAGGCTCGAAAACCGTCCGCGCAACAAAAAGCTGCGGAAATTAGCATAAGCCCGCACGACAAAAACTTCGAGCTGATCGATCAGACGTTCAATGCGCGCTGCGTGACGGTCGGGCAAATGAGTGCCGAGCTGCTCGAGCCCCGCACGTGTGGTCGATGCGACGCCCGCTAATCGGCGGCGCGCATAGGCGTCGTCGGATTCAAGAGCAGGAGCGCCAGCCGACGCAGATTGTGCAGCGGCTGATGCGGAAGACGCCGCGTCCTCAGCAGATGTTTTTGACGGGTGCCGCGTCGAAGCCCAACCCATAAATCTCAGCTTTCGCGATACCGGTAACCGACACCGTAAAGAGTTTCAATGGCGTCGAAATCATCATCGACTTCCTTGAATTTCTTGCGCAGGCGTTTGATGTGACTGTCGATGGTGCGGTCATCAACATAGACCTGATCGTCATAGGCAGCGTCCATCAGACTGTCGCGGCTTTTGACATAGCCCGGGCGCTGGGCGAGCGCCTGCAGGATCAAAAATTCCGTCACCGTCAATACGACATCTTTCGCGGCCCAAGTGCAGGAATGACGTTCGGGGTCGAGCACAAGCTGGCCGCGTTCGAGCACAACTTTCTCACCACCGTCGATGGACTGACCTTCGACTTTAGGCGCGGCGCGGCGGAGTACGGCCTTGACGCGTTCGACCAAGAGGCGCTGCGAGAAAGGTTTGGTGATGTAATCGTCAGCGCCCATCTTGAGGCCGAATAATTCGTCGATCTCATCATCCTTGGAGGTGAGGAAGATCACCGGCATGTCGGATTTCTGGCGCAAGCGACGCAGTAACTCAAGACCATCCATGCGCGGCATCTTGATGTCGAAGACGGCAACATCAGGTGGCGTCGCGGCTAATCCCGCAAGGGCGGCTGCCCCGTCGGTATAGGTCTGCACATGGTAGCCCTCGGCCTCCAGTGCCATGCTGACCGACGTCAGAATGTTGCGATCATCGTCAACCAGAGCAATGGTTGGCATTTGCCCCCGACCCTTCTTTGCTGTTTCACCACTAATGGCACCGTTTTTGGTGTTTTCGTCCATCCGCTGTCCTTCAAGCATTGCACCGCTCCAACTCAAAATCGGGGTGAGGTCGGGTTCACAGGCTTAGGGACGCTTTTGGCCTAAAATGTGGCAGAAGTATAAGCAGTTATGGCTGGGGGCACCATGGCAGGGGCAAAACAGATATGAGGCAAAAAGCGCCCAAAATCAGGTAGGCCGCCCCAAATGACGAGTGAACCATGCTGTGGCGGCGCTGGAGGCCTCCTCAAAACCTTCTTGGCTGTCGCTGCGGTACACGACGTAATGTCCGCCCTTGAGTTTCAGAAGCTGTTTTGGTTCGCCCGCGCGCTCAAAGGCTTCAAGCGCAAGTTCCGATGGCGTCAGTTCATCATCCTCCACCACAATCATCAGCAAGGGTACGGGCGCAATGCGGTCTGAGATAAGGCTCGGCGCGTATTCGAGCAGTTTTTCAATCGAGGCAAGGGTGATCTCATTCCCGAGCGAGGGGAGATGTTTCAGCTCACGCTCGCGCAAAAGCCGGTTTGTCTCACCCGGCAGCAGACAAGGTTCTCCATCGGCGGCGACAACGGGCAGGATCGCCCCGGGCTCACCTTCGTAGCGGCGGCGGCGGTCTTCGGCAAAGGCAGCACGCATCGCCTCAATCGCTTCGGGTGGTGAAACCAAGCGCATATTGCGCAGCAGATCGACAGCTGGCGCCTGCGAGACGACACATTTTATGCGTGGCTCAAATGCACCAAGATGGAGCGCATGCCCTCCCGCAAAAGATGTGCCCCAGACGCCGAGCCGTGACGCATCAACCACCAGATGGCGCGCCAGTTCCGATATCGCGTTGCGGAAATCTTCGATCTGGGCCGAGGGGAAAACCTGATGGCGCGGCTCTCCATCCGACGCACCCCAAAAGCGATAGTCAAACAGCAGAACCGCAAAACCCGCTTCGGCAAAGGCTTCAGCAAAAGCCGGCACATCGAGCATTTCCTTCACGGCGGCAATGCCATGGGCCATGACGATGCCGGGCACGGGCTTTGACGCATCCGCGCCCTCCGGCAAATAGAGCCAGCCAGCACAGCGCGTGCCTTCACTTTGAAACTCAATATCCTTCCGCTTGAAAGGCATTGGCTTAATCTCCTCGCCGAATTTTTTGATAAAACGAAACTATATCGTTCTATTAAAAAGAAATCCGAAAGGCAAGGCGTCAAGCACTGTGACTGGCGATAAATATTTCTACGGCGCGAGCGATGACTTTTTTTCGGGAGGCTTTCAACGGTAAGCCGGTGCCGAGGACAAGGTGCGGCCAGAACAGCGCCTCTTTATAAAGGCCAAGAAACTGGAAAGCGGCAAGACGCGGATCGGGCACAGCGAGCACCCCTTCGGCATCAGCCCGCATTAGATAAGTTTCGAGCCGGGCGATCATCACCCCCATGGCGCGTTCATAGAAAATTGATCCAAGCTCGGGAAAGCTCTGAACACCTCCAATGACGAGGCGGAAAAGGGCAAGCCCTCCCTCGCTCGACATGACATCCAGCGAGATATTGGCGAAGGCCGTGAGGGCCTGGTGAGGTGGATGATTGAGCGCGGCAGCAAGGCCTGCTTCATCGACATGACTTGCCAACAGATAAGAAACAACAGCACTGAAAAGCGCAGGCTTATCGGTGAAATGCCGGTAGATGGTGGCTTTGGACAGCCCACCCGCAGCGGCAATCGCGTCAACCGAAACAGCATCATAACCAAGGCGCAGAAACATCTCCGCGGCGCTGGCAACGACATGATCGGCGCGGGAGGGCGCGCCCTTGGCGGGACGACCGACGCGGTTAAGGGGAGGCTTCATGAGGCTGACATCGATCCTGCGCGGCGAAATGCGTCCTGAGGCCCTTATGCGCCTCTACGGCTTCCAACGGCATTTAAATGAGAGGCCAGACGCCTGGGACGAAAAATCGGACGGCTAGCGGGCTAGGCGATACTAGACCGCGCCGCGCCGAAGCGGCAATACTTGGCCGCAAAAGGACAACACGCCTGAAGCAAAAGCCGGGCGCAAATCGGGGAACAAATTCATGAAACGTCTCGTTGCCGGCATTCTGGCCATTGTGCTGGTTTTGATCGCGGTGGTGATCGGGCGCACGCTCATGCTGCCTCCGCCTCCTGTGGTCGATGCCTCGGCCCTGCCCGCGCCGATTTCGAATGACGCAGCGATGCGGGCGGCCGCAAACTTGAGCGCGGCAATCAAAATGCCGACGATCAGTTGGCAGCGCGGCGCAACCGGCGACAAGGCAGAAGCGTCACAGAAAGCCCTTGTAGATTTTCGTGATTTTATTTCTGCAACCTACCCCGCCTTTACTGCCGCCACGACGCGCGAAATCGTGTCTGACTATTCACTTCTCTTTACATGGAGGGGAAGCGACGAGAGCCTGAAGCCCGTGCTGTTGATGTCGCATATGGATGTGGTGCCGGTGGTCGCAGGCACCGAAGGTGATTGGA
>TARA_R110002074_G_scaffold400857_1_pt1 | contig 13559 bp, 17 predicted proteins | sample TARA_R110002074 | Tara Oceans TARA_R110002074 (sample SAMEA4397215) | marine metagenome | biome: Polar Biome; feature: [MIX] marine epipelagic wind mixed layer (ENVO:01000061); material: water (ENVO:00002006), including particulate matter (ENVO:01000060) such as... | depth 10-100 m
ATAGCCATTGGTCGTATTATTAGAATTTTTATGCGCACCGGTATGTTGCCAAATAATATTGCCACCAATTTTATGCTCCCCATAAATAACTGGTACTGGCGCAGTATTTGATTTACCGGTTTGCAATTTAGCGCCTGCATAACCTTCCACGCCAGCTTGGTCAACAGCGCTTCCCATTGCGTCACCCGTAGAAGAGCCAACTAAAGAAGCGCCAACCATTACTATGCCAGCGGTGGCCACAGCGACCGCACCAGCCGTTGCCGCAATCCCTCCAAAACCTAATAAAGCAGGGGCAAGGGTAGGGGCAAAAACAATTGCCGCAATACCCAGTATTGGTTTCCACCAATTACTCATTATTAAGCCTCATAATAATAAAATCTTTTTCAATTTTTCTTGTAACTACAACTTGCATCTCATGGTCATACGTCCAATAAAAAAATTGGTTAATGCAAACCCCAATACCGTTTTTCCATAACACCACATCATCTAGTTGTGCGCGGGTTACTTTTTTACAAAAACTTTCAAAAAAAGAAAAATGCAACCTAGCCACTAAAAATTTACGTTGGTTTTTTACATACACCTCTCGGTCTAATATCCGCAATTTGCCAAAATACTTAGGCAACAAATAACTCTTGTTTAAATGGGCAATAGTTTCTGTAAAGCAATTTTTCATAATTAAGTGGTTTTCTGCCTGCCCCAATAAATACTGTCACTAATTGCATCAACAATCGTTGTGAATTCATTTTGGCTAAATGTTCGCGATGGGTATGGCGCTTGCCAATAAGTAAATTTAGTGGTTAGCTGTAAATTAAATGTTTGAGCGCTGGCATTAAACGTATCAATTACGCCTTCAAATAAAACATAGCTGTCTTTTGTAAGGCTTGCAATCTCTAAGCGCGGGTAAGCGCCGGAAGCGTTTTCACTAATACCAAACTCATAAGTTTCATTGCTAATGGTTTCTGCTGGCGGTGTCATTAACACTCTAATGATCTTAGCGCGGTTATTGCGAAACTCTTTGGCCATTGACACCGCAGTCAACTCCTCATTTACATTATCTATAGAAATATTTATCGTATCACTAGCCATCGTAAAATCTTCCGTTAAACGGTCAAACGTTATGGTTAAAGGTGAGTATTCATTTGAGCCGTCATATACAAACACATCATGGTCAGTCATCCTTAATGTTTCAGAAAAATTACCCGCCAACGTATACAAATCAAACTCAAACAAATGAATCATTGCCATTGCATCATCATTACGCACATTGCTAGAAACCGTCTTACTCATAACAACTCCACAATTTTGGCCTTACAGGTATAACGGCTATCCAATAAACGCTCAAATTTAAAGCTATCTTCCATAAACATGGCATTGGTTTTAGTACCACTACCCAAACCATTTGCGCCTTCGGGTGGCATCCCAAATTGCCCCATAATGCCGCCTTTTTTGCGGTAGTAAGTGAGTAGCACTAAAAAATCACTTTCGCTTAAATGCCAGCTTAATTGCCACACCTTACGTAACCCCCCTCTATCTTCAATATGCCTTGCTGAATGACCAATGGTTGAAGCGTTAGAATTGCTTAAATATTCATACTCAACCTTATGCGGCTGTGCTGAATTTAATATCGTTGTAAAACTGGTATCACTTGAGGTTACTGGGGAGTAGGTAGAGCTTTGTGAGAATTTATTTTGGTAAGCGGTATAGTTAAAAAAAACTGAACTTATAAATTTAATATGGCCGCTGTAAATTTGCGGCGCAACAACGTTAAATTTAAACTCTTTAAACGCCCAAACAGAAGCATTTAAACCAATGGATGTATCGCGTAAATCATGAATATCATCCGCATCAATAATAATAGTATTGGCATGGTTGGCTTGGTAAATAGTAACTAAAGCATCAAACTGGGATTTGGTTAAGCCTTGGTAGGAAATATCCATCTCTAGTGCCGGCACACTGTTACGCACAATGCGCTGGTTATTACCATTGTCATACTCTAAAGCGCTCCCATACTTAGTCCACTCCTCAACTTTTATATTGTTGTGGTTGGCCATTACGCTTGAGGTTATGTTATTCATTAACCAGTCATCTGTATAGAACGGCGCACTGTGCCATTGGTTAAAATTGAGTTGTTAATAATGGATTCAATAGTGTCGCGGTTATTAACTAAAAAACTGTTAAAGCTGGACGAGTCAATGGCTTGTACATTAAAGTTAATTTCCGCCGTTGTGCCGCCGCCGCCGCCTAGTTGGTCATTTGGAATAATTTTGCCCGCGCTATCCGGCACAAATAATTCAGCACCCTTTTCACCCACTAAACTTGGACGGTTAGTTGGCGGTCTGCCGCCATTAGCAAAACCAAAAATACCGCCTAAAGCAGACACCATAGCTTTGCGCACTTGAAGCCTAATAATATCAGCTAGTATTGCTTTAAATAAGGACTTCCAATTGGTCTTAACGCCCATCATCATATTAACAATCGCATCTTCAGCACTTTTCATAACGCCTTCAGTAATGCTTGCTATTGACAAAGTGCCTTTTGAAACGCTGTCAAAATAAGACTTAAATCCCGCCTTATATTTATCCCAAATTGAAACCTCATCCCCTTTTGGTGTAATAGCATCCTTTGCACCATCAAGCATATGCGTTAAATTTCCTGTTTCAACAATTAACTCTTTTGTGCTGGAAAGGGAATTACGTAGCCAACTAAAATCTAATTTAAATAACTTCCCTTGACTTTTCATTGCCAAGTCTTTTTCTTTATGCAATAAAGCAAGTTCATTTTTGTAATAAGCGGTGGTTTCTGCAACGCTTGTTAAACTTACTTGCACTTTATCAAAGCCACTCCAATCCCCATTAGCAAAATTTTGGTATTCTTTTTGCACTCTATTAAGGTCTTGAACAACCTCTTTAAATGGCCTTGTACCTAAACCCACAAATTCTTTTATTTTATTAACCCATTCAACAATACCATTACCCATATTTTCAATAGCCAGCAAAATATCAACTGCGGCATCAATTATTGCATTGGCCATTTGTTTAGCTACTACGCCTATACCCCCTGCACCATCAACTTTAAAGTCAACCCATTCCATAATGGCAACAGTAATTTTTTCAATTGCTGGCGCAAGTTCTGCAACTGCTCTAGTAAATGATGAAGTTAAAAAAGAGCCTAACCGCGTAATTGCATCGTTAGCATCTTCAACGCCTTTAGCGGTTTCTGTTGACATCACTAAACCTAAACGCTCCGCCTCTTTCATAGCCATCTTCATGGCTTCACTGCCACCATTAAGTACATTAATCATCTTAGCGCCTCGCGCTCCAAACAACTTATAAGCCATGTCAGCCTTCTCAGTTTCGTTACTCATGCCCGCCGTAACGTCCGCAACATCACTCATAACAGCCATAACACTACGTAAACTGCCATCACTGTTTTTAACGCTTATGTTATGTTTTTCAAATACGTCTTTAGCAAGACCAACACCACGCGACATATCCGCCATATTAATGGCCAGCTTTTGAACCGCCTTATCTAACTGCGTAGAGGCAAGACCGCCTAAAGCGGCGGCATGTCTTAAACCCTGTAATTCTTCAACACTTACACCAACAGCACGCGACATTTTAGCCATCTCATCCGTGGCATCCATGGAGCGCTTTATTAGGTAGCCAAGACCAGCAATACCGGCGGCACTAATTAAACCAGCTTTCATTGAGAAAATCTTTTTTGTTACAGATTTAAGGGAGCGACCAATAGCTTTAAAAGCGCGTTTGGTTTTATCCTCTAACCGGATTACAAACTTAGATGTTGCCGCACTAGCCATTATTACTATTCCTCTTTATATCAAAATATGCCGCCCAAGTTACTAACTCAACTGAAGACAACTCCATTATTTCATCCAAAGACTTGTGTAAAGCCTCGCCCAATTGCAAGCAAAAATACAGGTCATGGTCTTGCTTTATGGCTTTTTTGCTTCATCGACTGTCGTTTCTTTATCCGCTATTACTTCAACAACTTGCGATATAACATCAATGTCATACTCACGCATCATCTCACTTAACTCACTGGGCTTCCAAATTGCAACGCCATCTTTATCTAAGGCGCGCATTATTAATGACATACAAACACTCTCAACAATTTTGCCTTTGTCATAAAGGCTCATTATTTGCCCTTGCTTTTTGCCATTAATAGCATTCTTGTAATAAATAGTATCGCCCCATTCAGGAACGTGTAACAGGTTAAGTTCACCTGATAATTTATCCCTAAATTGGTTTTTTGCGTTCTCCTTGATACTCATCTTATACAGCCGCTAGACTAAGCGCTCCAGTACCTCTAAATGAAAATGAAACGCCGACTATATCGTCTTGCGCCGCACTACGGTCTACTGACTCAACTAAAGCTGTGCCGCTGTAGTATTTATCACCTGATGCCGCACCTTCAAAATAAAATTTAAGTGTGACACTAGCGCCAACAGTTAATGCTACTTGAGCGGTATCATTTTCATCTAAAAAACACTCTGTTGAACCTGACCAGCTTGTTGTACCTACTGAAAATGTTTGTGCGCTATCGGATAAAACTGTGGTGTCAATCATTGTTGCGTTCTCAGTAAACGACCAACTTTTCATCTCTCCAACTGCATCTGTTCCAATGTGAACCAGTCCTTCGCTTCCATTATGGGTTGCCATTATTCTTGCTCCTTCTCTTGTTTAGGTTTAGTTTTAGTTTTGTGGGTTTTTTCCTCAAGCGACCACCCTCTTATTTCTGCATCGGCAATTTTTGATGGATGTACCACAATCGCCTCAGAACCTTTTTTATACATTTTTGGCATCTTTACTCCTCTATGCTATTAACGTTTCAACGTCTGATTTACTAACACGGTATAACGCTGTAAACCGCATTGTCATCAAACCAAAAGGCTGTTCAGCCTCGCCCGAGAGTTCAATATCTAAACCCTCATATCCAAAATCTTTACATTTACCACTAAGGGTACTATCGCCGTTTGTAAAAATAGCATCTTCAATTTCAGCACCAATACTATCCAAAGTATCTTCCAAGCTGTCACTTGCTTTAGCGCGTACCTCAACCATTACATTTAATTGCCTAAATTGCTTATTGCCACTCTCTTCACTTAACTCTTCACTTAACGTATAAATAGTCAAGCAAGGCAAAACATCATGGTTATAAACCCGCGAGTTATAGACATTTGTGCCGGTTGTGGTTAACCCTGTTAATGTCGTTTTTAATTGGTTTCTAATTTGTGTGCGTGCGTGAGCCATTATTGTTTTTCTAAAATTAAACTACTTAATCCAGTGCCATCGGGTTGAACGCCTGCAACCTTGTACGTAATATCGTTAATTTTTATAGTCTTTTCATGCCCTAAATTAACAACCTCCGAGGCCGCGCAAGTAAATACAGGTCTTACTCCCTCTATCCCATTAACTTCTACAAACTGATTTTCAAAAATACCAGCAACGGTGGCTGTGCCTATGAGGGCATTTTCAGCCAACTCGCTACTAATAAAAAATTCACTAAAGTCTTCAGTAAACATTATTTTTTCTTGTTTGCCTCTGCTTTAGCTTTAACTGCAACACCTCTATTACTTAATATTAATGCCGCCGCAAAATCATTGGAAACATCTACTGTTGAGCCTTTTGCATGGCTAACACCTTTAATTCCAACTGCAATATTTAATTTAACCTTCATTACCACTCCTTAAAAATTGGCACTAAGTAAGGAGAACTAAACTTAGTGCCAAACTATTACCGCTTAATTAAGCCGCGTTAGCATCTAACATAGCCGCGAAAGATTGCGCATGACGAACTGCAATATCGACGTCTTGAAGAGCAACGACTCTCACTGTACCGCTTGAAGAACCAGTAGAAGTGTCGATTGCAATATCCAACCCACCCCACATACCAATCATCAAATCGCTCCAGTTACCAAAAATAATCGCACTTGAAAGTGATTGATTACCTTTAGTTAACGTGCTTGATACTTGGTTTGAAACCGCGGCATTGTAACCACGCATTGAGTTGTTATCTTGCCAAACAAACTGAGCAGTATCAGCCGCTTTTTCAGTTTGTAGCAATTTGCCACGAACTTTAGCGTTTGTTAAGTAAGCAAGATTTCCAATATCAGCATTATCTTGTGCGACTTGGGTTTCTAGACCAACGATGTGTGCATAAGTTGGCGCTATACCGTTCGTTCCTCCGACTACCGAACCAATTCCGGTCGTGGCAAGAATTCCCGTCGGTTGGTTACTTGAACCAGTACCATGGATAGCCGCAAGGTCTATTGCTAAACCTAACGTAGAAGCTAGGTCAGTACGAACTAGATTTTCTATGCTTACAGAATTTTGAAGAAGTAGCTTTCGACTTAAATCTGAAAACGCTCCGACTGTCTTAGGAGACATTGCAACTTGTGCAAACGCCGCCGCTGACTCTGTAACTGCTCCACTTTCAGCGACCCAGTAACTTGTAGCACCGGATGCCATTTTAGGGATTGCAACATTGCCTTGTAGCCCTGTCATCATGGTAGCACCTAAGTCCATAACCGACATTTTATTGCGCAAAACGTCAATAAAAGAACCTGTTAAAAGTTCAGTTGCAACCGTATGGCCACCTTGTGCGGCTGTACCAGCCGTTAAATCACGCTGAACATCTGTTGGCATAAAGAAACCTTGAGCGTCTTTGCCTAATATTTGCCCTTGCGCTTGAGATGCTTCTCTTTCAAAGCCAGCTTTTGACCAATCACCAGTGGCTAGTGCGTTAATAGCACGAATTACTGAGAATTGCTTTGCTTCTTTTGCACTCATGCCAATAGAACTATCCGCAACAGCCGCTTTTGCAGGCTTAGATTTTGATATTTTTTCAAGAGCGATTTCTCTGAACTCACCAACTGTTCTATCGTTCTTTAAAAATTGCTCAGCTTCGTTTTTCAATTCCGGATGTATTTCCACAATTTTATTTATCTCAGCCGTTCTTTTACGTTCACCCTCAACAGCATCGCGTACTAATTGCTTAGAGTCGATTGTTGGTGCTGGTGCAACGTCTTGTTTTACTTCTTCAGTCATATTTTTTTCCCCTCGGAAATTAGTAATAGTTGTTAAATTTTCACCTTCTGCGGAACGGCTAATACCAATTGAATTATCGGCGGGTACGCTGACCACGCTGACTTCAAAAGGTGACCATGAGGTTGCAACATAAGTTTCAACATCCCCCTCAGACCGGCTTTGGTCAATTTCCATTTCATTGATTCTATAACCCACTGAAATGTTTTGCCTTATCCCATCTACTACATCATTAAAAATTTCAGAGCCTCTAGCTGATTTTGAGAAACGAACAATTGCTTGCCCACGCTTCCCGTCCACCGTTGCTGATTCAACTCTGCCTATTTGGTCGCTTGTGTTGTGATCCATTAAAAGCGGTGCGCCTGCATTCAAACGCTCCAAGTCGACTGATTTGGACGAGTGGTCTAACACTTCCATCCCAAACCATCTCTCGACTGGCATATCGCTTGAAAAACTCAAACTTACCGTGCGTGCTTCTTCATCAATCGCACTACGACTTATATCAAAAAATCGGGTTAAATTACCCGTCCGTATTTGCTTCATCACTTACTCCTTCTGCATTTACTTCTTTTAAAAACAAGCCTTTTTCCTTGGCTAGTTCCTGTTCATACGCCAACTGGTCGTAAATATCTTCAATATCCCCGCCCTGCTCAGCAATCACTTCACTACTAGTTTTAATACCGGCATTAATTGCCGCAATATTAGCTTGTATATCTTTTAATGGGTCTACCCAATTCCAGCTTTTAGCCTGCCAGCGTATATCCATTAATGCATCAAACATAGTCATATCTTGGCCAAGTGTGTTGGTTAACAGTTGGAAAGAAAGCCACTTTTCATAAATTGGTTGCATAAAATGCGCAATCATCCAGTTTTGCTTAACACGCCACTGGTCACGCTCCTCAATTGTGCCGGAGCGTATTGAGGAGTAACTAACGCCTTCTAAATCAGAAGATAGTGAGTTATAGGCAACGCCCAAACCACTACTAATGCCCCTTAAAATAGCTTTATTAAAATCCTTAAAAGCACTGGTTGGGTGCGTAGGGTCAAAGGCTGTAAAACTTGTGCCTGCCGGTAGCTGTTCAAAAATCCCAGGCTCTGCCTCACGTATTAAATTACCCTCATCATCTTCCTCGCCAACAAATGAATCACCTGCTTCGCTGGTAAAAAATCCCATTGACGATGCACCAACTCTAGCGGCCACCAGTTCAGCCTCTTCATAAGCGCCTAACATTTGCATCCTTGACATAGCACTTGCCAGCCAAGTTGCACCCCTAATTTGCTCCGGCCTTTCCCCAATAAAAGCGTGGATAATATTTGAGGCCGGTACACGTTCAAAAAGTACCCCCATAGTAAGTACCGTATCTAACGTCTTAGCTATATGGTATGCAACTGGTCGCCCCGTTACATCAAACTCAATACCCATACGGATTAACGCGCCATTGCCTAAATCCTTATTTAAATTCTCATCTAAGCGGTTAATATCCAAAAACTGCATTTTGAAACCAAATTTAGAGTCATCACTTATTAAACGCACTAAAACTTCGCCATCACGCGCCGCACTTTCAATAAACAACCTCTGCATTTCAACAAAATTTAAACGGCCATCCCAAGCGCAGTTTCTAGCCATCATCCACTCCTTCCAACCTTGCTCAACTTGCCTATTAGCTTTAACGTTTAATTTGCCTTTACTGGTTTTACTTTTAACCTGCAAATTAATACCTTTTGAGCCGACAACATTACTAACAACCATTTGCATGTATTTACGCGCGTAATCATTGTTAATAGTTAAATCCCTAGCACGTGTCCGCAATAATTTACCCCCTGCCTCTAAATCTTTATTAATACTTTGCTGTGTTGTTGTCCATGAAGAGGTTAGACGGTCTATTTTTGCCGCACTATATTGACGGCGTGCTGGTTGTTTTCTTACTGGCTTGTTTTTTTTAAATGGGTTTAAGTTCATCCTCTCACCTTTATAATACCGCTATGGCCTAAGTTATTTTTAATCCGTTCTGCCCTTTGTTCCCGCACTAATTCAGCACGGTACTTACTTCGCAACATAATTAAATCTGCAATTGGTGTACGTGATAGTGAACGGCCTTGAATTGAATACGATTCTTGGTCTTTGGATGCACGCCCTTCGATGGTGGCTTCAATAGCATCTAAAACTTTTTTAACGTGGTTGCGTGGGTCTGTTGTTGCCTTATCACGGTTTACAATAATTTCCCAAGTACCACTATCAATTGTTAACCTTTCACTATCACTGGTTCTAATAATGTAGGCTTGCCAGTGGTAAATGCCAGCTTTAAAAAAATCTGTAACGGATTGCCCGACTTCAATGATGTAATCACTACCACTTTCGCTTGCTGTTATTTCAATTTCAGTAGCACCGCTACTCTCTAAGCGCGCTGAATATTTAAGGCTGTAACTAGCCGGCGCATAATCAACACCTAAGTCAGTGCGTTTCCATGCGGCACGGTCACCGGCAATTATTTTTGTCGGCTCTGTACTTGGATAATTAGATGAATCAAATAGGTTAGCCATTGAAATTCCCAAGTAATGATGGCTATTAGTTTCGTAACCATTTTAGAAATGTCAATGCTAGTTGTTAATAAATACTTACCTTCTACCTACAAAACCCGCACTTTTCCTTTTGCGAGGTGCTTTGCGAGGTGCTTTTTTTGCCACTTTATGCACTTTTGCACCGGTTTTTTCCTCATTTAAGCCTATATTTACCATGTTATTTACAAATAAATCCCCATTAATTGGCTGTACTATCTCCCCCAATCGCTCCCAATCACGCTCACTAAATTTATTCATACCTAAGTGGTACGCCGCCGCTAACGCATAAACCGTACAATCCAACACTTCATTACGTTTATGTGATGGCTTAACCCAATCAGTTATCGGGTGTCCCTTGTGGTAGCGAGTAATTAATTTTTCAGCCGTTATTTGGGCATAAAACTCATCCGGTAAATCCTTACTAAAATGCACTGATGCCGGTTCACCTGTTGGAATACCAAAGCGGCCATATAAAACACCTTTAGCAGTATCAGTACCAACCGGCCATAACTGCACGCCGCCTTTAATAGTTTTGCCACGCATAGAAATATCTTGGTTTGTTGGCCTGCCAATTACTGGGCGGCTTCTCATTGATTGCCCTTTAATTGCTATTACATGTCGTGCCTTTCTAAGCCTACAAAAATCATAAACTTTTTGCGTATGATGGCCACCAGTATCAACTGCAACCGCACTTATTTTTACAATTGAGCCGCTTATATGCGCAAGTTCTTTACCCAAATACTCATCCAACTCCTTCCATAAATCATCCCCCGCAGGGTCACCAAAAAAAACTTGGTAATCAATAACCCAGCTTTCCTCTTTTTTACCAAACGCCCAAGTTACAGCTTCAAGGCGATTATCTTGCACATCCACCCCGCACGTAACTATTAAAGCGCCCATTGGTAACACGCGCAAGGAGTAATCCTCTGCATTTTTTTGCAACTCAGTCATATCAATGCGGTTAGCCTCTTCATCCCAGCATTCGCCCAGCGCAGTATTTATAAAAGTCTTTAATAAATGCGGGTCAGCTTGCGCATCCACAAATTTTTGCACCATTGATGCCCAACTTTCCCACGGACTGTATAGGCTGGATATATGGTAAGAGCGGCGTTTATCCCTAATATTATTTTGCGGCGCAGTAGCAACCCATTTACCTTTTGCAAGCATATCCGTCTTATAACTTTCATTAACAACGCTTGCGCAATGCGGGCAGGCGTAATAAGCAGTCTCCGGCAAATGCACCCCATTTTTATCCTTATCCCATTTAATATTAGTCCACAACAACTCATCCATAACATCACAATGTGGGCATGGCACGTGGTATTTGCGCTGGTCTGCTTTTAAATACTCCCTTTCAACACGGCTTACATCTTTAACCGTTGGGGTTGAGCCTATTAAAACCTTGCGCCTTGCAAAAGTTTTTGTACGGTTTACCGCCAACTCAATGGGGTCGCCTTCATTATCAACATCATAAGGGTAAGCATCCACCTCATCCAATAACAAATACCTTACTGGCACTGACCGTAAATCCGCCGCACTATTTGCACCGGCAATAAACATAACGCCGCCATCAAAGGCTTTAGCAGTAGTGGTATTACCCGCATCCCTTGCCTTAGGGTCAGCCACTAAATCTTTTAATATAGGCATATCAGCAATCATTGTTGCCAACCTTTGCTTTGAGTAGCGTTTGGCTAAGTTTTGTGTTGGCTGTACCATCATTACTGGTGCGGGTGCGCGGTGAACTATATAACCAATCATATTGGTAAGCGCCTCCGTAAAGCCTAATTGTGCGCCTTTCATAATAGTTACAAACTCACAACGGTTACTGGGTGAAAAGGCATCCATAATTTCACGTAAATATGGGGTGCGGCTAGTGCGCCAACGCCCTGATTCCGCGGCATAAGTTTGGTTAAGTACACGGTACTCATCCGCCCAATCACTCATCAACTCAACGGGGTCAGGTTTTAGACCGGCTAGGATTGCTTCCATAGCCAAACGCTCCCCATCAATATCAGTGTTCGGTACTTGTATTTCTTCCATCATTTACTTTAGGTAATAATTTTTGCCAATCCTCATCCAAATCCCCTAGCACCTGCATAACCTCATTATCAATTAACTCATGTATATCATGCTGGTCACTCATACCAGCAATAGGAAGTGATACGCGGTCTGATATTGTTTGTACTGAATTTCTTACAGAGCGTGCGGCACTATATATTGCCCGCCTAATTTCCTCAGTACGCACCAAATCCCTACGCATCTCAGCATCAGTCATCTCAGCAATATTAGCTTGCGCAGAAACTAAGCGCGTTTTTTCAGTATGCTGGTCAGTATTTGCAACACCACCAAAAGCACGTTCCCTTAAAAACTTAACATAGCCCTGCACGCATTGCACCAAGTCATACTCACCGCGTGGGTGTTTTGGTATAACCCCATCCGTTACAAGTTGTTGACACCTACGTTCAGAAAGCATTAATAATTTTGCAATTGTTTCCAAGGTATAAGTTTGTTGTTCATCAGCCATTAATTTGGAGCGGCAAGGTCGCATCGAAACGCCATTACTCAATTGGAATTGAGCGTGTTACCATTACACTATTGCCGCGTTTTGCCTCCGTTCTTGTACAGTTACTTTTTCACCTTTATACATCCCAGCACCTAACTCATCAATTTTGCTAAATGGCAATACTGGTAACGTTAAATTACCTTCAACACTCTTATCTAAAAAATAAACATATTTAAATTGATAACCTTTAAAGGCTTCCCATTTTCTAAATTCAGAACTTACTTTTAAGTGGTGCGCTTGGATTACGTGCATAGCCTCACCATTTGCAGGGTTCACTCTAAGCGCAGTATTTTTTGTTATACCCACTAATTTAAAACCACTTGCCCTATAAATAGTGCCATCGCCGCATTGCGTGCCATCTGCAAAACTAATAACCCATTTAATGTGCGGTGCATTTTTTTTTAATAAGCGCATACTAATTGCTATGCACCGGCTTTCACTATTGCGCGGCAAAATATCATCAAATGCCATACGGTTTAACTCAATAAACCCACTCCACTCAGTTCCCGCCACTAAATTAATTGTGCCTTTTTTATTAATACTATGGCCATAAGACATTACGCCGTGTAAGCGGTTATCTAAAAAACAACCGAAATGCAGTTTTGAGTTATTAACTACCTTGCCGCTGTAATGATATTTTTTAATAAAATCATTAGCCAGCTTGCTTGGTATAACTTTTACAATTATGTCTTTTGCTCTGCCCATTGCGATTGTGTTATTAATGTAAATAATAAATTACCATTACTGTTTTCATTGCCATGCGTATCAACCTCACTAAATTGCTCGCTGGCTTTTACTTTTACTAAAACCTCTTTAATAATTTTGGCCTGCTCATCTGCAAGCGTAAATGTAATTTGTTGAAAAGGCGGCTTATCCCCATCATCCAATTCAAAGCTATCACTAAAACTTTCAGCATTAACATCTAAATACAAACCACTCAACTCAACTTCATTAAAACCCAGTACAGATAAATCAAAACCTAAATTATCCAAAGCCCCCATTTCAATTTTTAAAAGTTCCTCATCCCAGCCTGAATTTAATGCCAATTTATTATCAGCAATAACATAGGCTTTACGCTCATCCTCATTTAAATGGTCAAGCACAATACAAGGAACCTCATCCATTAACATTTTTTTGGCCGCTAACAACCTTCCGTGACCGGCTATAATTTGCCTCTCACCGTCAATTAATATTGGGTTAGTAAAACCAAATTTTTCAATTGATTTTGCTAGTTGCCCAACCTGTTCCTCACTGTGGGTACGCGTATTATTTGCATACACCGTCAACTCATCTGTTTTTATGTATTTAATTTCCATAAGTGAAACGCAATGCCTCTATAAATGCTGTAACTAATAAAAGAAAGGGATGCAAACT
>TARA_R110002074_G_scaffold198083_1_pt1 | contig 13553 bp, 11 predicted proteins | sample TARA_R110002074 | Tara Oceans TARA_R110002074 (sample SAMEA4397215) | marine metagenome | biome: Polar Biome; feature: [MIX] marine epipelagic wind mixed layer (ENVO:01000061); material: water (ENVO:00002006), including particulate matter (ENVO:01000060) such as... | depth 10-100 m
CGATTGTGGGGTTACTATTGGTGCCGGGGGAATATGTAATTGGAAAGATGTTGGTCCTTGTCAACATCAACCATAAATTTTTTTTAAAATATTATATCATATATAAATGAAATGAAATTATTAGATATTTTTGAAATATCCGGATTTTTTACTTGTAATTCGGGTTATACAAAATCTGTAAAACCATTACAAAAGAAAATGTGTCAATTTGTATGTTAAAAAACATAATACACCTGATAATCAAAATTTTAATAAGGGTTATTTATCAGATAAAAAAACAAATGTATATAAATACCTATAGTTCACTCTGTGAATAAAGGAGGAGTCGGATATTTGTATAATAGTTTATTTAAATACCTTGTAATATTACCTTTTAATTTAATAGTAGGTGTTTTTATTTTTATTTCTTTATTATATTTGATACCTTTCGCAATTTCATCAATACGCTTCATTTTAATAATATTAGCCGCTTTCACAAATCCATCTAAATTATAAAAATAATCTTGTAAATGATGCATATCATCACTATGGATAAATTGAAAATCACTATATGATAATGTATTCACGTCTAATTCTAATATTAGATTTGGTGGTGGTATAATGATAGGATGCATTTATTATATATATTATTTTATTTATTTATATATATATATATATAATGCCTGAAAAAAAAAGGGAATCTAATTTTTCAACAATAAATTTTTCAACAATAATATTACTCATATTACTTATGATTTTTATAGGGTATTATATTCCCAGTGATATAAATAGTAAAAATATATTTAGCAATATTATAGGGGTAAGAAGTATAATAGCAGTTATTGGTATAATAGGTATAATAATAATGTCTATTATGAAAAGATTATAAATATTAACACATCGTATGCTGTGGATCATCAACAATGTGTAAAACCGTAAGTAAGACATATTGCGGGGTATCTAGTGATATAAAATGTTATTGGACATAAATTTGTCCTTGTCAACATCAACCATAATTTTTTTTAAAAATATTTATGATATTAAACATATGGACGGTTATATAGATTATTATAGTATTTTTTTGCCAATAAATTTTTATTAAAATATTTTTTTTATATACATTTAAATAATATAAATTATATATATATATATTATAAATGACAGATAATATAAAAGTTTGTAAATTAGTAAATATAGAAAATACAGAATCTAATAAAGATATAGAATTATTTATTAAATCAAATGGTAATGTATCAATGTCAAAACAAAATAAAGAAGAAGAAATAAAAAAATTAGAATTTAATATTCCTTCCGATTATAATATAATAGATAAAGATAAGGATGATGGAGAAGAAAATACAGATATTAATAAAAAAGAAGAAGAAGAAGAAATAAAAGTAAATAAATTAGATGATAAAGGAGAAGAAGAAACAAATAAAACAAATGAAAAAGAAGAAGAAGAAGAATTTACTGAAATACCAGAATATATCATAGAAGATAGTGAAGAAGAACCAACAAATGATATATTTGAAGGGGGTGCTGGTTCCGATGAAGATGAAGAAAGTTTATTAGAAGAAGAATTTGATGAAGGAAGAATAAATTTAGAATCTATAACTAAATTTAATCCTTGGGATTTAATAAATACATATTTTAGAGATAATAAATTTTATAAAACGCTTCATCAAATAAATTCATTTAATGAATTTATTACATCAGATGAAAATGGTATAAAAAATATAATTACAAACGAGGGTAAACCTTTAATTTTATATAAAGATCAGATATCCGGAACAAATAATTTTAAATATGAATTTAAAATATATTTTGGTAAAACAGTTGATTTAAAAACACATAAAATAGATGAATCTATAAAAGAAAATATATATATATCTTCTCCAACCATAAATAGTGAAGGAGATAATTTTGAATATATGTACCCCAATGTAGCTAGATTACATGGTTTAACATACGGGTCTGATATATTTTGTAATATAAGTTTAATAATAAATATATTAGATGAAGGAATAACGAAATCTAAATTTTTTGAGAAAGTAAACATAGGTAAAATACCCATAATGTTGAAATCAAATTTATGTATATTAAAAGATTTAGATAATATTAAATTAAGAGAATGTGGAGAATGTATATTAGATCAAGGGGGATATTTTATAATAAATGGAAAAGAAAAAGTTATTTTATCACAAGAAAAAAAGGTTAATGATTTTATTTATATTTATGATTCCATTGAAGATAATGTATTACTACAATCTGTCATTAAATCTGTATCAACAGAGGGGTATCAATCTTCAAGGACAAATGCAGTATCTTTAGTGGAATATAAAGATAAATTAAGGGTAACGGTTAGAATATTAGATATTGATATAAAAATACCTATATTTGTTTTATTTAAAGCATTAGGAACATTAAATGATGAAGAAATATACACAAAAATAATATATGGAAATGACAGTTTAGAATTAAAAAATAAATTGAAAGAATTACTTTATTTTTCACATGAGGAAAGTAGAAATATCATTAATATTAAATCAGCATTTAAATTATTATCTTTAAATACAAAGGGTAAAGAAGTTATAAATGTAATTAGTATATTAAATAATAATTTATTTCCGAATTATGGGTCCAATAATGAAAAAAAAATAAATGTATTAGCATTTGTTGTTCGAAAATTATTATTAACATATTTGGGAATAAATAAAAAAACAAATAGAGATTCATATGCTTATAAAAGAATAGATACTCCGGGTCCATTATTATTAGAACTATATAGAGAATTATGGAATAAATTTAAAAAAGGTATATCATTGAAAATAGATAACGAATATAAATTTAATTTTAATAAAGATGAAATGAATATAATAGATATTGTAAATGAAACAAATTACTCTAAAATATTTAATAATTTAATTATGAATTCTATTGTTAGATCATTTGGTAGTAAATTTGGAACAGGTATATCTGCTAGACAAGGTATAGTTCAAGATTTAAATAGAAATTGTATGTTAGGAACTATGTCCCATTTAAGAAGAATAATAACAGATTTACCAGCGGGATCAAAATCAACTGGTCCAAGAAAATTAAACAACTCGCAATGGGGATTTATATGTCCAACCGAATCACCGGACGGGGGTAATACTGGAATAGTAAATCATTTAACAATTATATCATCTGTAACATCTAATATAAATGAAAATAATATATATGATTTGCTATTAGATTTAAAATTAATATTAATAAATGATATTATACCTGAAGATTTATATAAATACACTAAAATATTTATAAATGGTTTATGGGTGGGATTACATAATGATCCATTAAATTTACAATATACTATGAAATTATTAAAATTAAATGGAATTATCAATATATATACATCAATATCATTTAAACCACATATAAATGAATTTCATGTTTTCACAGATGGAGGTAGATTAATTAGACCAGTATTACAGTTATATGGTAAAAAAAATAAATTAATAGCAGATGAAATTAAAATTGAATCATGGAATCAAATAATATATGGATATATGTATAAACTAAATAAAAATATTAATAATGAAAATAATATTTATTATAAAGAAATATTTTTAAAATTAGCGAAAGATAAAAATTATATTAATATATTAAAAGAAAATGCATCACCAATTGAATTTATAGATCCATTTGAATCTGAAGATTTATATATATCAAAAGATATATATTCAATCACACCTGAACATACACACTCTGAAATACACAATTCATTAATATTAAGTCCACTTGCTTTACATGTTCCATGGCCAGATCACAGTCAATACCCTAGAAATGTATTTAGTTGTCAACAAACAAAACAAGCAGTTGGCATATATTCAACACAATTTGATACTAGATTTGATACATTTGGACATATATTAAATTACCCTCAAAAACCAATAGTAACAAATAAATATGGGGAACATATTGGTATAAATAAAATGCCATATGGAGCTAATGCTATTGTAGCAATAGCATCTTATACTGGATATAATCAAGAAGATTCTATTATATTAAATAAATCATCAGTGGAAAGGGGTATATTTAATTCATTATATTTAAGAAGTTATGAAAGTGAAGAATCAATAGATAAAAATGTATCTAGTAAATTTGGAAATCCAAATAATATAAATGAAAAAATAAAAACGAGTAATTATAATTATGATAAATTAGATGATAATGGTATAATAAAAGAAGGAGTATATGTAACACATGAAGATATTATAGTATCTAAAATAACTAAACAAACATTACCAGATGGCAAAATAATAAATAGTGTATCTGGTGATCAAATAAAATATGGAACATCTGGAATAGTTGATAAAGTTGTTATAATTAAAAATAAAAATGGAGGTCGTAAATGTAAAATAAGAATAGCAAAAACAAAAATTCCAGGAATAGGAGATAAATTTGCGACAAGAACTGGACAAAAAGGAATGTGTGGGATGGTATTAGAACAAAAAGATATGCCAACAACCAAAGAAGGTATTGTTCCAGATTTAATTATAAATCCACATGCTTTTCCAAGTAGAATGACAATTAATTACTTTTTAGAAATGATATTAGGTAAATCGGCGGCAATTGGTGGATTTCAAGGGGACGCAACACCATTTGAAAATAATGAATCTAATGATTATTGTGAAATGTTAAAATCTTATGGATATGATAAACATGGAGAAGAAGTTATGTATAGTGGTATAACAGGCGAACAATTAAAAGTAAATATATTTATAGGACCATGTTATTACCAACGTTTAAAAATTATGGTTGCAGATAAAATACATTCAAGGTCAACTGGACCATTACAAAATTCAACCAGGCAACCATCTGCCGGTAGAGAAAATAAAGGAGGGTTAAGAATAGGCGAGATGGAACGGGACGCAATTTTATCACATGGAGCATCATATTTCTTAAAAGAAAGTTGTATGGAGCGATCAGATAAATTTTTGCTTGAAATAAATAAATTAAATGGATTAATTAAAAATGATGACTCTGATATAATAAAAACAAATATACCATATTCAATGAAAGTATTAATACAAGAATTACAATCTATGTCACTTGGTGTTAGATTAGTTGTAACTGAAAAATTAAATAATAAACATTTGAGAAATTATTTATTAGATATGGTAAATTCTAATAAATCAGAAATAGAAAATAAAAATTTAATAAATATACAAGAGAATAGTGAAGAAGAAAATGAAACAATAGATGGCGAAGAAGATGAAATGGAAGGGGAAATAGAAGAAATAGATACAATAGAAGAAGATGAAGAAGATGAAGTAGATGAAATAGATGAAATAGATGAAATAGAAATAGATGAAATAGATGAAGATGAAATAGATGAAGATGAAATAGATGAAATAGATGAAATAGATGAAATAGAAGAAGAAAGTGATATGAAAAGTATAAAAACAATAGAAGGAAATGATATATCTGAAGAAAATGATGGGATTGAAGCACCATCTGATATTAAAGATGATCCAAAACCAGAACCATTAGAAGATTCTGATTTGAAAATAGATGATAAAGTTACATGGGATGGAATGGATTTATCTTTAACATATGGAATAATTGAAAAAATAACACCCAAAAAATATAAAATATGTTGTAAACCTGGTAAAAAATCGGGAGAACCCAAATCAATATATCAAATTGATAAGGATAAAGTTAAATTATATACAGAGGATGACGGTATAGAAGGAAATGAAGAAGAAGAAGAAATAGAAAGTGAAGGGGAAATTCAAATAATAGATGATGATGATGATGAAGATATGAAATCTATAGATGGAAATTTAGATAAAATAATAAATACAGATATATTTAGTGAAAAAGTTCAAGATGTATATGATTTAGGGGAAGAAGAAGATTGTGCTGATAATATTACATGGAAAAAATTAGATAAAATAAGAGATAGTGAAACATATACTGAATATTTAAAAGAAATATCAACAAATCCAAAATACACTGTATTTAATCAAATATATTTTCATGCGGGTGATAAATATCAATTTGAAAAATATGGTTATCTAAAATCTAGATTATTATCATATCCAAAAACCCCTTCTAAATTTATGAATATATATAATGGATTTAATACAGAAACAACATATGATACATTTATGTATATGTTTAAAAAATTAAAGAAAGGTGTATATGTTGCAATACAAAATAATAATTTAACTTATTTACCATTTAGTAATATAAATTATGTTAATAATTGGAAAGAAGTATTGAATTCATCTGTTAAAAATAAACAAATGATTAAAAAAATAATAAATCAAAACTCTTGGAATAATAAAAAAGAAAAGCAGAATTTATCAGATCCTAGTAAATGGTATGCTAATAATTGTATATTTAGACCCGAAAAAATGAGATTTGAATTTGGTAAATTTATACAAGAAGGGGACAAAACCATAGCACCATTTAAACATTTCTTATTAAATTTTATAGAACATATGAAAAAACAAAATATTAAATTAAATGATATAGAATTTTTCTTTAATCCTAGAGATTTCCCTGTTCTAAAAGAAAAATATAAAGAACCATATGAACAAATATTCCCAGATAAAGATATAGAAGAAGTATTTAAATTTAAAACATATACTCCTATATTATCGCAAAGTGGAAATATTAAATATCACGATATACCAATACCCACTGAAGATGATATGTTAAGGTTTACTCCAGATAAAATATATCAACAAAATGATTCATGTGGCAATAATTATTCTAAACAAGTTAAATTTAATTTAGATTGGGATACAAAAAAATCTATATGTGTATTTAGAGGTTCTGCTACTGGTTGTGGTATTACACCAGATACAAATATGAGATTAAAAGCAACCGTACTATCACATAAAATGATACTAGATGGTAAAGGTATATTAGATGCTAAATTAACAGGATGGAATGGAAAACCCAAAATATTTAATGGTCAATTAAGAGAAATAAATAAGAAAAATGCTCCAACCGGTTTTAAAGTGGGGAAAGAAAATTTTATGAAATTAGAAGAACAATCTAATCATAAATATATTTTAAATATAGATGGACATGTTAAAGCATTTAGATTAAGTAATGAACTGAGAATGGGGTCCGTTATATTATTAGTGGATTCTCCATATACTTTATGGTTTCAAGATAAAATGGAGCCATATAAACATTATGTACCTATAAGTAAAAATTTATCAGATTTAGAAAAACAAATTAATTGGTGTATAGATAATGATGAAAAATGTAAAAAAATAGCAGAAAATAGTTTAGAATTTTATGATAAATATTTAACTAAAGAAGCTGCGTTTGATTATTTTGGTAATTTATTAACTGATTTATCTAATATTAGAGTTCCACCTAAATATACACAAAATGATAATTTATTAAAATTTGTTGTAGCTTATAGAGATTCGGGTGATGGAAAACGTAAGATGCAATTAGATGTATTTATAGAACAAATATTAACTATATTTAAAAATAGAACTAGAGTATATATAAATTTAATAGAACAAGAAGGTGATAGAGATGATTATGATAAACTTCCTGTATTGTTACAACAAGCAAATTCAAAAATGGCTAAATTTAATTTGGGGAGATTAAAAAATATAGGATTTCATATATCTAGAACTGATTCAGAAGGAGAAAGTAATATATATCATGTATTAAGTGATTTAGATTTATTACCATCTCATGGATTAATTAAAGATTATTTAAAACATCCTAAAAATAATGAAGTTATACATTTAGGAAATCTAGGAACTAGATATAATATGGGTAAAAATAAAACATTTTTTGGAGGAGTTATATCTACAAATGATAATGCATTTATAAAAGCAAATGGATTTCCTAATGATTTCTGGGGTTGGGGTGGTGAAGATGAAGCATTACGAAATAGATATATTAAAACTAAAGCTACTATTATTAAACCCAATAATGGTGTTATAGATTTAGAAGAATTTAAAGGATTTAAAGATAAAAAAGAATTCTTAAAAGAAAATAAAATGTTAGAAATGCGCAAAAATGAGAAATTAGCAAATGATAATACAAATTGGAAAGAAAATGGATTAAATGATATAGAAGAAACATATACAATACTATCAGAGAAAAATTACAAAAATTACGATAATGTGGGATATACAAAAGTAAGATTAAATATAATGGATTATGATATTAAAGAATATGAAGATACTTACATTAAATAAATTAGTTTAATATTTAAATGTAAATATATAATATATGGCAAAAAAAGCAAAAACAAATACTAGTTATTTTTTTGTGGTTGGTGTATTAATTATATTAACATTATACATGATATATTTACTACATAAAAATTATACTTTAAAATCTGATAAAAATTTAGATATTAATACAAATATAAATTTAGTTGAAACTGATAAAAAATACAATGAAGAAAGATTATTAGAAAGAACAGAAGGTCCTGGTTTTGTATATGATAATAGAGTTTATGATTATAGATTAGTATATCCAGAAACAAAGATACCAATAAATATAAAAACTAGAGGATATCCATCGGATTATCAACAAATGGGTATATTGACAAATGAAAACGATAAAAATGATATAAAACCATTATATGGTAGACAAACATATACGGGATCTAATATGTGGAATTACTATACATCAACAGATAGTGATTTAGCTTTAAAAATTCCTATAAATTATAAAAATGATAAATGTACAAGTGAAAGAGGATGTGAAGAAATATATAATAATAATTCATTAGATTTAAATAATGATAAATATAAATTTGATAAATATGAAACAGATGAATTTAGATATATACCTTTATAAATAATTATTTCTTGTCTTTACTGCAATCTTTATGTTTATACCATAAGGTTAAAATAGGACTAATGGCACAACAAAAAATAATAAATTGACCCACCATATTACCCATAATTACTCTAACACCTTCATCTAAAAATGGAATTTCACCACCATGTTCCTCCCCTAATGTTAATAATATCCAAGGTAATAACATAACTATACACGTACAACCAGTAACATAACCAGCAGGTGCTAATGCTTCTTTAAATTTACTTTCTTCTTCTTTTCCCGGGCATACTCCAAGTAATAATATACTAATACCATAAATTATAGCATATATAATTACATTCAAAATTATAATATTAATAACACTACCACCGAATATATATTCTTCCATTGGGATTAAACCATAAGGTAATTTTAATTTACTCCATTGTAAAAATAATATAATTAAAGGCAAAACACAACCAGTAATATATATAATAATATTAGCTGTTTTAGTTTCAAAAAATCCCATTATATATAATATATATATTATATAATAGAAAAATCAAAATCAATACTTAAATCTTTATTTATATTTTTAATAATTTCTTTAATATTTATATGTGAAATATTACCATATTTAATAATAAATAAACAACATATTATAATATGATAATCACAATCACTAATTAATAATACATTTTTTTTTAAAAAATTATCTTTTAAAAAAGATAAAATTTTTTCTTTATTTTTTATAATATCATCATTACAATTTAAAGGTATTCTAACTTTATTTATATCATTTTTAATAAATGGTAATTTAGTTGAACAATTTATTAATAAATTAATATCATATATTTTTAATAAGTTTAAATCATTTATGTAATTTGCATCACCAATATATATACCCGATATAATTTCAGTTATCATTTAATAATTTGAAATTTTAAATTAATTATATTTAAACTTAAATTATACTTAAATGGAAAATTTTGATGAATTCTTTGATGTGATTGATGATATATGTTTAAATTCAAAAAAAGAAAAAATATGTTGTGATAATGATATAAATTATATTAAATCAAATGAAGGTATAATTTGTAGTATATGTAATAAATTGATATCAAATATATCAAATGATCCCGAATGGAAATTATATCACAATAAAAATTCTAAAGATAGTATTAGATGTGGTGCTCCACAAAATTTATTATTACCAAAATCATCTATTGGAACTTCAGTAAAATATAATAAATATAATAAAGATATGCAAAAAGTTATTAGATATCAAACATGGAATGCCATGACTTATAAAGAAAGAAGTAGAAATAAAATATTTAATAATATAAAAGACATATGTAACCATATGAAATTAACTCAAATTATAATTAATGAATCATATTCATTATATGTTATAGCATCAAATATAAAAATATCTAGAGGAAAAAATAGAAAAGGTATTATATCAGCATGTATTTATTATGCTTGTAAAAATTGTGGGGTCCCTCGTAGTAATAAAGAAATAGCAATACATATGGATATTAACTCTGTTGTAATTACCAAAGGTGTTAAAGAAATACAACAATTATTTCATATGAATGGTAGTACAAGATTAAATCATGATTATACAATAAATTATTCGGATTTTATAGATAGATTTTGTAATAAATTAAATTTATTAAACAAACATGCATTAAATATTAAACAATTAGCATTAAATGCTGAAAAAAATAAATTAATATCGGACAATACACCACCGTCAATTGCTGCTGGTTGTATTTATTTATATTGCTTAAATAATAATATAAATATATCAAAAAAAAACATATCAAATGTATCTGGAATATCAGAAGTAACAATAAATAAATGTTTAGCAAAATTAAAATTATAAATTATTTATAAATTGTATTAAATTTTTACTAACAAATTCCTTACCTGATACAACAGTATCATGATTATCAATTATCACATATTTACTACATATTTTTTCATCTAAAGTCAGTTTATTTTCTTGTTCGCGTCCCCGTTCCTGTATCACTTCCAGTGCCCGTTCCCGTTCCTTTTCTTGTTCATTTTCTTGTTCCCGTTCCTGTTCCCTTGCTTGTTCTTTTTTATATTTATGAAATATACTTGTAATATTATTTTTATCCATTTATATATATATATATATATAAATATAAATACATATTATTATATATAATGGACAACGCAACTGTTAAAAAAAGAGGTCGGAAAAAAAAAATCACCATAAATGAAGGTGAAGAAAATATTGTTAAAAAAAAAAGAGGTAGAAAATCTAAAATAGATAATCAACAAAATAATAAACCCATATTTAAAGATAATATAAATTCGGATATAATATTAAAATTAAATATTTCAGAAACAGATTCAACTGTAAAAGATTCTGATGAAATAAACATAAATAATATGAAAATAAATAATAATGTTTGTAATAAAAGTGAAATATGCTGGAATTGTTCACATAAACTTACAAATATTATATCAATGCCTATTAATTATGTAGATAAAATCTATAATACATATGGAGACTTTTGTTGCTATAGTTGTGCATTGCGCTATGCACATGATAATTATACAGAAAAAAGGTATTTAGAAATAAAATATTTCATAAATAATTTATCAAATAAAAATATTAAATTACCACCAAGTAAATATTGTTTACAAATTTATGGAGGACAATTATCAATAAAAGAATATCGCGATTCGGATGATATTTATGATATATCTTTAAATAATAATATATATATCGGACATATTATAGCAAAGAAAAAATATAATATAATTGAAACAAAAAACGATTATGTTTTATATAGAAATAATAAAACAAATATAGAAATAAATAGTTTATTAAATAATAATGTAAATAATTAAAATAAATTAATTTGAAAACATATATTTATAAATTAAATAAATATAAAGTTTTCTATAAAGTTTTCTATAAAGTTTTCTAAAGAGTTTTCTAAAAAGTTATTATAAAATGGGTAATGGTATGTCAACATCTCAGACTAATTTCATGACAGAATGTGAATCTTATTATTCTAATAAACTTAAAGCATATTGCATTGATTTATGGGAAAAGGGTGAAAATAATAATATGGTTTACAATAAAACAGAAATTCCACCAGGGACTATGCCAAGTGGTGAATATATAGGAATGCCTGTATTTCAAAAAGAACTTCAAGATACAACAACATCAGAAAGAATGAAAATTACGAGTATTGAAGAAGGAGGAACTTTAATTATGGAAACAGAAGGTAAATATGCATGTAAAGTATTTATGCCTGGTGGAAATAAAGAAAATACTCCCAATAAAATGAATTATTACAAAGAATCTGTTTGTAATCCTACTGGTGATTCTCCACAAAATTGTGCAACATCATGGGGTCATATTCTGGTTATTCCTACAAATATCAGAAAATATAATAGTGTTACTTTAGAAGAAAAAGATATTAACTTACTAAATGAAATGAAACGTGTGGGTGAATTTGCTTTTAATAAACTATTAAATGGACCAGATACAATGGTAGGATCACTGAGGTGGGCAATGAAACAAGATGATACTATTACATTAAATAATGGTAATATTGTAAATACTAAATTAACAGTGGAAGATTTTGATGAAAATTCACAAAATACATTTATAAAATGTCAAAGTGAAGGTGTTGATGTGGTAAAACAAAGTATTATTAGTAATATTAAACATTATTTACACGTGGGACAATCATCAAGTATTGGATATTTACACATTCATACAATTCCAGTTAACATGTGTTTAACATCTAAAACAAAAATGGAAGAAAATGCTGAAGAAGCAGAATATGAAAAAATGACAGAAGTAGATGATGTAATTAAATTTATTAAATCAAAAGCATATAAATCTCTCAGGGAAAAAACATTATCTCAAGATGAACATGAAGTTAGTATTTTAGAACGAATGAGTCAAGTAACTACAACTGGGGGGGTAGATAGTGATGAGGATTGTGTTTTAACTAGACAACCAAGTGTTATGTAGTAATATATTCTACATAAGTATTTATGTCTGTATCTAATTCTTCATTATTTGTATTTTTAATTTCTTTATCACATATTATTTTTTTATCTGTTTCTTCTATTTCTAATAAATAATTACCATCAATATTACATTCACACTCGCTACCACTACCCCTACCACTATCGCTACCACTATCGCTATAATTAATAGATATAATTGAATAAAATTCACAGTATTCTTCAATACTTAAATCAATATATTTTTTATCATGTTCTTTTAATATATATATATCACTATATATTTGTTCTATATTGGACAATTGATCTGTTATAGATGAAATACCAAATGGGGGTAATTTATGTTTATTTATATCTAAATTTTTTTTATTTATTTTAATAAATGCTTTATATTTATATTTTAAATAATTCCAATAATAAAGTTCTTGTAAATTATTGGAATCAATATATTTTTCAATATTACTTATATTGTTCCCATTAATATTACTATTAATATCTATAATTAATATATTTACCATTATATAATATTAAATATTATATAATATGTTTAAATATATATACTGGATATATTTAAACATAAAACTTTAAAGGTAGAATATTTTAATATAATAAAATACCAATTATAGTAAATATATCTAAAAAAGTAGTAAATGGTAATATCACCGAGTTATTTTATCAATTAATAATAATACAAATGCCACTCCATAAATTATAAATTCATCAAAATCCATTTTGAGAAAGGGGGG
>TARA_R110002074_G_scaffold11994_1_pt1 | contig 13550 bp, 13 predicted proteins | sample TARA_R110002074 | Tara Oceans TARA_R110002074 (sample SAMEA4397215) | marine metagenome | biome: Polar Biome; feature: [MIX] marine epipelagic wind mixed layer (ENVO:01000061); material: water (ENVO:00002006), including particulate matter (ENVO:01000060) such as... | depth 10-100 m
GCGAGACCGCTTGAGGCAGTCTCAAGCGGCTGGGGGTTGGCCGGGTCGGCCAAGCCGCACCCCCAGCCCCACGAGGAATGACTACGGAAAACCCGGGCTTCGGCCCGGGTTTTTTCATGGTCAAGGCAGGCGGGCTTGCGTCAGCGCTCCCGCGCCGCGATGCGGATGGGGGTCGGGCCGAGGTGCCGGATCAGCGCTTCCGCCGTTTCTTCGCAGGGCACGGGGCTTTCCTCGGACTCGCTGATGACGATACTGCGAATGCTGATGTGTTTCTCGCGCAAGGCCAGGGCCGCCGTCAGGGTGTGCGAGATTGTCCCCAGGTAGCTGCCGGTCACCAGGACCACGGGCAGGCTCAGGGCGGCCATCCAGTCCAGGACCGTCTTGTCCTCCGTCAGGGGGACCATGACCCCGCCCACGCCTTCGATCAGAAGCGTGCCGTTGTCGCCCACGCCCTCCGCGGCATGGCGGCAAAACCCGACCACGCGCTTGAAATCGATGGCCGTGCCCTCGCGGGCGGCTGCCATGTCCGGCGAAAGCGGGGCCTTGAACCGGTAGGGGGAGCAGGCCTCGATATTCTCGGGGCTGAGATCCAGGCCCTGGGCCGCCAGAAGGATGCCGGTGTCCGAGGCCGCGACGGCCGCCGGGTCATCGTCCCAGCCCGAGATCACCGGTTTCACGGCGCGCACGGGCTTGCCCTGGGCCTTCATGGCCCGGACCATGCCCGCGGCCACGTGCGTCTTGCCGATGCCCGTGCCGGTCGAGGTTACGAAGAGGCCCTGAATGATGTGTCTCCCGTAAGAACCTTGTCCGCGATCAAATCGGCGAGCGCGTCGATATCCGTATCAGCATGCTGAGCGGTGAAGGTCAGGCGCAGGCGCGCCGTGCCTTCCGGCACCGTCGGCGGGCGGATGCCGATCACGAGGTAGCCCGCGTCCTCCAGCGTCTTCTGCGCCGCCATGGTGCGGGCACTGTCGCCCAGAAGAATGGGCACGATGGGGCTTTCGGCAGGCGGCAGGCCCAGGCGCCGGGTGAAGCGCTGTGCCTTCTTCACCGGCCGGGCGGCGTATTCGGGGTCGCCCTCGATGATGTCGAGGGCTGCGATGGCGGCGGCCACGGTGGCCGGCGGCAGGCCCGTCGAATAGATCAGGGTGCGGCAGCGCGTTTTCATCAGGTCGATGACCGCCTTGGACGCGCAGAGATAGCCGCCGTAGCCGCCGACGGCCTTGGACAACGTGCCCATCTGCAAATCGACCGCCGCTTTGGTGCCGCCGGCGAAGGTCGATCCCCGCCCGCCGGCGCCGACCACGCCGATGCCGTGGGCGTCGTCGGTCATCAGCCAGGCGTCGAATTCCCGGGCCAATTCGGCCATTTTGTGAACCGGCGCCAAATCGCCGTCCATGGAGAACACGCCGTCGGTAACGATCAGGCAACGTTTGTGGCCGGCCCGGTGTTCCTCCAGCAAGGCCCGCAGCTGGTCCATGTCGTTGTGGCGGAACAGGTGCTGCGTGGCCCGCGACAGGCGGCCGCCGACGATGATGCAGGCATGGCTCCATTCGTCGGCCAGGACCAGATCGCCCTCGGTCATCAGGGTCGGGATCACGCCCGTGTTGGTGAGGAAGCCCGAGCCCATGACGCAGCAATCCTCGGTGCCTTTGAGGCGGGCGAGGCGGGCCTCAAGCTCCGGCAGCAGGGGATGGTCGCCGGTCACCAGGCGCGACGCGCCCGAGCCGACGCCCATGCGGTCGATGGCGTCCTTGGCGGCCTGTTTCAGGGCCGGGTGCTGGCTGAGGTTCAGATAATCGTTGCAGGAGAACGAGACCAGCCGCCGGCCGCCGCGCAGAACCTCGATGGCGCCCGTGCGTTCCGTCACCGTCAGGCGGCGGCGCAGGCCCTTGGATTCCAGATCCGAGAGCTTTCCCTGAGCGAATTCGTCGAGTGAGCGGGACATAAGCCTATTTCTTTTCGAACCGGGCGGACCAGCCGGTGACGACCTTGATTATAGCATCACAAAGCCGCCCCAGGTCATCCGCCGGAATGTTGTAGGCCGGGGTCAGATATACGATGTCGGTGAACGGGCGGATGAACACGCCTTCCTCAATGAACCGGCCGCGCAGCCAGGTCAGTTCCTCGAACCCGCCGATATCCAGTTCGACCACGCCGATGGCCCCTTGGCCGCGCACGTCCTTGACCCCGGGAATGTCCCGGCAGGGGGCCAGGGCGGGGGCCAGCATCTGTTCCAGGGCCCGGACCTGGGCAAGGCGGCCTTCGGTTGCGAACAGGTCCAGCGAGGCATTGGCGGCGGCGCAGGCCAGGGCGTTGCCGGTAAAGGTCGGCCCGTGCATCAGGCAGTCCTCCAGCCGGTCCGACTGGAAGGCGGCGAAGACGTCGTCGGAGGCCAGCGTCGCGGACAGCGGCAGGGTGCCGCCGGTCAGGGTCTTGGACAGGGTCAGGATATCGGGCTTCACGTCCGCCAACTGCCCGGCCAGCATGGTGCCGAGCCGCCCGAGGCCGGAGAAGATTTCATCGAACACCAGCAGGACGCCATGGGCGTCGCACAGGCGGCGCAGGCGGGAAAGCACGTCGGGGGCGTGGAATTTCATGCCGCCCGCCCCTTGGACGATGGGCTCAACAACCACGGCGGCGACGGTGCCGGCCTCGGCGGTCAGCAGGGCGTCCAGCGCCGCCTCCGACGCGTCGTCGCGGGGCAGGTCGGCGATCAACTGGCCCGGCACCACGCCCTTGAAGGCGGCGTGGAAGCCGTCCACGGGATCGCACAGCGCCATGGTCGCGAAGGTATCGCCGTGATAGCCGCCGCGGAAGCTGAGGAACTTCTTGCGACCCGTCTCGCCCTTGTTGTGCCAGTACTGGGCGGCGATCTTCAGCGCGACCTCGACCGCGACGGACCCCGATTCCGAAAAGAACGCGCGGTATCCGGGCAGGTCGAGAAGGTCCGGCAGGCGGGCCGCAAGGGTGAACGCGGGCTCGTTGGCCAGGCCCGCCAGCATGACGTGCGGAATCCTGGCGGCCTGGGTCCGGATGGCGTCCACGATATGGGGGTGGTTGTAGCCGTGGCAGGCGGCCCACCAGCTGGCGACGCCGTCGATCAATTCCCGCCCGTCGGCCAGCGTGATACGTGATCCCTGGGTCGCCACGGCGGCCTGGGGCAGGGGGGCGGTCTGCATCTGGGTATAGGGCATCCAGATGCTGTCGTAGCCCGCCTGAAGCCAGTCGGGGGCAGTGTCGACAGCGGTCATAGGGTGTCGGTCGAAACCGGGCCGATGTCTTCGCCTTGGATGCCGAGGCGTCGGAACAGGGCCGCATCCCGATCCTGTTCCGGATTGGCCGTGGTCAGCAGTTTGGGGCCGACGAAGATCGACCCGGCGCCGGCCAGGAAGCACAGCGCCTGCAATTCGTCCGACATTTCCTCGCGCCCCGCCGACAGGCGCACGGTCGAGGACGGCATCATGATCTTGGCGACGGCGATGGTGCGCACGAAATCCAGGGGATCGAGCGCTTCCCGGTCCTTCAAAGGGGTGCCTTCGACCTGGACTAGCATGTTGATGGGCACGCTTTCCGGATGAGGCCGCAGGTTGGCCAGGGTCACCAGCATGTCGGCTCGGTCCCGGGCCGCCTCGCCCATACCGAGAATGCCGCCGCAGCACACCTTGATGCCGGCGTCGCGCACGGCCTGAAGGGTATTCAGGCGGTCGGCATAGGTGCGGGTCGAGATGATTTCTGAATAGAAGTTTTCCGAGGTGTCCAGATTGTGGTTGTAGTAATCCAGCCCGGAATCGGACAGCCGCTTGGCCTGTTCCGGCGACAGCATGCCGAGCGTGGCACAAGCCTCCATGCCCATGCCGCGCACGCCCTCGATCATCGTGCAGACGGCGTCCAGGTCCTTGTCCTTCGGCGACCGCCAGGCCGCACCCATGCAATAGCGGGTGGCGCCGGCATCCTTGGCCCGCTTGGCTTCGGCCAGAACCGTGTCCACGTCCATCAGCTTGGCCGCATCGACGCCCGTGTCGTATTGCGCCGCCTGGGGGCAATAGGCGCAGTCTTCCGGGCAACCGCCGGTCTTGACCGACAATAGCGAGGCCATCTGCACGGTATTGGGGTCGAAATAGCGGCGGTGCAGGGTCTGCGCCCGATGAATCAGGTCGGCGAAGGGCAGGGCGAACAGGGCCAAGGCCTGTTCCGCCGTCCAATCGAAGCGGACGGCCGGATCGTCGTTGAGGGGGGCGTTCATTTCGTTCATATCGGGGTTCGGGGCCTTCCTGGGCATTCGGACCGGTTGGGCGCGGGGGTCGGGCCGGGATATGCCGCCCGAAACGCCCGGTCAAGGAATTTAGCACAAAGCGTCTTGCTTTGGTTGACGGCGCGCGGTGATTGCCTTAAAAAGCCGCCTCCGACGCGGACTCCGGCCCGCATCCAACGGTTTATTTACCAGCGAAAGCTGATCATAGGAACGTAGAAGTCATGTCCAGAGTTTGCGATCTGACGGGCAAAGGTGTCATCACCGGGAACAACGTGTCCCACGCCCATAACAAGACCCGCCGCCGGTTTTTGCCGAACCTGCAGGAAACCAGCCTGTGGAGCGATTCGCTCGGCCGCATGGTGCGTCTGAAGGTGTCGGTCAGCGCGATCCGCACTGTCGAACACAAGGGCGGCCTGGACGCCTTCCTGCTGGATGCTTCCGATGCTGACCTGGCACCCGCCATGGTCAAAATCAAGAAGCTCGTAAAGAAAGCGCAGGTCAAAGCGGCGTAGCCCAGCCATACAAATTTGCCAGACGGCAAAGGCCCGCGCCCCACAACGGCGCGGGCCTTTTTCTTTGTCTATTTGCCGTATCCAGCCCCGGTCGAGGTAGAGGAGACCCTGACGATGACCGACATGTCCGTGACCCAGATTTTATTCCGTGATGCCGAACAGGCCGATGCGCGCGAGATCGCCGCACTCTATCGCCTGGCCGCCGGCGGGGTCGCAGACGTCATCTGGGACGCCCTGAAAGAACCGGGTGAGGATATTATCGACGCCGGGGCCCGCCGCTATGCCCGGGAAGACGTGGATTTTTCCTATCAGAACTGCGCCATCGCCGAATGCCGGGGACTGCCGGTCGGTCTGCTGCATGCCTATCCCATGCATGCCGATCCGGATTTCGATCCGGCCTCGGTCGACCCGGTGCTGCGTCCCTATGCGGAACTGGAAGAAGACGACAGCTACTACATCGCCGGCATCGCCCTGAAGGCCGATTACCGCAGGCGCGGCATGGGCACCAAGATGCTGCGCCTTGCCGAACTGCGCGCCTTGACGCGGGGGCTCGCCAAGTTGTCGCTGATCGCGTTCGAGGAAAACACGGATTCGGTCCGCCTTTACGAGCGCCTGGGCTACCGCGTCACCGATAGCCGCGACATCGTGCCACATCCCTTGATCCGGCATGACGGCCGTGCGCTGCTGATGGTGAAGACACTCTAGGGGCGATGAATTCATGGATGTGCCCATCATCGAGACCGAACGCCTGCGTCTACGCGGTTGGCGGCGGGAGGATTTCGATCCCTTCGCCGCGCTGCGTGGCAGCGCCGAGGGTCAGGCTTACACGGGCGGGGCGGTTCCGAGGCAGCAGGCTTGGACCGAGTTCTGCGCCAAGGCCGGAGAATGGACGGTCCAGGGTCTTGGCGTGTTCATCGTCGCCGAGCGGGAGACGGACCGGGCGGTCGGCTATGCCGGGTTGTGGTTCCCGCCCTATATCGAGGAACCGGAGTTGTGCTGGTCCCTGTTTCCCGGAAATACGGGGAAGGGCTATGCCACGGAGGCCGCCTTGGCGGCGCGGGACTGGGCCTACGAGGCCCTGGGCCTGGGGCCCCTGATGAGCTTTGTCCATCCTGACAATTTGGCGTCGCGCGCCGTCGCTGAACGCTTGGGGGCAGTCGCCGAAGGTTGGGGAGAGCTCAAGGGCGAACCTCGACTGATCTACCGCCATTCAGGGCCTGAAAAGGTCGCCGGATAAGGCTGGCCGGCCTCGAAAACAGGGCTGCATTCTGCAACAATGCGGCCCTGTTCACCGCCGCCCCCATGGGACGGGTAAAGAGGCCGGGATGTTCCGCGCAAAATCAATCCGACCGATCATTGCGTTTCTGTCCGCCGGGGTTCTGTCGGCGGGCTTGGCGCTTGCGCCGGCGGCGGTGCAGGCGCAAAGCGAACAGGACCGCTGGCAGGCGGCAATGGACCCGGCGGACCACGCCCATATGCTGGGCAATCTCGCCGAGGCCGAGGACCATTATCTGGAGGCCCTGAAGCTGGCGGAACGGTTCGACCGCGCGGGCGGTTATCTGGAACGTTCCATGGCCGGGCTTGGTGGGCTTTACGCCACCCAGAACCGTTTTGCCGAGGCGGCGGCCCTGTACCGTCAGGCCCTGACCATTGCCGAAGCCTTATACGACCCCGGAAATGCCCGGCACGGCGTGATCGGCGTTTATCGTTCGGCCCTGGCCGAGGCCGAGGCGGGCCACGCCCATCAGGAGGCCGCGGCGCGACGCGCCCAGGAAATCGCAACCGCCCGGGTGAAGAGCCCGGCATCGCCGCCGCCCATCCGCACCCAGACCGAACCGGCAGCGCGGCCAGTCCCGGCGCCTTCGCCTGCGCCGATTCCCGCTCCCATCCGGTCCGCGGCAGCCCCCGTGCCCGTTCCACCGCCGCCCGCGCCGTCGGCACCGGTGCTGTCCCATTACCGGCTTGCCGGTGCCGTGGTGCCCCCACCACCCCCGGCCGAGGTCCTGGCGCCAATTCCAGCCCCGTCGCCTCCGACCGCCGCTGCCAAGCTGCCGCCGGCCGTTGCGGCGGTCGAAGTCAGCGTGCCCGAGGCGGCCTTGCCCACGGCCGGATCGCCGCCCGAGCCGGCTGTTTCGGCCGCGCGGCCGGCGCCAGATGCGCGGAGCTTCGTGCCCTTGCGGGGAACGCCCCTTTCACCGGCATCGGCACCGGCGCCGGCGCCGTCCGCGCTACCGCCGGCGGTCGAGGTGGCTGACGCTGCCGTGCCCGAGGCTGCGGTGATGACCGCAACGCCGCCGGTCGACGTACCGCAGACATTGGCGGGTGTCCGTCCGCCGGAAGCTGCGGGCCTGCCCCTGCGGGGGGCGCCGCCGCCCATCGCCCGGCCGAACACCGTCGCCCCGGAAGAAATCGCGGCAATCGCCGAGCCCCCGGAAATTGATGTGAAAACGGTGCCGGTCGTGGCCGAGGCCGAGACCGAGTCCGAGTCCGAGACCGAGACGTCACCCGCCGAGGCCCGGTCTTGGAATTCCCGGCCGACCGAGATCGCGGGGCAGCCGGTTGATGCGGCAGCCATTCGCGCCCTTGCCGCTGATCCGGCGGCCCCGCCCGAACTGATGGTTCGTGCCGTCGCCGAGGAAACGCCCGAGCAAATCGCCCAGCGCAAGGCCCTTGAGAAACGCCATCCCGTCCTTGGGGTGCGGTTGGGGGAGGCCAAGCGCAACATGGGGCCGATTTATCCCGACACGCCGCGCCTGGCCGACACGGAACAGGCCTATCTGGCGGAACTGGAAGCCCTGGAACGCTCGCTTGGGCCGGATCATCCCGATGTCGCCGCCATGCTCTACAAGCTCGCGCGGCTGTATCAACGGCAAAGCCGGTACGAGCCGGCAGGCAGGATGTACGAACGCTGTCTGGCCCTGCGTGAAAAAGCCCTGCCCGAAGGTCATCCAGACATCATCGAAACGATGACAGGCTATGCCCGCCTGTTGCGGGCCAGCGGATTTTCCGACCTGGCGGCGGCGATGCGCAAGCGCGCCGAGGCCGAGAAAGCCGCCGCGGACTGACGGCCTCAGGGGGCTGGTAAACTCCCGCTTTGATTGTCCGGTGACAATACTTCCATTGCGCGTAACTGTCCGCCGCCGCTAGCCTTCACCCAGGTATCACGTTCGGAGGCAAAGATCGTGGACGGCCAGGAAACCTTCATCGACAGATTGGACGGTCAGGTGCGCGCCATCGCCGACGCCTGCACGGCCTGCGGTGCCTGCGTGCGGGCCTGCCCGACGCCGGGGATCCTGGGGTTGGCCGCCGGTGACGGTAAAGCCGTCGCGGACGGGGTCCGGGACATCCTGCGGGATGGCCAGGGTGATGCGGTTTCGGCGGCCTGGGCCGGGGCCTGCTGCGGCACGGGCAATTGCCTTAGCGTTTGCGAAGAAGGCATCAACCCGCGCGTCATGCTGGCCATGGCGCGGCGCCGGATGGCCGAGGCGGCGCCCGAGGCCGAACGCAAGGATGCGGGCAAGGCCGCCTTCAAGGCGATGAGCCGGGGCGTGCGCGTGCTGTCGCGCCTGCAACTGCCGCCGGAGCTCATGAACCGGCTCAGCCCGGCATCCCATCCCGAACGGGACACGCCGCCCGACATCGTATTCTACACCGGCTGCAACATGCTGAAGACGCCGCACATCGGGTTGTTGTGCCTGGACATTCTGGACCGTCTGAATGTGTCCTACGAAGTGTTCGGCGGGCCCGCCAACTGCTGCGGTATCCTGCAGTTCCGGCCCGGCGACACGGCCAATTCCGGACGCCAGATCAACAGCACCATGGACCGGTTCGCCAGCACGGGGGCGGCCCAGGTGGTGTCCTGGTGCCCGACCTGCCAGATGCAGATGTCGGAGATCATGACCGCCGTCCCGGCCCAGCCCAAGCCCTTCGACAACCTCATGATGCCCGTGTTCCTGGCCGATCGCCTGAACGACCTGCGCCCGCTGATGACGACGCCGGTGAACAAGCGTGTGGCCCTTCATGAGTATCCGGGGTCTCCCGGCGTGGTCGATGCGGTGAAGGCGCTGTTGGGCGCCATCCCGGGGCTGGAGCTTGTCGACCTGGAACAGCCTGGGATCGGCTATCAGCTGACCTCCCTCGACGCCATGCCGGACCTTCAGAAACGCCATATCGCCGGCACCTTCCGTCAGGCCGAGGCCAAGGGCGTGCAGGTCCTGGCCGGGGTGTTTCACGCCGACCACCGGGAACTGGTCAGCCATCAGAACGAATGGCCGTTCGAGATCGTCAATTATATGGAACTGATCGGCGAAAGCCTGGGCCTGCGCCATCCGGATCTGTTCAAGCGCATGAAGCTGATGCAGGACGCCGACGAAATCTTGGCGGGGGCAAAAGACATGATCGCGCTCCACGGTCTGGACGCGGACGAGGTCCGGGCGGTGATCCTTTCCGACATCCTGGGCGAACAGAAGCTGCCGCCGGACCGGGCCCTGCACCCGGCGGACTGACGCCGGTCAGTCCGTCAGTTCGAACATCATCAGCAACGTCCGCTGCGGCCCGAAGCGGTTGAAGTTGTTGTCGGAAATCAGGAACAGCAGGGTTTCTCCCCTGGCGCCCTTGATGGCCTCGATGCCCTCGAAATTATCGACCGTCAGGGGCGCGCGGATATCGGCCAGCAATTCCCCGGACACTTCGGCGCCGGCGCGGATGCCGTCGGCCTTGATGCGGCGGACGCGCGACCGGGCCCCTTCACGCGGGGTGAAATAGCGTTCGAGCACCACCACGTCGCCGCCGGGCAGGGTCGCCGCACCCGTGGGGCGGTAATTGTCCTCGGTCCGGTAGATCAGCACGCTCCATCCCTTTGGATTGCTGACCCAAGCCAAATAGGTGCCGCCGCGGCCCTTGCCCTCGGCGATGGCGAACAGGCTGCCGTCGTCCAGCAGGGTCAGGGCCTCGATGCCGCCGTTGTCGGGGGCGTTTTTCATCTCGGCAGGCAGGGGCAGGGGGATTGGTTCGGTCTGGTTCGGCGGATAGGCCCAAAGCCGGTGAATGCGTTCGAAGGCGACGATGATCTCGCCGTCGACGCCGGGCGCCATGGATTCCGCATCGGCCATGGACTTGTCGATCAAGGGAATCCCGCCGGGACCCGTCAGGGTGAAGATTTCCGTGTTCGTAATCCCGCTCAGGTTACCGTCGGGGCCGTAGACCAGATGGGCATCCAGACGGTTGCCCTCGTCCGTCAGCGAGACCAGACGGCTGCCGTCGATGCTGAGCCCCAGGGCCGAAAACCCGCCGAAGCGGTCGGACCGGCTGAGCAGTTCGACCCCGCCCCGGTAGGTCAGCTTGCCAATGATCTTCTGTTCCGGATTCTCGGCGTTCAAGGGGACGGGGATGGACCGGACCTCGACCGCGTCGGCCATCGCCGGGGTCTGACCGGCCAGAAAAACAAGGGCGGCCCCGGTCAGGATGCGGGAAATGATGCGGGCGATGCGGCGGTGCATGGCGGCGGGGCCTCTCCCATGAAACGGTTGTTTCCAAGATGGGGGGACAGGCAGGCGTTGTCCAGCGCGGGCAGGGGGCAGTGGATCAGAACCCGGTGTCCGCCTCGGGCGTGGCCTGGGCGCGCATATGGGGCGGCACGCGGTTCGTTTCCTCGGGACCCAGTTCGCGGCAGGCACTGTCCTTGACCGTAACCGGTACCCGAGGCGCACCCTGGGTCAGGCTGTACATGGGCTGTTCGGTGAATTTCGACCGGGCGAAGGTGCAGTAGGATTCGCGGGAAAACCACATCTCGACCTGGACTGTGCCTTCGACCTGCGGCACGGTGAGCATCAGGGTCAGCAGCCAGCCCATTGCGGCGGTCCTTTGCGGGGGTGGGGCGTCAGGCTCATGACCCTGATCTTACGGGGCCTCTGTGAAACCTTGATGACCTCCAAACCCGTGCGGCGGGGGCGTTAAGGCATCTGCTTGAGCTTCTTTCGGCCCTTGCGGATCGTCACGTAGTAGTCGTCGAACAGGTCGATGATCTCGGACATCAGGAAACGGCCGGAATCCCATTGCTGCATCAGGGCGGGGCGGATGTGGCGGACGTAGCGGCGGAAATCGTGGCACACCCGGCGGTCCGTGGTGCGGCGGAAGGCGACCATTTCCTGAGTATCCTGGGGCATACCGGCGTCGGTGATGTACAACTGCTGCCACAGGCGCGCCTCGCACTCCAGGTCGATGGGCCGGTCGTTGCCGAAGCGGTTCTTGAGACGCTGCAAACCGTGGCCGATCAACTCGTGCACCAGCACCGCCGCCAGCTCGTCCGCCGGCCAGTTGGCGCCGAAACGGCTGACGATGACCGTGAAGTCGCGTTTGCCGTCCTGGGGCTGGAATTCGCCGACCAGGAAGGCGGCAACGATGACCCTGGACAATGAGCGTTCGGGAAAGGCGGCGTCATAGATGATGCGGATCTGCCCGGCCTTGGACAGGGCGTCGAGGCCCTGTGCGGCGATGGGGGACGCTTGCAGCACACGGTCGACCGCGGCCTTGATCTTGGCCACCGTGGCGGCGGGATCGGCCAGCGGAATGTCGAAATCGGCCTTGGGCGGCAACTGCATGCCGACCAGGTCGATGCCCCGATGCGCCTCGCGCAGGGCGGCCAGGGTCATGGGGCGGAGACGCCAGACAGTATCAACAAGGTTCTGCGCCCAGCCCGGGGCCGGGGCGGTTAGGATAAACAGGGTGGCGGCAAGGGCGGCCAGAAGGGAAAGCCGTCTGGAAGACGGGAGGGGCGGTCCGCGGCGGCGGGCCGAAGCGGTCATCCCGCCCGGCGGCGGCCGCGGGCAGCACCGGAACCGGCGGCCGGATTATCCTCGTCGAACAGTTCGGCCAGGTTGGCCATCATGGTGCCGCCCAGTTCCTCGGCATCGACGATGGTCACGGCGCGGCGGTAATAGCGGGTCACGTCATGGCCGATGCCGATGGCGGTCAATTCCACGTCGGACTTGTTTTCGATGAAGCTGATGACGTCGCGCAGATGTTTTTCCAGATAATTGCCCGGGTTGGCGGACAGGGTCGCGTCATCAACCGGCGCACCGTCGGAAATCACCATCAGGATGCGCCGCTGTTCGGGGCGGCCCAACAGGCGGTTGTGGGCCCACATCAGGGCCTCGCCGTCGATGTTTTCCTTGAGCAGCCCCTCGCGCAGCATCAGACCCAGGTTGCGCCGGGCGCGGCGCCAGGGCATGTCGGCGGCCTTGTAGACGATATGGCGCAGATCGTTGAGACGGCCCGGGTTCTTGGGCTTGCCCTTTTCGACCCAGTCCTCGCGCGACTGCCCGCCCTTCCAAGACCGTGTGGTGAAGCCCATGATCTCGACCTTGACCCCGCAGCGTTCCAGCGTACGGGCCAGGATGTCGGCGCTCATGGCGGCGACGGTGATGGGTCGACCGCGCATGGATCCCGAATTGTCGATCAACAGACCAACGACCGTATCGCGGAAATCCGTATCCTGTTCCTGCTTGAACGACAGCGGGTGCAGGGGGTCGGTCACGACCCTGGACAGGCGGGCGGCGTCCAGGACGCCTTCCTCCAGATCGAAGTCCCAGGACCGGGTCTGCTTGGCCATCAACTTTCGTTGCAGACGGTTGGCCAGGCGCGCGACCACGCCCTGCAGGTGCGACAGCTGCTGATCCAATTGCGCCCGCAGGCGGGTCAATTCCTCGGAATCGCAAAGCTCTTCCGCCTCGACGACCTCGTCATAGGCCTGGGTGAAGGCCTTGTAGAGCGCCAGATCGTCGGGTGCGTTGCGCGGCCAGCGGTCGTCCCAATCGGTCGGCCCGGCGGGTTCTTCCTCGCCGTCGCCGGACATCACGTCCTCGTCGAACCCTTCGGTCGAAAACTCCATGTCGTCGGACATTTCCGCCTCGCCGGATTCGCTGGACAGCGAGCCGTCGGTGTCCATGTCGGCATCCGGGTTCTGGTTCTGGTCCTGGCCCTGCTCGGCGTCGTCATCCGCGGAATCCTGCTGATTCTCAGGTTCCGAGGGGGCCGGTGCGTCGGTCATCATGTCGAGGGCGACAATCATCTCGCGCACCAGGTTGCCGTAGGCTTCCTGATCCAGGGCGTTCTTTTCGAGTTCGGCAAGTTGCGGGCCGACCTTGCGGTTCAACTCGTCGCGCCACAGATCGACGATATGCTTGGCTTCCGCGGGCAGGTTTTGGCCGGGCAGGCGTTCGCGGGCAAGCAGGCCGAGAACCTCGGGCAGCATCGCGTCTTCGCGTTCGGTCACGCCGCCATAGCCCTTGGCGCGGCATTTTTCCGCCAACAGGAAGTCCAGGTTGCCGGCCACGCCGACCATGCGCTGGGCGCCCAGGCTTTCGCAGCGCGCCTGTTCCAGGGCTTCGAACACGGCGTGCCCGTCGGGACCCGTGGGCGCCATGCGGCGGTGCACGTCGGCGTCGTGATAGCGCAACCGCAATGCCAATGCGTCGGCGACGCCGCGCAGTTTGGTGATGCCCTCGGCGCTGGGCGGACCGGACGGGGCGGGCAGGTTGACGGCTTCTTCGGTGGCCGAAGCGCCTGAGGCCTGAAAATGCACCTCAAGCTCCGGGCGATTGGACATCGCCTTGACCGCGGCCGCCGTGACGCGTTTCAGAAGATCTGCCGGGCGTTCCGAATTGTTCATGTCCTATGGCCCCGATTCCCGTCCGGACAAGGTCCGGATGGGGGTGGGTGTCCTATTGCAGCACCGCGCGCATGGCGGAATCGGGAAGTTCCTCGCCCATGCAGCGCTGGTAGTA
>TARA_R110002074_G_scaffold104764_15_pt1 | contig 13544 bp, 6 predicted proteins | sample TARA_R110002074 | Tara Oceans TARA_R110002074 (sample SAMEA4397215) | marine metagenome | biome: Polar Biome; feature: [MIX] marine epipelagic wind mixed layer (ENVO:01000061); material: water (ENVO:00002006), including particulate matter (ENVO:01000060) such as... | depth 10-100 m
AATAATAGATATATATTTTTCATTTTTTTTATTTAAAAATTAACATTTAAACCTATAGTAAAACTTCTTACAACCGGACTAGCACCATTTTGAATACCATACGTTGTAGGTCCTAAATAACTACCTGAAGTCTGAATTCCCTCTGGATTAAAAGAGGTGTAATTATCAGCCCATAAGTATAATAAGTTTGTTGCAGCACCATATAATCTAAGAGAACTTACTCCAAATTTATTAGTCATATCTGGGTTAAAAGTATATCCTAAAGTCAGGTTTCTTAATGCAACATATGAAGCATCTTGCATGGTAGCATCTGTTTGATTTCTTGTCTGTGTATAAAACTCACCATTATGATCAGCTATACCGTCGCCATTAGCATCAAAACTATCACGTACTCTTCCACCAAATTGTGATTTCCAGTAAATTGGGTCGATATTAAATACTTCTGCTCCGTGAGAACCTTGAAATTGCATTGCTAAATCAATATTTTTATAACGGAAGGTATGAGACATACCCCAGTAAAAATCTGGTGTGTTTTGTCCTATTTTAACCAAATCGCCACCATCAGCAACTGTTTTTGTAAAATCAATTACACCATCACCATTTTGATCCTTAACATAATATTCTGAGCTATTTAGACCAATATTTCTAGTTGGATCGGACATATGGATTTCTTCAACTTCACCTATGGTTTCTAATCCCCACATTTCACCAATTCCTCCACCTACATAATTTCTAAACACTGGACCTCTACCACTCTGTCCATAAATTACATCCGGTAATTGATCTAAACCACCTAAATCAGTAATTTCTGTATCTACCGTAGATAAGTTGGCGTTAAAATTCCAAGAAAAATTTTCTTGCTGAATTACACTAGCACTCAATTCGAATTCTAAACCAGAGCTTCTAACATCACCTGAGTTTAGTGCAACAGATGTAGTTCCTAATACTTCAGAAACACTTTGATTAATCAAAATATCCTCAATATCTGAGGTGTAGTAATCTACACTTAATCTAATTCTGTTATTAAAAAGTCCTAGATCAACACCATAGTTTGTTTCTGTATTGGTTTGCCAAGTTAAATCTGGGTTAGCTACGTCGGATGGTATAAGATATCCGGTTCCAAACGCCGTTGCTTGTGGATTCAATAGACTCAATGAATTGTAAGCTCCTAAAAAGGAAGTAGTTCCTAAAGACCCAGTACTAAATCTTAATTTTAATCGGCTTAACGTTTCACTATCTGCTAAAAAAGATTCGTTATGAACATTCCACCCTACTGAAAGCGCCGGGAAGGTTGCGAATTTTTTATTGGCTCCAAAACGAGAATCACCATCTCTTCTTATTGATGCCGTTAATAGGTAACGATCGTTATATGCATAGTTTATTCTTCCAAAAACACTTTTTCTAACAATGTTCTCTTCACGCTCAGTAACAGTAATATCTGCTGGGCTTAAAAGGTTGAAATTGATAATATCGCCATAAGGAACATTTGTACCCCTTAATGCTGTTCCTTGAAGATTTAAAGTTTGATATTCCACACCTGCTACTGCAGCAATGTCATGCTTGCCAATCACTTTTGCATAGTTTAAAGTGGTTTCACTTAAAACTGAAGTTCTTTTAATATCGGTTTGATCTAATGAAGTTTGTGTGCTTCTTGCGCGAGAATCAGCCTCAAGACCTTGATAAAAATAATCTTGTGTATCATTAAGATCACCGCCTAAAACCGTTTTTACATTCAACCCATCAAGAATACTGTACTGTAAATACGTACTAACATTTCCGAAAAATGTTTTTTGCGTTTGTTTTGCATTGTCAAGTTTGGTAGCAGGACCTGCATCTCCTGATCCACCAATACCATTTTGGTTTCTTCCATAATGCCAATCTTGAGCTGTCATACCTGGCTCTAAAGTATAGATGCTATTATTAAATGGCGCATCACCTCCTCTATAGCCATTGTCGAATGGATCAGCAAATCCTCCTGGTATTGTTGCACCATTAGATTCAAAAAGCGCCTGTCTTTTGGTATCTAATTGTTGAACAAATGCAATAGATGCCGCAGTATGATAAATAGGATGAACGCTATACGCTCTCAATAAATCTCTTTGGTCATATGCCAATACTTCTCTACTTGAAGTAAAACCATTAAAGCTTAATCCTGTCTTTAACTTTTCACCCAATTTAGCATCGATGTTCATACGAGCATTCAATCTTTCGAAGCCTTGTGTAATTGCGATACCCTCGGTATTCTGATACCCTATAGAAGCAAAATAATTTACATCATCAGAGCCACCACTCATACTAAAGTCATGGCTGGTACTACTACCATTTTTAAAAAGCCAATCTTCAACGCTAACTACATCAGGCGCTTGGTTATAAGCATCTATTCTGTATTGTAATAAAGCTGGATCCACTTCAGAAACGTCCCAATTACCATTAGCAATGTTTTCTTCTATATGAGCGCCAAATTCATTAGCGTTCATAAGTAAATTATCTCTTTGATATTTACTTGATGTACTTGTATAGGCATTATAACTAAATGTAGGTTTGCCTGATCGGCCTTTCTTAGTCGTAACCAAAATAACACCATTTGCCCCTCTAGAACCATAAATGGCAGCAGAAGCAGCATCTTTTAAAACCTCTAAACTTTGAATATCGTTCGGGTTAATAGTTGCGATACTTCCTGAAATAGGATAACCATCAACAACAATTAAAGGATTGGAGTTACCTGATATAGAAGAAGCAGCTCTAATTTGAATCTTAGGGTCTGCACCTGGCTCACCACTTTGATTCTGTATTAAAACACCTGATAATTTACCTGCTAAAGCATCATCGACACGAGTTGCCTGAATAGCAGCAACTTCATCTCCTCCAATTTTGGCAACGGCACCGGTTACATTCGATTTCTTCTGAGTACCATAACCCACTACCACTACTTCATCAAGTTGACTTGCATCTTCTTTAAGAATAATGTTTAGCGTTTGCTGCGCTAGAATTTCAATGTTCTGTGCACTATAACCAATATAAGAAATACGTAAAGTCTCTCCACTAGTTACGTTTATGGTAAAATTACCGTCAAAATCGGTTTGTGTTCCTCTAGTCGTGTTTGCAACAAGAATGTTCGCACCTGGAATGGGAATATTGTTCGCGTCTTTAACTGTGCCCGAAACCGCATAGGTATCTTGAGCAAATGATTGTATGCTGACGAGCAACATTGCAATCATAAAAAGTTTTAATTTAAAATTCATTTGTTTCTAATTAAGTTAGTTCTATTGAATTAATCGATACCTACAAGAGGTTTTGATACTTAATAAATGATGTATTTGACACATCATACTTTTCAATTTACTAATCACAATTTCTTACTACCGGTATTATAAAAACCTTTATTTTTGCAAGAAATATGTTAATAGCAATATTTACATGTTTCTGTATTACTTCCCTTCAGAAAGAAGTAATGATTTTAGAAAGGATGGGTGTGCACCCGTCCTTTTTTTTGGATTCAATTCAGTGTTTCATTTAAATATTTTCAGGTTAATGTTCATTTGTTTAAGTAAAAATTGGTTTCCCATACTGGTTAACCAATTTGGTTTACCAAATATATGTTATTGTATTGTTAAAAAAAAATTATATTAATTTTTTTTTAACCCCAATTCTATCAACTTCTGAATTTAACTACCTGTTAAATATTAAATATCTATTTACACCTTCAATTATATTGGACAATACAAGGCCGCCATTAAAATCAATATTTGCTCTTATGATAAAAGAGGTTTCGAAAGTAGCTACGAAAGCAACTTTTTCATTTATATTGATCGACTATCATTAATGAGTTACTTCTAATTCGTAATATTTAACTTTAGCAGAAGCCCCATTGTCTAAGGTTTGCAAATAGTTACCTGCTTTAAAATAATTTTCAAAAACACCCCATTTTTCCATATGAATATCTTCATAAACTACAGATTCGGTTTCATTCAAAATAACCTCCATTCTACCATTTGAAGCTATAATTTCAAAAGTAAAAATGTCTGTACCTATCTCATCAGGGAATGTGTAACCTTCATCATCGCCCCAAGCATCTGTATGTAATATTTCTTCATCTGATGCATTGACATTCTTTAGTACTTTTGTTTTGACTCTAATTTTTCCATTTTGCCAATATATTTTTAATATCGGAGGCGCATTATTATCATTCTCCCCAATTAAATCTCGTTGAGCATTGGTTAACCTACCATGAATTTGCATAACCATTGTTCTATGATAATCGCCACTTGCATCTGTTGTTATTTCTGGTACTGACAAAGTACCTTTCATTCTGCCACCTTCTGCAAAAGTCCAATTTGTACTATTGCTACCCGGCACCATTTGTTCCCTCAGCTCTGTTCTTGAATATGACGAGTTCGCTGTTGAAGAACCTGGGGAGGTATAAAATACTAATGAGCCATCTGTAGAATCATTGTACATATAAGGCATTAACTTTTCATCTGTAGCATAATCTAAAATCTCTGGTGGCTCAACCTCATCAGGACTACCGATAGGCAATGTCACTTTCCAATTGCTTAAATTAATATTTGGCAAAAAGAAATCAACCCCTTCTACCATTACTTCTTCTTCTACTTCAGCCTCGGGAGTTTCTTCAACTTCTTCTTCTATTATTACTTCTGGAATAACTTCTGGCTCATTTACTTCAGAATCGTTACTACAACTATACATAGAAATTACAACAGCAAAAACTATAATGAATTGGTAGCTTATCAGTTTACTGCCTTTTATTATATTATTTAATATCATATATCTAATTATTTATGCTCAACCTCAAGTTCATAAAAACTAACTTTCGCAAATGAGCCTTCATCTCTACTTTGAAAATAATTGCCTGCTTTAAAGTAGTTTTCAAATATGCCCCATCGTTTCATATTAGCATCTTCATAGACGGCAAATTCAGAATTATTGAGGGATACTACCATTTTACCATCGGTAACTTTAATTTCAATTTGAAACTTACCGAAGCCTACTTCTTCTTCAAAATTAAATCCTTCATCATCTGTCCACGCTTCTTCATATAAAATACCTAAAGCGTTTACGCCAGAAAATTTGAGCTTTTTTGTTTTAACTCTAATCTTACCATTCTGCCAATAAATCTTTAATACTGGTGGTGCGTTATTATCTTTTTGACCTATTAATTCTTTTTGCTCGTTGGTTAATCTACCATGTATTTGTAAAATAATTATTTTATGATATTTACCATTACTATCTCTAGAAACCTCATCCACAGAAAGTTTTGCTTTTAAAGTACCGCCTTGACTAAATGTCCAATTGACGTTATCATTACCCGGCACCATTTGCTCTCTAAGTTCTGACCTTGAATATTTAGTATTTGCTGTGGTCGCTGTAGTTGGGTAAGCGTAAAATGTTAATGCTCCTTTCGTTGAATCATTGTACATATAAGGCTTTAAAGTCTCATTTGTACCATAGTTCAAAATCTCGGGCGGTTCAACACTAATTGCTCCTCCTTTTCCTTTTCCCTCAGGTATTGTCACTTTCCAATTACTCAAATCAATTTCTGGTAGTTTTACTTTCTTTTTCTTCTCCTTTTTTTTCTTAACTTTTTCAACTTTAACATTAGCTTCTTCTAAACTATCCGTCTTATTTTGGGCAGACAAACTAAAAGATATAAACGCTATTATTAAAACTGATAGGAATTTTTTCTTAATACTTTTCATCTTACAAATTATATACATTAAATAGTCTTCAACTTTATCATCTTCATTTCTATTATTATATAACCACCCATACTGTTTTACTAGTATGAGTGGTTTTTATAATTGCTAAAATAATTTGCTATTAGTATTAATCTGTAATTACAATGTTATCAAAGAAAGCTTCGGCAGTGTTATCTATAACCTCTACATTTCTAACATAAATAACAATTTGATTTGTTGAAGCGGTGAACTGGAATGTGTGTGTTGCATACGCATCACCATCTGTATCAAAAATATTTGGTATTGCATAATACGCATCTATTGCTGCATCTGATGTTGACGAATTTATACCCACTTCATCTTCTATTTGTGTATTCAATATAAATACCTCAGATGTAATACCACCTGCGGTAGTTCTTGCATCAATAGAGAACGTATAAGTGGAACCTTGTTGAACAGTTACTACTTGATATAATCGACGACCAGTCTCATCTAACTTAGCACCTCTTGTACCGTTATTACCGTCACTAGTAGATCCTGCTTGCTCGCTATTATCACCATAAAAACCTTCTAACCAAGAATCTAATGCTCCGTTATCCCATAATGGATCGTAAGGACTATCTACCGTATTACCATCATTGTCTACAACTGTACTGTTAGGCGTCATATCCCAAGCATCGGCATTATCTCCTGTGTTAACGGTGTACTCATCAAACGTTCCGTTAAGAACTTGTACCACAAATCCTTCAGACACTACAAGCTGCTCTGTTGCAACATGTGAATTTCCTGTGATGCTATATGCTGTTAAGGTAACATCATAGATTCCGTCTTGCTCGTAAGTGTGGGTAGGATTCATTCCTGTAAATTGGTATCCATCCCCAAATTCCCATAATAACATTACGGCATCTATAGAAGCATCCATAAACGTAAATGTTCTATAATCATCGACATTAACTTCTGAAGAAAAGGCAGCGGTAACCGGTGCTAAAATGTTTATTGTCTTTACTAATTCCGTTGACAAATTAGATTCATTTATAGCATTAAGAGTTACTACATATTCTGCTGCTTCTGTATATACATGCGTTGGTGACTCTTCTGTTGACGTATTACCATCTCCAAAATCCCACTCATAGGTTACGGCATTCACCGATGAATTGTTAAATGTATATTCTAAGTAATTTATCTCGCTCTGTGCAACAGCAAACCCTGCCGATGGAGGCACAGCACCTGCAACACCAATTTCAATAGTGAAATCATCTAATCTTGCTTCAACTTCGCCATTTGTAAAATAAATCGCTACCGTATTATTTATACCAGAGTTAAAAGACAATTTCTGTTGTATATAAACATCTGGTTCTGAATCATCTGTCACTGTTACAGAAGCTATAGTTGCCTCTGCCGCTTCTTCTTTTGTTGCAAATGGTCCGTTCTCGGTAACCCCTAAAACAGATACTGTCAATGAAGGATCAGAAGAACCACTCAACATTGTATACCAAAAACTTAAATCATAATTCATGTCTGGCTCTACAGTAATTTCTTGATAACCAATACGGTCACCTGCAGGTACGGGTAATTTAGCGCCTTGGTCACCAAATGTAACCGGACTTCCTGTAATTTGAATAACTCCGCCCAAATCATTATTCCTCCAAGAATCACGACCATCTCCACCACCTTCAGGTAAAGTATCATCTTCAAAACCAGCTTCTAAAATTATCGGCTGAAATGGACCTTCAACAACTATAACTTCTATAGTTGTCGTACCAACAACAGCATTTCCATCAGAAGCTGTTAAAGTAACCGCATAGGTTCCCTCGCCTTCGAACGTAAAGGAAGGGTCTTGATCAGTTGATGTATTACCATTTCCAAAATCCCATACATAGGTAGAAGCTTCTGTGGCAAGATTGGTGAAATTTATTAATCTAAAATCATCTGATGAACTTGCATAAGAAAAATTAGCCTCAGGAAAAATCGTGTCAACCTTAGAGTTTGTCCCCGGTAATTCATCTCTAAACATTTCATCACCAACACAACTTACAAAAGCAATTGCCGAAACCATTGTTAGAAGTACCAGTTTTGTTTTACTGAATATATTTATTTTTTGTTTCATAATTTTTTATATTAAGAATATTAATATCCTGGATTTTGTGTCAATAGACCACCACTAATATTGATTTCTCTAGCTGGTATAGGTAACAACAATGCTCTTGAAGTGTAGACATAACCCATTTCAGTAGCGTGTGCACTAAGAATAGCGTCAGCTACGCCGAACCTAATTATATCATACCAACGTTGATTTTCAAATGCCAATTCAACACGTCTTTCAACTAAAAGTTCTGTTTTAGAAACACTTGAAATGCTGTTAGGTGCAGTTTCAGGAAAAGCTCTGTCTCGTATCTTCTGAAAAGATGCAAGGGCATCTATATTCGTGGTACTTGTACCATCTCCTATAGCCGCTTCTACATGCATTAAAAGTACATCTGCGTAACGCAAGGCGATATAATCATTACCAGCATCACGAGCACTTAAGCCATAATCTGGTGGATTGACACTAATATCTGTACCTTCTGGCAAAAACTTGGTTACCTCTGATGTTGTATTGAAAGTAATATAAGAAACCTCAGATCTAGCGCCACCATATGTAGTAAAGTCTGCAATAAGATTAGCATTTACAATATTCTGACCATCTTCTCTACCTTGACGAAATGTTGATGTGAACTCAGAAGAAAAACTTTGGCTTTCAGCACTGTTACCTGCAGTATATTGAATCGCAAAAATTATCTCATCATTTAATTCGTCATAGAATACATCTGAATAATTGCCTTCTAAATCAAATTGACCACTATTAATAATAGCTTCACATAATTGTAGCGCACCAGAATAATTTCTATTTGGTTGTGTCAAATACACTTTTGCCAATATACCTTGAGCTGCAGCTTTAGAAGCTCTAGATTTAGATGAATTATCCAAAACATCTACTGCTTCTTGTAAATCTTCTACTATTTGAGCGTATATCTGTGCTTCTGGAATTCTAGTAAAAAGTGCTTCGTTATCTGTCGCCCCGACAACTTCTATCACTAACGGCACATCACTATATAAACGAACCAAATTAAAGTAAGCATAAGCTCTTAAAAACTTAGCTTCTGCAGTATACTTTGCTTGATTGCCTGCATCAGCAACATCAATATAATTTAATATATTATTAGCTCTAAAAATGACCTCATACATAGATTGGTAATAATCTTCAGATTCTACGTTGTTAGCATTAACAATATATCTATGAAAATCTGATTTCGAACCTTCTAAGGTTGCATTTCTAGTATTATCAGATCTATGTTCAGTTAAAAGATGCTCAAATTGAACCCCTCTATTTGCATTGCCGATATTGGTCGTGGTATTTTCATTGACTCCTTGCAGAGCATCATAAATACCTATAACCCCAGACAATACATCTGCATCAGATTGAAAATATGACTCTACCGCTACAGCAGTCTCAGGTAAGGGATTTAAAAAATCATCACTACAGGAAAGTAAAACAAATCCCGTGACAGTAAGGACTAAATATTTTATATGTTTCATAATATGTATATATTAAAATTTAAAAATCAATGTTAAGACCCAATGTTAACGTCTTAAATATCGGCGTACCCGCTCTTTGTGAACCGTATGCTCTAGGGTTACTACCATCTACATGTTCTGGGTTAAAACCGTGATAATCATCAGCAGTTATATAAAGTAAGTTTTGTGCCGTAGCATAAACTCTTAAACCATTTATGCCTATTCTTGATAGTACATCATCAGAAAAATTATATCCAAGATTAATATTTCTTAAAGAAAAGTAGTCTGCACTCGCAATTACTTCACTGGTTAACACTTTTTCTTGAATAAATGAAACATGTGGCACAAGACCATCGGCTACCGCTTGCGCTTCGCCTCCACTTCTAGTTCTATTACCAAACCAGTTGTAAAAATATTGATCACCAATATTATTTACCTGACCACCTAAACTACCTTGAACCATGAAAGATAAATCGAAGTTGCCAATTTCGAACTCATTAGTAAAACTGTATACTAAATCTGGGTAAGGATCTCCTAAAATAGTTTTATCCTCTTCTGTAATAATACCATCACCATTTAAATCTTTTACGATAGTATCATCTGCTTGCCCATTAATTCTATTCCAAGGATTATCTACATACGTAGTTCTAAATTGAGTATCGTCGTATGCATCTGTATCTACTACATAACCCCAAAAAGATGATATTGGCTCGCCAATACGGTTGATCCATTGTGAATTTCTACCATAATCATCCTCAATTAATGCATTGTTAGAATCTCCAAAACTTAAAAGCTCATTCTTATTGGTTGAAGCAATAATAGTAGAATTCCACCTAAAGTTTTCACTTACAATGTTCTTAGTTCTCAATTCAACTTCAACACCTTTATTTTGTACTTCACCTAAGTTTACAATACCACTAGTAAATCCTGTAATGTAAGACACCGGATTCTCTAGTAATAATTCGTCACTGGTTCTTTGATAGAAATCAACTGATCCCGATATTCTATTATTTAAAAATCCATAATCCAACCCAACAGTTAATTCTTCCGATGCTTCCCACTGCAATAGTGCATTTGCGATGTTACGTGGAGATACACCAGAAGCAATACTACCATCTGTAATCGCATTTGAATTTTGCAATAAGGCTAAGTAAGGATATAAGTTGACATTATCATCACCTACATTAAAGTTCTCTGCCCCGGTAAGACCGTAACTAGCTCTAAACTTTAAATTACTTACCACATCGCTATTCAATAAGAAGTTTTCCTTAGCAACATTCCACCCTACAGATACTGCCGGAAAATTACCGTATTTAGAATCTACCCCAAAAACAGAACTACCATCTCTTCTAAAAGATGCATTCACTAAGTATTTATCTTTGTATGCATAATTAACCCTTGCGAAATAACCTACTTTTTTAAGTTCTGTATTAATTTCTGTTGGATTATCAATTAAGGTTGCTCCTTGAAAATTTTTCAATAAATCATTAGAAAATCCGCCACCCGAACTGATACTTTCTTCTGATTTTCTTTGTTGAACGGTCATACCCGCCAATAAGTTTAAATCATGATTATCGCCAAATGTCTTAGAATAATTTAAGGTATTATCTGAAACCAATCTAGTTCTTGATCTGTTAGACAGGTAATATGCTGCTCTACTGTTACCTGCTGCATGATGTAAAGTGCCATCATATCTTGTTCTTTTTCTCTGCTCTAAAGTAACCCCTAGTGAAGTTTTTGCAGTAAGACCATCTAATATCTCATAGCTTAAGTACGTTGAACCAAATAACTTTGTGTTGTATTCATAATGCTCTCTTTCTACATATTGCGCGTAAGGATTTGAATCTCCAGAGGTACGCGGTCTCTCAGTATTACCATCATTATCAAAATCACGATTTTCTAGGTGGTTTTCATAAAAATAATCACCAACACCTACATCTGGATAAACATTACGATTTACAAACTGTAAAGATTCTTCCGTGTGATAAATTGGCAACCAAGGTGACTGACGAATAGGGTTATGTATTGATGTCGGCAATCTTCTTTGCTTAGTATAAGAAGGTGTTGCAGTTAATCCAAATCTAACTTTATCACCTAATTTAGAATCTATTTTTAAATTTGCAGTATATAATTTATAATCATCGGTAATCACTACCCCTTCATCATGTAAGGAACGTAAAGATGCACTGAACTTGGTATCTTCAGTACCGCCTCTCGCAGAGAAGGAATGACTGGTTACTTTTCCACCGTTGAAGAAAACATCCTGCCAATCTCTATCGACCCCAGTTGTAGCAACCAATGCTTGTGCATAAAGCGTTTCACCGGATAAAGTGCCGGTTGCAGCTTGCTCAGTCTGAGCCCAATCGGAAACACTCTTCTTATAATCATCACTTCCATGAGCTTCCTTATGCCCAGTATAGGTTTGATAACTAAATTTAGTTTTTCCAGCCTTACCGCTTTTAGTGGTAATCAAAATAACACCATTAGATCCTTCACTACCATAAATTGCAGCAGATGCTGCATCTTTTAAAACTTCAAAAGACTCTACATCGTTCATATTTATATTGGCGAGAAAATCAGAACTTACCACTATACCATCAACAACTAAGGCAGGACCAGAGTCTGCAGTAACCGACCCAACACCTCTAATGGTAATAGTTGGTGCCCCACCGGCTTCAGCATTTGTTGCCTGTATGTTTACACCAGAAACTTGACCAATTAAGGCATCATCAACTCTTGATACTGCAATTTGATCCAAAGTTTCGTTAGTAACTTTAGAAATTGAACCGGTTAACGTTGACTTTTTCTGAGTACCATAACCTACTACAACAACTTCATCTAGTTGGCTGGCATCTTCACTTAAAGTAACATTGACCGTTTTTTGAGCTACAATGGCAACTATTTTCGTGCTATAACCTATATATGAAAAGCGTAAGATATCTCCGCTGGTTACCTGAATGGTAAAATTACCGTCAAAATCGGTTTGCGTTCCTCTGGTTGTGTTCGCAACAAGAATGTTGGCGCCAGGAATGGGAACATTGTTCGCGTCTTGAACCGTGCCCGAAACCGTATAGGAGTCTTGAGCAAATGACTGCATGTTGATAAGCAACATTGCAATCATAAAAAGTTTTAATTTAAAATTCATTTGTTTCTAATTAAGTTAGTTCTATTGAATTAATCTACACCTACAAGAGGCGTTGATACTTAACAAATGTTGTGTTTGACACATCATTTATTTCAATTTACTAATCACAATTTCTTACTTTAGGTATTATAAAAACCTTTATTTTTGTAAGAAATATGTTAATAGCAATATTTACATGTTTCTGTATTACTTCCCTTCAGAAAGAAGTAATGATTTTAGAAAGGATGGGTGTGCACCCGTCCTTTTTTTTTGGGTTCACTTCAGTGTTTCGTTTAAATTTTATTAGGTTAATGTTCGTTTGTTTTAAGTAATAAAATTGGTTTTCCATACTGGTTAACCAATTTGGTCTACCAAATATATGTTATTGTATTGTTAAAAAAAAATTATATTATTTTTTTTTAACCCCAATTCTATCAAATTCTGAATTTAACTACCTGCTAAATATTAAATATCTATTTACACCAACATTTATATAGGGTAATACCAGGCCTCCATTTATATCAATATTGGCTCTTATGAAAAAGTGGTTTTGGAAGAAGCTACGAAAGCAACAGTGTTTGCAATCTCTACAGCGGCACCTTCTCTACATAAAGGATTCATAGCTGCTACCTTCTAACACATTTCAACTATATGTGAAATCATTATGAAATTTGGCAGTATTTAAGCCTGAGCCTAAATAGTTTACGCTTATGTTTCAGCCCAAATACCGTAGCCAAACCTCTAGAAAATGTTATTATTATTTATTTTGAGGTTGTAAAGACAATAGAAACACCACCGCCAGTTTGAGAAGTGGTATTATCAGCAGATAGGCAAAAAGGAATATAAAAGTGTGTTGATTGGTGAGCTAACTACGCAGTGTTGATTGAACACAGAATCTCCTTAATCAAATAAGTCTAATTTCAACTTCTCGTAATTGCTAGCAGATTTTTACCTTAAGACTTATCTCCAAAATAAGATACTGCACCTCCACTTAAGAAATCTTCTCTTACAGGGCTAAATGTGTCAATTAGTATCCCTTCTTCCAAGCAAATTGCACTATGCAATAAATTTGGTTCAATGTATACGCCATCTCCTGCTTCAACAATTTTCTTTTCCCCATTAATTTCAAATTCAAATTTACCTGAAACACAGTAAGTGGCTTGGGTGTG
>TARA_R110002074_G_scaffold125340_2_pt1 | contig 13543 bp, 10 predicted proteins | sample TARA_R110002074 | Tara Oceans TARA_R110002074 (sample SAMEA4397215) | marine metagenome | biome: Polar Biome; feature: [MIX] marine epipelagic wind mixed layer (ENVO:01000061); material: water (ENVO:00002006), including particulate matter (ENVO:01000060) such as... | depth 10-100 m
GGAGCCGATCTGCAAGGTCGTCATCTCCATGCCGTCGGAATTCACGTCCCGCATGCAGCGCCTGGTGTCCGGACGGCGGGGGCAGATCATGGGCTTCGACGCCAAGCCCGGCTGGGCCGGCTGGGATGAGGTGCAGGTCCAACTGCCGCAATCGGAAATGCACGACCTGGTGATCGAACTGCGCTCCATGACCATGGGGGTCGGCACCTTCGAATGGGAATTCGACCACCTGCAGGAACTGATGGGCAAGGAGGCGGACCAGGTGGTGGCGCTGCGGGCCCAGGCGGCGCAATAGCGCCGCCAATCATTTGACCCGGCGCAACAGCGCCGTGGGCATTGTGACCGACGCAACAGCACTGACAGCCAAACCGGGGCACATAAAAAAAACCGCCGGTCTCCTTACGGAGACCGGCGAGTTTGACAGGGAGGCTTCACGTCTGGGAGACGTTGGGGCCGCTGACCTGGGGGGCCAGGGAGCGGTCCCGGTGCCGGATAACCTCCGGCGGGGTGGGTCTGGGAGGAGACCCAAAATCCGTTCCGTTGCCACAGCGCTTAGGAGCAATCGGCGGCGACGGGATGGTGGTTATATAAACCGCCATGCTTGGTATACCAGTCACAAACCTGCATTCCAGATATGCAATTCACGCATATCTCGTTCATCGCCCTGCAAATATTGCATTTGGGTAACAAAAAACCGCCACTGACTGTGAACTTTGTGAAGTTCGCGTCGGCGGGGTCTAGAAATTTTCCGGGTTCAGGCGGTCGACCAGGAAGTCGCGGAACACGGTGATGCGCTTGGAATTGCGCAGTTCTTCCGGATAGACGAAATAGGCCTCGATCGAGGGCCCCCGCAGTTCCGGCAGCACTTCCTTCAGATTGTCGGCTTCGCGGCTCATGTAATCGGGCAATGCGCCGATGCCGAGCCCCGATTGTACGGCGCGATAGATGCCGTAGATGGAATTGACCCGCAACACCGGTTCCCGGGTTGCGCCGGGCGGTGCGCCGGCGGTCAGCAGCCAGTTCAGGTTTTCGACCGGCGGGCGGGCATCGTCGCCGTAGACGACCAGGTCGTGGTCGTCCAAATCCTGGGGCCGGGCCGGCGTGCCGTGTTCGGCCAGATACTCCTCCGACGCATAGACATGGTAGTTCATGGTCATGATATAGCGCTGGATCAGGTCCGGCTGCTTCGGCGGGGCCAGGCGGATGGCGACGTCGGCCTGGCGCATCGACAGGTCCAGTTCCGTGTCGGCGAGCACCAGGCTGATGGCGATATCCGGGTACAGGGTCTTGAATTCGCGCATGCGCGGCGTCAGCCAGATCGAGCCAAAGGCAACGGTGGTCGTCACCTTGAGGGGGCCCTGGGCCTCGTCCTTGTTGTCGGCGATGCGTGCTTCGACCATGGCCAGCTTGGAAAACACGTCATGGGCCGTGCGGAACAGCAGTTCGCCCTGTTCCGTCAGGATCAAACCGCGCGCATGACGGTGGAACAGCGGCACCCGCAGGCTTTCCTCAAGCGCGCTGACCTGGCGGCTGACCGCCGATTGGCTGAGGTGCAGATCTTCGCCCGCGCGGGTAAAGCTGCCCGCTTCGGCGACGGCGTGAAACACCCGCAGTTTGTCCCAATCCATGGGAAATGCCCCCTGATCGGCCCTTCGCGGATGCGCTCCCTAATGCATCCGGGCCGGTTGTCGCCGCCTATTCGGCGGCCGCTTGCTGTGCCTCCTGGGCGGCCAGGAAATGTTCGGCCTCCAACGCCGCCATGCATCCGGTGCCGGCCGCGGTGATGGCCTGGCGGAACACCTTGTCCTGGACGTCGCCGGCGGCGAACACGCCCGCAATGTTGGTCTTGGTGCTGTCCGGTTTGGTCAGAATATAGCCTTCGTCGTCCATGTCGACCTGGCCTTTGAACAGGGCGGTGTTCGGGTCATGGCCGATGGCGATGAACACGCCGTCGGCGGCGCGCTCGGTGATCTCGCCGGTCTTCATGTTGCGCAGTTTCATGGCCGAAACGCCCGGCGGATTGCCGTCGCCCAGAACTTCCTCCAGCACCGTGTCCCAGATCACCTCGATCTTGTCGTTCTTGAACAGGCGGTCCTGCATGATCTTTTCCGCGCGCAGTTCGTCGCGGCGGTGGATCAGGGTCACGCGCGAGGCGAAATTGGTCAGGAACAAGGCTTCCTCAACCGCCGTGTTGCCGCCGCCGATCACGGCGACTTCCTTGCCGCGGTAGAAGAACCCGTCACAGGTGGCGCAGGCGGACACGCCGAAGCCCATGAATTTTTCCTCGGACGGCAGACCCAGCCAGCGCGCACTGGCGCCCGTGGCGATGACCAGGGTGTCGCCGGTATAGACCGCGCCCGAATCGCCCACGGCGCGGAACGGCCGCGCCTTCAGGTCGACCTCCATGATCGTGTCTTCGACCATTTCCGTGCCCACGTTCTTGGCCTGCTCGAACATCTGTTCCATCAGCCAAGGGCCCTGGATCGGTTCTGCGAAGCCCGGATAGTTCTCGACCTCCGTGGTGATGGTCAACTGGCCGCCCGGCTGCAGGCCGCGCACCAGAAGGGGGGACAGATTGGCGCGGGCGGCATAAACGGCGGCCGTATAGCCGGCGGCGCCGGAGCCGATGATCAGAACCTTGGTATGGCGGGGGGTAGGGTCGGAAGCGGCGGGCATGAAGCGGTCTACCTTTTGAACGAGGATGCAGGGGCCGTGTCTGCCCAGGATTCACGGCGGATTGGGGACCTAAGATAAGTGGGCCCCGGCCGCCGTGCAAGGACAAGCGGCCCAGTTACGGGGACATCTTCAGCGACCATGGGAAGGCGCCCGGTGACAGGGCTTTCCCCCGGCGTTGTTATAATATAATTTCGCAACAATATTTCGCCGCGACCTGGGGGTTAGGAAACGATCATGCAGCGCGTGAAACTGGATAAGATTGACCGGCGTATCCTGCGCGACCTGCAAAACGATGGTCGCATGACCAACGTGGAACTGTCGAAACGCGCCGGAATTTCCGCCCCTCCCTGCCTGCGCCGGGTCCGGGCGTTGGAGGAAGCAGGCTTCATCCGCGGCTACCATGCCGATCTGGAGCCCAAGATGCTGGGTTTCAACGTCACCGTGTTCGCCCAGGTCGGGCTTAACTCCCAGGCCGAACACGATCTTGAGGCCTTCGAGAATGCCGTGCGCGCCTGGCCTCAGGTGCGTGAATGCCACATGCTGGCGGGGGAAACGGATTTCCTCCTAAAGGTGGTCGCCGCCGATTGGGACGCCTATCAGGACTTTCTGACGACCAAACTGACCGCCGCGCCCAATGTCAGCCATGTGAAATCGGCGCTGTCGATTCGCGCCTCCAAGGCCAAGCCGGGCGTGCCGGTCGACATCGACGCCCCCGACGACACGGATTAGGCGCCGCTCGTCACCCTTCAGCCGTCCAGACGATAGCGTTTCCTGGCCCCCTCGGCCCAGGCCATGCCGTGGCCGGGCAGGGTGGGCAGGGCCATGGTGCCGTTCTCGGTCCTGGCCGTGATGTCGAACAGGGGTTCCAGCAGGGGGAAATCCTCCAGCCAGGTGACGTTGGGCTGCGCCGCCGCCAAATGGATGAACAGGGACGGCAGGAAATGCGGCGCGACCGGCAGGCCGAAGGACTCGGCCGCCCGCGCCGCCGTGAGGCAAGGCGTCAGGCCCCCCATCATGGCCAGGTCCGGTTGCAGGACGTGCAGGGCGCCCGATGTCAGATAGGGCATGACCTCGGACATGCCCTGAAGGTGTTCGCCCGCGGCGATGGCGACCGGCGATGCCGCCGCCAGGCGGGCGAAGGCAGGAGTGTTGCCGGCCGGCATAGGTTCTTCCAGCCACAGGCAGCCGGCGTCGGCGCAGGCCGCCGCCAGATGCAGGGCCGTGGCCGGATCGCATTTCTCGTTCACGTCGGCCATCAGGCGCACCCGGTCGGGCAGGGCGGCGCGCAGGGTGCTCAGCCGGGCGCCGTCCGTGCCGTCCCCGGAAAGGCGCGGTTTGACCCCGGCGAACCCTTGGGCAACCTGGGCCAGGGCAAGGTCGCGGGTTTCTTCCGGGCTGTGGTTCGGGCGATGGTCGGCCGAGCCGTAGACGGGCAGGTCGCGCGCGGTGCCGCCCATGGCGATGCCCAAGGGCAGGTCCAAGCGCCGGGCATGCAGGTCCCAGGCCGCCACGTCGATGGCCGCCATGGCCAGGTTGTGCGCACCCCGGCCGATACGGTTGAGGGATGCGGCCATGTGCCGCCACAGGGCTTCCGGCGTATGGGCGGCCTGGCCTTGGACGCGGTTGTCCAAAAGATCCCGGGCTGCCGCCAGAACGACCCCCGCGCCGCCGCTCAGGCAATAGCTGAACCCCGTGCCGGTGGCGCCGTCGATGTCCGTCAGATCGACGGCCAGGACGTCGATCTGGGCCACGCCGGACCCGCCCACGGGGCGGTCCAGCGGCAGGCGCAGCAGTTCGGCGGTAAACGCGGTGATCGTCGGGGTCATTTGCTCATGTCTTCCAATATCTGTTTGGCGATGGGGGAGCCTGCGGCCCGCGCCCGGGTGATTGCGACCATCGCTTGGCCGCGGTTGGGCGCCGTGCCGCGTCCATTCAGGTAGGCCTTGCCGACCATGGCGAGGGCGTCCGCATGGCCTTGCTCACCCGCCTTTTGGAACCAGGTGAAGGCCGCGTCTGCGTCTTCCGGGGCTCCGTCGCCGGTATCCAGGCGGCGGGCGTATTCGTACTGGCTGTCTCGATGGCCCAGATTCGCCGCGCGGTGGAAGGCCTCGGCGGCGACCTCGGGCAGGCGCGGCACGCCGTGGCCGAGGGCGAAGCTTTGGCCGATCCGGAAGTAGGCGGCCCGGCGGTCGATGGACTGGCTTTGCGCTTCCGTGGCCACCAAATCGTCGAGACCGGCGAGCGCCTTTTCAGCCACGGCTTGCTTCATTTCCACGGCGCGTGGCTGGCCCCGCGCCGCTGCCCGCGACAACAGACGGTATCCTTTGACCGCGTCCTGTTCGACGCCGATGCCGCGCATGTAAAACCAGCCCAGCATGGTGGTGGCGTAAAGATGCCCCTGGTCGGCGGCCAAGCCGTACCAGCGCGCCGCTTCGCCAAGGTCTGCCGCGGTGCCCTGGCCGCGGGCATACATGCCGGCGATCAGGGCCTGGGCCTCGGCATCGCCGCCTTCGGCGGCGGGCTTCAGGTTCTTGTAGGCGACAGCGAAATCGCCGGCGTTATAGGCGGCCTCGGCCTCGGCCAGATCGGCCTGGGCAGGCCGGGCAGCGGCAACAAGGACGACAACGGCCAGGATCACGGCCCGCGAAAGAAGACCTCGCCTTGGGGACAATCCCAATGACACCTGTCCGGCGGTCAGCTCAGGTTGGCGCAGGCCCGCTGGATGCGCTGGCAGGCGTCTTCCAGCACGTCCGTGGCCGTGGCGTAGGAAATCCGGAAATGGGGCTCCAGCCCGAATGCCGCACCGTGCACGGCGGCGACCCCTTCGGCTTCCAATACGTAGGTCACGAAATCCTCGTCGTTCTTGATGACCTGGCCCGACGGCGTTTTCTTGCCGATGGTGCCGGCGCAGCTTGGGTAGACGTAGAACGCTCCTTCCGGGGTGGCGCAGCTTAGGCCGTTGGCCTGGTTCAGCATGCTGACGACCAGGTCGCGGCGTTCCTTGAACACGGCGTTGTTCTTTTCGATGAAGTCCTGCGGACCGTTCAGGGCCGCCACGGCGGCGGCCTGCGATACGGCGGCCGTATGGGTGATGCCCTGAGACTGGATCATGGTCATGGCTTTGACCAGTTGCTTGGGCGCGCCGCAATAGCCGACGCGCCAGCCGGTCATGCAATAGGCCTTGGACATGCCGTTCATGGTCACGATGCGGTCGTACAGTTTGGGTTCGACCTGGGCCATGGTGGTGAACTGAAATCCGTCATAGACCAGCTTTTCATAGATGTCGTCGCAGAAGATCCAGACATGCGGATGCTGCAACAGGACATCGGTCAGGGCCTTGATCTCGTCGCGGGTATAGGCGCCGCCGGTCGGGTTCGACGGCGAGTTGAAGACCAGCCATTTGGTTTTCGGCGTGATCGCTGCGTCGAGTTGTTCCGGCGTCAGCTTGAAGCTGTTTTCGGCGCTGCACTGAACGACCTTCACCTCGGCGCCGAACATCAGCGGGATATCCGCGTAGGACACCCAATAGGGGGCCGGCACGATGACCTCGTCGCCCGGGTTGATGGTCGCCATGAAGGCGTTGAAGATCACCGGCTTACCGCCGCAGCTGACATGAATCTGGTCGCGGGCGTAATCCAGGCCGCTGTCGCGCTTGAACTTGGCGATGATGGCGTCCTGCAGTTCCGGAATACCGTTGACCGCGGTATAGCGGGTCATCCCGGCGTCGAGCGCCTTTTTCGCCGCCTCGATGATGTGCCGGGGCGTGTCGAAATCGGGTTCACCGGCCCCTAAGCCGATGACGTCCTTGCCCTGGGCCTTCAGATCGTTGGCCTTTTGGGTGACGGCGATGGTGGGGGACGGTTTGATGGCGGCAAGGCGGTCGGCGAGGAAAGCCATGATCGGGTCCTTGTATTCTGATCCATGGGACAAGGGCAGCGGCCCGGTTTCGAGCCGACCGGAGACTACGCCGCCCATTTGTTTCAGGCAAGACACGCAATGAAAAACGCCGGGACGGCATGCGTCCCGGCGTTCTTCTCAAACGTTGTTTCCTGGCGGTTACAGCGCCGCGAGCGCCTGATCCAGGTCGGCGATGATGTCGTCGATGTGCTCGATCCCGACCGACAGCCGCACATAACCTTCGGTGACACCGGCGGCGATTTTTTCTTCGTCGCTCAATTGCTGGTGCGTGGTCGACCATGGATGAATGGCCAGCGACCGCACGTCGCCGATATTGGCCACGTGATAGAACAGCTTCAGGGCGTCGATGAACTTGGCGCCACTGGCGCCGCCGCCGGTCAACTCAAAACCGACCAGACCGCCCCATCCGCCGGGCATGGTCTTTTCCCCCTGGGCGCGGATGGCGGCGTCTTTTTCCAGGCCGGGGAAGATGACCCGGCTGACCACCGGGTGTGCCGCCAGATGGCGCGCCACCGTTTCGGCGTTGCGGCAATGTTCGCGCATGCGCAGCGGCAGGGTTTCCAGGCCTTGGATGAACATCCAGGCGTTGAACGGACTCATCGCCTGACCCATGTCGCGCAACAGGGTAGTCCGTGCCTTCAGGATATAGGCGATGGGGGCGCCCAAGCCCTTGGCGGCTTCGGTCCAGACCGCGCCGTGATAGCTGGGGTCGGGCTGGGTCAGCAGGGGGAAGCGCGCGGCGTGCTTATCCCAGTCGAAATTACCGCCGTCGATGATCATGCCCCCGATCGACGTGCCGTGGCCGCCGATATATTTGGTCATGGAATAGACGATGATCGCGGCACCGTGTTCGAACGGGTGGCACAGGATCGGTGCCGCCGTGTTGTCGATGATCAACGGCACGCCCAGTTCACGGCCGATGGCCGCGACCTCGGCGATGGGAAACACCCGCAGTTTGGGGTTTGCCAGGGTTTCGCCGTAATAGGCGCGGGTCTTGTCGTCGGTGGCGCGGCGGAAATTTTCCGGATCCGCCGGATCGACGAAGCGGGCTTCGATCCCCATGGTCTTCAGCGTGTTGCCGAACAGGTTCCAGGTGCCGCCGTAGATATCCGTCGACACGACGATGTTGTCGCCGGCCTGGGCGATGTTCTGCACGGACATGGCCGATGCCGCCTGACCCGATGACACGGCAAGCGCCGCCGCGCCGCCTTCGAAGGCGGCCATGCGCTGTTCCAGCACGTCGCAGGTCGGGTTCATGATGCGGGAATAGATATTGCCCAGTTCTTCCAGCCCGAACAGACGGGCCGCATGGGCGGTGTCGTCGAACTGATAGGACGTGGTCTGATAGATCGGCACGGCGACGGAATTGGTTGCCGGGTCGGCGCGGTAGCCGTGGTGCAGGCAGATTGTGTTTTTATGCATGGGGATATCTCCTTCAACCCGCTTCCCTCTGGGTGGCGCGTAAACTAGATCGTTTTCGGGCCATGTTGAAGCCCTGGGAACGGAACAATTCTCTCCCGCGTGGGAACTATGGCGAAATCGCGGCTTGCCTGCCCCCAAATGGTCTTGGGCGAACCCTAGGGCCGCCGCACTTCCTTCCTTCAATGCATCGAACCGCCGCCCCCTGGAACGCAGCATTACGGGCGGCCATGCCGAACCGCGTAAGGCGGAACCCCGCCGGGAGGGAAGTGCGCCATGCCCATCGTCAACGTCATCGGCCGCCGCTGGTGGGCCTTTCCTCTGGCCTTGGCCGCTACCCTGGTTCTGATGACCGCCATGGCGACGTCATCGGCGCGGGCCGATGGCCCGACTGCGCGGCCGGCAGTTGTGCCGGCGGCGGCCATGAACCTGGGCGGCCTGTTTCTGCCGGCCGGGGATGACGGGGGACACGATGAAGACGGCGATGTCCGGGTGCGGGCCGTGCCGCTGCTTGGCACGGATATCAAGGTCCAGGTTTCGGGTCTGATCGCGCGCTTTACCGTCACCCACCACTTTCGCAACCCCACGGCGCGCTGGACCGAAGCCATCTATACCTATCCCCTGCCGCCGGACAGCGCCGTCGACCGTCTGAAAATGACCGTCGGCGGGCGTGTCACCGAAGGCGTCATCAAGGAACGGGCCGAGGCGCGGCGCCTTTATACGGCGGCGAAAAGCGCCGGGCGCCGGGCCTCCCTGGTCGAACAGCAGCGGCCCAACATCTTCACTACCGCCGTCGCCAACCTGGGCCCCGGCGAGGAAGTCACCGTCGCCATCGAATTTCAAGAACGCCTGACCTTCCGTGACGGGCAGTTCACCCTGCGTCTGCCGCTGGTCGTGGGACCGCGTTATATCCCCGGCCGCGCCCATCCCGTGAACTTCGCGGGCGGCTCCGGCTGGGCGCGGGACACGAACCGGGTGCCCGATGCCTCCAAAATCACGCCGCCGCTGCGCGATGAAGGCGCCGGCAAGGGCAATCCGGTGACGCTTGAGATCACCCTCGCCGCCGGCTTCGACATCGGCAAGATCACCAGTCCCGGCCACGACACCACCACGGCCCGTCCGGATTCCGGCCGGGCCGTGGTGCGTCTGGACGGCGACGCCGTGCCCGCCGACCGTGACTTCGTCCTGCGTTGGGCTCCGGCCGAGGCGGGGGCGGCCCCGCAGGCCGGGTTCTTCTGGGAACAGGCTGGGGATGACACCTACGGTCTGCTCATGCTGATGCCGCCCGTGTCCGGCGGGGCCGGATTGACCCTGCCCCGGCCGGCCCGGGATGTGACCTTCGTGATCGATACCTCCGGCTCCATGAAAGGGGCATCGCTGACCCAGGCCAAGGACGCCCTGGTCATGGCGCTCGACCGGCTGACCCTGGCCGACCGCTTTCGCATCATCCGCTTCGCCTCGGGCTATTCGGACATGACGCACCGGCCGGTGACTGCCGATCGGGCAGCCATCGATCGCGCCAAGGCCTATGTGCGGGGGCTTGAGGCCGAAGGCGGCACGGAAATTTCCAACGCCGTCACGGCGGCGCTTGCCGGCGTCGACAACGGGGCCGAAGAGGCGGCGCCCGAGGGCCGCACCCGCCTGCGGCAGATCGTGCTGATCACCGACGGCGCCGTCGGCGACGAGGACCGCCTGCTGTCCCTCATCAACGGGCGCATCGGCGATGCCCGCCTGTTCACGGTCGGCATCGGATCGGCGCCCAACGGGTTTCTGATGACCCGCGCCGCCCGCGCCGGGCGCGGCACCTATACGTTCATTCAGGCGGCCGGCGAGATCAAGGAACGCATGGCCGAATTGTTTCTCAAGCTGGAACGCCCGGCTTTGACCGACGTGGCCCTGACGTGGCCCCAGGGTGGGGTTCATTTGGTCGAGGTCTGGCCGCGTCCCCTGCCGGACCTGTATGCGGGCGAACCCCTGGTCGCACTGATGAAATTGAACGGGGCCGGGCCGGAACTGAAGGTCTCGGGCCGCCTGGGCGGGCGCTTCTGGGAACAATCGGTGACGATTACCGGCGGTGCCGCGGCACCCGGCGTGGCGGGCCTGTGGGGGCGCGAAAAGATCCGTCAACTCATGGCCAACATGCGGACAGCGAGCCTGCATCTCGAACCCAAGGACGCGGACGCCGCCCGCGTCGAAATTCGCCGGGAGATCGTCAGGACCGCCCTCGACATCGGTTTGGTCAGCAAGTTCACCAGCCTGGTTGCCGTCGATGCGGAACCGGGCCGCGCCGCCGGCACACCGATGGCGACGTCCCAGGTGCCGGTCAACCTGCCGGCGGGCCAGGACCGTTCGGGCCTGGAGGGTTCTTCCGCCGCACCCGTGCGATCCCCTGTGCCGGGCCCGCAAAAGACCATGGCACCGGCCGCCCCGATGCCGGTCGGACAGGCGGCAACCCTGGCCTTTGACCGGACGGACCCGGCCATGCGCGCTCATCTCGCCGCCGCTGGTTCCGGCACGCCGTTGGCGGCCACTCCCCAGACGGCGACCCCGGCCCATGCCTACATGGGGCTCGGCCTGCTGTTCGTGGTCGCGGCGCTGGCCATCCTCGCCCTCGGCTGGCGGGGTCCGCGCCCGCGCCGCCGCCGAGGGCCGGAAGGGGCCGATTAATGGCCCTGGCCGCCCATATTTCGCGTTTGCTCCCTGCCTCCAAGGCACCTTCCAGGTCGGCGGCTGTCCTTGTGGCCGCCGCCGGCCTGGGTCTTTTTGCCTGGGGGGCCTATATCCCGGCCAAGGCCTGGGCGGCGCAGATGCTGCTGGCACATGCCTGGGATCAGGCGCGGGCCAACCAAGCGCCTTCGGGCGTGCTTGCCCGGCCTTGGCCCTGGGCCGACATGACACCCTTGGCGAAGCTCGGCATCGCGCGGCTGGGGGGATCGAACATCGTGCTCGCCGGGGCATCGGGCAGCACGCTCGCCTTCGGGCCCGGTCATGTCGACGGCACGGCCCTGCCGGGGCAACCGGGGCACAGCGTCGTCTCGGCCCACCGCGACACCCATTTCGCCTATCTGAAGAACGCAGAGGTCGGCGACTTGATTCGCGTCGAACAACCGTCGGGCGCCAAAAGCGGCTATCGCATCGTCGAACGCCGGGTCATCGACACGCGCCGCGAACAGGTCATGCTGCATCCGGAGGCAAACCTGTTGACCTTGATCACCTGTTATCCGTTCGAAGATTGGACGCCGGGCGGGCCGCTGCGCTTGATCGTTACGGCGGAAAAGCGATTCTGATTAACCTGACCCGCAGTTCCCCCTAACATGGCGGCCTTCTCAATAAGAAACCACGCCTCCAGGAGGAATATCCCATGGCCGTTTCCGGCATCGACAGCGTCCTTTACCGCGACCAGTTTTCCACCCCCGCCATGCGCGCGGCCTTCGACGACACCGCGACCCTGCAGAAATTTCTCGACATGGAAGCGGCCTTGGCCCGCGCCGAAGCGGCCCTCGGCATCATTCCCGAAAGTGCGGCCGCGCAGATCACCAAGGCGGCCGACATGTCATTGTACGACTTCGACGCCATTCGCGATGAAATGGCCCGCACCAGCCATCCCATCGTGCCGCTGGTCCGTGCCATGGCCGCACAATGCGAAGCCCAGGGCGACAAGAAGGCGGGCGAGTACGTCCATTGGGGGGCGACCACCCAGGACGTCATGGATACCGGTCTTGTTCTGCAGATGAAGGACGCGGTCGCACTGATCCGCGACGGTCTGGATGAACTCGAAACCAATTGCGTCAAACTGGCGCGGGATCACCGCGACACACCGATGGCCGGGCGCACCCATGGCCAGCAGGCCCTGCCGATCACCTTCGGCTACAAGGTCGCCGTCTGGATCGACGAAATCCGCCGTCAGCGCGAACGCCTGGACCAGATGGCCGTGCGGGTTCTGGTCGGTCAGTTCTCCGGGGCCGTCGGCACCCATGCGGCGGTCGGCGAGAAGGGGCCCGAAGTGGCGACCCGCATGATGGCCGATCTGGGGCTGGGCGCGCCGGCGATTTCCTGGCACGTCGCCAAGGACCGTTTCACCGAATACGCGGCCGTGCTGGCCAGCATCGCCGGCACCATGGGCCGCATCGTCCGCGAGGTTGCGACCCTGCAGCGCACCGAAGCGGCCGAGTTGGAGGAACCGCACAAGCCGGGCAAGGTCGGATCCTCGACCATGCCGCAGAAACGCAACCCGGCGATCTGCGAAGTGACCCAGGGCATTGTCCGCCTGGCCTGGGCCTGCGTGCCCCCGGCCTTCGAAAGCATGATCGCCGACCACGAACGTGACAAGGTTGCCAACCAGGTCGAACGGGATTTCGTGCCGCGGGTCAGCTGCCTGACGGAATCGGCGCTGCGCAAGGCGGTAATGGTTACCGGCGGGCTGACCGTGCGGGCCGACAACATGCGCCGCAACCTGGACCTGACCGGCGGCCTGCTGCTGTCCGAGGCGGTGATGATGAAGCTGGGCGAGACCATCGGCCGCAACACGGCCCATGACGTGGTCTATGAAGCGGCCATGACGGCCTTCGAGCAAGGCAAGGTGTTCCGCGATCTGTTGCTGGAAGACGCCCGCGTGGCGGAAATCATGACCGCCGAGGAACTGGACACCCTGCTTGATCCGGCCCGCTACACGGGCCTGTCGGCGCAGCTTGTGGACGCCATCCTGGATCCTAAGTCCTAGGCCCGGTTTGCGCCCGCCGACATCCTGGGAATTTAGCCAAGCCAAGGGATGACCGGCGGGCGCACAGCGCCTATATAATCAGCCATGGCCATGGAACTGAAAAACGACCCGGCGCTTTATCATCCGTCCCGGCGGCCGGCGGTCTCGGGCGGCCCCGTGTTCGACCTGCAAAGCGAATATTCCCCGGCCGGCGACCAGCCCGAGGCGATCGCCGAACTGACGGCGGGGCTTGAGGCCGGGGAGCGGGATCAGGTGCTGCTCGGCGTTACCGGCTCGGGCAAGACCTTCACCATGGCCCACGTCATCCGCAACCTGAACCGGCCGACCCTGGTTCTGGCGCCCAACAAGACCCTGGCGGCGCAGCTGTACGGCGAGATGAAGGAATTCTTCCCGGAAAACTCGGTCGAATATTTCGTCAGCTATTACGACTATTACCAGCCGGAAGCCTACGTGCCGCGCACGGACACCTATATCGAAAAAGACGCCTCGATCAACGAACAGATCGACCGCATGCGCCATTCGGCGACCCGCGCCCTGTTGGAGCGCAACGATGTGGTGATCGTCGCCTCCGTGTCCTGCATCTACGGCATCGGCGCGGTCGAGACCTATGCGGAGATGATCGTGCGCCTGAAGGCCGGATCCGTCGTCGACCGGCAAAAACTGCTAAAGCAGTTGGTCGAGCTGCAATACAAGCGCAACGACGCGGCATTCGTCCGGGGGACGTTCCGGGTGCGGGGCGATGTCGTCGAAATCTTCCCTTCGCATCTGGAGGACCGGGCCTGGCGGCTGTCCCTGTTCGGCGACGAGGTC
>TARA_R110002074_G_scaffold214998_3_pt1 | contig 13542 bp, 10 predicted proteins | sample TARA_R110002074 | Tara Oceans TARA_R110002074 (sample SAMEA4397215) | marine metagenome | biome: Polar Biome; feature: [MIX] marine epipelagic wind mixed layer (ENVO:01000061); material: water (ENVO:00002006), including particulate matter (ENVO:01000060) such as... | depth 10-100 m
ACTTCGACCGCATCGGCCGGCTGCTTGCCATCGCGAGTCTCGCCGAAAGCCATGAACGCCGACGTTTTCGCCTTTTCATCAGAAGAATCGAGGAACGACTTGCTCGTGAACGTCTCACCTAGCAGCGTCACGTCTTTCGGCAACGTGTCGTGAAAGTCGGCGTGCTTCTTCACCCACTTCTTATTATCTGGCCCAGCTACGCCGCTGTTGGTCGCGCTACCCTGACCGATGTACAACTTGCCATCGGGGCCGATGTCAATCTGGTTGTTCGTATGGTCGCCCTTGCTGGGTAGTCCGGTGACCACATCTTCGAGCGACGATCCATTCCACTTCGACACCTTGCCGCGATGCGAAACGTAAAGCGTGCCGTCGTGCCACAGCAAATCATTCAGCGGCGCGACAAGCCCATCTTCGATCACCGTTTCGGTCTTACCGTCACCGGTCACCTTCAACACCGCTGGCTTCACGCCGGGATTGCCGTGGCCGGCACCGGACAGTCCAATCCACACCGTCCCGTCGTCATCAAGCTCGACCGAAGTCGGAAAGTTCAGTTCGCTGGCGACAATTTCGACACTCGCCGGAACCGCAACGCGAACCACCGACGCGTCCGCCTTCGGCAATGTTCTCGATTTGTCCGAGTGTCCATTCTGGTCGGCGAGAACGCTTGAACAGCAAAGCAAAACGGCCAGCAGGAACGCCGCAAACGGATGACGCAACAGCATGGTTCAATCCTTTGGATGAGGGTGTTCGAGTAAGAAAGGTCTCATCCGAAGTCGGCAGCAAACCGCATACCCATCTGGGGTTTCCAGTGGCACGTGGCTTGCACGTAGTACGGAATTCATTCCGTTCCAAAACAATCTTGACTGCCTAATGTCGGAATGAATTCCGACCTACGGAGAACCCCCATGACCTACAAACTATTCGGCGGCATGATCGCGACATCGACGGTCGTCATGTACGTCCTGATGTACCTGAACACCTACGCTTGGGACCACGTTTGGTGGAGCGAAACGCGGTTCTACATGGCTCTGCTGATGGGCGCGACCATGGCGATGATCATGCTCGGATTCATGCTGAAGATGTACGAGAACAAGAAAGCGAACATCGGCATCTTCGCCACCAGCGTGGTGATCTTCCTCGGATCGCTGTGGTTGGTCCGCAGTCAAGAAACGGTCCAAGACGTCGCATGGATGAAAGCCATGATCCCGCACCACTCCATCGCGATCCTAACCAGCGAACGAGCCGAAATCAGCGACCCACGGGTTCAGGAACTGGCAAACGAGATCATCAAAACCCAGCGAAAGGAAATCGCGATGATGGAACGCTACATCGCTGACCTCGAAGGCGGATCAACAACCGCGATGGCATCTCAATAACTTTACAATTCGCCCTGCCGGAACCAATCGAAGACGTGGTCGTAGCCCTTCATTCCCACGACGCGGTGGCGGGCCGGCAGGCTTGCAAACGCTTTATGTTCGAATCGGGCGAGAATCGTTTTGTTCTCCGATGGGTCGACCGTTGCGTCCGCATCCCAACCCAGCATCATGTATCCGCCGGCAACCAAGGAGCGATGGACCGCTTCGATCATGCGTTTGATATCGTCGTCGGTGTCGATGCCGAAACCCAGCAATCCGTTGATGTGGACAACATCAAACCGTATGCCGCTGAAGACACGATCCATCTCGCGGATGTCGCAAGTCCGGTGAAGGTGCCCGTTTCCGAAGCGGGCTGCCCGTGGATCGAAATCAAGTGTCCATACCGCGGTGGTCTGCTGATTAAACAGTTTCGGATAGCCCGTGTTGTAGCGACGAGTCCCCGCCAGCATCACGTTGGACGGCTTTGTTTCGGCCATCGCAGGAAGCATAACTTCGCGAAGGTACTTGCGATCGGCGAAGCCATGAACTCGCAAATTAAAGAGGACTGAATTAGCGAATCGTTTCGTTTTAGCGACGATATTCAATCGGAGGCCTCAGGGTGCATGTCAAGTGAGGAGATTAGAAGTAATGGTTTAAGCATTCTTAGCGAATTGACGCATAGGAAGTGTTTTATTGTGGAGTCCGTTCTCGACGGATTTTCAGCAGGCATCACAAACCGGTAGCGTTGATCTGCAAAGACTTCTGGCTAGAGCGAAGTGGTGGATTTAAACTGTTGGCGAATTCCGCTACGGAGAGGCAGGTGCACGCAGTCGAAGATTGAGCGCGGGCGCCCGCTACAGCCGAAAAGAGGCCGTGAGAAGATAGATTGGCAGAGTCCGATAGTGATCAGGCGGATCACTAGTGAGCCATCGTGGTCGATCGTCGACGGCGAGCGGCAAAAAAAAAACGCGACGCAATCCGTCAATTGGACCTCAAGCCCGATCGCCCCAGAGGTTCGCGTCAACAGCTGACCCGATGCAGCTGAATAGACGGCATCAGAATCGTGTTCGGCTGCTGGGGCGAGCGAGTCGCTGGGTGATGTCGATTCGCCTTCGTCAGCATGCTCATGGTGGTCGTCATGGACGTGAACGTCGTTATGGGCGTGACCATGTAAATGCACATGCGGTCGCAGAGCATGACCGTCCGAATCAACTGCACCGCTACCCGCGTGCGAATGAGGCAGGCATTGCCCCAGCACGAGAAAGGGTATCAGCAATAGTAAAAGGAATCTGTTCATGCCAGTACTTTGACTATCAAAAAAGTAATTAGCTGTCGCAATCGAACAAGTACCAGCAAGCGGGGTTTTTTTTTGCGCCCCTTCTAACTTCACCTTTCAAGAATTGAGCTAGCGTCAGGGTGCAAGCTTCACCGTCGGTGGGATATCGCCAGCCAGTTTCATTCATCGACAATCTCAGATCGGATCGACGTAGCATCTCCCTCTTTCAATTCCCAGACGAGCACAATTGGACCATCGCCTGTGACCGAAGCGGCAAGCACGGGATCGGATGCATTCATTGCGATGGTGACTGGGTTCGTGGAAGCCGGCCGTAATAAAAGTAGCTTACCCCCACGGCGATCGATCCATGAAATGAAATGTCCTTCAGACGCAGCCACGATTGAGGGCTGCTCGCCGCGTCCGAGCAACTTCTCTGGCTGTAACCCAACCCCAGCCGAGTAGACGCTGCGATCATGACGCCAAACCGTTAGCAAATCGCCGTTTGAATCTGTAGAGATGTCCCCGCCATCCATCGGGCATGCGTTCAATTGCCAGCTATCCAAACCAAGCTTCTCAGCGCTGCTGAAACTCTGGCCATTGTCTTCAGACGTAGACACGTACATGTCACGATTGCCATCAATCAAGTTTCGCCACATGACATGAACCGCGCCGCTCTGGCCAATCACTACCGAAGGATGGCAACATTCACATACAGTGCCGGATGGCGAAGTGTAGACATGAACATTTTTCTCCCAAGTCTTGCCGAGGTCTTTCGATCTCGCTCCATATACTTGTGTTCGACCATTGCGTAGATCAAGCCAGGTGCAGAACAGCAGTCCGTCGCTACCAATCGCAAGGTCGTGCAATCCTTCGCGAGCCGATCTTGTTTCATCGTTCACGTCGACCGAGTCACTCCACGATTCACCGCCGTCGAGTGAATGCCACGCGAGTACGTTGCCGGTTTCGTGGCTAATGGCAGTGATGGCAACTTGACCGTCAATCGCGACGATTCGAGGTCCCCGCCTCATTCCCAATGCTAATTTTGGAACCTGACCAACCTTTGCTGGCGACGTGTACGTTTGGCCTCGATCTGTGGATTTGCAGAAGTAGATGGTCTCTCCCGCTCCAAACGTAACAACGATCATTCCAGTATTACTGACAGCCGCTTGCGGTTGCCGTATTCCAGGGATCGCATCTTCCGCTACGACGACAACTGAATCGGCGGCACTTGTGATGTCACCGCCAACGAACAGGGAAAGGGTTGCGAACACGCAGAGCGTTGGTAACAGGACGAGGTAAGGCATGTTTATCCCTTGAATTTGTAAAGGATGTGCGGTGATCATTTGACGAGGATTCCATGTCGTGCGAATCTATGCGTTCTCAACGAATCGTTTGTCCTGAATTCCAAGTTTCAACTTCCACTCCATCGCACTGCAATACAAAACCGGCACGATGAACATCGTGATGATTGCGATGACCATGCCGCCGAAGCTGGGGATCGCCATCGGCACCATGATGTCGCTGCCTCGGCCGGTCGATGTCAGGATTGGAACCAATGCCAGGATTGTCGTCGCCGTGGTCATCAAACACGGTCGAACGCGACGTAGACCCGCTGCCACAGTGGCTTCGCGAGCGTGCTGGGCGTTCTCGATGCGATCCTTGCGGAAGCTTTCGTCAAGGTACGACGCGATCACGACGCCATCGTCGCTGGCGATGCCGAATAGAGCCAGGAAGCCGACCCAAACGGCAACACTCAGGTTGATCGTTTTGACTTGGAACAGCTCACGCATGTTGGTGCCGAGTAAGCTGAAATCGAGGAACCATTCGGTTCCGTACAACCACAGCATGATGAAACCGCCCGCCCACGCGATCAGGATGCCACTGAAGACTAGCGATGTTGTGATGGCTGATTTGAATTGCAGATACAGGATCAAGAAAATGATCCCGAGTGCGAGTGGCAACACAATTGCCAGTGTCTTCTGCGATCGGATTTGGTTTTCGTAGTTGCCTGCGAATGTGTAGGTGACTCCGGCTGGCAGCGTGAACTCGCCCGAGTCGATCTTCGCTTGCAGGAACGCCTGAGCATCTTCGACAACGTCGACTTCCGCTTCGCCTGGCTTCTTGTCGAATAGCACGTACCCCAGCAAGAACGTGTCTTCGCTCTTGATGACTTGCGGACCTCGCGTGTAGCGAATGTCGGCGAGTTGTCCGAGCGGGATTTGCGATCCGGTCGGCGTTGGAACTAGAATCCGTTCGAGCGATTCGAGATCGTCCCGCAGTTCGCGGGCGTAACGAACTCGCACCGGGAAACGCTCACGACCTTCGACGGTCGTGGTGATTTGCCGTCCGCCAATCGCAACTTCGATCACGTCCTGCACGCTGCGAATGTGCAGTCCGTATCGCTTGATCGAGTCGCGGTCGATGTCGATCTCCAAGTACGGCTTGCCGACGATGCGGTCAGCGATGACGGCTGACGATTGGACCGTTGGAATCTGCTTCAACAGCGATTCCAATTCCAGCGCAACCCGCTCGATCGTCTCCAGGTCCGGGCCTTTCACCTTCATTCCCATCGGCGCACGCATGCCGCTTTGCAGCATCACGATCCGAGCCGCGATCGGCTGCAATTTAGGGGCGGACGTCGTGCCTGGAATCTGGGCCGCCGTCGTGATCGCTTGCCAAATGTCGTCAGGCGTGCGCATTTCGTCTCGCCATTGCCGGAACGGACGACCGGTGGGATCAAGGATCAGCTCACCGTCGTCGTCGCGGACATACTCGTTTGCTTCCGTGTCATAGCGGAAGTTCAGCCGGTGACCGTCTTCGTCGGTTTTGTATTCCGACTTGTAGGTGATGTACGTTTCAATCATCGACACCGGTGCCGGATCAAGCGGAGTGTCGGCGCGACCGATCTTGCCGACGACCGATTCGACTTCGGGGATCGAGACGAGCAATTGATTCTGCAACTGCAACACGTCCATCGCTTCACCGATCGAAGCGTGAGGCATCGTGGTGGGCATGTAGAGAAACGAACCTTCATCGAGCGGCGGCATGAATTCTTTGCCGAGTCCCGGTAGTACGCCGGTTGCTGTTCTCCAAGGACCGGACTCCCGAACAGTCGAATCAGAAACGCCAACCATCGAGAGCGTCTTGGGGACGAAACCGAAGACCTTGTCGAAACCCAACCAAGCCGATCCGCCGAACAGTAGGATCGCAGTTGGCAAGCAGAGAAACGCGAGCTTGTGATTCAGGCACCAACGCAGGATCGGTTCGTACAGGAACCGTTGAAAGACAGTAAAGAAACCGAGGATGCCGCCAATCAATCCGCCAACGAACAGAAGATTCAGCAGCAAACCTTTCTGCGGCCCCAGCGGCAACCACTCCTGAGTCAGCAGAACACCGACGACTATCGCCGCGAGTGCACTGGCCGCGTACGGTCCGAAACGGTGGTAACGCTCAGGAATCCGTTCTTCGTACAGTTTGTATGCGGACAGCACGATCAAGATTGCACCGACCCACCATGTCAGCAGCATCGACGCGGCAATACCGAGAATCAGTAGCGCGAACCAAGCCCCGCGACGCAAACTCTTCGATTCGATTCGTCCACCCATTAACACATGGGCAGCCGGAGGGATGATGGTCAGCGCCACAATGACGGATGCCGCGAGTGCAAACGTCTTGGTGAATGCGAGCGGACGAAACAGCTTTCCTTCCGCACCGATCATCGTGAACACTGGCAGGAAACTGACCACGGTCGTTGTCACGGCGGTCAGCACAGCACCAGCGACTTCGTGAGCCGCTTTGAAGATCACCGTCAACTTGTCATCTTCGGGCGCAGCTTCATCCAGGTATTTGAGAATGTTCTCGGTGAGAATGATCCCCATGTCGACCATCGTCCCGATCGCAATCGCGATGCCGGACAACGCCACGATGTTTGCGTCCACGCCAAACGTCTTCATGGCGATGAAGCACATCAAAACGGCCAGCGGTAGTAACGCACTAATAAGGAACGAACTGCGTAAGTGAACGACCATCACCAGGATCACGATGATTGTCACGAGGATTTCTTCAAAGAGCGCTGTGTTCAACGTGCCCAGCGTCTCGTATATCAAGCCCGTGCGATCGTAGAAGGGAACGACCGCAACTTGACTGGTCGTGATCCACGTCGGCCACTGTTCTTGAGGCATGCCACGAAGATGCTTCACCCAAGCATCACTACTGGCCGTCGCTCCCGTGATCGGTTCCAGGTCATGCCGATCGGCATAGAAATCAACTTCATCGGCCGACGTCTTTGTGTAATCGACAAGCACCTTCGTCGGCAGGCCCGGCGAAACTTCCTTGATACGCTGTTTGATGTTCTTGATCGCTGCCAGCGGGTTGTATCCGTAACGCACGACCGCGACTCCGCCGACGGCTTCGGCACCGGCCTTGTCGAGCGCACCACGCCGTAACGCCGGTCCAAGCGACACGTTGGCTACGTCGGCCACCGTGATCGGCACATTGTCCGTCACTTTTACGACCGTCTTCTCGATGTCTTCGATATCCTCGATGAAGCCGAGACCGCGGATGACGTATTCCGCCTTGTTCAGTTCGATCGTCCGAGCTCCCACATCAACGTTCGTCATGCGAATCGACTCAAACACCTTCGCAAGCGTCACTCCAGCGGCCCGCATCGCATCGGGATCAACGTCGATTTGGTACTCCTGAACGAAGCCGCCGATCGACGCGACTTCGCTGATCCCTTCCGCTGAAGTCAACGAATAGCGAACGTAGTAATCTTGGATCGTTCGCAGCTCTCGCAAGTCCCAACCGCCGGTCGGGTTGCCATCAGGATCGCGGCCCTCAAGTGTGTAAAGATAAATCTGCCCCAATGCTGTCGCGTCCGGTCCGAGAGTCGATTGCACGCCATCGGGCAAGGTACCGGCGGGCAAGCTGTTCAGCTTTTCCAGCACTCGCGTTCGCGACCAATAGAAGTCTGCGTCTTCGCCGAAGATGATGTAAATCGACGAGAAGCCGAACATCGAATAGCTGCGGATCGTCTTGACTTCGGGAATGCCCAACAGCGCAACCGTCAACGGATAGCCGATCTGGTCCTCGACGTCCTGTGGGCTGCGACCCATCCACTGCGTGAACACGATTTGTTGGTTCTCGCCAATGTCGGGAATCGCGTCGACGGGAACGGGATCGCGAGGCAACACGCCGGTGTCCCAGTCAAACGGCGCGACCATGACGCCCCAACCCAGCGTGGCAATGACCAGCAACAACACAACGAGCTTGTTGGTCAGGCAGAACCAGATCAGCCGGCCGAGCATCGAGCGTTTTGCGTTTTCAATGGTTTCATCGTTGTCAGTCATGTTGGATTACTTGGCCTACAACTTTTCGACTTTGTCGGCACACTTCAGCATCGACGGGCCGTAGTACGGATTGCGAACTGCATCGTCAGACTGAATCCACGATGCACCACGTCCCTCAAACGCCATCGGGCAATGCAGTTCGTAAAGAGCCGCGTCGGTGGGAAGGCCGAACATCCGCTCTAGGCTCAGCATCTGCTCAGACAGCAACGCGAATCCGCTCCGCAACGCGGCGAGGTCGTTTGCTTTCTGCAATCTTGCGACGATCTCGGACAAGTCGCGTTTCTCTTTGTTCCACATTTCGACCGCTTTGGACTCGGAGACGATTGGCAGCAATGAGGTCAATTGCTGATGAAACGGCTCAACGGCTTGCTTCGCACCCTCCAGATCGTCGGCCGCGAGCGCCTTGCCAAGTCCCAAATAAGGACCGACAAAGCCGTTTAATTGCTGGGTCACTTCAGGCGGAGCATTCATGTTCGCCATCGCTGGCATCTGCATTTCGTCGTGAGACATCGGCAAAGGGAATTGCGCCTTCATTTGATCGACGTGCTGGCGAGTTAACGCGAACACACGATCGGCTTCACGCATGGAATCCACTTCGCGACCTTCGGTGACGTCGTTCCCCAATAACATCGCAATCTCGAACCACTGCGGTCGCATGTCGGGGCCGATCAAGTCTGCTGGCACCGCCTCGACCGCTTTACCCAGTTCGTCGTAGCCGGCACGAATCTCTGCGAGGTTCGCTGCTTCGACCTTTTCTTGAATCGTTTTGTATTGCTCAACAATGCCTTGCATCGCATCACGTACCGCTGCCACCAACTCCATCGGACTCGCGTTCATCGTGACACCTTCGTCTGCCTTTGGCATTTCCATACCGCCGTGGTTGTGTCCACCGCCGCCGCCACCTTGAGGTGTCATCATCGAGGGCTTCGCAGAAATCTGCAGCGAACTGTCGAGCTTGAAGTTTCCGTTGGTCACAACGAGGTCGCCTTCGTTGAGACCGGACTTCACTAGATAGAAGTCACCTGCACGCGGACCGATCACAATCTCGCGACCTTCGTAAGTCGGCTTGTCGGCGTCGGGGATCTGGACGTAGACGATCGCTCGCGTGCCAGTCAGCAACACGGCGGAGGCCGGCACGACCAACGGCTTCGCAGCATCGGATGGTTCCGCCGTGACGTAGCCCAGTGACTCGGCCCGCACCAAGGGCATTCCGCAAATGTCGCAGTCGCCCGGTTGGTCTTTGACGATTTCCGGATGCATCGGGCTGATCCATTTTCCTGCCAGCGATGCGTCAAGCATCCGGCCGCCCGCGGCGACGTTGCTCTTCACGATCGCCCGCACGAACATCTCCGGCTTCAAACGTCCGTCGTCGTTGTTGACGTTCACGCGGACCTTCACCGTTCGCGTGTCTTCATTCAACACGGGATCAATAAACGCGATGCGACCGTGGAAGACTTCGCCCGGATACGATTCGGTCGTGAACTCGACGTCTTGCCCGTACCGCAACCAAGCTAGGTCCGATTCGTAAGCATCCATTTGAACCCACAAGTGGTTCAAGTCGGCGACGGTGTAAATACGGTCGCCGGTTTGCACGCGATCACCTTCTTGTTTCATCTTCTCGACGACCACGCCGCCGACCGGCGAATAGATCGTTACGGTTTCGGATGACTTTCCGCGTTGTTCAATCGTTTGAATCTGTTCCGGCGTCAGCCCCAGTAACCGCAACTTCTCGCGAGCGGACTCGGCAAGATCAAGTGGTTCGATGAAACGAGATGAGCTTTGCGGCCGGTCGCGTCGAGTGGCGGCAAGCAACTCTTCCTGCGCGGTGTAGAGTGCCTCGCTGTAGATCTGAACCATGTGGTCTCCTTTGTTGACTTCGACACCCGTGAAGTCAACGAACATGCGTTCCAGTCGTCCAGGAACCCAAGCCGTGATGTGGGCAAGCCGTGTTTCGTCGTATTCAATCTTGCCCACCATCCGAACATCGGCGGTCACGTATTGCCGACGCACGGGGCTGACTTGAACGTTCATTAGGCTCTTGATCTCGGGGCTGATCGACACCGTCCGTACGCCGCCGGCAGATTCCTTGACCGGCACCAAATCCATCCCGCAGATGGGGCAACTTCCCGGACCGTCGCGTCGGATTTGCAGATGCATGCTGCAAGTCCAGATCGTCGGCTTGTTCTCCGCCTCGCCTGAACTGGACATCGCCGAAGTCGCCGGCGCGTTCGCTCGTTCTGGCCTGCTGTCAAACCAAGAAGCAACAATCACGCCGATCAGTACGAACGCAATCGCTTGTGCGATCCAAAGCTTGCCACGGTGTTGATTGAAAAATTCGTTCATGCTGACCGTCCTAAGATTTGCCCAACCATTTCACTAGCGTCGCCACTTCCTCTTGATCGCGGACGCCAACCGCCGTGACGCTGCGGGAACCTTGTTTCCAAGTTGCAGCGATACTGGAATCGAGATCGACGAGACAGCAGTCTTTGTCTCCGCACATCGCCATGTTTGATGGCCGATCGCCAAACCATGCCGCCTCTTCGTCGTCGTGCTCAAACAGGACCAAGGTCGAACCGTCGTTCCGCTTGCAGACCGCTTTCACGCATGTGCAGCAAGGCATCTTCAATACGGTGGTCGACGATAGCGTATAGCCAGCTGGCAACTCACTCGCAACGATCGGACGATAGCCGACCAACTTGACTGCCCCGTCGGAATCGACCGTCTCGCCGCCATACTTCGACAGCAGCATCTGTTCCGCAGCGTCAGGGTCGTTGGGCAATTTCTGCAAATAGTCATTCATCACGCCGGCAAACTCGATCATGTGCTCCGCCGACATCGCTTCTTCGCCCTCGTGCGAATGACCATCGCTGCCACGCATCGCCATCGCTCCCCCGCCAGCCATGTCGTGGTTTCTGTCGCCCCCATACCACAGCCCCGCACCCAATAGCACCAAAACCGACGCTGCCATCGACACCAAGCCCGCTCCGTAGGGTGACTCGCGAACCCAAGTTACGAACCGTCCTGCCAGCATTACTGGCCGTCGCGACAAGGTCACCGGTTCGGCCAAGGTTGGCAGCGTACGTTCGATTCGCTGCCACAGATCCGACGGCTTGGCCGGCACGGGCGACTGATCGAGAGCCGCCCCAAGTGACTCGAACGAGGTCAGTTCCGCCTCACACGCGGAACACGATTTGACGTGCTTCGCGATCGCCTCGTTCTGCGCAGCCGACACCTCGCCGTCGTGGTAAGCCGACAGATAACGCTGCACTGTTTGGCAATCGTTTGTTGACATGACCCGCTCGCTTTCCAGAGGACCTTTCTCTTGTTCAGTGTTTTGGATGTGCGACCTTCCTTTTTCTTCACCGTTTCGACCGAAAAAGAGAATTCTTTCGGCGACGCGTGAAGAAAGTCACGCCCGAGGCATCGAAATGCACGTTCCACCCGATGTCCGTCCTTCCAGTTTTGCGAAGACAAATACATGAAAACGAAACAAATAGTGCCCGTGCTTCTAGCCGGGCTCCTCGCCATCGGCGTCTACGGATGCTCATCGCCGGAGTCCGATCCCGTCGCATCGCCGGCCGCTCCCGCCAGTGGCATATCCGACGATCATTCTGACCACGACCACAGCCAGCACGATCACGGCGACCATACAACCGTCGATGTTGATTCGCCGATGGCCAAGATGATGCCCGGTTTGAAAGAACTTTCGCCGGAAGACTACAAGTCCGCCATGGCCCAACACATGTGCCCTGTCAGCGGCGAGATGCTGGGAACGATGGGAGCACCCGAAAAGGTCGATGTGGATGGCAAGTCGGTGTGGATTTGCTGCGACGGCTGCAAAGACAAACTGCTTGCCGACCCAGACAAATACCTCGCCAAATTGAATCAGTAACCCGTATTCATCACCCTGCACGAACGCTTTTTCAAGGAACCATATCAATGAATTTTCGCAATCTCACTGCATTTATCGCGGCCACACTGTTTGTGTCGCCCCAATTCGCAACCGCACAGGACGTCCACTCCGGGCACGACCATGCGGCACACAGCCACGCCACTGCGGCGACTGGCCCGCACGGCGGCACCCTGCAAGCCGTCGGCGACCATCGCATTGAAACAGTGATCGCCGAAAAGGGCATTATGTTCATGATCCTTGGCAAGAACGATCAACCGATCGCCCCGCCCGACGCGACTGGCACACTGAAACTGCGAGTCGGCGACAGCGAGAAGGAATACACCTACCAACTCAAAACGCTCAAGAATCTCGCGGTTGGAGTTGGTGTCGACCTTTCCAAGGTCGTCGACCAAACGTTGCATATGAATGTCGAGATAACTAATGTCGGAAGCCAGCCTCTGATCTTTCATACGATGGGCAAGCTCGCCAGCAGCAAGCTCTCCGACGAACTGCTTATCAGCCTGCAAGCAACCTGTCCCGTCAGCGGTCAACCGCTCGGCTCGATGGGCAAGCCACCCAAAATTACAATCGGTGACAAGTCACTCTTCGTCTGCTGTGCGGGCTGCACAAAGAAAGTCGAAGCCTCACCCGATCAGTACCTCACCAAGTACTACACCGCCGAGGGCGAACAGGTGCGCGAGGGCGTCTTTAAATCCACGCTCGCCGACGCCGCCGCCATCGCCGCACAGAAGACGTGTCCCGTGATGGACGAACCGCTGGGCGGCATGGGCGTCCCAGGTAAGGTCAACGTCAACGGAAAAGCCGTCTACATCTGCTGCCCTGGCTGCGCCAAAAAGCTAGTCGCCGACCCCGAAAAATACCTCGCCGCCCTGAAAGCCAAAGGCATCACACCACCCGCTTTCTAGCGGTCGGCAAGTATTCTTCACTCCAAATCGCATTGCTTGATGCTCTCAGGCGGTCTCGGCGTAGATGAGCACTTTTCAACCGTTCGTCTCAAGCAATCAGCGTTTTGCCGTGCAAAACGCTTTTTTCCGTCTGGGCGAGTCAGACGTTCGTCGCCTCAGGGCCGCAGAGACCTAGAAACGAACATATCTCGCCCCTGCCCTCATAGCCCAAGCATCGACCGGTCCAACGAAACGATGCACGCATTCGGCGATTGGCTTCAACTGCCTGCCAACTTGCTAAATCTGCCGAGGATGTGCGCTACATAGAGATGAAGGTGGCAGCGTTGCCACCAGCACTTTTGTACGCAGGGAGATTGAATCAGTGTCGCACACGGTAGTGATAGAGACGCACGTTCTGGATGCAGTGGCGGTCCGGAAGGCTTGCGATCGACTGGGCTTGGACGAGCCGGTCGAAGGGGAAGTGAAGCTGTTCAGTCAGACCGTGACGGGTTTGGCTATTCAGCTTCCCAAGTGGCGGTACCCGGTCGTCTTTGATCTGAAGACCGGGGAGTCGAAGTTTGACAACTACCAGGGCTATTGGGGTAACCAGAAAGAGCTTGATCAGTTCTTGCAGGCCTATGCCGTCGAGAAGACCAAGCTGGAAGCTCGCCGCAAGGGTTACTCCGTCACCGAGCGACCGCTCCGCGATGGCAACATCCAACTGTCGATCCAACTGGGAGCCTGAGCCATGAAGATCATTCAAGTG
>TARA_R110002074_G_scaffold1322_3_pt1 | contig 13539 bp, 20 predicted proteins | sample TARA_R110002074 | Tara Oceans TARA_R110002074 (sample SAMEA4397215) | marine metagenome | biome: Polar Biome; feature: [MIX] marine epipelagic wind mixed layer (ENVO:01000061); material: water (ENVO:00002006), including particulate matter (ENVO:01000060) such as... | depth 10-100 m
GCGGAGCAACGAAGACAGAAGCGCAGGCGGTGCGCGACTTCTTGGCGACTTTGGGTTGATCATGGCGGACATCAACCGCTCCAAGATCGTCGACATCATCAAGGGTGGTTCGTCACCTATCTCGTTTTCTCCGATAGATCCTGCGTCTTTCCGCACGGGTCTTACCCACACGACGAGGGAAACGCCTGTTCTTGGCGGGACGCCGATCACACGGTTCGCGAAGCCGAAGGGCGAGGACGGCGGATTCAAGGGGGCGTTCGGGAAGCTGATCGATGTGGTCGATCTTGGTGGCGCAGCGTTCCGTTCGCTCACTAAGGAGCAAATAGATTTTTGGAGCCAACTCGCCAAGGGGAAGAACCCCTTAGAGGGTTTTTTCACGGGAGGAAAGGCTGGTGCCTCCCCCGTGGATTGGTGGCAGCAGACCCAGGATCACATGCTCATGTCCGAGGTGCTGCGCGAGACCGGCATTTCCGAGAAGCTGGGCATCGAGCCTGGTAGCAAGACGGAAATGGCGTTGGGTTTCGGCCTTGATGTAATAACCGACCCCATCGTGTACCTCACGGGCGGATGGGGGGCTGTGCCGCGGGTGTTGAAGGGCATGGGGATGGTTGACGATGTCGTCAAGGCGTTGACGAAGGCATCAGGTCTGGCTGCTACGCCAGCGAAGGCCGCCGAGTTGACTGCTGCGGCGCAGCGGGTCAGCAAGAGCCGGTCGATTCTGTCGGCCGGCAAGGCTCTGGACGAGATTGGAATCAAGTCTGGGTTGACGTTCACGATTCCTGGCACCGGCCGGTTGGGCCGGCACATCGTGGAGAGGCCGTTGAGTTTCGCCACGGGTGGTGCTGTAGGCAAGGCTGCCCGTGCACAGCGGGCAAAGACTGTGCCGTCGTTTATTCTGCCTGACACGGCGTTTGACGTTCAGAAGTATGCCCCTCAGATCGCTGATTCGATGAAGCTGTTGAAGAAGGGCGAGTCAGCGGTGGTGGACATGCTCACCAAGGGTGGCATTCCGAAGGCGTTGCATCGGAACATCATGGAGGCTGCGGCGTTTGGTCGCCGCTCACCAGTCACGTTGCCGTTCACGTTGCCGTGGTCGACGCCGCTGGTGCAGGCGGTAGCACCACTGCCAGGGTATGCGTTTCGTTTGGCGTCGCAGCACAAGGCCGCTAAGGGGTTTGACACTGCGTTGAATGCGCGTGCCCCGATTCGGACCATGAAGTTGTCTGACAATCCTGATGATGCGTTGGCTGGGATCTACATGGAAGAGGTCGCGAACAATGCTGCGGTGAAGGCGGGGACGTTCAAGAGGCAGCTTCTGGGTGCGCCTGGTAGGCCGCCTTTGGGGTACAGGATGGCTGCGAAGGCTGCTGGTGTCCCTGAGGAGGGTGCTGGCGCTATGCGGATCGTGGAGAAGGCGAAGCAGTTCGGCATTTCGGGCGAGGATCTGATGAGGGCTTCTGATAGGCCCACATTTGTGAAGGGTGTGCTGAACCCCGAGTTGCCTGATTCGTTTCGACGGTTGGGGGCGCAGGGCACGAAGTTCCATGAGGAGTTGCTGCAGTGGTGGGATGACGCCCGCCGTTTGACGAACGAGCAGTTGGCGGGAACGCCGCTGGCGGGGTTCGCCGACGACCTGTATGCGGCCCGTTACCTGTCGGAAACCGGCCAGGAAGTTCTGGGCGGTGCTGGTCGTTCCGCTAACCGTAGTGGTCTCGGGGGGACGCCGTGGCAGCCACGGGAGTATGTCACGCCGTCGCAGTACACGAAGATGGTTGCGTTGCACGGCGAGGAGGAGGCTGCCAAGCGGTTCTCGCAAACATATTTGGGTCAACCGTTGCAGAACGTGACCGGTCCTGGGGCGACCGGCAAGTCTGTTCGCGATCAGATGGACGACATTGGTCGTCGTGTTCTCGGTGAGAACGAGTACAAGCAGATCTTCTCCAACGACTTCCATGAGGTCGTGCATCGGTACATCAACGACATGGCTCAGGGGGTTGATGTCCAGAACGTGCTGCGAGGCATGGAGAACGTGGGTCTAATCGTGAAAACGGACGCTCGAGGGGCGATCCGCATGGATCTTGCTAGCAGGTTCAGGAAGGTTGCTGGCGTGATGGACGAGTCGGGTCGGCGTACTGGGGGGACGATTCAGAAGTTTGAAAGCAAGATTGATGCGAGCCGTGTGGGTGCTGCTCGGGTCAGGCAGGTCGACGAGGCCGCAGCGGGGGTCGCTGGGGGCGTGATACCTGGGGTGGCTCCGACATCGTTGCCGGCCAATCTGGCTCCAGAGTTGGGCCGTCGAGTGAACGCAGCGATGCGTTCCGTCGAGGGCCTCACCTCAGGGAAGGCGACATGGTTGCCGAAGGAACTTCAGGCAGCGATCAAGAGTCTCGATTCGTTGACGCCGCTACCCACCGAAGGTTGGGCGCGGGTCATGGAGCAGTACAGCGGTGTCGCCGACGAGATCGGTCGGGAGGTGATGCGTCTACGCCAGTTGGTGAACGGTGTCGATGCTGCGGCGAAGCAGGCCGGCACCAGGGGTTACGCAGAGTTGCAGGCCGCAACCCGCAACATCAAGGTCATGGAGTCTGCGTTGGCTCAGATGAACGGGCTGATGGCTCGAGCAGCGTTGAACGACAGGACTGTCAGGGCGGGCCGTCAGCTCGTCAAGACGTTGGAGACTGGAACGATTCCGTCTTCGATTCTTCCCGAGATGAAGGCGTGGGCCAAGAAGTATTCGGAGTGGGTTGATCTCGACAATCTGACGGGGGCGACGGCGTATCTGCATGCCGCTGATGACGACTTCCTGCGGGCGGTCAGCGCCCAGATCGCTGCGGGGGATCTTCCCGATCTCGTATACATCGCTGAGAAGGTTGCTGTGGCGGAAGCTGGCGGCCTCGCCAACGCCCGCCTGTACAGCGAAGCGTTGGAAGAGGCGAAGGCGGCAGCGGAGAAGTGGCAGGGCATAGCACCCGATCTGGAGCGTGGGTTGGAAGAGGCCCGTCTGATCGCCCAGAAGGACGTATTGACCCCTGACGAGTTGTTCAACCAGCAGAAGTACCTACAGTCGGCCAAAGAGCAGGCTATGGAACTCGAGTTGGAAATGAGCCGTGCCCGACGGTCGGCGGAGCTTGGTCGGCGCATCTCGGCGGCGGACAACCAGGAGGATGCGTTGCGGGTGTTGAATCAGGAACGCAACATGCAGGGGTTTCAGCATGCGTACAACGAGGCGTTGTCGAACCAGTTGACGGGGCCGTGGTTGAAGGGGTATTCGGCGGTCAACATGAAGGAGTCGGCTGACCTGTTCGCTGCGGCAACCTTGGCCGCGGCGAAGCTCAACAGTGCCAGTGCGATGGCTGACTGGACGAAGGGGTATCGGTCGTTGTTGAACTATTGGAAGGCGCAGGCGGTGGCTACTCCTGGGTTCGTGATTCGTAACATCATGGGTGCGACTTGGATCAACTCTCAGATTCTGGGTGTTGAGATGGGTCAGCACATGAAGACTTCGGCGATGCGTCGGTCGGCAATGAACGCGTCGATTGAAGCGGTTGGGGACACGAAGTACCTACAGCATCTCAGGGACACGGCGAAGGCCCGTAACATTGTGTTGGAGCAGCCGGTTGCCGGCCATTTGGCGTCAGGGAGCGCCTATCTGGCGTGGAAGACGGCAAGTTCTGGAAAGCCGACGACGCTGGCTGGCGTGCGTGGCGTGTTCCGTAAAGCCACTGATCGGGACTGGCGGGTCTTCAATGAGATTGAGCGGTCGGGGATCGCTGGTGGCGGTCAGGCCGCCATCGAGGTTGTAGAAAAGTCGGCTCTGGGTGGTGCGGGGACTTGGAATCCGTTTCGGGCGCATTTCGTGCCGTTCAAGGCTGTTCGTTCAGCGAACACGGACGCCGAGTTCATGGTGCGTATGACTGCTGCACGCCATGTCATGGATCATGGTGGCGATCTGGAGAAGGCGTGGAAGACGGTCAGGAAATACCATTTCGACTACAGCGAACTGACACCTCGAGAAGCCCAGATCAAACTTTTGATTCCGTTCTGGAAGTGGCAGAAGAACATCCTGCCGGTGCTGATCGAATCGGTGGGGACTCGGCCGGCAGCGTGGTCGAAGCTGCGGCAGATCAAGGGCGAACTGGAGTACGCCAGCGAAGCAGAAGGCGTCGTGCCCGACTACTTCATGGAGAACCTGGGTATCCGTTTGCCGTGGAGGATGGACGGATCGCAACTGTACGTTCTGCCTGATCTGCCGTTCAAGGATCTGAACCGTTGGATGCGGTCTGATGACCGGCCGATCACGGGTCTCAAGCCGTTGGACATGGCGACCAGGGCGTTTGCTGAAGCAGCGTTCCCGTATGCCAAGTTGCCTATCGAGTTGTGGGCAGGCAAGCAGTTCTTCGCTGACCTGCCGTTGAAGGGGCGTTTTCAGAATGTGCCGCCGTCGTATGCGAACATTCCTGGTTTGATGCCGCTGCTCGGAGGGTTGGGGAAGGCGGAGAAGAACCGGCAGGGCGAATGGAAGATGACTGATTCGGACCTGTATGTGTTGGATCAGATGATGCCGTTCATGGGTGGGCTTCGCCGCCTCATCCCTGGTGAGGAGAAGTACGAGAAGCGTTGGATGACGACGTTCCTGTCGACGATGTTTGGTGGCGGTCTGCGGGCGAACACGCCTGAGGAGCGCCGCAACCAGCTGATTCGTTCTCAGCGTGAGTTGGAGGACGACATGAAACGCATGATCGATATTGAGGTCCGTAACGTCTAGGCTTGCTGGGACGAAAGCAGGTTAGGTTGATGGACTTCATCTCACGCACTGATTGGCATGCGAGACCGCCGAAGCGAGCATTCACGCGGCTCCGTCCTTCCCGTATCGTGGGAATAGTCGTTCATCACTCTGGCGTCGCAAACCCGCCTGCTGGCGTGAACGCTGTCCGAGCCTACGAGCGGTACCACATGGACACTCGAGGTTGGAACGCCATCGCCTACAACTGGCTTGTTGACGAACGCGGAGTGATCTACGAGGGACGCGGCCCAGGGATAGTTTCTGGAGCGACCAAGCACAACAACTTCAAAACAGAGAGCATCTGTTACACGGGCTATGGCGGCAGGAAAGTCCCTGAGGTCGCCCTCGTAAGCATTACCGAAGTCATCGAAGACATTCAGAACCGCTACGGAGGGAGACTGTGGTTGAAGGGGCATCAGGATCTGGCGGCGACGACCTGTCCAGGGTCGGAGCTGTACGCATGGTTGAAGAACGGTTGCGTCGTGTACGAGGGGAACCCGTCGACCATTGATTTCGAGGGGATCGCACGGTATATCAGGGGGTTGGGGGAGAAGCTCGACAACATTCCGTTGTCGAAGATTCGACGGTCTCGAGGCCAGATGGTTCAGTTGGCGCAGCGGCGGTTGCGAGACAGAGGCCATGATCCTGGCGGCATCGACGGGGTGTTCGGATCGAGGACGAAAGCGGCTGTGAAGTCGTTTCAGCGGGCTGTAGGGTTTCTACGCCCCAACGGGGCAGTAGACAAAACAACGTGGGACGCTTTGTTCCTGTTGTAGGAGGACATTTGGATGCCTAAAGACACTGGTTACGGAACATTTGAGGAAACATTCGGCAGTCAGAACGACCAGCCGTATGACTCAACGTCGTCGTTCAACATGTGGGACATGTCGCAGAAGGCCAAGAAGGCTGCTGCGTACCTGCGTGAAACAAAGCTCGGCAACGCCAACAGTGGCGGCCGCCCGTTCGGGAAGTAGGACGCTATGAAGGATCGTTCAATGCCTCGTCTGGTCAAGGCCGGTCAGGTCTTGGTAACTACGGTGAAGCGTCCGACGCAAAACCTCGGCACGTTGACCTCGGGTGCTATCAGTCGCATGGCAAGCGGGATGCGTTCCAAGTTTGACGAAAACGATTGATGGCCGGCAAGAAGAAGCCGCGTCGGCCGCGGTACTAACGGTGCCTCTTCGCCGTGGGGCAAGTAGTGCTGTGGTGTCTCACAATATTGGCAAACTGATCAGCGAGGGCTACTCGAAGGATCAGGCAACGGCTATCGCCTATGATAAGGCTGGCCTTGGGAAGAAGGGTAAGAAGTGACTACTTCATCAAAGTTTTCGTGGGGGCAGTGGGGCGAGCGTGCAGGATGGACTGCCGTGCAGGCATTTGTCGCCGTTCTAGTTATCGGTGACGCATCGACGCTTCGGACGGCCGCTATGGCTGCCGCAGCGGCGACGCTTTCTGCTGTGAAGTCTCTGGCTAAAGCACGCCTCGGGTCGTGAGCGAAGAAGCCCCCATCGACTTTGAGTCGGAGTGGGCTTCATGGTTCAACGGGCCTGTGCGTCAGGAGTTGCAGAAGGGAATCAGCGACGAGCTGGACCGCACCAGCGGCCTGTTCGAGGTTCAGGACGGCACTCACGCTAAGTGGAGCGGAGACGTTCTCGGCGTGTTGACGGTTTTCAACACGGATGAGATCGTCGCGTTGCTGTGCGCCTGGGATGAGGCTGCTGCCGGCAACTGGTTAGCTCAGAAAGAAGTGTTGATCTGGTTGGAGAAATGGATGGAGTTCATTTCTTGCTGCGTGGAGGCCGCTCCGCCCGATTTGGGTTAGCGAACACGGTTTTGCACTTCGGGGCTTTCCAGTAGTTGCTGCTGGAGTTTCGCTATGACCTTGTCGCGTCGTCGCGCCAGGGTCGTTTTGGGTATGCCTACGACGCGGCCAACGAAGCGGAGAGATAGGCGAACGACCACAAGCATGTCGAAGATCCATCGTTCTTCTTCATCGAGCGTGTCGAGGGCGTCAGCGAGAGCTTCTCGTAATGCCATCTGTTCCAAGACGGATTCTTCGGGTTGTTCAAACGGGGCGCAAGACATGAGCGCCTCTGTTGCCGAGAAGGGACGGTCGAACGCCGAGGTGTGCATGTGGCGGTCGCCAGGTCTCCCCCACGGGAGGAGGGGGTCAAAGAGGGCCTCTTTGCGGCGTCCTTCATTCGATGACACGGTCAGTCCAGGGGAAGAGGGACGGCTTGAAGCCGTAGTATGCTTTACCCTCTCGAAACGACCCGAATGTCGTTTCTCCCTGATCGATCAGTTTTGTGACCGTTTTCAGCGGCATGAATGCGTGCTGTTGTTTTGGTGTTGACCACACCCACAGCCATACCGGCATGTGTCCGTCCCACATTGTGAGAGCCGACAGTTTTTCCTGCTTGAGCTTGAGACCTTTGTTGCCGCACCCCATGACTTCGATCAGTGTGTTGACGGTGACGTAGTCGGGGGTGTATCGCAGGAACAGCGGCAGTGTTTGTATCGAGTAGGGCGGTCGGTTGAATCCGTACCGTGCCCACCCTTCGGTGCGTTCCTCGAACGCCCCTTCGGCTTCGTCGCCCATTGACCCGTATCTCTGATCCCATGGGAGGTCGGAGAACGGGCTACTCACTATTTCTTCTTCCGCGCCGAGAGTTTCTGTACGAGTCTGTCGTCTGGGTATGCCACGCCGTTGAGTCCATCTTCAACCATTTTACACAGATTGGTGAGGTCAGCGGTCAATGGTGATATTTCTTCGTCGAGGGCGCTGATGGTGACGACAGTTTTCTTTGGGTGGAAGGTGAATGACAGCGATACTGGGCCGTCGAAGTACGGTCCTTTGTATAGTTCGGCGACGCGTTTTTCGGCGTCGAGGGTTTTCTTGTCGGTGTAGGCGCGGCCCCGTGCGAACCGTGGCCGGCTCTTCGACTTGGGTCGGCCTGGGATCGTGAACCGGTAGCTCAACGGGGCTTTCGCCAGGTTGACGGCGAATGGTTTTCTTCAACCTCCTGCTTCTGGGCGGCGTCCGTGTAGGGCCGCATCATGTGGATGCACACCTCCCCGAACTCTTCCCAGATTTCGTCTTCTTCTCTGGTGGACGGGATGCCATCGTGGGTGGTGCATACCGCCGGTCCACAGAATCCCTGCTTGATCCCGTATTCCAACCAGTGATCAAAGTCCATCATGTCATCGTCCCATCTTGATAGCTGCGTCATCAACCAGTTTGCGTAACTGCTTCTCTCCGCTTTCGCCTCGGGCAGCAAACTTCTGCCCCCATTTGAGATCGCATTGTCGGGTCCATTCGTGCACGGCGTCTGGCGTGTACTTCTGTCTGAACAGGGAGCAGGCAAACGAGAACAGTGCGAGGCTGCGGTCGCCATGCGTGGGGCCTTGGTCCCATATGTCTCTGGCTACGGCTTTGAAGTCGGCACCGATCTTCGTGCCGGTGTGGGTGAACTTCGGGGTGTGTAGAGGTCTGTTTGATGCCGGCGGTTGGTACAGGGAGGCCAGTTTGACGATCTGTTGACGGTTCACCATCGAATCGAACGCTTCGTTGGTGAACTCCTCTAAACACAGGTTGCTCTCAGAGCCCCGTACAGCCTCCTGGCGGCCTTCAGGGCGTGACAGCCCATATGGGAGGCGTATTCCGTTGCCGAAGCCCTTGGCGGGCATCGTGACCTGTTTCGGGTACACCTCTTTAGTTGGACTTTCAACTATCTGACATGCAGCAAACATGGCATTGCGCCCCATCTGGGCAGGAATGTCTTCTTTCAGGAATACCCACAGGTGGAAGCCTCTGGATCGGGAAGACTCAACCCACGAAGTGATGCCGAGCTGCGTCAACAATCCCTGCACGTTGACGGCGTGGACATACGAAGGGTCGCCTTCGTCCCAATCGACGGCGAGCCATCCGACGTTGCAACTCGGAGATCCTTCGACCTCCATCAGAGGGTATACCCCCAGGCGGTATGGCCCCCACAGGTGGTTGTGGACGGCTTCCTCAAAGACTGGACCCTTGGCTGGTATTGGGGTGCCGTCGTCGCCACGCCATGGGCGGAAGTCGCCGTCGGGTGTCTCCTTGGCGAGGGCGTTGCCTCGGAACAGGTGGCAGAACTTGTCGCCGATGGCGACACGATCAGTCACCGCATGTACCTGTCGTCAGGAGGGATGTCGTCGTCCCTGTACTCGCGTATCAGGCCGGTGTGCGGGCAGATGAAATACTCGAAGTCACCGAGCCGGTTCGGAGGCCGCTTGTTCTTGTTGATGCGAACATTGATCGACACGGAGTGGTAGCACTTCTCCACATAGGACAGCGTCGGGTCGTCGCGTCGCCGGTACACGCCGAGGACCGCTAACGCTTCCTGCTCGCCACCGAACTTGCCGGCCGTGATCGTTGACGGTTTGTGCCGGTCTCCAGATCCACGGCCAGCCTGATGTACGACAGCGAGCGGCACAGACACTTCCTTGCACCACCGTTTCAGACCCTGCGCCTTGGCGACCACGCCGTTGTGGTCGGATTCGCCTGGTAGTAGTTCGAGGTAGTCGGCCATGGCGAAGTCGGGGTTGCGTTGCCAGTAGTCCTGAGCTTCCTTGAATGCGTCGCCCATCTGGCTGAACGTCAACGCTGCGTCGTTGATGAGGATCCTGTTGAACAGCGTCTTGGATGCCGTTCGGACCTCATCGAGGACGGTCTGGTTGCCGTCTTTGATCTGCTGTTCGAGTTCTTCGCCGTTGCGGCCGTATGCGATGCAGTGAAGTTTCTGTGCGATGAGTTCGCGTGGCTCGTCAGGTGAGAACAGCAGGATGTGGGCGTTGGTGTTCAACAGCGCCGTGATGATCGAGTTGTACAGCACCTGCGACTTGCCGTTGTGCGAGTGGCCCACAACCAGAAGCATCTCGCCTCTGGCGAGGCCACGCATGGCGAGGTCAACCTCTGGGAAGCCGAGCAGGAACCGACCCTCGTCGTTGCGGACGTAATCCACGAACGAATCGAACGCCGTGGAGGTCGGTTCGATGTACCTGTAGTTGGTTGCGGGAGCAGCCTCCCCGTCGGAGGCCGCTTCCCGTAACCGCTGCTCGATCTGCTCAGGCGACAATGGTGCCGGCAGATCAGCCATTACGAGCCGCAGCGTGCGTGCATGTCCTCCACGTTGAAGACATGGATGCTGCCGTCGCCGGCCTGGATATGGGTCGGTGCGTCCGACAGCCACAGCCCAATGCGCTTGTCGCCGAGACCGTACTTGGCTGCGCCCGCCTCAGAGATGTTGAAGTCTGCTGCGTTGGGTGCGTAACCACCGTTGGCCTTGCCGAGAGCTTTCTTCCCAGCGTTATCGAAGACAATGATCTTGCCGTCGTCGGTCTTCGTGCCAGCACACAGAAACGCGACGTTCCATGCGGCCTGCCGACCATCAGTGACGAAACCATTCCCGTCATGCTGGACGGCTTTGCGGGCACCCCGCGCCGGCTTCGCCGCCGTAGGAGCGGGTGGCGCTGGCGGAGCCGGCGGCGAGATGTCCGCACCAGGTGCTATCGCTATCTCTGCACCTGGGAACGCTGCCTGTACCTGCTCGACAGGCGACGGTGCAGGCGGTGCCGCCATGACCGGCGGAGCTGCCGCAGGCGACGCTGCAGGCGACGCTGTTTCCCCAGCCTTGTCGAGGATGTCGTTGAATACGAACTCGGCAACAGCCTCGTACTCTGTCAGACCTTCCATGCCTTTGCCGTGGCACAACTCGCCAGCCACCTTCGCTGACGTTTGGGCGATGATCGCCCTGTCTCGGTTACTCATCTTGTATTGCTCCTTCCCTTTCGGGTTACCAGTTCGCCGGCCGAATGCCGACACCCAAGTGCTTTCCACGACATGCCGCCCAGTTCGGGCACCAGTCGTCTGAGCATTTCCAACCATCGTAGCGCATCGGCCATGACGGCACCCGCGCTTCGATCAGGTCGGCAATGCTGTTGCACATCGGAACCAACGCAGCCCAATCCTGAGGGGTGCGTGTGACATCAATGATCTCAAGCTTGCCGTCGGTGAGATAACAGAACCTGAACGGTTGCGGCGACTCCAAGTCACCACGCTCGCGGGCGCGGGCCAGCGTGTAGATCATCGACTGCAAGTCGTTGCGGCGAACCATCCACGGGGCGTCGTGCTGGCCGGTCTTCCAATCCCAGGTCAGGTTCGGTTCGTCAAGGTCGCGGGTGCCGTGCAGGGAGATGCGACGGTTTTCGTCTTCGTGGAGGATGAACTCGAACTGCGTTTCGATACCTACAGGATCGAGGTACGGAAACACCTGCTCATACCAGACTGAAAGCATCTGTACGGCGAGAGCGACAGTCGATTCGGCATCTAGCGCACCCTTGTTCCACTTCTGGATCTCATCCACATGGTTGTCCCACTCCATGTGGAAGACCTCAAGAACGTCGTCGTAGGTCCATTCGTTGCCGGCCATGCGGGCATGCAATGCCGCCTCGATGGCTGCGTGGACGACGGTGCCTCGCACCATCTTGCTGCCACTGACATCAGTAGCCGTCTTGTTGCGAAGCGTGCGGGCCTGCTCAGGGCAGGCCAGAAAGGTATTCAACCAGGACTGTCGGAACCTGTGTTCGATCATGCCTACACCTTAGAGAAGGGGTGTGACAGCCATCGGCGATCCCCCATCAGATATCAGAAGATGGCCCTCGGGGCCATCATCAGATATCAGATATATCAGATAGAACCAGTCGTCCGCAACCGATGTTCGCGTGCCCGCAGAATCTTAGCGACACGGGACCGGCTCACGCCGGCCCAGCGTCCGACCTCAGCCTGGCTGTTCGAGCCGCCATTCACCAGAGCAGCGACATCGTCCTCGCGTGCATCAGACAGCTCCGACCTCAGTTCCTGTAGGTCTCGGTCAAGCATCGTCCGCATCCGCATCCGATCTCGAGGCTGTAGACGTTTCAGCGTCTTCTCGAGGTCGTGAAAGGACGGTAGGAACAGGCGGTCCTCACTCATTGAGTTCGGACTCTACAGCCAGAACGTATGCCTGCTCGATCAACTCGACCAGCCGCGCCAGGGTCGACCAGTTCGCCCGCTTTGGATGCTGGGCCAGAGACCGCAGGCACGCCCCAAGTGGCGCGCACTGCTGCTCTGCGTTCAGGATCATCTGTCTGGCAGCGTCCTGCGGTACGTCGCGCAGTTCTGACACGCTTTCCCATGTGGGTAGGTTATTCATCTTCGGTCTCCCCGTGGATCATGTCGGAGTACGCGACGAATGCCCGCTCGTTGGCTTCGGCCAGCACCGTGTGTGCGCGGGAGATCTCGAAGAGAGCGTCGGCGTACCGAACCTCAGGCTTCGCTTCACGTTCAGGGTCGACCAGTTTCAAAACAGGTCGACCATCAGGAGTGGTCTCGGTCATTGCGGAACCCTTTCGGTGGTGCGCCCCCGCCCCCCTCGGAAAGGGTAGGTGAACGAGCGGGACGGGGGTGCGAGGCTGATCATACAGTATACATCCTACCCATTAGCGATGCTGTCCCACTAGCAACATGCTAGCGGTCAGTCATCTTTCTAAGCTCTTGAATCATCGCAGGCCAGGACCGCCAGTACTGGTCGAGACCGACCCTCCTGCGCTTCGATGGTGGACGGTACGCCACCACATCCCGAACGAGATATCCGATGACGGCACCGAACACGATGCCGGCGAACCCCACGGCGATGATCATTCTTCTTCTCCTTCAAAGGTTAGATCCCAACAGGTCTTGCACAGGTAGTACGGGAACGGACGCGTCGTGTCCGATCCGATGAGGATGTCGCGTTGCTGCGGCGACAGGTTGCGGAACACCCATGAGATGTTGCCGCCAGCTCGCCACTCGGTGTACTTGGCTGCCGGCACGGTGACGCTGTCCTGGTTGCTGCACCGCCCGCATGACGCTGTGAGTTCCACCCAATCGGTTGCTGTAGTCATGTTGCCTCCAGTTCCCGTATGCGGGCCTTCAGCGCCGCTATCTCGGCGTGGAGACCGCGGCGCTCCTTCATCTCCAAAATGTTGTCGAGGCGGCTCGCCCGTTCCAAATGCTCAGGATTGACACACGCCTTATTGGCACAAGTGTGGTGGACATCGTCCCCCATGGGGAGCGTGCTGTCGACCCACGCCTTGTAAGCCAGCCGGTGAGCCGATGTGGTCGAGAGGTCGGCGGAGTGTCGCATCAGACCGTAGCCATTCTTCAAGCCCATCTGCCAAATCCAGCACCCGTCTTCCGCTTCTTCGCATCGCTCAAGGATCGCTTCGCCGAGTGGCAACCCTCGTCGCATTATGGGATGTAGCGGTTGCCCTAGTTTGTCTTGTCGGTAATGCGTGGAACACAGACCACGGGCAGCGAGCTGTGTCTTCTCACACCTGGGGCCACGGCATGTCGCGCCCTCCCAGTAGCCGTTGGGGGCGCGGGGTCCGATGCGCTCGTATGGGGCGCGCTGGCGCTCCACCGTCTTGCGCCCACCATGGTGGTAGACGGTCGGCTTGTGATTGCGGGTCATGGCCGCACCCCGAAGTGCTGCACCAACCGCTCCAGCAGCGAACGGATCGCGCTCAGGTGGCGCTCGATGTCGCGCAGAGCGCGACCCTCCGTAGCGTGGTACTCGCGTGCCCGCTCCTGCCGTTCATTCCATTTCTGAGATTCATGACTCAACATCGGCAATCTCCTTCATCTTGTCAGCCAGGTTGTTCAAAACGCCGTACACGCCCTCGGGATAGACATCAAGCTGGAG
>TARA_R110002074_G_scaffold24512_3_pt1 | contig 13511 bp, 25 predicted proteins | sample TARA_R110002074 | Tara Oceans TARA_R110002074 (sample SAMEA4397215) | marine metagenome | biome: Polar Biome; feature: [MIX] marine epipelagic wind mixed layer (ENVO:01000061); material: water (ENVO:00002006), including particulate matter (ENVO:01000060) such as... | depth 10-100 m
GATTGACGCCTTACGAGCCATTAGAAGAGCTTGAGGTTGTTTATAATATAAAGATGGCTCTCTTTGACCAGATGAAAGAAGGTCCGCTTAAACGTGTACCTTTGAAGGTACACGGATCGCTCTCTAATCATGGCAGGGATGGTAAAAAGGAAGAGGTTTCTGCCGAAATGGCGTACAGGAGAAGCTACGACGTAGCTCTGTACAACCAGTTAGAGCGTAGCCTTGGTCTCCCTTTCCACATTGAGCGTACTTATTGGGGAACAGACGTTGTCGGAGGCGTTAAATGTCTGCTTCACCACGGGCACATGATCCATATGAAGGTCATGCCGCACACCAACTTCTATCAACCAAACTGGTCCCAACTTGGAAGGCGGCTTGTCCACCCCAAAAACAAGGGTGTCTCTCTTGCTATGATTGGACACTGGCATACAGCGGCTGAGTATCAGAGTAACCATTTTACTTTTGTAAGCGCAGGCTGCACCGTAGGCCAGGATGGTTACGCTTATGGGCACGGCTTCTTGCCAGAGCCGCCCAGCCAACCGCTTGTGGAAATTGATGCGGAACATGGCAGAGTTATTCAAGTCCATCGCATTTATGCGTAATTAATAACTTTTTCTTCTACTTTGACTAAGCGCAGTGTTTCTTGCTGAACTTGATCTGTTTCTTTTTGCTTTGTCAGTATTAATTTTTTTTCGTTTTTTATCTTCGATTTCTAATTGATTTGATAATAAATTAGAATTAGTAGAACTTCTATTTGCTCTTCCTCTGAAAGTTCTTTGCGATAATGGACCTGTATTAATGCTTCCTGTGTTTTGTTGTGTTCTCTCTGACATTTCAGAATTAAGTTCAGTATCGCTAAGAAGATTCATAGAATCCGACGCCATAGCTCTTCGTCGCGCTGAGTCGTCAAAACCAAATTTTCTCTTTGGCAATTGATTTGATTTTTTTGGATTAGATCGTTTAAATCTCATGTTTATTCTCTAGTCATTTGAATTTGATACCAAGTAGCAATGGTACTTCTCATTGCTTCCATTAATGATTTTAGCTCAATTGCATTGTTTTGAAAAGATTCTTGTTCTGATGCTACGTCAGAAACAGTAGCGTTAATCAGTTTTTCTGCGGCGTCTCCCACGCTTTCTGCGGACAACGTTTGGTTTCTTGACTCTATCCACCATCGTGTCGGATGCCCGTTCTGATACATCTTCACCCCTGGGGAGAACTGGAGTACATTCCTCTTCTTCATTCCATACCTGTAAAAACTTAATCAAGGTATTTGCAGTTTCAGATCCTATTGAGTTTGATACATATTTGTTTATTTTCCTAAGATCTCTTCTTAAAAAAGTTTTTCCTGTAGATTTAAAACAAACAAATTTATTCGTTATCTCTATATTGATCTGTTCCATGGTAATACCTGACTAAGATTCTTTCTCCTAAAGTTCCCTCGCCGAGAACTTCTATTTCGTAATGCCCGCCAGATCTATTGGTTAATAATTCCGCTAGAAATCGGGATCCAAAGGGTAGCCCTTGATTCCTTGGCGAGACAGCTTTAAATAGAATAGAAGACCAAAATTCTCCATCATCTTGTATGGATAAAATCTCTATGTGTAAATCTGGTTGGTTTCTGCTTTCATTTGAAATTAAGAGCATCATAAAAAGAGCCATCTCTTTTGACAGCTTTGATGGGTCCGCTAATTTCGATAGTTTCATTACTTTCATTTGTGACTAATTTTCCTAAATAAGCAATCCACATAGAATCAGCTTCGTTATCAGTCAAATCCCAGTTTGGGCAAAACCGATTATTAGCAGACTCTATCATTAAGTCTTTCTTTGCATTGCCTTTGTTAGTTGCAGTTTTCTTTATTGCTTGAACTGAAAGATAAGAACTTTCAATTTTCCATGTGTGACAAGCCATTAAAAGAATCATTCTGTAAGCGCCATAAGCATGTGCCGCTTTAGTTCCTAAATGCCTAGCAACGTATTCGTAGTAAACAATAATTTCGCTTCGATCAAACTGAGTACATGCTTCTTCAAACATTGCGTCAATGTGATTCCAAAACTTTTTATAACGCATAGCTTCGTCTTTTGAAGTTCCGAAATAAGACTCATGCGTGTGCATAGTGTTTTTGTCTAAAACGGAAATGCCCGTTTTAGCTCCAAGGTCTATGCCAAAGAAAAGTTTATACAACGAAAACCCCTTTAATGATTTTAGCTATTGACATTTGTTAATGTGCTTGTCAGAATCCCTTTGGGGATTCTGACAAGCACAACACTAAGCGTTGTCTTTATAACAAATGATTTTATTCTTTCGTCCTGACCTGACTTTACTGACTAAGCCCCCTTGGTGCCACTGCTGCATTAACAACGCAGCAGCAGGTCTTGCCCTGTCTAGGTTTGGAAGTTTGTTTTTGTTAACTAACAAACCAGCTACGTCGTCTTTGTCGTATTCAATATCAAAAGACAACAAGTCCGCAGGAAGTAAGTTTTGTACTGTTTCTATGTCTGATACGTCAGGGTCCGTGACTGGTCTAAAGTAAAGAATTTCGTCTGCACCGTAATGCTCTGGTCGAATCTCAAAAAATGTTGTAGGCATACTGCTAGAAACGTTTGACACTACGCGCATTCGCCTAATGTGTTTTTTGTCTTGCCCTTCCATTTGTTCTAACAATACGTTGCTGGATGCACTGCCTGATATTGCACCAGCACCACGAACGCTGCTCCACACTTCAACTTCAGACTTGCCCTGAGTTGGCTTTGCTGTGTGATGAATTAGCAGCACTGCAACATTGCACTTTGATGCAATTTTTTGGATGTTATTCATAACCTTTGACATTCCGGCATTGTCGTTTTCTGTTGTATTGTCAGGCAAAGAGGCTGATAGAGTATCTATGATAAGTAGGCTTGCTCCTTCTGGCATGGCTTCTTCGATAAGTCTAAGCGAGCCTTCCGAATCCATTGCGTAAATACCGCGTGGCAAAAGAACTCCCGGTGCATCTCCAATTAAGTAAATGTTATCCCAGTAAGAATCTTTCCTGACAAGATCTGAACGCATTTGATCTAACTTTTTAAGTCGCCTAGCAAGTTCGGAGGCTGGGAAATCAGGTGACAAGTAGACCACTTTAGTACCCGGGCATTCAAGCACTGCACCCGGCCAAGGAGCAGGCACTCTGGCTTCGTCAACGGACGCCACAGCGCTTGCTATGTTAAGTGCGAACCAGCTTTTGCCTGAGTAGGGCGGAGCGCTTAGAACGGTAACGTGGCCCCTGTGAAGCAATCCAGCTACGACTGCAACAGGCGGCGGACTCGATGCTAGTTCCATAGCCCTTTCGCCATTATAGATATACGGTTTCATCTTGATGGATGTATTTTCTGACATTGAAAACCTTTTCTGTTGATACTGTGAGTCGGACAGGTACAATGAAAATTCGTCGAGGGCAATACTGCACTTCGATTTTTACAGGTGATAAGCTTTGCTAAATGTTAATCGTGTAACTCTCCTTGGTAACGTTATTGAGGACCCTACTGTTCGTAACACTAAGACTGGTACAAAGGTTGCTAACTTCCGAATCGCTACTTCTAAGAAGTGGAAGAATAAGGAAGGTGAAGCGCAGTCGAGTCGTCAGTTTCACCGATGTACAGTGTTTGGCGGCGTTGCCGACTTCGTCGGCACACTCGCCAAGGGTGATGCAGTTTACGTTGAAGGTGAGTTGACCTACGGCTCATACGAAAAAGAAGGCCAGAAGGTTTATACAACCGATATTAATATTGGTTTTGATGGAAAGGTGATTGCACTTGACTATGGAGATGAAGATGGAGACGGGAACACTGCCAATGAACAAGCCCCTTTCTGATATTAATTCAGCGTTATTTAATATCAGAAGAGATATTTCTGCTGTTAATAAATCTCGCAAAGGATATAACTACAAGTATGCTGATTTAAAGGATTGCCATAATGCACTCGATCCACTTCTTGAAAGAGAAGGCGTTGTCTGGATTACAGAACCCCATTGTACAGACGACGGGAGGGCTGGCGTTGCTTACTCTGCCATTCATATTGAATCCGGCACTTCGCGCAACGGCACTCTCATGCTCCCAATGGTTGATGGCGACCCCCAAAAGGCAGGCAGCGCTATTACATATAGCCGACGTTACGCTTTGGCAATATTCGGACTTCTTACGGAAGAAGACGATGACGGAAGAGCGTCAACAAAGAAGAAGCTACCCGCTAAACAAAAGAAGCCAGTTTCATCAAAATACATAACAATGGAACAGTCTTTGTCTTTTCTAACGAAATGTAGAAACATGGCTGATACAAAGTACAAGGGTGATAAAGAAAAATCAGACGCTGAATACATGCGTATTGGTAAAGCTTTAGTGTCTCATTTGGGAATTGAAAAACTCGGAGGCATGGAACCTTCTATGATTGATAAAGCAAATAAGTTCTTGCTATCAATAGACGAAGATTTCTAAATAAAAGCACCTGGGGGCAACAAGCCCCCGGGTGCTTGCTTTGCTAGTCGTCTTCGTAAATGTAGATTTCGGAATCACCAAAAGCATCATCGTTAGCAAAGTCAGTGCTTACTCTGACAGCATTTGTACCTGTAGTCACGGCAATATGTGGATACCAAACATCATACTTTTCAATTGCTTCAGCAGTGTAAGTTTTGATTAGTTTAAAGTTTGTTCCATTTAAGCTTCCGTAAATACTTAAATCAGTAGGCGAACCATCGCCTCCATTATCTCTGAAGTAATGAACCATAATAGAATCATTTACTTTGCCTTTTAGCAAAACAATGTTTCCTGCTTCAATCTTTAGACTGTTGTTTGGCATAGTCTACCTTTCGTTTAAATCTTCCGTCAGGAAGTCTTTCCGGTTTAGCTCTTGGCTTTGCAATCTTTATTGTTTTAACAGTTTTTGCTTTCTTATCATTCTTTTTGTTTCTGCCAAAGCTAAGAGTTTTATTAAATTGCTTAGGTTCAGCAACCATCAATTCCATAATTGCATCTAGGCGAAACTTAATTTCTGAGTACGGAATTTTTTCTTCGAGAAAATATTGATCAAGTAAGACAATTGCTTGATTAAAACCTTTGAAGTAATGATGGCGTTGATCAGGGGTAGTAGCCATGTGTTCACCGGTTTGTATGCCTTTAAGATAGACTTCATCAAATGCATCAGGGTCCAAAACATTACTAGTTCCTTTTTTAAACAATTTTAGAATTTCTCCGCAAACTTAAAATCAAAGTCTTGATCTCTATCTTCTTGATAGTCTTCATAGTCAGATTCTAAATCTCTTTCTTCGTCCAGATCGTTTATGTAATCTTCTTCGTCGAGTGATGGTTCAAGAGATAAGTTTTCACCAATTCTAGGCATTTTGTTAAGCTAGTCCTTTAAGATTGCTATCACTACTTAGTGGTTCAATCTTAATATCTAAAAGATTCTGGTTAGACAATACTTCTTTTTGAAGAAGCATAATTACGTTAGCTATGTATTGGCATTCCTCCTTAAAACTATAAGTATTGTTGTTTTCCGTTGTAGTCCATGTAACTAACCATTCGTTCATTTAGCCTACCTCCTTGCCCAGCGGATGGGCCGCAAGGGCTCTGCGAACGTCGTGAACAACCAACTCTGCAACCGTGTGGGATTGGTCATCAATAGACGCTGTCCAGTCGTCCTGCTCCTTGATTGTGCCCTCAACCATGCGGAGCACTTGGATCAGAGCCATCGTCTTCTCAACGAAGTCGAGCATGGTAAATTCTTCAACGATTCGGCAGGCATCAAATTGTTTCTGCCTTTCACCCCTAAGATTGTTATCTATAGCGTCACTTTCGGTAAGGATATTTTCTCTTGCTAGTTCAAGCACAATCTCAATAGCGCGTTCAAATGTCATGTTCAGTTCCTTTTTCTATAAGTATTGCTGGCGCACCCGGCAGGACTTGAACCTGCGACCCGCTGCTTAGAAGGCAGCTGCTCTATCCAACTGAGCTACGGGTGCTGTAGCTCTAATTGAACTCCGCGAGAGTTCAATTCTTCTAAAATTAATTGTAAAGTTTCTCTGTTTGGATTAGTAAGACCATTCTCAACGTTCCTAATTGTTACATGAGAAAGTCCGCAAGCATCAGCTAGTTCTTGTCTTGATAAATTAAGGACTTCTCTTGCTGATCTAAACACTTCACCACTTACGGAAAGCTTTCCTGTTCCCATGCAGACTGGGCACGGATTAGTATTCCCAAGCATACAAGTTCCTTTACTCTCCATTTATTTCATTTTGCACTCTTGTTAGTTCTTCTATTTTCCTTATCGCAGCATTTTCAAATCTTTCTTGAGTTGATATTTCTTCGTCAAGCATCATTGAGACAAAGGCTTTCAGACCATCTGATTCTCCGTGTTTTCGCACAGCGTGCATGTAAAAAAGATGTATTAAGACAGCAGTTGATCTTAGTTCTTTTGAGGTAAAATCTTTACTCATTCTTCTTCATCCTCTTCAATGCAATCTCCGCATTTCCATTCGTTTTTGGAATTGTATTCTCCGTCACAGTTCCAATCTAGATCAATGTAGTGATCTCCTGCATGGCAATATTCCATAGCCATATTGCGTAAGCTCCTAAATGGTAGGGATGGTGGGACTCGAACCCACACCTGTAGAGATTTTAAGTCTCTTGCCTCTGCCGTTGGGCTACATCCCCATTACCACCAACATTTATAAATAATATTCCAATTCATATCTGAATATTGCTTTGCGTTTTCTACATAAAGTAAGTCTTGTTGTTTCTCTGCGTCATCACAGTAAGATTCACCAAAGAAAAAACCTCTAGTGTGAGGGAGGTTGTTATTTTCTATATCTAGTTCTAGGTCAACTAAATCGTTTCGCGTAAGGTACATATCCATGCAATTAAAATCTTTAGGATTAGTCACTAGTTCTTTTTTAACAGCAAGCTTTTCCATCCACCCTTGAAGGTTTGCGTGCTTTCGCCAAAGGCCAATCTCTTCAACTTCTTCGCCTTTTTGTGCAATCAGGTATTGATCCAAGCCCATTATACATTCTCCAGTGTAAAATATAATAAAAAAGTGCGGGGGTAGTAAAGATTAAAGCGTAATGAATATTACCAATGTAAGCTTTGTTCATCTTTACTGATCGAAGAACCGCCCCCGCTCAGTTCTGGAGATATTTACATTGGTAAATCTTTTGTATCTTCTAGGAATTCTTTGTTAGCTTTATTGTTCAACATTAAATCAAGTTCGTCTTCAAAATCTTTAACTGCTTTAGTTAATTCATACATAAATTTAGATACAAGACTAAGCACATCAAAGTCTTCTTTGAAATTATCTCTCATTAGTTTTATTTGCTTGTCTGATACTTTAGACACTGTCTACCTCAAAACTTTTTCTTATTAAATTATAAAGTGATTGAGTTTTTTGAATGATTTGACCGTGTTGCTTATTTGTAATTTCATTTTTGTTGCGAGCAACAGTAATGTAGTTATACAAGTCAGCAAGCTCTTCAAGGGAATCCAAGTATGGATCCCCTTGAAATGTGTTTAAATCAGGAGGCCAGGAGTCGGGCAAACCACGTTCTTCTGCGCCTTTAATCCATTTAGAAAGAGCTTTGTCTTTTAGAGACTCTTCTTTTGGGTAGAAAGCGTAAACAAACTTGCCTTTGTATTCCCATATAAAATTAGGGAACTTCTTGGACAACTGATAAACTGTTGACTTTGCTGATCTTGTGTTTCCTAATTCTTGAACAAGTTTATAAAAACCTGTTTTATCACCTTCTTCAAGAAGTGCGTCTAACTTGTTTAACCATGGTGTGTTCACTTTAGAACCTTTCTGTGAATGTAACCTCGATAAAACTATCGTATGGAGAGAAATCCTTAGAGACACGAGACTCATTACGCTCTTCGTCTTTGTGTACCCACGAAACGTCTACCCGCAAACCTCTAGGCGTACTGACCTTGAGAGTTTCAGCAGAGTTTTCAGCAATTTGCTTAATGATTTCAGTTACTTCGTTTACGCTGTACTTGATAGTAGGCATTATTCTTCGATTCCTTCAATTGTCACAATGTGACTTAATCTAATCATTGATAGTATGTATTCTGTTGCTAATTGTGTTCCGAGTTTTGTGTCTTGAAATTTTATAGTAATTCCTTGTTCTTTTTCTCTGTATTTTAGTTTTGAATGAATTGATATAATCATTAAGTTCCCAACTAAAAGAGGCACGGCTTCTGACAATTATATTGTATGTCTCCACCATGCCCCTTTTAATATACTGGATTTAGGCCAGCACCTTAACACGTTGTGCAAGCTTCTTGTAAGCAAGGTTCTTCTTAGCTGCACCATCTCCTAGCCAGCTATTCTGAACTGCCTTAGCCGCTCTCTTACCCTTGGATACCTGATCCTTGACGTGGTTAAGGTCGAAGTGATCGAAGTACTCTGTGAAGGCTTGAAGAGCGTCATATGACGAGTTGCCTTCGTTGCCGTAACCGCTGTGAAACAGTTCTCCAACTTTGGCTACTTTGTTTTCCATGATGACCCGACTTCGCTTCGGTGCATTCTCATAGAAATAACTGATTTCCTTTTTAGCTTCCCCTTTGAATCCGTCGATGTTTAGAAACACCTGAAGTGCAAAGTCGATGAACTCATCATTGGTCATTGCATTGTTTGCAAACTCCTGAAGCATACGTCTGCGTTCATCAGTCTCTCCGCGCATGACTTCAAGTGCTGTTGATGCAAGGTCTAGCTTCTCAAGCAGGTTTCCCTTGTGAGGAATACGAAACATCAAGTTTTGCTTTTTTGCGATGCTCTCAGCGTAACCAACGGTGTTCGCGCATTCTGCTCGAACATCCGTTGGCATCATATTGATTGATGACTTGCCATCGTGACCAATTGCAGTGAGAAGAAAGGCATGATGTGTGTTGTTGACTCCAGACATACGACGCACTTGCCATGTGTCAGGCGTTTGAGCAAGAATCCAAACGCGCTTGCCTTCTTCTAGTGAACCAGCAGTGTGATAAAGCAAGTCACCGTCTTTGACTAGGTTGTCTAGGAAAGTAAATGCTTCTCTGTTTTGGAACAGTTCGTATTGATCTGTGCATCGTCCGAGGATGCTTTGATCGGTTGAGCGTACAAGGAACTTTTCGTTTTCTGCTTCAATGTATTCATCTTCATTGTTCTTAAAGTACGAAGGTGTCTTGGCTACGTCCCAGTCTAAACCAGCAGCAGCGATTGCTTCTGCTGAAGTAACTGGACCTTCACCTAGATCTACTCCGACTGCTGCGTCTTGGTGTTGATTACCATACCACCATGGCTTCTTACCTGTGAACATCATCTTCTCTACATTGTGAGACATTTGGGACTCCTAGTTATAAAGTATGTTTTTCTTTTTATTGTTATTCATAATGACGATTGTTTTTCTTGTTATATTGTCAATGTCAGATAGGTCGCCGTGTGATTCAACTACATATAAGACGATTGACATTCCAAGAAAAAAAGATGATAGGCTATCTAGTTCTAATACATTTAAAATAGATTCTCTTTCTTTTCCCTTGTTTGCATTATTGAGTATTTTTTCTCCTGCTTCTAGAATTTTTTCTATCTTGTCGTACACATATTTCCATTTCTATTTAAAAAAATTATTTGGGACTTTATTTTTCAGGTGAAAAGCACCACCCCCGAGGCACGAGGGTGGTGCGAAGCGCCTTTTTGGTTTTAGTTTATTTGTCGCATCATTTTGTATCTGAGTCTTAATGCTTGTTTGTTTGATATCCCGAGTTCTTGTCGAGCTATGTTTGATCCGTTGTGTGTGATTATGCTTGCTGCTTGCATGTAGTCTTTTGCGGTGCAGAAGTCTTCTGGGTTTTGTTTTTTGTTTTTGGTTTTTTGTTTTTCGCTTAGGCTTGCGTCTATTGTGTGTAGTGTGTCTCTTGCTTTTTGGTTTATTACGTCGCTTGATCCGAACATTTTATTGGCAACAACTGTTATTACTAATACTATGACTAGATTGCCTATGAGTGTTGCCATTATTTTGTTGGTTTCCTTGAGTTCTTGGTTTTGTATGAGCAGCCATTTGAGATATTTGTAATATCTTGAATGGCTTCGCTTGTTTTGATTCCTATTACTGTTGCGAATGATACTGGCATCATTGCTATTGATTTTATTTTTGACTCTGAGGATTGTTGAGCGATTACGTTTGCTACTTGTTTGAGTGTTTTAATCATTGTGTATTCTTTCTGCCAATTCTATTTTAATTTCTTCATTCATTATGAGTTTATTTGTTCTTCGTTCTATTTTTTTGTGTATTTGCATGTGCTTTGGGTGCGGTTTACAGCAAGGGCATTCCCATCTCATTCTGTTTTTTCCGCTTTTGTAGTTTCTTTTGCCGAATCCGGTGAACCTAATCATTATAATCTTTCTATAAATGATAATACTTTTATTAAATCATTTGTTGTTACCCAAGCAGCTACAGATATTATTTCTTCGGGATTTTCCGGGAATGTTTTTTGGAAGATTTCTTTTGTTGCGTATTCTCCGTCTTTGTCTATTACGCATACTTCTACTTTTTCTCTTTCTGGATTCATTCCTTGGAATTCGCGAGGAGAGCAGTAGTGCGCTTTAGCTACTCCTATAGAAATTCTATAGGAGTTAATTGTGATTGATATATTTGTTATTTCTGCTTTATCAGGCTTACCGAATTGGCTTGTGATTATTGAGATCATTTTGTCTTACTCCAGTTTGTGTTTTAGAAATCGAAATCATTGAGATCGGTAAGTTCGACGTAGACGATTTCATCCTTTTCTGTGGTCAGGTAGTAGGGTGATACTCCGATGCGGATCAAGAGATCATTGATTTTTCTGTAGATGAAAGAAAACATCTTATTACTCCTGTATTATTCTGTTTTTATTAGTATCACTAAGCATACTATTCGTATTGCTGCATATATTAGAGGTGCGATTATGAGGAATAATTCTGTTGTCATTATTTGGGACCTTTCCCCTGGGCACGAGAGCGAGCGAAGCGAGCGCTTACCGCTTTTGGCAGGTTCCAAGGACGCAGTCTTTGGTCGCAGTCCTAGACAGGAACTGTCTGAATCGAGCGGAGCGAGCTAGAGCGCTTGCGCGTTCCTTCCCTACGCCCTGAATTGCAGGTTCCAAGGACGCAGTCTTTGGTCCAAGGGCGAGGATCTGAAAGATCCCGATAGACACGAGAGCGTTCATATCCTTGAACGCGGCCTTAATTCGAGCGAAGCGAGAAAATTTTTTTGGGTTTCGTGCAAGCGAACGCCCCGCCCTGACGTTTACGGCTTGGCTCGTTGGCTGCCGTGTGTAGTCTGGGGCGGGGCATTCTGTTACGCGCTAACGCCTTGGTTGGTGAGGGCGTGCCAGCGCAACTGGCCTAAGTTGCTGAATGATTAGAACGGGATTTCTTCCGCTACCGTTGCCGCTGCCTTTGCTGCTGTCTTGGCGGCTACTTTCTGCTTTGGGTTCTTCTTCTTCTTCGGTGCTGCTTTGGCTTCCGTGATTGTGTTCAGTAGTCCGTTTTCGTCTGCTCGCGTGTCTCGCTCGAAGGAGTTTTTGGCGAGTCGTTGTTCGATTTCGAGGATGACGGTTGGCCGGGCTAGTTTGTAGTCGCCGATGGCTGCGCGGTACTCTTCGCCGTCGTCGGAGATTTCGAAAATGTTCGGGCCGTCTTCGGCGTTCTTGGCGGGTTCTGCCTTCGTGGCGTAACCGATGTCGTTAAAGAGGTTCCATAGCGCGGGGTTGTCTCCGTTGGGGTTGTCCAGCGCTGCCCAACTTAGCGGGAACCATTCTGCCCGGTCGAATTTCTCGCCCTCAAGGCGGAATCTAATCAGCATTTTCTCTTCGTCTTCTCCGGTCTTCTTGCTGGGCGTGTTTCGCACTGCGAGCTGCGTAATGAACGCGCGATATGAACCGGGCTCTACTGACTCGGGTACTACGCTGGTTCGGTGCTGCGGTCGGTCTGAGGCTGCAAAGTTTCGACGTGCCATTCTAGTTGTGCTCCTTGGGATCATTGGTGTAGGTGTCTTGTTGCGTGGTGTATTGCTGCGTGGTGCGGGCTGCTCGCGTCTTTCGCCAACTTACCCTCGTGTACGTGCTGTAATGGTCTTCGTATTCGACGAACGGGCGCTCTGCGTCTTCGCTGGTAGAGTCGTCGAAACCGTAAGGCGCTGGACGTTCTCCGTGGCTGTATGGTGCGTGGGTTGCGCACCGCAGCGACGTGGGTCCCTCTGATTGCTGGGGGCATCCGATAACTACGCAGTTCCCGTTCTCGAAGTTGCGCGCGGCGTAATAGTCGCTTAGGTGCTCGGCGATTAGGAAGGCGTCCTGCTCGTATGATTCCTCGTGTTGCTGCATCTTTTCGTCGCATAGGTCGAGGAGTCGTTCTGCGCGTTCTAGGATCCAGTCCGGGAATGCCTGCGGCTCTTCGTCTCGGTGGTGACCTTCGGTAAGTTCTGCCGGTGCAGGCCAGCTACTGGCGAATCTTGGTCGGTGTGACTCGCGCGGCTCGGGCGGCGCTGAAAGCCAGAATTGTGAAAGTGTCTGTTTCATCAAAAGTGTCTCCAAGTGTCAAAAAGTGGGCTGTGTCGTTTCTTTTTACGTTAGCACATTTCTTGCCATATTCCGCCAGTCATTATTATCTAATTGCCGGGTGTAAATCCCCACTTCTTCATTCCATGCCTTCCTCATAGCGAAGCGCTCCTCGCCGAAGGCATAAGGGCGACCTCGACATACTTCTATGAAGAATAATTTCTTTCGCCCGAGCGCGAGCTTGCTCGCTGACGGACTACTTTTTTTTCTTCTTGCATCATACTTACTTTTACTTTTTTCCCCCCCAAGGGGCGGAGCCGAAGGCGCTCTCCGCCCCGCCAGGGGTATTTAGCGATCCTTCTTGAATATGTCTGCGTTGTGGGTTCCGCCGGATGATTTTAAAGAAACCCGCAGGGTCTCTTTAATCCCAGCGAAGCGTACGCAATGATTACCCCAACCAATACAGCATACAGATCTCTAGATATGAGCAGTGCGTGGTCTGCAAGTGTGAATGAGAACAGGCAGTTACGTGGTTCTGATAGCTAACGCAGCGAGTGTGAGTGTGAGGTTACTCTAAGTGATGGTTAAGAGAGGGTACGATTGTAGTCAAAATAATAGACCTACCCTACCGTGCGTCTAAGAGACTGTGCGTCACGTCAACGCACTGATTGATCACAGTCCCGTGTCCCTTTTAGCTTGGGGTGTCTTCTCTGGGTCGGGGTACCCCCCACTTCGGTTTATTTATTATAGTTATAATATCGAATCCTCAGTCTGGGATGAAAATCATCTATTACACTGTAATTGATTCCTTACTTTATCTGGCAACTGACTGAGTGCCTTTTCTAACTGGATTTCTCTATCCTGTTCTTTAATTAATCTTGTACGTTCCCTTCTTCTGTTAGCAGTCTTTCTAGAGTTAAATATGTGCCTTAACCCACGCAGGGTGACTGGCATGATTTTAGGTATTCGAGAGT
>TARA_R110002074_G_scaffold27774_6_pt1 | contig 13510 bp, 11 predicted proteins | sample TARA_R110002074 | Tara Oceans TARA_R110002074 (sample SAMEA4397215) | marine metagenome | biome: Polar Biome; feature: [MIX] marine epipelagic wind mixed layer (ENVO:01000061); material: water (ENVO:00002006), including particulate matter (ENVO:01000060) such as... | depth 10-100 m
TGTTGATCATTTAATCGCAACAAGCGCCCTTTTGTGCTTGAGTAATTACTCAGTAATTGACGAAGCAAGAGTAATTTTTCTGTTTTAATCGACTCAGTTTGTGACATAGCAGACTTAAGTTCTTGATCTTGCTTGTTTTCAGTAAATAAAGGCACATCAAATGTTACGCCTAGTGACAATAAATCAGCACGGCTACTGCCCCTTGGGTCATCTCCACGATAACCATAACCCGCATTAACGCCCCATTCAGGTTTGTACTTTTCTTTCGCTAAAGCAATGCCTGTTTTAGTGGCTTCAATTCGCTTATCTAAAGCAATGACTGCTGGGTGTTGAGTAAAATAACTTACTAATTGTTCTGGTTTACGCCACTTTTCAGCATAAACCAACTCAGGATATTGCAATTCAAGTTGGGGAATTTGCGTCCCCAAATCCATTCCATGTAAAGCCAGGTTCGCTAAGATTGCATCATTGTCCAGCCCTGACAAATAGTCGGTTAACCATTGCGATAGTTTACCTTCAAATTTATTTCTTTCTTGCGCCAACACATCTAAACGTTCATCAAGCTGTGTTAACTCTAGTTGTGCACGAATAATATCGGCTTGGCGTGTGCGCCCTAATGCCGCGGAATAATTCGCTTCGGCAACATCGACTAATTGTAAAAATAATGTGCGATCTCTTTCAATTAACGCGACACTTTCTTGTACTCGGTACGCATCAAGCCACAACTGTCCAACCGTGACCGCCACCTGTGCTTCTCTGTTTTCACGTTGAAACGGGTAACCTTGGCTTTTTACCTTTAACTGTTGGCTTCTAAGTTCAAGAGTATCACCTCGTGGAATCATTTGGCTCACACCAACTTTCAGCTGGGTCATCGCTTCTTGATTAAAGTCATAACCATCAACAGGCAAACTCGCCAGACCAAGCGATATTGTAGGATCAGGTAAAGTATTAGCCGCAACACTTGAAAACTCAATGGCTTCTTGTTGATGACGGTTACCCTTTAACCAAGGATCATTTTGTTGAGCGACTTTAATGGCCTGTGTAAAAGTGAGTATATCTGCACTTTGCCCTGACGGCTCAGCAAGAGCCGTCAAACTTCCCATCATTAAAATCCCCAAACCAAAAGTAATGCAAACTTTGCTGTGGTTCCTATTTTTAAGCACTAGAACTGTTCCTTATATGAATTAATTGAAGCATAGACTTCACTTGAACCATCTTTTTTTAACAACAACACTTTATAAGGTTTAAACTTGCCACCCATTTCCATACCTGGTGAGCCCATACCCATACCCGGTGCAGACAAACCTAAGACATTTTCGGGCTTTTCAGCTAAGAAGTTTTGAATGTGTTTAGCAGGTACATGCCCTTCAAAAACATAACCATTTTTGGATACTGCCGTATGACAAGAGCGATATTCTGATTCAATACCCTTAGCTGATTTGAATCCGGAAAGGTCGTTTCGGTCATGGATTACCGTTTCAAAACCGGATTTTTCAACATGAGTAACCCATTTTTCACAACAACCACAACTTGGATTTTTATACACCGTCAACACCTCTTCAGTTATTTCAGTTTTAGCAGATGACCCAGTGTTAAGATCTGCTGCCTGTGAGAAATAAGTAATGAATAAAAAGGTAAAAACAGTAAGCGTCTTGATAAATAATTTAGAAACCATAAGCCCTCCAATGGACTTTAAAAACAGTTATGTTTAGCGACTAAAAAAGTCTAGACAATCGCATGTAACACTTTATGAATAAGCAAGTTTAATGATAGCCCTGAATTCTGAATATAAACAAACAGCGGACAAAATTATTTTGATTCATAAACCACCTGATTTGTTCTGGGTTAAATTTAAAACTAACTCAGAACGATAAACAACAAATAAGCATATTAATGAGTTCATTTATAAAAGAAACTCAATCAATGAGACTCACAAACTTTATAAGGTAGTTAAATAATGGGTGGTGGTGACGAAGGCGTGAAAGCGAGGCTTAAGTAGAGAGGTAAATCATATTGATGACCTTGATTTGCATCATAAACCAACGGAGATTTAGACTGGAATACCATAGATGAAGCATGACAACCTGAATCATCACACTGACAAACATCAGTACAACAGTCTGGTGCCATATCAGAATGAGTCATTTTTTGCGCATCAAACATTTCGGTATTGTGCTCTTCGTGACAAGGCATCTCAGTTGGCAACTCTTCTGCAAATAAAGCAGTATCATTAAGATTTAAATTAGAAAACAAAGCATCTGCCGCTGCAATGACGGGATTTATAAAAAGAATAATCGCAAGTAACGCGCAAATTTTTGAATAACTAGAGTTTGTTTTCATGGGTATAAAATGGCAGATTTTTTAAACTTCATCAAGTTATTTTAAATTCATGTAACACTTATCCTTAAAAAGGCTATATTTCTTATCTGGAACTGCGTTAATGATATTCCTCTTGTCCACCTCATTTAAGGTTAAGGACAAAAAATCAGCCGGATACTTGCTTGGCTTTTTTAACAACATTCCACACCAGAATTACATAGCCATACATACAGATACAAAACACTAAAATTTATTACGCCCTTTTATTCTATAATAACTTAAGTGTTTATATTTAAAGTTTTTTGATGTAGCAAATGAGCCTGTTTTTTGATAGGGCGCGCTTCAGATTGCTCAAAAATATTATAGTTGGAGAAAAATTATGTCCGCCAAGGACGTTAGTGAACTACCAGATAATTATGAAATTGTAATTTTAGCTGATGGTACACAAATACCAAGAGAACGACAGACTAAGGCTCAAGCAAGAATCCAAGCCCTTATAGCAAAAAGTCGTTATGAAAAATTACGCCAACAGCTTATTTTACTTTCAGATAAGACCAATAAAAGAGTCGATTTTAAAATACCTGAAGAAAACACACAGAGCGATAAAAAAGAAATTAATCATCAGATCACCGTGGCCAAAAATGAGCGTAGTGCGATTGAAAGACAGATGGAATTGAGCACAGAAAAAACAGTAGTAAGGCACGAACCATCGAATTCAAACAAAAAGGATCAAGGCAACTTGGCTGACTCTAAGACTTCAAACCTAAAGAAGCGAATCTTAGGACCACTGATCAACAAGAAAATAGCCCAACTTTTGAAGAAATAAGAATCCAGGCTAAATACTTCATGCCATTCACTACCTCGTATGAATAAAGGCTATCTGCATAGGCTCAAATCTGCTTCACTAAGCAACAGCCATACTTAAATTTCTGACATGGTTAGTTTGTGCCCTAACATTTTGTTTTATCGTGGTTGAGGATGTTCGGGGGTTATAAAGTACCTGTTTAATCTGTTTTCCTGCCGATTTCAGATAAGACTCTACTGCAATATTGTGAGGCTTATTTCCCCAATCTTCACCAATCACGAAAATATCCGCATTCAGCTCTATACAGCCCGATACATACTCTAGCTCATCGTAGGAGCGCACAATATCAACACAGCGCAATGCCCTTAACATTTCCATTCGTTGCTCTAGAGGGATAACAGGTTTATTAGGCTTGTAAGAATTCACAACACGATCAGATGCAACGCCCACAGCCAGAACATCACCTAGTGATTTACAATATTCCAATAAAGCAAGATGCCCTACATGCAACAAATCAAATGTACCTACGGTATATACAATCATATGTAATTTATTTCCTCAAATATTTGTTAAAAGACCTTTGTACGACTACTGCGTCAACTGACAGCACCGCTTTTATCGATAGCATTAATTGACCAAATGCAGCTATAACTTCCACAGATAAATACTTGTTATTCCGAGCGTATATAACGCAAGTAAAAATACATTTCTTGGGTTTCCAGAAAGTTTAGGCGTTTTAATTTGAGAGACATTAAGCGCCGCTAAACCTAAAGCACCGGCATACAAAATGATCGAGAACGCCCCACTTGGCAGGACACTTTCTAAAAGGAAGATAGCAACCAGAATGATGCTATTGTTATCCAGTGCCAAGCCCGTGTATTTAGACTCGTCAGACAAGCCGAAAGTGCTGAAATAACTTAAGCGAATAGCGCTAGCAGCGAGTACAACAAATGCTATCGGTAGAAAAACTGGCTCAAACTGGCCATAACTCATTAAAAGAATCGCAGGTGCAACGCCATAACTAACGATATCTATTACCAGATCGAGTTGACCACCAAACATACGGTCATTACCTGTCCTGCCTTTCATTTTCCGTGCCACTAAGCCATCGGCCCAGTCAAAAGCAACAGCCCAAATCATGCCGATCATCGCTGCGTAGTAAATACCAATAATACTGAAATAGATCGCTAATATTGTGCAGGCCAATCCTGCAAGCGAGCAAGCGTTAGGCAGATCTTTTACATATGAAATAATGGTGGGTTGTAAATCCAGCGTTTCTTCACTTACTGTTAACTTAACTGTAGACATAGTGCTCCTAACAAGAATATATAAAATCTAAAACGTTTCAGTTCAAACTGTAAAATATACAGGAAGCATAATGCTGCTTAAAAGATCAGCGTTATGCGAAATATGCTTGTTCTCATTAAGATTGAGAATCGTATGCAGTAAGTGCTATCAATTCAAGTGATTAGCTTGATAGCAATAAGGAGGATAGAGGCGTGATGGCCAGTAGGCTCAATACAGGGAAATACTATGGGTTCACTATACACCTAATTGACCAAGAATACCCGCATGATCAACATCATCACAAAAAAAGCAAAAAGGGACATGGGCGTGACAAACATCAACATGACAAACATAAAGATTAGAACCAAGACAGGCACTCAGTTAAGCTGCAATTACCGCTCCCTGAGCTGCCCTGATTTTTGGGTTCGCTCAAATACTGTGAACCCGCAAACCAGTTGAAGGCTAAGAGCAAGCTCGTGCGCTATTTAATCCAAACTTGCTTAGCATTCACAAATTCCTTGATGCCATGCGGGCCTAATTCGCGGCCATAACCAGACTTCTTAATGCCGCCACTTGGCAATCGCGGGTCTGTTTTCACAATGCCATTTACAGCAACTTGTCCTGCATTCAATTCCATTGCAAAAAATTCTGCTAATGCCAAATCTTTTGTCCAGACACTCGCGCCCAAACCGTATTCGGTGTTGTTGGCTAATGACAATGCATGCCCCTGATCGTTGGCTTTGACTACGGCCATAACGGGGCCAAAGGTTTCTTCCCTAAAAGCACACATCGTTTCATCGACGTCACTTAGCAAGGTCACTGGGTAGAAATAACCATCACCTGAAGGCAATTCGCCACCCATCAAACAATTTGCACCCGCCTTAATCGATTCTTCCACTTGTCGGTGCAGGTTCTGCCGCAAATCATCCCGAGCAATTGGACCAATATCCGTATCATCCAAACGCGGGTCACCCGGTTTGAGCTTGGCTAAACGCGCTTTTAATTTTTCGATAAAAACATCGTAAACATCAGCTTCCACAATAATTCGTTTAGCTGCAATACACGATTGCCCCGCATTTATGGTGCGCGAAAGTGTAGCCACATCGGCAGCAGCTTCGAGGTCAGCATCAGCTAAAACGATAAGCGGATCTGAACCACCGAGTTCTAGCACAGAGTGCTTGATTTCAGCAGCAGCCGTAGCGGCGACAATGCCACCTGCATTCGCTGAGCCAGTAAACGATACTGCCTGTATCGCAGGATGGCGAATAGCCTCAGCAACAAAAGCAGTTTGAATAGGTAAGTTGAGCAAAATATTTTCAGGTGCGCCAGCACTAACAAACACATCTGCAATGGCTTGAGCGCAGCCCGGTACATTTGGGTCGTGTTTGAGGACACAAGTGTTACCGGCCATCAATGCGGGCGCAAAATAACGTGCGGCTAACCATAATGGCGCATTCCACGGCAAGATACCCAGTAAAGCTCCCAATGGTTGATAACAGACAAAACTAAGTGAGGCATCCGATGGAAGCTCTTCTGATGCCAGGTACTGTTCAGCATGTTCGGCGTAATATTCTGAACACATTGCGGCTTTTTCCACTTCGGCCAAGCCTTCTTTGATGGGTTTCCCCATCTCAATTGCCATTAGTTCGGCTAACTTAGGTTTCGCCTCTCGCAAGGCCTTAGCCACTTTCACAAGCACTGCGGCACGTTCAGCAAAGGTTGTTTTTCGCCAAAGTGAGAAAGCAGTGTCCGCTTTTTCAATAGTGTCAGCAATGTCCTTGCTATCAAAGGCAGGATATTGCTTTATGACTTTCCCTGTATAAGGGTTTGTTGAAATGAGTTCCTGGGGCATGATCAACTCCTGAGAGAAAATGTAAGTTCATTATGATTTTCGATCAGCATATAAGAAATAAATGCATAAAAATGCAAGACTCAGCCTATTAATCAATGCTTAGCAAACACGCATGGATTAATTAACTGTTTTTTGCAGTTTTACTTTTTGATTTACTATCGTTAGCCACGACAAGCTGAGGTTCGCTTGTTTCACTCTTGGCATTATTTTTTTGAATTGGCGAACTGTTAGGTTTAACGGTAAAATCGCGATCTAGTGTAAAAAAGGATTCGCAGCCTTTATCGGTTATATAAATAGAATCCGATATTCCACAGGTTTTATTACCATCAACACCCCACATCCACGGAATGACATGGAAGGTCATACCTTCTTTTAAGACAGTGGAATCACCTTGTTTAAGGCTGCAAATGTAACCTTCGTCCCAGCTGGGAGGAAAAGCAATACCAATGGAATACCCTGAACGCGTCACTAAACTCGCGCCAACATCATTATGGGTGATGATATTGCGAATCATATTGTCCACATCAGAAACCGTCATTCCGGGTTGTATTTCGTTGTGCATGGTACTCAGCGCTAACTTCATGGTCTCTTGGGCCTTGCACATAGAATCACTCAATTCACCTAACACTACTGTACGCATCATGGCAGTGTGATAGCGTCTAAAACAGCCACCGACTTCGAGGAAGATATGTTCACCTGGTTTTACCACACGACCTTCCCAGGTTGCATGACCAATCATCGTCCGCGGACCGGAGGTAACATAAGGCATAACAGCAGGTGGCTCGCCACCTGCACAAAACATTCCCGAGCTAATTGCTGCACCAATCTCGTTTTCAGTTGCGCCAGCATGACACGCCGCTATACCTGCTTTCATACCTGCTTCAGTGGCAAAAGCGGCTTTACGCATGATGTCAATTTCTACAGGTGACTTACAAATGCGCCCTTCTTCCACGATACCAAAACAGTCAAGTAATTTGGCCGCTGTTAAGGTTGTGCGGATGGTGTCTTGTTGGTAGGCCGGGAAAAAGTAACTGTTGCGCTCATAACCAATGCGCTTGGTTGATAAACCAAATTCACGCAAAGCATCCACCAGCATTTGAATGGCGTCACCAGTATCAGGATAGGGCCGCGTACGCTCCACCCAGGTACGAGCAAAAATATTAGACGCCTCTAATGCCCGCGTAATCATGAAGGGTTCATCTTCAAGTGGCACAACCAGAGCCTGAAAAAATGAGTAGCCTGTGGTTTGGTAATCCGTTAGATACATAATATTTTCGGGATCGGTCACCACGACGGCGTCAAGATGGCGCTCGGCAATACGTGCACGCAACTCTAAAATACGACGCTCGTATTCTTCAAAGGGGAAGGTCATATCATCGCGTTTTTTCATGATTAAGCCTCCAAAGCGTGTTGCGTCGCATTAATCAGTATCACCAAGCCTTCCATTAAATCACGCTCCGGAATTGTCAACGGTGGGATGAGCTTGATGACTCGACCACCCGTCCCGCAGGTAGCGATAAGTAAACCTTTGTTAAAACATTCATCAATAATAGCGCGTGCGACTGTGCCATCATTCACATCCAGGCCTAGAACCATGCCTTTTCCGCGAACTTGTACGCCCTGAATTTTCTCAAGAGGTGCCAGGGCTTTGCGCATGATGGATGCTTTTTCTTTAACTTCCTGCATAAACTCATCGTTCTCGAAATAACTCAGCGCTTGCTTGCCCGCCACGAAAGATAATGACTGGCCACGGAAAGTGCCAGTGTGTTCACCAGGAGACCAGAGTTTATCGATTTCAGGTTTAACAAGGTTCATCGCCATGGGCGTTCCCATACCTCCAAGACCTTTTGCCAAACAAATGATGTCGGGATCAATACCCACATCATCAAAACTGAAGAAAGAACCTGTGCGGCCCATGCCGACTTGAATATCATCAACAATCAGCAGACTACCCATGTCTTTAGCCAAACTAGCCAAGGCTTTTAACCACTTTTTAGACGCCACATTGACACCACCCTCGGCTTGAATGGTTTCGACTAAAAATGCTGCGGGCGGTTTGATCCCGCTAGAAGGATCATTGTATTGAGCTCGCAGTGCATCCAAGTTACTTATGCCGCAGCCCATCTCACAACCCTGACAGGGCTTTTCACAGCCAAAGGGCTGATGGCCAACATGTAATAAGGGAACACCTGCAGCACCGCGGAAGTATTCATTGGCGGTGCAGGCAAGAGAACCTAAAGTCATACCATGAAAACCTTTAGTAAAGGCAACTATGTCATTTCGACCAGTAGCTCGTCGCGCGAGTTTTAACGCGGCCTCTACAGCATTTGTGCCTGTAGGCCCCATAAATTGCATCTTGTGTGGCATCTTGCGTGGTTCTAGTATCGTGTCAACGAAACTTTGCATAAAGTCGCGTTTGGCTGTGGAATGCATATCCAAAGTATGCGTCACACCCTTGGACTGGATGTATTCGACGATTGCCTTAGTCATACGCTCATTATTATGGCCAAAATTCAGCACACCTGCTCCGGCAAAAAAGTCGATATATTCTTTGCCGTTTTCATCGGTTTGTCTTGCGTTTTCAGCCTTATCAAATACGACCGGGTAAACCCGGCAATAGGCTCTAATATCGGATTCTCGCTCTTCGAATATACTCATAACTAGCTCCTGATTGTCTAAAATTTTGGCGGCCAATATCGCCGAATAGAATTAAGAAATTTTATCGGTATTATTTGTATCAATATTATCTTGAGTTTCGGGTATTGGGGCACCGACCACTTGTGCAAACAAGGTGGTGACTTTTTCGATTAAACGATCATTAAAATCGTAGTGGGGACTATGACAAGGGGCTTGGTGATCGGGCCCATCATCTGCGCCAATCAATGCAAAGGCTCCGGGGATTTTTTGTAGATAATAACTAAAATCTTCCGATGCCATAACAGGAGATAATACCTGCTGTTCAAGCGCCGCTTCACCCCAGCTTTGCTGCCAGAGTTGGCGCATAAATTGCGCCTGAGCAGGGTGATTGATGGTTGCCTCGTAACGCGGCTGAATATCGACGTCGCACTCCACACCATAGGCATGGGCTGTGTTGGTAGCAATATCGATTATTGCTTGGTTAATTTCTTCACGGCTAAGCTTGTCTGGTACTCGAATACTGCCACCAATGATGGCTTGTTGCGGTATAACTGTGGCTGCGCTGCGAGCATCAATAGACGTAATACTCAGCACAGCTGCTTTTTGCGGTGCCAATTTTCGACTAATAACCTGCTGCAATGCCAAGGTAATTGCACTAGCGGCCAAGACTGGGTCGCGACATAGTTCGGGTTGACTGGCATGACCACCCTGACCTTTAACCGTTAATGTAAACGTGCCATTGCCGCACATCACAATGCCATCGGGGCAGAGCATTTTGCCAAAACTGATCGCTGGCCAATTATGCCAGCCATAGATTTCATCAACACCTTTTAGAGCACCGTCTTCAATCATTACCTTTGCACCATGACCGCCCTCTTCCGCAGGTTGAAAAATAAGGGTCACTGGGCCAGGAATTTGATTTTCACAATATTTTAACCAGCGAGCAGCAGCTAAGAGAGTGGCCGTATGACCATCATGTCCACAAGCATGCATGCAGCCAGGCTCTTGTGATTGATAAGTTTTGTCTGTTTGTTCTGTGATAGGCAAAGCATCAATGTCACCGCGTAAGGCAATGTGTTTCTGGCTACGGTCACCGCTGTCATTAATAAACGCTAAGGTGCCTGTATTTGCGCACGCCTTCCAAGGTATATTCCATTCAGACAGGATACTTCGTATTCGCTCAGCAGTTCGTAATTCTTGCCAACCGAGTTCGGGGGTTTTATGTAGTTCGTGGCGAATTTGCTCCGCCGTTAAAATAGTCTCTTGCCAAAAGTTCGACATGATCCTCCTTTAATTTTGCGTGAACAGTATATTCACGATGCACTGAATTGGCGTTATTGGGTGCACAATTATTTGTGACAGAGCACAAACGCTAAATTGAGTGCAACAAGCAATAACATAATCATACTAGACCTAGCGAAAAGATTTTTCCAGTTTGAAGAAATACCAAGAATAACCACCATATATACCGGCATTCCCTGAAAACCAACAAAAACCGGTGCCAGAGCTGCGCCAGCCATGTAAAAGGTGTAATGTAAAGATAGTAGATAATATGAGTATGCTGCCGCGTAACAAGCCACTTTTCATTTAAGCGTGTAGAGCTCAGCGTTAGTGAAACACTCACCGGACATCATAAAGTTAATCAGCGTCTTCTTTAATTCTGTCGAGTTTTAATGTGCTACCTATATCTCAGTTTTTACCTCAAGTATCTGACTCTTTAACACGTCATAACAATCTCGTATTGCAAGCAGAACCCGGTGCAGGTAAATCAACCGCCTTGCCGCTAAGCCTTATCGATGCTGAGTTCTTAGGGGGTAAAAAGATTATCATGCTCGAACCACGTCGCGTAGCGGCTAAATCAATCGCTTATTATTTGGCAAAGCAATTGGGCGAAAAGCTTGGCGACAGGATTGGTTATCAGGTAAAAAATGACCGAAAGCTTTCTGACAATACCGTTTTAGAGATTGTCACCGAAGGTATTCTAACCAGACGACTGCAAAGCGATCCTGAATTAAGCGATGTTGGCCTGATCATTTTTGATGAGTTCCATGAGCGATCTATTCATTCAGATCTGGCCTTAATGTTAGCTTTGGAAGTTCAGCAGACAATACGTGAAGACTTAAAGATACTCGTTATGTCAGCCACGATAGATACCAATGTAATCTCGTCCTATTTAGATAATGCCCCCATCATCAAGTGCCCAGGGCGCGCTTATCCTGTGAGTGTTGACTATGTTCATAGCGGTAATGCTCAAGACAATAGTTATCTTAGTTTGAAAGTAATGAAAGTCTTAAGATCTGTATTAGCCGCTGAACAAAAAGGCGATACACTGGTTTTCCTGCCAGGCCAAGCCGATATAAAAAGATGCCTATCTGAGGCGAGCAGCACATTCCACAATAAAGACAACTTAATTTTTCTCCCGCTTTATGGCGGTCTATCCATCGACCAGCAAGAGCAAGCCTTGCGAGCTGACCCAGCCGGTAAACGTCGTGTGGTTTTTACCACTAATATAGCCGAAACAAGTTTAACCATAGAAGGTGTAAGGTGTGTCATTGATAGTGGCTTGGAAAAAAGCTCAGTTTATGACCCGCAGAGCTGTATGACTCGTTTAGAAACATCTTATATTTCTAAAGCATCAGCAGATCAGCGCAAAGGCCGGGCCGGTCGTTTACAAGCAGGCTCGTGTATTCGTTTATGGAGTGAATCCAAGCAGCATTCTCTTAAAGACTTTCAAGGTGAAGAAGTGCTAAGTGCTGACTTAGCCAGCTTAATACTCGACCTGTTTGTTTGGGGTTTAACTGACTACCAGACAATAAACTGGCTAACACCCCCACCCTTAGCTCACTTTGAATCTGCTAAACAACTACTAACATCCTTGGGCCTTGTAAGTGAATCAGGCAAGATCACACCCTTAGGATCGAAAGCCTCGAAACTAGGGCTCCACCCAAGATTGGCTGCGATGTTATTACAGGCACAAACCCCTTTAGAAAAAGGCATAGCGTGTGAACTTTCAGCGTTGCTGTCAGAGAGTGATATTTTTTACACTCGCCGTAGTGTTGACATCGTCGAACGTTTACTTGCCTTACAAGATTATAAAACGCAGAAAAAAACCGCACTTCAAACCTGGCCATTAAAAGGCGCGATAGTTGAACAGGTCTTAAATACGACAAGGTCGCTAAAAAACAACTTAAAAATACCGACCAATAACCCGCATTATTCGCTGACGGATCTACAAGACCATGCTGGGAAACTTCTGTTACTTGCTTACCCGGACCGTCTCGCTAAAAGACGCTCAGAAAACTGTGGCCGCTACCAACTTGCTAATGGAAAAGGCGTACAGCTATTTGATGACGACCCTTTATTTGGCTCGGATTGGTTGGTCATTAGCGACTGTAATGCGCAAAAAAAAGAAGGGCATATTTTTAGCGCAGCCGCCATTACGCTAGGAGATATACATGAATCTGTTGGACATTTAATAATAGAAAAAGATGAATATCGGCTTGATGATAAAAAACAAAATGTAACTGGTCGAAGAGTTTCTAGCTATCGATCAATTACCCTTAGGTCTCAACCTTTAGCGAATATTCCAGCGGAAGAATTCCAAAAACACCTAACAAGTCTTCTTAAATCAGAAGGTCTTAACATACTCTCTTGGTCAGCAAAATGTGAAGACTGGCTGGCAAGAGCCACATGGTTAGGTGACGTCATTGAGAGCTTCCCCAAGCTAACAGCGGATTCATTGATTCAAAGTGCCGGGCAATGGTTGCTTCCTTACCTATCAAATGTAAGAAGTTTAGCGCAACTCAAACAGGTCAATGTCTTCGAACTTATCAAGGGCACATTGTCTTGGGACGAACAACAACTGCTGGATAGAGAAGCACCGTTGGTATATGTCACGCCCAGTGATAAAAAAATCCCTATCATTTACGATAAGAACCAAGGGCCAACCGTATCGGTAAAACTGCAAGAGATGTTTGGTGAAATTGAGTCGCCCAAAATTGGCGCTAATACCGTCCCACTTAGATTCGAACTACTATCTCCTGCCCAGAGACCTATTCAAACCACCAGTGACTTGGCTAACTTTTGGACTAGCTCCTATTTTGAGGTCGCTAAGGATATGCGCGGTAAATATCCACGACATCGCTGGCCAGCACAACCTTTATTAGAAAAACCTGGACACTCAATAAAACATCGACGCCGCTAGAGTAATACCCTAAAGTATTCCATAAAAACATTCGGGGAAACACACAAGGCGCTATCTGAATCACCATTGATGGACATTATCATGAATGAAGTTAACGTTGTTCTACTTTGACACCATCATTAACGGCATTACCCGGATGCATAATCACTTGATCGCCAACATCAAGCCCATGAGTCACTTCGGCAAAACGATCATTTCTTAAACCTACTTCAACTGTTTGAAGGCTTGCCACGCCATCAATCACCTTAAATACCGACCACGTTTCATTGTGCCTGAATAAGGTAGAAAGTGGTGCCCTTATGGTGTCTTTGGCTTTATCAATAATGATCGCGGCTTCAACCCGAAAGGCGTTACCTAAGGCTTTCCATTTAACGGGAGGATCGGTGAAGTCCATAATCACATTGAC
>TARA_R110002074_G_scaffold237917_1_pt1 | contig 13508 bp, 14 predicted proteins | sample TARA_R110002074 | Tara Oceans TARA_R110002074 (sample SAMEA4397215) | marine metagenome | biome: Polar Biome; feature: [MIX] marine epipelagic wind mixed layer (ENVO:01000061); material: water (ENVO:00002006), including particulate matter (ENVO:01000060) such as... | depth 10-100 m
ATAAAGCTCATTTTGACCCCTTTATGGCCTCAATATGGGCCTTTAATTTTGCTACTCCTGATAAAAGATCAAGAGTATTAATATAAGGGTTTTCGTTTACTCTTAAAGGTGGACCTTGAGTCTTTCTCAAGTAATTCATATAAGATTCAATTTCCTTTTCATTTAACCCGGCCTCTTTTAAATCGATGTACACTTTCATTACTTAACTCCTTGTGTCTTAATGATTCTTTGTATCATTATAACACAAAGAGTTAGAATAGCAACATAAGATTATCTTAAGATAACCGACTGCCAGTAACTCACTAAGCGGAAGAAATATCCCTGTTATCAATCGATAACTTCACCATATCAATAGACAAAAAAGAGCTGTCTGTATGCCATGAATAATAGTAGAGGGGGTACCCCCAAGAAAATTTATTGTTCCATGTATCGTAGGTCCCCTCTCACCACGAGACCTAAAATCTCAAATAGTATAACGCTCAACAGCATTATTCCTCCGGACAAAGGAGTAGTGCGCATGTATCTTGCATCAACCCGGACCAAGAGATAACATGCTAAAGGGAGCAAGAGTGAAACACTTAGACATGCAGTTGATGAATATTCAGATTCAAGATCTCCCTGAGCTAACAGGGTTGTTGACTAGGTACGATCCAGATATAGGAAAAGCTGTTTGCCTCCTAGTCCGTGAGGGGTTTACCCTTAAGGAAGTCGTGCAGAGGTTGCCGATAAAGTCAGTGACTAATATATATTCATGGCGCTCCAATCATGAGGACTTCAGAGAAGCTTTCGAGGCCGCGAAAAAAGATGCCGCAGATACATTTGCAGACAGAATCCTTGAAGTTGCATCATGTGATAGTATCAGTAAAGAAGATGTTCCGGGGGAAAGGCTTAAGGTTGAATCATACAAATGGCTTGCAGAGAAAGCGAATCCTCAGAAGTATTCCCCTAAGAGTGTAATAAGTGCCGACGAAGATCATCCTTTGCAGATTCTTATAGACACGGGAATAAGCAGGCTTGAATCAGAGGGAACGGAAGAAACCTTAGAGCAGGAAGGTGACTCTCATGATGGTCAGGTTGTTGCTGATAAAGAAGGGAAACCCGATATTGAAGTTAGTTGTGATGGAGACGGTGCCGGACGAAGAGATTCCTGAGTATATTAATTTATGGGACGGCCCAGACCTAGGAAGTGCAGAAGCTAAGGGAGACCTAGGGGCCTCCTCCCCAGGGGGAGCAAACTTGATCGGGTACTACTTATACAAGGTAAGTGATCATGGTCTTATTTATAAAGAGGAAGAGTAGGTGGGTGACTCCGTATGGGAGGCTTGCATACTTTTGTTGCCTCTTAGGGTTCCACTTGATGTATAGAGTGAGGACTGGTTCGAAGAATATTCCCTATATTAAAAGGTGTGAGTGTGGAAAGCGAAGAGAGTTTAGCTAACCTTAATGTTGACTCTAGCAGGATCAAGAGAATATCGACTGGGTATGCTCCTAGACCTTTGCAGAGGATTATACATCAGAACATGAAGCGATTCAATGTGCTAGTGTTGCATCGTAGGTTTGGTAAGACGGTGCTATCAATAAACGAGACAATTGATCGGGCATTACGCTGCCCCTTAAAATCCCCACAGTATGCTTATGTTGCCCCTACTTATGGCCAGGCCAAAAGGATTGCATGGGAGTACTTGAAGGAATATACGAAGGACATACCCAACTCCAAACCTAATGAAGCGGAGCTAAGGGTAGATATTCCTAGACCACACATGAAGGATAAAATAAGATTTATGCTTCTAGGAAGTGAGAATCCGGACACATTGAGGGGGATATATCTCGATGGCGTTGTACTCGACGAGTTCGCAGTATGTGACCCTACCATTTGGGGACAAGTTGTGCGTCCTGCACTTGCAGACCGTGAGGGTTGGGCCATCTTTCTGGGGACTCCTAAAGGGCAAAATCACTTTTTTGATCTATATAACAAAGCAAGGAAAAATCCTGACTGGTATGTCTGCACGTATAGAGCTAGTGAGACAAAGGTTCTTTCCACGTATGAACTTCGAGCTGCGAAAGATGAAATGAGTGAGGAGGAATACCTTCAGGAGTTTGAGTGCAGCTTTACTGCTGCTAACACAGGTGCATACTATCAGAAGCAGATGCTTATCGCTGAGGCAGAGAATAGAGTCACTAGTGTTCCTTATGATAGCTCTTGCTTTGTAGACACTTACTGGGACTTAGGCATTGGGGATACGACTGCTATTTGGTTCTTGCAGGTTGTTGGTCATGAGTATCACTTGATAGATTACTTGGAAATGTCGGGCAAGGGTCTTGATTATTTTGTGTCGGAGATAAATAAGAAACCGTATACGTATCGGGAGCATACTTTGCCTCATGATGCGAGGGCGCGAGAGTTAGGGACGGGTAAGAGTCGGGAAGAGACTCTTAGGACGTTAGGTATGACTCGCCTTTATATTTTACCTAGATGGCAGGTTGCCGATGGGATCAATGCTGTGAGAACGATCTTGAGTAAGTGTTGGTGGGACAAGGATAAATGTGAAAGAGGTCTCCTGGCTCTTCATGCGTATGAGAGAAAATGGGATGCGAAGAATCAGATATTTCAGGAGAAGCCTAAGCATAATTGGGCGTCTAATGGTGCCGATGCGTTCAGGTATTTAGCAATGGGTGTACGACCTGAGTCACAACGAGTACAATCGGAAGTTCTTCGGGAGTACAGAGATTCATATCAAGAGTACGATGTATTTAGTTTGTAGGAGGATATTATGGGAGTATGGACAGCGGCAGCGGCAGGTATGCAGGCGCTACTGGGTGGGGCGGCATATGCCTTAAAAGAACCGATTGGAGATATGATTCATAATGTGGGTCATGAAGGTGGGAAGCTTTTAGGTATAACTCAGGCACAACAGCGGTCGAAGGATGAAGCTAAAGAAGCGACGGCTTCGATGGCGCATAGATATAAAGCTTCTGATATAGAAGCGTTTTCGAAATTGGGGAGTCAGTTAACAACAATGACTCAGGCAGAACTAGACGAGGCCAAGCCTAAAGCGACTACGTCTAAAGGTTACGGAGATGCTGGTGCATCAGCGGCTTCTATGGGTGTAGCTGAGAAGAAGAAGATAGAAGGGCTTTACCAGAAGTCGACTGCCCGTATGGGTGAAGTGACAAGGGGAAGGTTGCGTCCAGGTGCGAGGAAGCAGTCCATGTTGACAAGGAAATATTAGATGGCAACAGAGTATATAAGAAAGTATGAAGCATTGAAGAGTGAAAGAACGAACTGGGATAGTCACTGGGAAGAGTGTGCTCAGTTTATAGTGCCTCGGAAAGATGATGTTTATCAGACATTGTCGTCAGGACAGAAGAAATATTCTAAAGTGTATGAGACAACGGCCATACATTCTAATGAACTCTTAGCTTCTGCCCTTCATGGAATGCTTACGAACCCTGCTACCACTTGGTTTGAACTATCGACAGGTGATGAGCAGATAGATCAGGATGATGAAGTTAGGCTTTGGTTGCAGAATACAGTCAAGCAAATGCATAACGTATTGAATGCATCTAACTTTCATACCAATATCCATGAGATGTATTTGGATTTAGGATGTTTTGGTACGGCCCTTATGCGTATCGAGGAAGATGATGAAGAGGTTGTGCGGTTTCAGACACGGCCTATATATGAAGCGTACCTCCGGGAGAATGCCCAGGGGACGGTCACCACTATTTATAGAAGTTTCAAGTTAGACGTAATGCAGATAGCAGATGCGTTTGGGACGGATAATTTTGACTCTCAGTTGGATAGTTTTTTAACTAGTAACGATAGTCAGAAGCATGAGATTCTACACATAGTAGAACCCGTGGAAGAAGGTGATGAGTACGCCAGTAAAGGCTTTAAGTATAAGAGTCTTTATATATTGAAAGAGAGAAAGATTTATTTAAAGACGGGTGGATTTAAGGAGTTTCCTTATGTGGTGCCTAGGTGGACGAAGATAGCAGGTGAAGTCTATGGACGTAGTCCAGGGATGAAGGCCCTAGCTGACATTAAGATGACGAATGTTGTAGCAAAGACAACGATTCGGTCAGCTCAGAAAGTAGTGGATCCACCGATACTTATGCCGGATGACGGGTATATGATGCCGTTCAAGACAGCTCCTGGGAGTATTAATTTTTATAGACCGGGCGCCCAGGAAGTGAAGCCACTGAATACGGGGAGTCGTGTAGACTTCGGTGTTCAGTTTATGGAACATATTAATGTTAGAATTAGGCAAGCGTTCTTTATAGATCAGTTGCAGCTCAATACAGGGCCCCAGATGACCGCTACGGAAGTGGCGCAGAGGACGGAAGAGAAGCTCAGACTTCTTGGTCCTATCTTAGGTCGTCAGCACTATGAACTTCTTAAGCCTTTGATCAATAGATTGTTTGCGATTATGTTTAGGAAAAAGATGTTTGATGAAACGCCTGAGCTATTACAAGATAGAACTCTTCAAGTTCAGTACAGTTCTAAGATTGCTAAGGCCCAGAAGAGTGCCGATGCAGATACTCTTATTAAGGTTATGAATGTTATCGGTCCGATGGTTCAGATACAACCTGAGATCATGGATAACGTTAACGGTGATCAGGCCTTAAGGTATGTTGCTAAAGCGTATGGTCTCCCTGAACAAATGCTTAGACCGTTTGACGATGTTGTTCAGACTCGTGTAGAACGCCAGGAACAACAACAGCAACAGCAGCAGATGGCACAAGCGCAACAGGCCGCTGAGATAGCTAATAAAGCTGCTCCGCTTATGCAACAGGGTGCTTGATGGTCAAGAAGAAAAGTTCTACGAAAAAGTTGGATATTACTGCCGATTATAAAATGATATTCGGATCAGATGCAGGACGGAGAGTTCTCTGGGATATTATGAGAAGTAGCTTTGTCCTGGATACAACATTTTGTATAACGAATGAATATGAGACAATCTTAAGAGAAGGCAGTAGGAACTGCGCTCTTAGGATCATGTCTATTTTAGAGACTAATGAAAAGCAATTGATGGATCAGATAAAGGAAGGTTTCGAGTATGACAGAGAGTACACTGACGAATTCTGATGAGACTGTTACTGATAGTGAAGCCAATTGGAAAGATGCTTTACCTGAAGATGTTAAGTCTGATCCGAGTATGCAGGCCATACAGACAGTGGACAATCTAGCTAAGTCTTATGTTAATGCTCAGAAAATGATCGGGTCTGATAAGATCATTGTTCCAAATAAGTATGCGGAAGATAATGAGTGGCAAGACGTGTTCACTAAGTTGGGGTTACCAGAAAAGGTTGACGACTATGAGTTATCTTTCAAAGAAGATGGCGATGTTGATAAAGAGTTTTTTGGTAATTTTAAGGGCGCTGCTCATGATGCTGGTATACTGCCTAAACAAGCTCAGAAGTTATTTGATTGGTATAATAAAACGAATACCGAAATGGTAGATAAATATACAAACGATAGAAAGATGAATGAGCAAAAGTCCGTTGATGGTCTAAAGGCCGAATGGGGATCTGCTTATGATTCTAAAATGAAGGCAGCGAAAGAAGCAGTTCTTCATTATGGTGATGAGAACCTCAAGGCGTTTTTGGATGAGACAGGATTAGGGAATAATCCAAGCTTGATAAAAACGTTTAGTAAAATGGGGGCAGGTTTAACTGAAGATTCTTTTACAGATGGTGGTCAGGCCAAATTAGGTTTTTCTCCTCAAGATGCTCAACTACAAATTAATTCTATTATGGCCGATAAAAATCATCCTTATCATGACAAACACAATCCAAATCACGGAAATGCCGTTAACGAGATGCAGAAATTGTATCAGCATATAGGTTGACGCTAGTCCATCTCCCCATTATTATAGAAAATAGACACGAGACAATCTGAAAAGACCTCACCTTTTGAGTGTCTAATTCGAATCCTGTAATTTCGGGGCAATTCACCATAATTAAAATTTAAGATTAACGTATAGTAATGGAGATAGTTATGAGTTCTGAAATTACTACAGCGTTTGTAAAACAATTTAGTGCAAACGTTTTTCATCTTTCTCAGCAAAAAGGATCAAGACTTGCTTCACTCGTCAGAAATGAGAGTCAAAGAGGAAAGTCTGCTTTTTATGATAGAATTGGAGCAGTCACTGCCGTCAAGAGAACTTCTCGACATGCCGACACTCCCCAAATTGATACCCCACATAGCAGACGTAGAGTCACACTTGTGGATTATGAATGGGCCGATTTAATAGACGATGCTGATAAGCTGAGAATGCTTATCGATCCAGCTTCAGATTATGCTCAATCAGCAGTTTTTGCTTTAGGCAGATCTAAAGATGACGTCATTATTGAAAATGCTCTTGGTAATGCTTACGGTGGGGAAGAAGGTTCTTCTACAGTTACTCTAGCTGATGCCAATAAAGTTGTAGCTTTTGATGGTACGTCTACTACAGGTAACAACCTTAACATCCAGACTCTTAGAAAAGTTAAGCAAAGATTTGATGCCAATGATGTTGATGAGTCTATTCCTAGATACATCGCTATTGGATCTTCTCAGCTTAACAGTCTCTTAGGTGAGACTGCTATTCAGAGTGCTGATTACAACACTGTTAAAGCTTTGGTTCAAGGTGAGATCGATACTTTCCTTGGTTTTAAATTTGTTAGAACTGAGAGGCTTGCTACATTAGCTGCTACTCCGGCTTACAATAATGCTGACGGATCTCACGGGTCTGGATCACAAACTCTTGCTACTGGTGCAAGACGATGTATCGCCTGGGCACAAGATGGTCTTCTCCTAGCTACAGCTAAAGATGTTAATGGAAAAATCTCTGAGAGAGCTGATAAGTCATACAGCACACAAGTTTATGCTTGTATGGGTATCGGGGCGACCAGAATGGAAGAAAACAAAGTTGTAGAAGTTCTTTGTAAAGAATAATAGGGGGAAATAATGGCTAGTTTATATGGTGTAAATGCTACCTATTTACAAAATGTTCCCGAGGAAAAGATTCCTGCTGGGGAGCAATCAGGTAGAGTAAGAGTAGCTTATGATAGCTACACAACTACTGGTGCGATTGGGACTGACGTTATTCATTTAATGAATATCCCTAAAGGCGCTAGGATTCTTGATATTAGAGTTAAACACGGTGCTCACGCTAACAGTGGGACTTTTGATATCGGTTGGCTTGCTTCAAGTGATGGGGTAGAAGCGATTGATGCAGATGGGTTCTTTAATGAACTAGCTGTTAATGCTGTCGGATCTAACGGTATGGAAATTTCAACGGTTAACCCTTTGGGGATTAACAAGAAATTTTCTGCTGAATGCCAAGTAACCGTTCAGAAAGGTGCAACAGACACTTCTGGTGCTGCGGAAATTGCTTTGGCGATTTTTTATGTAATTGAATAATGGTAGGGGGCTTCGGCCCCTTTCTTTTTTTAAGGGTGTGCTATGTCTTTAACGACTACTGAAACGTCTATATGTAATAGTGCGCTTATTAAAATAGGTGCAGATAGAATTAATTCTATGACAGAGACTAATAGACGTGCTCAGCTTTGTAATGAACAGTATAGTAAAGTTAGAGATGAGGTTCTTAGAAGTCATCCTTGGAACTTTGCGATTACTCGTGCTGAGTTCTCTCAGCTCACAACAACTCCTTCGTTTGGCTATAATTATGAGTATGCTATTCCTTCCGATTGCTTAAGGATATTATCTTTGCATGATAATACTATAGAGTGGAAGCAAGAGGGGAATAAGATTCTCAGTGATAGTGCAACAATAAAAGCTAGATATCTTAAAAGGATCACAGCGCCTGCTGAGTTCGATAGTATTTTTATTGAAGGGTTAGCATTAAGGTTAGCAGTAGACCTCGCTTATAGTTTAGTCCAGTCATCTACTTTATCCCAGAATCTTCTAGGTGAGTATAGTAGACACCTGGCACTAGCTAGAAGCATTGATGCTCAAGAAGGAACTCCCCCAGATTTAATTGACGACAGTTTCCTTGAGGCCAGACTATGAAATATAGGTACGTACAAAATAGCTTTACTAGTGGTGAGCTTCATCCAAGACTCGATGGAAGAACTGACCTGGAAGAGTATGCTAAAGGCGTCAGTACCTTAGAGAATTTCATTACGTTTAGGCAAGGCGGTGTTTCGAGGAGAATGGGTTCTCGCTATGTTGCCGATCTTTCTCCCGTAGCAGACACTAGTTATGTTGGGCTTGTCCCTTTTATCTTTAGTAAAAAAGAATCTTATAATATCGCTATAGAAGCAAAGACAGTAGCCTCAACCGGGGATACGTTACGTTTTAAGGTCTATAGTTCTTCCGGCACATTAGTTAATATAACAACAACTTTAGATGATCCTGAAGGGTACGCTACACATCAGGATATCACTATCGCTGGAAACAGTTCCTCTTCTGTGACTTCTTTGGGAACAGGACTAGAGAACTTAACAACTGAAATTAATAATTTTGTTTATGTCCAAAGTGCTGACACTCTTTTTCTTACTCATAATACGGGAAGAATGAAGCCGTTAGTAATCGCTAGAATAGCATTAGATAAGTTTTATATTTCTAATATAGAAGATTATTTCTGGACTACCGGACCTAAGAAAACAATGTTCACTCCTTATCTAGATGCGAATACAGATAGCGGTAAACATATTACGGTTGGTAGTGGGTCAGGAGCTGCTGTTGCTTTGTCGATGAGAACGACTACGGGTGGTGCTGTTCATGTACCTTTCTTTTCTGCTGATGCTATTAACGGGCATCATGGTGCTTATTTTATTATAACAAATACTTCTACTGACGAATGTTTCAAGATTAATTGGAATGGTATCCCAGGAGTATTTACAGGAAATTTTTCTTCTAACCAAATGGCATCGACTGCTCATGGATTAAATACAGGTGATGTTGTTAGGGTATCGGGGACACTTCCGGCAGCTCCGAATCCTTTAGTTGTTGATACGGATTACTATATTATAAAAATAGGTTTGAACGATATAAAACTTGCAACGACTCTGGCCAATGCTAGGGCCGGGACAGTTTTAACTGTGACTAATTCTACAGGCACAACGATAACCCCTAAGTTTGTTTCTACAGTAACATCAACAGATTCGAGCAGCACTACAAGTACCCATAATTTTAATTCGGATAACTGGCATGAAAGCGGCTTTAATAACTACCGTGGTTTTCCTAGGACTATCTCGATTTTTGAACAAAGACTTATCTATGGCGGTACTATTCTTAATCCTGATACTCTCTTCGGGTCAATGACCGGGAACTTCTTTCACTTTTTAGAGGAGCGTGTTTCTTCTGGCACATTAGGAACAGACACAGAATATATGGGGACGGCAGTTGTAACAGATCCGTTTCAATTTACAATTGCTTCTCAAGAAGTAAACGAGATAACATGGTTAGCACCACATACACATTTAGAAGTAGGGACACTTGGAACTGAGTATATAGTTACAGGTGGAGACAATGCTATATCGGCAATAACTCCTCCTTTTATTAAATCCCAGACAAGTCATGGTGGATCACCTATTCCTATTAGAAAGGTAGACCAGTCTACTATATTTGTATCGAGGGATGGAAAACGCCTAAGAGAGTTTAAATATAACAATGACAACGGTTCTTATGTATCTCGAAGTCTGTCAGTTGCTGCTGAGCATATCGTTAGCCATTTGTTTGATGGTGATAGTTCGGATGCTAGTGCAGGAATCGAAATAGTTCAGTTTGTTTATCAATCCTCTTCAGGGATTATCTGGTGCCTAACGAGCAGAAACGCTCTTATCGGTTTAACCCTAGATAATGATACTGGGACAGTCGCTTGGCATAAACATGTACTCGGTGGAACAACTGTTAAAATTAACTCAATCAGTGTTATTCCTAATTCTAATGGGACTTATGACGACTTATATTTGTCATTGTCTCGAACTATAGATGGAGCAACAGAACATTACTTAGAGAAGATCGGAGAAGAATTTTCTCATACTAAACTAAGCAATAGTTCTACCAGTGAAGATGATCAGGCCTGGTTCAGCGATTCGTCTAAACGAGTACAGATATCAACACTTACGAAAGTGTTCACTTCAGTATCATCTGATGCTGCCACTATAACAGGACACGGGTTAGGGACTGGTACTAAGCTTAGGCTAACGACTACAGGAACATTACCTACCGGATTAGCATTATTAACTGATTACTACTTGATAAAAAAAGATGCGAACACCGTACAGTTTGCGACTACAGCTAAAAATGCTTTTGATCATATTCCTATTACTATATCTGGCGGTTCAGGCAACCATACTATCACACCAAGTTCGGCTTATATTTTCCCTGGCTTCTCACATTTAGATGAAGAAGATGTTGAGGTATTAGCAGATGGTTTCTATGAGCAGAATGGACATACACCGCCAACTCTAACGGTGCTCTATAATAAAGTTAATGCTAGTAACGATCGAATAAACTTAGTTTACTCAGGGTCAGCTTCTACAGTTATACCCCATTACTTAGTAACAGGTAGTGAGATTTATTATAAGTCTTTTGCTAATGCTACGATAGGTGGAATAACTGAAGGAACTACTTACTATGTTATAAGACATGACGACGATTATTTTAAGCTAGCAACAACTTATGCGAATGCCTTAGCAGGAACGGCCATAGACTTAACCACTTCTGGGATTACAAGTGGTCACTTTGAGTTCTATCCTAGTAATGCTCCTACTCGTATTGATGAAGGTGGGTTCTTACGATTGAACGAACCTGTTGCGGAAGTTATAGCAGGATTAAAGTATACGTCTAAGCTTAAGACAATGAAGCTTGAAGCAGGAGCACAATTTGGAACATCTCAAGGAAGCATTAAAAGGAATGATTCGATCGTACTCCGATTTCAAGGAACGTATGGCGGAAAATTCGGCATTGCTACGAATGAAAATAACCTTGAAGAGATTGTATTTAGGCCAGCAGGACACGGAATGGGCAGCGATCTTGAGCTGTTTACTGGTGATAAGTTTCTCGATTTTCCTGGTGATTATGAGCGATTCTTCCAGGTAATAGTAGAACAAGATAAGCCGCTACCCATGAACCTGTTGGCCATCGTTCATAGGGGGCAGACATATGACTGATGCTATTTTTAGCTTCTCTCAGAATCATGTCAATCTTATAAATGCTCCCGATGATAGCAAAGCTGCGATCCTAACTAATCATAGCATCAAAGAATTTATATTTGTCACAGTTTTTAAAGGGGCAAATATATTAGGGATACTAGGGTGTAGATATTTAAATGCTAGAGTATGCGAACTTATGGCAGTCCCTGATGTCCTCAATATTCGAAAGTATAACAAAACTTTTCATAAAGCCGTCCTAGGTATGCTCAAGAAGCTGATAGATAAATCCTCGTTTAGAAGATTTCAGCTATTAGTAGATGTTGATTTTAATGAAGGGCAACGTTGGGCCAGAGGTCTAGGTTTTGAATACGAGGCCACACTAAAGAAATATAGTGAGAAAGGTAAAGATCAATTTGTTTATGTGAGGTTTAAGTAATGACAGTAGCAGCAGCGTCAGCAGCGTCAGCAGCGGTAGCTGCAACTTCAGCGGTTTTTCAGGGTATTTCTGCTTATCAGCAAGCTGAAGCCCAGGAAGATGCGCTAGAACACGAAAGAAAACAACTGCTCCAACAAAGAACATTTTTGGATGAAGCTAGAGAAGAAGAGATTGAACTATTCCAGAAAGAAACACAAGAACTGTTGGGACTACAATCTGTCGGCTTTGCTAAAGCAGGTGTTGAGTTATCTGGATCGGTTTTAAATGTGTTAAATCGAACGACGCTGGAAGCTAAAGAAGAAGAAGATAAAATTTATCAGCAGTATTCTCGCTATAGGACTATGAGCGAATTAAAAGAAAATGCGATAAGTAGTGCTAGATCCAATATTTCGCATCAGAAAGGATTTATTCTACCTACGACTGTTTTAGGTGCGGCTGCTGGTGGAACTTCTTCTTATTACGGCACTAAAAAATTAATGAAGGAATTTCCTTAATAATCAATAGGTAAATAATAATGGTCTATATACCCAGAAGAAAACAGAAACAAAGATTAGACTCACGGGTAGGACAAGTTGTTCCTGGGTCTGATTTTAGTAAAAGTGCATATACTTATGGTGCTCTTTCTAAAGTCCTTGATACGATGGCCAATAAAATGGCCCCGGCCATTATGTCTTATTATGCTGAAGAAGCTAAAACTGAAAGGGAATCTCGCCTTAGAGCAAATCAGAATAAGCTCTTAGATTTTAAAATAAAAATAGGTGGTAACTTTTCAAAAGAAGATATAGCAGGAATGGATGCTATTAATCAGGAAGTCCAGAAAGACACAGATTTGATGGAGCACTATAAGAATGATTGGGATTCATCATTTAAGACTTTTAAGCTCCAACTACATAAAGAATATATAAATAGAAATAAAAAGAATCTTGATGAGAAACGCTATTCCAATGCTCAGACGGATTTTAAAAAAGCAGTTGATGCTACCTCTTATACAGGCGAAGAGTCGGGTGCAAGACTTAATGGTGCCCAGGAGACATTTTTTGACTCTATAAAAAATCAAGCAACCAGCGACTTCAAGCTTAAGAACGGTAGGGATCCTAGTGCAAAAGAGTCAGAGGAGTTGTGGAAAGATCCAGAGATTGAGTTTAAGTTAAAGCGAGCAGAAGGTTTTGTTAAAAAATCGTTTATAGAAAGATCAATTAAAAATATAAAAAACCAAAGTCTTAACGGGGATCTCCCAGCAGCTACTCTTATTAAAGGGATAAATATTTTTAAGAACGCTAAAAACGAAAATGATCTTGAGAAGCTTCCTCCTGGAATGGGTTATTTAAAACATTTGTACACTGTTGGAGTCAATCAAGGTGATGTCGCCAGGGAAGCCAGGGTTTCGATACAAGCGACTGATAACTTTCTTTCAAAGGCAGAGAAAAAACGAAGAGAAGATAATAATTTTAAAGTTATGGATTCTATATCTAAAGAAATTAATGACCATTCTAACCTGAAACTTGACTCAGATTCAGGGTCAGCTCGATGGGGTAAGCATGTAGAAAAAATCAAGGGACTTGTAGATGGCCTAGGGGAAAACGAAAAAAGAATATTGAAGGAAGATCCCAGATATAAAGGATATTTTTCTAGTGACCCTGTAGGAGCAGAGACAAACAGAAGGGCAAAAGCACAGCCAGGAAAAGATTTTATAGATGAGTTATACGGAGTATTGGCGAGTATAGAAGACGGCACGTTTGTTCCGTCTGAAATAGAATATAATAAACCAAAATCAGTATATGATGCACTAAAAGGGCTAAACATATCTCATGGTAATGTGTCGAAGATAGGTAGCTTTTTAAGTAAGTTCAATCAACAGGAGTTGGGAAGATATTCTAATCATGTTCGGGGTATGATCTTAAGATTAAACAATGCCTTTGATCATTTAGATAGGTTCGATAACCCTCATCAAGGTGTTGATGTT
>TARA_R110002074_G_scaffold246833_3_pt1 | contig 13503 bp, 15 predicted proteins | sample TARA_R110002074 | Tara Oceans TARA_R110002074 (sample SAMEA4397215) | marine metagenome | biome: Polar Biome; feature: [MIX] marine epipelagic wind mixed layer (ENVO:01000061); material: water (ENVO:00002006), including particulate matter (ENVO:01000060) such as... | depth 10-100 m
ATCGCAGATTAAAGCGTCTTCCACTAGCGCAGACGCCGGTCGTTCAGAGGCGCTTTCCCTCCTTGTTATTGATGAGGCGGCACACGTTGATGGACTCGATGAATTATGGACTGGTCTATACCCCACTCTATCAACAGGCGGTCGTTGTATCGCTCTCTCGACACCTAACGGAGTAGGCAACTGGTTTCATCAAAGCTATGTGGACGCTGAAGAAGATAGGAATGACTTCTATCAAACGCGCTTACCCTGGGAGATACATCCAGACCGCGACCAAGAATGGTTTGAAAAAGAAACAAAAAATATGTCGAGGACACAAATTGCGCAAGAGCTTGAGTGCAACTTCAATATGTCGGGAGAAACCGTGTTTCATCCCGAAGACATGGAAAGAATGAAGGGCTTGGCTTGCGAGCCTAAGTATAGAACTGGATTCGATAGGAATTTTTGGATTTGGGAGGAATACCGTGAAGAATTCACTTACCTGGTCTCTGCTGATGTCGCCCGTGGCGACGGTAAAGATTATTCAGCATTCCATATTTTTAAAATTGAAACAATGGAGGTGGTCGGAGAATATCAAGGTAAATTAACTCCCGACATGTTTGCTAGAATGCTTTTAGATGTGGGCAAACAATTTGGGGAATGCATGCTTATCGTTGAAAATAATACGATTGGATGGACTGTCCTCGACAAACTACAAGAAGCCGCCTATCCAAATTTATTTTATTCTTATAAGTCGTCTCATGATTATGTAGATCCTTTAACTGCTGAAACAAAGAATAACACTGTTATGGGTTTTTCTATGACAACCAAGACTAGACCATTAGTTGTTGCAAAATTAGAAGAATTCATTAGAAATAAACTAGTTACAGTGTATTCTAAACGACTACTTAATGAAATGGATACTTTTATCTGGCATAATGGAAAGCCTCAAGCTATGAAAAAATATAACGATGACTTAATCATGGCTTTTGCAATTGGATGTTGGGTCAAAGACACGGTGTACGCAACAAACAAAAGAGATATTGAATATAAAAAAGCATTCTTATCAACGACAATGAAATCAGCATCTGAACTGAACACTGCTATACCTGGTATGGTAGGATATAAGACAAATAAAACAACACAACAGATCAAACAATCGCAAGATTTTATCTGGTTACTTAAGGGTTAAATAAATGGTAAAAAATAATAATTATAATCCGCGAAATCCTGGCAACACACTGTACAGAAAGCTTACGCGCCTTCTATCTGGACCTTTGGCAGATTACAGACAGCAGCAACCCCGCCGATTAAAAAGAAGACAACTAAATAAATACAATTTTCAGTCTAGTAGCGGTCAATCATTTAAGCGTGGACAATATAACCCGTATGAATTCCTATCACCAAATTTCATGACCAATCAAAACCGAGCCGAAAGGTATGCGGATTTTGATCAAATGGAATTTACTCCAGAAATCGCTTCAGCTCTTGATATTTACGCTGATGAAATGACAACGTCTACACCAATTAATCCGTTGTTGACAATTAAGTGCCGCAACGAAGAAATTAAATTTGTATTGGAACACTTATACCAAGAAACACTGAATATAGAATTTAATCTTTTTGGTTGGTGTAGGACCATGTGTAAGTATGGAGATTTCTTTCTATATCTAGATATAGATGATACAGAAGGCGTCCAATATGCCGTTGGGCTCCCCGCCTCCGAAGTTGAAAGGCTGGAAGGCGTAGACAAAACTAATCCAAATTACGTGACGTACCAGTGGAATTCTGGCGGGATTACCTTTGAAAACTGGCAAGTAGGACACTTTCGAATTCTTGGAAACGATAAATATGCTCCATACGGAACTTCTATTTTAGATTCTGCAAGGAGGATTTGGCGTCAGCTTACGTTGCTCGAAGATGCTATGATGTCTTACCGAATCGTCCGAGCCCCAGAGCGTCGAGTTTTTTATGTAGATGTTGGAAACATCCCTCCTGAAGATGTTGAGCAGTACATGCAAAAAGTAATGACTCAAATGAAACGAAATCAAATTGTTGATGCGGATAATGGCCGAGTAGATCTTCGCTACAATCCTCTTTCAGTGGAAGAAGATTACTTCATCCCGCAAAGAGGAAATCAATCAACAAGAATTGAATCCCTACCAGGCGGCACATATACGGGTGATATCGATGATGTCAAATACCTGAGAGATAAACTATTCTCAGCCCTTAAAGTGCCCGCATCTTATCTTGCCCAAACCGAAGGTGGAGCTGAAGATAAAACGACTTTGGCTCAAAAAGACATCCGTTTTGCCAGAACCATCCACAGGCTCCAGCGATCCGTGGTATCTGAATTAGAAAAGATTGGTATTATTCATCTGTTTACTTTAGGGTATCGAGGAAAAGATTTGGTTTCTTTTGACCTTTCCCTTAACAACCCTTCTAAGCTTGCAGAATTACAGGAGTTGGAATCTTGGAGAACCAAATTTGATGTTGCGTCAGCAGCAACTGAGGGATTCTTTAGCAAAAGGTGGATTTCAAAAAATCTCTTTAATCTTTCTGAAGAGGAAATAGTGCGCATGCAGCGTGAGATGTTCTTTGACAAGAAAATTGGTGCCGCTCTTGAAAATGCAAGTCAAGAAGGGGTCACGGATACGGGAACCGGCGGCGGTCTTGAGGCGGAATTTGACACTGATCTTGAAGGATCCACCCCGCCAGACGCGGAAGGACTCACAGACGAGGATCTTCCCGAAGATGACCCCGCCGCAGAAGAAGATGTACTTTTAGCTGAACCAGGAAAACGAGATGTAGATAAAAAAACCGGAAAAACTACAGAAGCTGATCAGATGGGTCGTTCAAAAACAACTACTCCAAAATCTAAAGGGAAATGGTATATCCCAGTAGATTGGGATAAACGAAGAGATCAAAAAAAGAAAAGTTACAAGTCTCTTTACGGTGATGAAATTGGAAGAGCAAATGATAGAAATGTCACCGGAGCCGGAAGTCAAGAGTTATTAAGACTAGGTAAGGGGATCTTTACTGAAGAAGATTCTAATTATATCAACGAAGAAAAGAATATGCTACGTTTAAATCGTGATTTAAGAATTCTTATAAAAGAGATGGAGTCCAAAAAAGAATGAAATTCAAACACAATAAAAAAAGGAACACAGCTCTTTTATACGAGTACCTGGTTAAGGAACTCACCCGGTCAGTTTTAAAAGAAGATGTTGACTCTAAAGAAAAGATTGTTTTTATCTTACGAGAATTTTTTCAAAAAAATTCAATTTTAAGAAAAGAGCTAGAAATTTATAAATCTATTTCTGACCCTTCTTCGATAACAAAGAATATTGCTGAAAAAGTCCTGAACGAATCTAAAAAACAGTTTGAAAGGTTGGATAAACAAAAAATCTTTCAAGAACAAACAAAACTCTTAAAAGAGATTAGTTCTTCTATTAAAGCAGATATATTTTCTAATTTTGTTCCCCATTATAAAAATTTAGCTACAATTTATCAACTTTTTAATTCCGACGCCGATCCTAAACGCAAGGTTCTATTGGAAGAGAAAGTAATTGAGACAATGACACAAACCTCCGAAAGCAATTCGTTAGAGATACCAGTCCAAAATAACTTGGTTTTTAGAAAATTCATTGAAGGGTTTAATAAACAATATGGTAATTCTCTTTTGAATGAGCAGAAAGAACTTTTAAACAAATATATAGTTTCATCTTTTAGTGAAAATGCGCTAGAGCTTAAGGTTTATCTTAACGAAGAGCTAGGAAGAATTAAAAATGTTATTTCTTCTATCAAGGAAGAAGATTCTTTTAAAATTAAAGCTGATAAGATTTTTGAAGCGATTGAGCAATTTAAAAAAAATAAAGTTGATATTAATTCAATTAAGAAAGTGTTGCATTTGCAGCAATTAGCCGGTGAGATTCAAAATAATGGCGATTAAATTCACAGTTAAAGAAGGCGATGCAGGCAACAGCACATCTTTCACATTGAATGCGCGAAGAACTCTGGATAATAATGTCATGGTTTTCGACCACAAAGAGATTGATATTGTTTTGATGGCAAATAAAAATAAAGTAGTAGCCTTTGCTAAGGACGAATATAGCGAAGAGGTCTATGAGGCACAAGACAGGTTGTTTCAGTTTTTGAGAGACAAGGGAGTCGTTGATTTTAATTCGATCCAAGGCGGAAATATTTATTCATCAATGGAAGCTGTTATTCTAGAATCAAGTGAGGTGAATCCTTACGATACGACATTACTAATGATTAGTAAATTCATTGAAGAAGAACGCCCCTTACAAGAGTTTGAAAAGGCTTGGAACGACCAAGAGGAAGAACGCCTCACAGACCCAGGTCCCGAGGACTCGACCGAATGGGATCCTGAAAAGTATCACCAAAGACGCCAAGGAAGCATTCCTCCAAGCGGTCAAGCTTATGGGATCTCCAGCATTTATAGAATTTAGAGGATTAATGGATTTAATATATTTCATACTGTGTTCTTATGGTATGACACAAATAATCGTTTTTGGTTCCATATTTGATCAGATAAGACCATCAAAGGGTTGGAAGTCCGGTTCAGGAAAATTATTTCACTGCCCTATGTGCATGGGCTTTTGGTCAGGAGTTTTTCTTTTTGGAATTAATGACTTAACAGAACTATTTAATTTTGATTATAATGTCGCCAATGTGTTTTTATTAGGATGTTTATCATCCGGCACAACTTATTTCATTAGCGCCCTTGTTAATGACTTTGGATTAAAAATTAAAATTTTAAAAGAGGATTGAAAATAATGAGAAGAAGAGACATTCCAGAAGTAAGACGCTGTTGCAGCGGCAGCAGTATCGTGCAGGAGAGAGTCCTGCACAGCACAAGGTTTTAAACAAATGACAAAACAACTTTTACGAGAATTTTTCGAGCTTTGTCCCGATGGCAACTGTGTTATCGATGTGTTGACGGAAAATGAAAAAAGAAGATTACAAGAAGGATCGGTCTTTTTGGTGGGAATCTGTCAAAAAGCAGGTACTAAAAATGGTAATGGAAGGGTTTACCCCAAGTCCGTATTACGAAGAGAAGTTGAAAACTATCAAAATTCTATTCGTGAAAGAAGGGCACTCGGTGAGCTTGATCACCCTGACGATTCAGTGATCAATCTTAAAAACGCCTCACATCTTGTTACTAAGATGTGGTGGGACGGCGACAATGTAATGGGTAAAATTGAGATTCTAGATACCCCATCTGGCCGGATCTTAAAAGACCTTTTAAAGTCTGATGTTAAATTAGGCATTTCCTCTAGAGGCATGGGTTCAGTCACAGAATCTAGAGGAAGCTTAACGGTCGAAGATGACTTTCAGCTTATCTGTTTTGACATGGTTTCGGAGCCCTCCACACCAGGAGCATACCTGAGCCCTGAGCAGAAAAGACAAATTTCGTCTTCGATTCCTATGGCAATGGCAGAGAACACCGATAAAAGACCACTATCAAAAAAAGAGAAAATTAATTCCGCAATGGACGACATCTTAGAAGGTTTAACATGAAAATTTCAGAATTTAAAAAAGTAATCAAACCTCTTATCAAAGAATGTATCAAAGAAGTAATCTTAGAAGAAGGTATACTCTCTAGTGTAGTATCCGAAGTAGCCAAAGGGCTTCAAGGAAATTTGGTTACTGAAACTGTAACGCACAAAAATTTAAATGAGGACATTCGCTTACAAGAAGAGGCTATGGAAGAGCAGAGACAAGAAAGGATTAAGCGCCTTAATGAGTCTACTAAAATGGGATCGGTAAACATCTTTGAGGGAACTCAAAAGATTGCAGAGCCCAATCAAGGGTCCCCTCTTCAAGGCATCGCCCCAAGTGATTCAGGCGTAGATATTACAGGCATCTTGGGGTTAGCTAAGGGAAAATGGAAGCACCTAGTTTAAAGGAACTAAAATGGCGAATAAATGCGTTAATGTACAGGTTAGATTATCAGATACTCGTGGCGACTTCAATAAAATGGTCAAGAGGTTTATAAAAAAGGTAAAAAAAGAAAAGATTATAGATACTTATAGAGAAAGGCGTTTCCACGAAAAACCTTCAGATAAGAAAAGAAGAGAGAAACGAAGAGCACAACGAAAAACAGGAGCTAAATAATGGCAGTACAACCCGGTGATACAAGAGATCTCAAAACAAATCAATTAATTTATCCTGGCTTCCAAAGAGGACCAGGACTTCATAACGCAAGTTCATATCAAGTAAGCGCGATCCCTTTCCTTACAGGTAATATCCAAGCCCCACCCAGCTCGACGGGACTGGTAATGGCTATTCATTTTCCCACTGTAACCTCTTGGTTTAAGATAGATAATCTTGATGATAAGCACGAGTTAAGATTCAGCTTCAGCCCGCTCGGCACCGCCGCTTCGGGATCTTACGGGGGCAACTTTAACATTATTCAAAGCGCAACTGGATCGTGGAATACAACTGGGCAGCTTTCATACAAAGCACGCACTCTTTATCTACGTTCCGACAACGCCTCCGCGCCATGTACATTCCAGGTCTCCGCAGGACTTACTCATGTTTTTCATGATTTGTCAGCATCTGCCGGTTTAAACTGGTCAGGTTCCGTAGGAATCGGGTAGTACATAGTTGGTATCAATACAGTTTTTCCTTTTTAAAGGATTAGTCACTATTTAATATTAGACAAATTTGGGAGTTTTCATCATGTCTAGAATCCTAGAGCAAGCCATCGTGGACGCAGAGGCGCTTAAAGAAGTAGCCCTTCAAAATGCAGAAGCAACAATTTTAGAGAAATATTCAGATAAAATTAAAGAAGCAGTGGAAAGTCTGCTAGAACAAGAATCACCGCCTGAAATACAAGAAGAAGCGATTTCGATGGTTGTACAAGATCAATTGCCCTTGGCGGCAATGGATGGTGAAAACGCATGTCCATGCCCCGACCAAGACGAGGATGTTGAAGTCACTATTGACTTTGATGAACTACGAAGAGACACGGAGGACGAAGACCCAGGCTCTCTTGAAACTGATGAGGAAGCTGCTGAAGAGATATTCGGATTGTCCGAAGAAACAAAACAAACTTTGGAAGAAGTCGATATTGATGATCTAGATTTAGAAGGTATTGTTGAAAAACTTACTGTAGATATCGTCCCCCAAAATGATGGATGGGCAGGCTCTCCATCCCGCGAAGAATATGAGTTCGCAGAAAAAGAGCTTCTTGCCCTTGAGCAAGACACTGAAGTTAAAGAAGAGTTAGCTGCAATGAGAAAAGCAGTTAAAAAACTTCAAGAAGAAAAAAATACATTAAATTTAAAAAATACTACGTTGACGGATAAGCTAAAAGAAGTTAATGGTATTTTTAATTCGTTAAAGGAGAATATTGCTGAAACTTCACTGATGAATGCAAGACTTCTTTATACAAATAAAGTTTTGGGAGACGCCTCCTTGAATGAGCGACAAATAACTAAAATTGTCGAGTCCATTTCCAAAGCTGATTCAGTTGAAGAGGCTAAAGTTATCTATGAAACGCTTCTAAGCACAGTGGGTTCTGCTCCTAAAAAGCAGCCAAAATCACTTAGCGAAGCTGTCAATAAGACCACTTCAACGATGCTTCTTAATCGTAAAAAAGACGAAAAGAAGTATGACCCTTCTACTGAAAGGTGGAAGATATTAGCAGGACTAAATAAAAATAATTAAGGAGATTTATAAAATGTCTGTTCTACAAAAATTAACTGAAGGCATTCAAGAAAGGTCTCTCAAGCACGAAGGCGCTGCCCTAATGGAAAAATGGGAAGCTACCGGACTCCTTGAAGGTCTCACGAATGATACTCAAAAAAATGGCATGGCTCGACTTTTAGAGAACCAAGCCGCCCAGCTTCTTAAAGAAGCTTCATCGATGTCCGCAGGTGATGTCGAGGGATTTGCAGCAGTTGCTTTCCCACTTGTCCGTCGCGTTTTTGGTCAGCTTATTGCTCAAGAACTTGTTTCGGTTCAACCTATGAGCCTCCCCTCGGGACTCATTTTCTTCCTAGACTTCCAATCAAACGGTTCCGGTCTCGCTATGACAGCGAACGAATCCTTGTATGGTGGTGGAGTTGTCGGTAGTCAAATTACTGGCGGCGTTACTGATCTAACCGAAGAAGGTGGTGGATTCTATATGCTTAACAACGGATATGCTTCCCCAACTGGTTCGATTTCGAATGCTATTGTCAAGCACCTTTCAGGTCTTGCATACGGCGCAGTTGATGCTGCTGACCCATCGGTTAACAAGCTAATTCAGTTCGACCCTGACTTGGCCTCTGGTTCCTTTGTTCAGGTTCTCGAAGCACAATTTGGTACAGCAAAAGGTGGTCAAGTCAATTGGCAGAACCTCATTGCAATTCAGCCTACTGGATCGCAGGCATCGCTTGTTCAGACCGGCGGTAATAACGAAGACCTTAAGATGGTTCGTCGTCTTACTCAGCAGCCTTCTGGTAGTGATTCGAATCGAATTCGCTTCGTTCTACATTCGTCGGCTAGTTTCACGGCTCTTGCAGATGGTGATCTCTTTGGGTTTGATTTCCCAATGAAAGATACCTTTACAAATGCTACCGCTCTTGGTGCAGTTGTTGGTGCAGACCCTTGGGGACTTGAAGCCGCATCCAACACTGCTGGCGGTGTTGGCGCAGCTTCTAAAGATGTTATTCGAGAGATTGACATCAAAGTTGACTCTGTCGCTGTTACAGCAGTAACCAAGAAGCTCAAGGCTAAGTGGACTCCAGAACTTGGACAAGACTTGAATGCTTACCATAACCTCGACGCTGAAGTCGAGCTTACAAGCATCCTTTCTGAGCAAGTTGCTCTTGAAATTGATCAAGAGATCCTCGAAGACCTCGTTAAAGGCGCAACTGCGGGTACATACTACTGGTCGCGTTCTCCTGGTCTTTTCGTTAATCGTACAACTGGTGTTGAAATTGGTGCATCCTCGGCTGCTCCTGACTTCACTGGTACAGTTAGCGAATGGTATGAGACTCTTATTGAGACAATCAATGACGTAAGTGCTCAGATTCACCGTAAGACACTTCGTGGTGGCGCAAACTTCCTCGTTTGCGGACCTGAAGTTGCCAATATCCTCGAATTCACAGCAGGCTTCCGTGGCTCTGTGACTGCTGATGATAATCGCGGTAGCGTCGGTGCTGTCAAAGTTGGTAACCTTTCCAAGAAACAAGATGTTTATGTGGACCCTTATTTCCCACGTAATGTCATTCTTGTTGGACGTAAAGGAAGTAGCTTCCTCGAAAGTGGATATGTCTACGCTCCTTACGTACCTCTACAGGTTACTCCTACTATCTTCGGAACTGAAGACTTCGTGCCTCGTAAGGGCGTGATGACTCGTTACGCGAAGAAGATGGTTCGTCCTGATATGTACGGTCTTGTTATTGTACGCGGTCTCCTCGGTGAGGCTGGCGCAACTAGCTAAGACTTAGCGTTTCGTTAAAAAGAACCCCGGTTGTTTATTCAGCCGGGGTTTTTTTTATGCTTAACCTTCAATATTGAACTACCTACTACTGAACCAATAAGGTTCAACCTAAGTTATTGCGTGCAAATAATAAGCACGGCTGCAATTAAGCAGTGACATGAATATAAATGGAGGGTTTTTAACATGGGAACAAAAAGAGTAGGAATGGCTCGCGTAAAGAGTCTAATTAATGAGAACGTTAACAAGCTTAAGATTAAGCTGCAAGCGCAAGTTAGCTTGGTGCATAATGTGACTACAAATCACACAATCGCGGCTTCACAGTCAGGAAATGTCTTCTTCTGGGAGCATGGTAGCGCACACGATATCACACTGCCTAGTGCAGTAGCAGGAAGACACTTAAAGTTTATTCTTAAGGTTGGTTCGGCACACGCCAATCATCTGGTTACGCAAACTGCTGACAAGATTTATGGTAAAGTTACTGTCACAAAATCAGCAGCTTCCGATAAGAATGCAACGCAAACTGTCGCCAAAGCCTCGGGACAAGACAAGATCAAGTTACACGCTTCAACCACAACACTTGGTGGTAACACAGGAGATGTTATTGAATTATATTGTTATGAAGATGGATTTTGGACCTGCGAAGCACGTTTGTCTAGCACAGGCAACCCCGCTTCAACCGCTGTTATAGTTGACTAATCGTTTTTAATTTTAAGCATGTGTTTGATTTTACATAAAACACAATCACATACTTTGCCCCCTTCTTCGGAAGGGGGTTTTTTTTTGTTTTTTTGCTTTATTAACAACTATTTACCTTATACAAGGAGTTTACCATGGGTAAGAAAAAGAGATTTATGTACAGTCCAAAGTTTGCAGATCACCGTCTTAGCAGGCTAGGAAGTACTAAAACAACAAATACGAACACAACTGATACGAATACGACTACTAGCACCGCCACAACCACTGTAGCTGCAACTGGCAATACAACTGGCAATACTACAAACACAGCCACGATTACTGAAACAGTAACAACGCCCACGAGCACTACTGCTGCTACCACTGCTAATACGTCACCGCCATCGGGTCTCACCACAAGCACCTCGAAGGATGAGCCCGACACCGAGCCCCCTGAAGAAACTAAGACCACCACAACAAGAAGGGCGACTCCATCCACTAAAGCTAAAAAAACCCCTACTAAAGCTAAAACTTTTAAAAAGACAGCTAAAAGAGCAACAAAGAATACTGATACTACTGCCAAAAAATAAAACTATCATATTCACCTCCCCCTCCATCTTTGCAATTGCAAAGGTGAAAAACCCTTTGCAATGAAACGCAGAGGGTTTTCCTTTATAAGAAACTAATTAAGTTGATAGGAGAACCTCCAACATGGCAGTCCCCACGTTAACACCTTCAAGTCAGACCAGCGCCGTAAGATTACCTGTTACTGGAACAGTTTCTAAGGCTATTGCTTCTGGCTCATACCCTTTTGGTATTTATGTAAAAACATCTTCTGCGATGTACAGTTCAGTCTTCCCATCCGGCGCACTGGAACAAGTAGCTTATACCTACAAAAAGTTAGGTGGTGATGTACTTGATGTTGAGTTAACTGAAGAGAATGTTTATGCTGCCTACGAAGAATCAGTTTTAGAATATTCATATATTCTTAATATTCATCAAGGTAAGAATGTCCTACATAATGTTCTTGGTGACTCAACAGGATCTTTTGACCATCACGGGAATATTCTGGCCGGTGCGCTTTCATCGAGCTTAAGTGGTACACATGTTAATTTGAAGTATCCTAGATTCGACTTTTCTTACTCCAAAAAGATCGGGCAAGCTGTTTCTACAGATGTCAACCTCGGAGGTACTATCCCTATTTACTCCGCGTCGTTCAATACAATTGCGGGGGTTCAAGATTACGACTTAGCTCAGATCATACAATCATCGTCGGCGAACGATACTACTACTCGTTATTATAACAAGGTAGGCGACAATAAAATAACAATCAGAAAAGTTTTTTATAAGACGCCCCATGCAATGTGGAGGTTCTATGGTTATTACGGCGGACTTAATACTGTTGGTAACTTATCAACTTATGGCATGTATGCAGATGATTCAACGTTTGAAGTAATTCCTGTGTGGCAAAACAAAGCCCAGAGCATGGCATACGAAGACAACATCTACACAAGAAACTCTCATTATTCTTATGAAATTAAAGACAATAATTTGAGACTATTTCCTGAGTTGATCAACGGCGGACCCGATAAAATGTGGTTTGAGTTTACGGTTGATGAAAATGCGTGGGCACAGCCAAGCGGTTCAGTGGGTCCCGACCGAGAAGTGGAAGGGATTAACAACCTGGGGACAATGCCATTTGGCAATATCGCTTATGAGAATATTAATGCAATCGGTAAACAATGGATTAGAAGGTTTGCAATTGCGCTTTCAAAAGAAATGCTTGGACAAATCAGGGGTAAGTTCGCAACTATCCCAATCCCAGGTGAGTCAGTAAATCTAAATGCAAGCGAATTGCTGTCACAAGCTAAAGAAGAACAGACGGGCTTAAGAGAGGAATTGAAGACGGTATTAGATGAACTAACTTATGCAAAGCTCGTCCAACAAGAAGCAGAAATGATGCAAAGCTCGAAAGATTCTTTAGAAAAAGTGCCGACTGGCATTTTTGTTGGATAAATATATAAAGGACCAATGAAATGTCAAATTCAGATTCGGATAAGTGGACGCAGCCAGTTCAGCCTCCCCCTCCTTTATTCTTAGGAGAAAAAGAGAGGAATCTTGTTAAGCAAGTCAACGATGAGTTGATTGAAAGGGTTATTGGACAGCAAGTCGTTTATTATCCGATAAGTTTGGAGCATACCAATTTTCACTCACTATATGGCGAAGCGATTAACAAGACTTTTTTACCTCCAGTCAGAGTTTACGCTCTAGTTAATTGGGAGGGTATAGAGACTGTAACAGCAAATTACGGTTTGGATAAAAATAGTTCTATTATAGTACATTTTCACAAGAGAAGACTTACTGAAGACCAAGACCTTTTCGTTAGAGAAGGAGACTTCGTTTTATATGGTGATATTTATTATGAAATTGTAAAACTTATTGAACCACGACAACTATTTGGACAAATACAACACAAATTTGAGATCTCAGCGAGATGCGTGAAGGCAAGAGAGGGACTATTCGATGCCACCTAAAGACTATTCATATACCGGCGTTAAAGATCCGTCGATTATAAAGGAAGAAATAATAATGCCTTCCACCATTGAAAACATTGATATAGCTTTACATGAATATATTAATAATACAATGGATCTCCACTCTACTACCAATAAAGGTTGGGAAAAGACTCCAATTATATGGGCATCAGCAGAACGCTCTTACCAGATAAAGCATAATAAAGACCTTCGTGACAATAATGGCACGTTGATTCTACCTGTTATCGTTTTAGAAAGAGGCTCTTTTGAAAAAAGTCTCACAAGAAAGGGTCCAATTTATGGAGGGGTCGTCGATCCAAATTCCGCGATTACAGTGGCTAAAATTATAAAACAAGATAAAACACAAAATTTTGCAAACGCTGACTCAAAAAGAGTTTACAAAGATAACAACTATCCATTTGATAATAAGAAAGTTGTTTATCAAACTGCAACAATGCCTCTTCCTACTTATCTGGATATTACCTACACTGTAAACTTGAGAACGGAATATCAACAACAACTAAATGAGTTGACCGTACCCTTTGCGAACTTAGGAAAGCCAGTCAACTACTTTACAATCTCTAGAAATAAACATTTTTATGAAGCCTTCGTGGATTCTAATTATTCTCTAGAGTCAAACATCACGAACCTCGGCGAAGAGGAGAGAAGATATGAAACTAAGGTCACTATTAAAGTTTTGGGTTATGTTCTTGGCGATGATAAAAACCAAAAAAGACCCAAGATCGTATACCGAGAAAATGCGGTTGAGGTCAGAATCGGTCGAGAAAGGTCTATCTTTGGAGATAAACCTTGGAATATATCACCCGATGAACTTGAGTACCGCGACTAAATATTAAGGAG
>TARA_R110002074_G_scaffold47953_3_pt1 | contig 13502 bp, 14 predicted proteins | sample TARA_R110002074 | Tara Oceans TARA_R110002074 (sample SAMEA4397215) | marine metagenome | biome: Polar Biome; feature: [MIX] marine epipelagic wind mixed layer (ENVO:01000061); material: water (ENVO:00002006), including particulate matter (ENVO:01000060) such as... | depth 10-100 m
TGACATATTGTTTAAATAAATTGAATTATTTTTAGGCAGAATAAGGCGAAAAAATAAAGCATAGCCTTCGTTACGGTTTCTTTTTTTAACGCTGTTATAACTGAAAAGAAACGATTTATAGGCAATATTTCTTGATTAAATTGGTATTTAAATCATTAACTTTGGTGAATGAAGCACCTTTTTACACTCGCGTTTATCATACTTATTATAGGCTGTAAAGGCCAGAATTCAAAGTCCATGAAACATCAATACACCAACGCTCTTGTTAATGAAACTAGTCCTTATCTATTACAACACGCGCACAACCCTGTTGATTGGAATGCATGGAATGAAACCACTTTAGAAAAAGCTAAAACTGAAAATAAATTAATACTCATTAGTGTTGGTTATGCAGCTTGCCATTGGTGCCATGTTATGGAACATGAAAGTTTTGAAGATAGCCTTGTAGCGCAAGTGATGAATAAAAACTTTATCAATATAAAAGTAGATAGAGAGGAGCGCCCTGATGTAGATCAAGTTTATATGAATGCGGTTCAACTCATGACAGGTAGTGGCGGGTGGCCTTTAAATGTGGTTGCATTACCAGATGGAAGACCTGTATGGGGCGGCACATATTTTAAGAAAGAACAGTGGATAGATGCTTTAGAGCAAATTTCAAAATTATATGTCGATAACCCTGAAAAACTTCAGGATTATGCTAGTAAATTAGAAGCCGGCATTAAATCATTAGATGTTGTTCAATTGAATTCTGATGAACCCATTTTTGATACTCCCTTTATTCAAAACGCAGTTAAAAGTTGGTCAAAGCAATTTGATAACAATCAAGGCGGTATGAATAGAGCCCCAAAATTCATGATGCCAAATAATTATCATTTTCTATTAAGGTATGCGTATCAAAATAATGATAAAGAACTTTTAGAATTTGTTAACCTAACGCTAACCAAAATGGCTTATGGTGGTGTTTTTGATCAAATTGCTGGTGGGTTTTCAAGATATTCTGTTGATGCTAAATGGCATGTTCCTCACTTTGAAAAAATGCTTTATGATAATGGGCAATTGGTAAGTTTATATGCTGATGCATACCTGATTAGTAAAAATGAATTATACAAAGACATCGTCACAGAAACCTTAAAATACACAAAACAAGAAATGACCACTAGTAATGGTGCATTTTATTCATCATTAGACGCTGACAGTAAAACCCCAGAAGGCGAACTTGAAGAAGGTGCATTTTATGTGTGGACAAAAAAGGAATTAAAAACGCTTTTAAAAGACCATTTTGAATTGTTTTCAGACTATTATAATGTAAACAATTATGGGCTTTGGGAACATGATAATTATGTGCTCATTAGAAAAGATGATGATGACTCGATTATAAAAAAGCACAACCTTACTAAAACTGTTTTAGCTGAAAAGAAAGCCGAATGGAAAGCTATCTTATTTAAAGAACGTAACAAAAGATTCAAACCAAGATTAGACGACAAAACTTTAACTTCTTGGAATGCCATGATGCTTAAAGGCTATGCAGATGCTTATCGCGTGTTTGGAAATGATGATTATCTCGCTTCCGCGGAAAAAAACGCAAATTTCATAATAAGTAATCAATTACGAGAAGATGGCGGATTAAATCATAATTATAAAAACGGAAAAAGTAGTATAAATGGGTATTTAGAAGATTATGCTTCTACCATGGATGCCTTTATTACGCTTTATGAAAACACTTTAAATGAAAAATGGTTAACTACTGCTAGAGATTTAGCAAACTATACTTTTGATCATTTCTTCGATGGCGCAAGTAATATGTTCTTTTTCACTTCAAATGAAGATGCTTCGCTGGTTTCTAGAAGTATTGAATTCAGAGATAATGTTATTCCCGCAAGTAATTCTATCATGGCAAAAAATCTGTTTAAATTATCACATTATTTTGATAACGAACACTTCAGTAAAACCGCCATGACTATGCTAAACAATATAAAACCAGAAATGCAAGAATACCCATCAGGATACTCTAATTGGTTTGATTTAATGCTGAATTACACAAAACCTTACTACGAAGTGGTTATAGTTGGTGCCGATGCCAAACAGAAAATAAACACATTAAACAAAACCTATATCCCCAATAAACTCATAGCTGGAAGTACTTCTAAAAACAATATGCCTTTATTGGAAAATAGATACAACCCAAACCATACCCTTATTTATGTGTGTGTAAATAAGGCCTGTAAACTTCCTGTTTCAGAAGTAAAAGACGCCATAAAATTTATAAAAAAATGACACTTACAACAATCATACTAATAGCTTTTGTAGCTTTTGAACATTTTTATTTCCTGATTTTGGAAATGTTTATGTGGACCAAACCAAAAGGCATTAAAGCTTTTGGTTTAAAATCGAAACAATTTGCAGAAGACACCAAAGTACTCGCCGCTAACCAAGGGCTTTATAATGGTTTTTTGGCAGCAGGACTTGTATTCTCTATAATCCAAAAAGATATAAAAATTGCTATTTTCTTTCTTGTTTGTGTGACCATAGCAGGTATATATGGGTCTTACTCCACAAAGCAAATAAAGTTATTATATGTGCAAGCAGTTCCTGCAATTATTGCGCTAATTTTTTGCTTTATTTAAAATTAATGAATCATTTTTTATCATTTAAACACTAAAAAACTTACGTTTCGTATTTAACTTTGCGATTACTAAAAACTTAAAAAAATTATGAATTTAGAAAACATTGATACAGAAAGATGGCTTCAGTTGGCCTTAGATTATGGACTAAAAATTCTTGGAGCTGTTGTTATTTGGCTTATTGGTTCTTGGGTAATTAAAAAAATAATAAAGACTACCAGAAAATTAATGACTAATAGAGATTATGATGAAAGTCTTCAAAAGTTTTTATTAAACATGTTAGGCTGGATATTAAAAATTATTCTAATTGTTGTTGTTCTTGGAACTGTAGGAGTAGAAACCACGTCTTTTGCAGCCATTTTAGCAGCAGCTGGTTTAGCAATTGGTTTAGCTTTACAAGGCTCATTAGGCAATTTTGCCGGTGGTGTTTTACTTATGATTTTTAAACCTATTAAAATTGGAGATTTAATTGAAGCTCAAGGAGAACTTGGAGTTGTTAAAGAAATTGAAATTTTTACAACTAAATTAACTGGATTATCCAACAGAGAAATCATTATTCCCAATGGTTCGTTATCAAACGGAAATATAATTAATTATTCAACAGAAGGCACGCGTCGTGTAGATTTAACCTTCGGAGTTGGTTATGATTCTGATATTAAGAAAACAAAAGCCATTTTAATGAATGTTTTAACATCGCATCCAAAAGTTTTAAAAGAGCCTGCTCCTACCGTAAATGTTTCTGAATTGGCAGATAGTTCTATAAATTTCGCGGTAAGACCATGGTCTACTACAGACGATTATTGGGCGGTTTACTTTGGTATTACTGAGGATGTTAAAGAAGCTCTTGATAAAGCTGGCATTGAAATTCCATACCCACATCAAGTTGAAATACGAAAGAAAGGTTAAACTTTTAATATTTAAAGAGTATTCTCAGACCTGTCAGGTTTTAAAAACCTGACAGGTCTTTTTTTACGATTTAGGCTTTGGCTTTAAAGCCACAAAGTCTTTTAAATAATAAGGTTCAAAATAAGCTACATCTTCGGTGTTGCTTATTTTGTATTTAGTATAAGCCAACAAGCTCATGTCATTAGCAGAAGGTAATTTAGCTTCAATAAAAATGGCATTTGGGTGATTGATTAACGTTTTTGTTTTTTCAACACCGTTACCAATAAAATAAACTTTTTGGTGTTTTAAATAATCCTTAAAAGAAGTTTTATCTAAAATTTGAGCTTGGGTTTCTCGTATTTGCTTATAATTTGAATCGTAAATAGCGGAATACACTTCCATGCGTCTGGCATCAAGCATAGAAATAATAACACCATCATCAATTTTAAGTTGGTTTGCTAGCGCATCTAAAGTTGGGATAGAAATTAATGGTTTATCTAGTGCAAAACACAATCCTTTAGCTGCTGAAACCCCAATTCGTAAACCTGTATAAGACCCAGGACCTTTGCTCACTGCAATAGCATCTAATTCATTAAAATTTATATTGGCTTCTTTTAAAACTTCATCAATATAAACATGAAGTCTTTCTGCATGCGAATAGCTTTTATCATTATCCTCTTTTAAAACTATGGTTTCACCATCTTTTGAAAGAGATACTGAACAATTGGTTGTTGCCGATTCTATGTTGAGGATATAGCTACTCATTTGTAATATAGTATTAAAAACAAAACTATCGTTTTATATTCACATTTTCACTTCTTTTTAACTCTGATAATTAAGCAAATCTGTTAGGTTTTAAAAGCACTTAAATAATGAGAAAAAAAAAGTAAAATATTTTAAATAACACCCCTAAAGTCCCCTCAAGGGGACAATCGTCCTGTTTAACTGAGTGAGTTGTCCCCTTGAGGGGACTTTAGGGGTGTTAAAACATAATAGCAACGGTAAAAAACTCTTCCGAATATCAATGTTTTAAATACCTGAAAGATCTTGCGACAGCTAATCAGTCAACGATTTTCCCATGTAGAAGTCTAAAACTTTTGTTTTAAAAACAAAATCATATTTTGCATTAATTAAAGACGACTCTGCATTTATTAATTGTACTCTAGCTTGTTCTAAATCAAAAGCTGTCAAACTACCAATATCATAGCGCTCTTTTGAGTTATTAAATGCTAAGACTTGAGATTTTAATGATTTTTTAGCGGCCTCATAAGCCTTAAATGCAGCTTGAGCATCAGTAAATGCGCGTTGTATATTTGATTCTAAATCTAATTTTGCTTGCTCTAAATTAAGTTTACTATTTTCTTCTTGGATTCTAGATTTAGCAACCGCTGTTTTGTTTTGAAATCTTGAAAAGATAGGAATGTTTAAATTTAGCCCAAAACGATGCCCCTTTTGTTGATTAAGCTGATTAAAAAATGCTTCTTCGGTATCTGTTAAATTTGTAAAAAACACATTTGAACCTATACCATAATTAGCACTCACTGTTGGATAAAATCCACTTTTAGAAATTTCAGTACCTAAAACTGCATTTTCAACATTTTTTTCTGCAACTTTAATTTCAACTCTATTTTGCAATGCAAAATTTAAAACCGGATTTATGTTATTGTAAAGCAGTGCGGTTGAAGGTGTATCTATATTAATAATTTCAACATTAAACCCATTATAGGTAACTTGCAATAATTGAGACAGGGTAAGTAATGCCAAATTAAAGTTGTTTTCTGCTAAAGTAACTTGTTGAGCATCTCTACTTAAAGTTGCTTCAGCATCATAAAGATTAGCTTTAGGTTGTACACCTGCTTCTACCAATTCATTTACTTGATCTAACTGTTTTTCACTGAATTTATATTGTGCATTGGCGGTCTCTAATCGTTCTTTATTAAAAAGAACATTTAAATAGGAGTTCACAACATTTAATGAAATATCATCTCTTATTCTTTGTAGTTCTAATTGATTAGTCTCTAATCTTAATTGAGACTGTTTGTACAAATTAGTTAACCTAAATCCATCAAAAATAGTCTGAGTGACTCCTATAACAATATTTGTGCTATTATCTGTTCTATCAATAAATTGACCTGGAAATAATTCTCTATTACCTAGAGATAAATTATGAGAGGCTGATGCACTTACTGATGGTAAAAAAGAACCTTTGGAAGCAATCATATCTTGCTCATTACTTAGTAATGTATTTTGACTTTGCTTTACGGTAATATTATTTTCTAAAGCGTGATTTACACACTCTTGTAACGTCCATTTTTTTTGTTGTGCAAAGGAAGATACAGAGCATAAAAGCGTAAAAATTAAAACGGCTTGTTTAATATTAATCTTCTTCATCTTCGTTGTCTTTTGATGCTTTATTCCAAACTTTAATTTTATCGCCTACTTTAACGCCTTCAGTAATTTCAACATTGATACCGTCCGACAGACCTAACTCAACATTTTCTTTCTTGAATTTATTATCTCCGATCGAGATTTCTACAAAAGGTTTTTCAGTAATTCTGTTATACTGAATTAATGCCTCTCTAACAGCAAATACACTGTCCTTACTTTCTATATCAATTTCTGCATTGGCACTGAAACCTGCTCTAATGTTTAAGGAAGCATCAATTTCAACGTCTGCCTTAACTGTAAATTGTACGGCTCCAGCATTGTCGCTAATTCCTTTAGGTGCTATAAAAGCTAATTTTGCTGGAAATATTTTTTCATTAAGAGCTCCTATAATAATATTAATGGGTTTACCTTCTTCCAGCTTGTCTACTTCGGATTCATCAACCTGTCCCTGAAAAATCATTTTATTCATATTGGCTATTGTAGCAATGGTAGTTCCTGCATTAAAATTATTACTTTGAATAACTTGGTCTCCAATTCTAACAGGAATTTCTAATACTGTTCCAGAGATTTGGGAAATAATATTGGTATTCGCTAACCGCTGGCCAGAAATAGAACCTTGTCGAATTAATTGATAATCATTCTGTGCTTGTTTTAAAGCCTCCTGCGCTTGATTCATTGACAACTCACTATTCTCAAAATCTTGTTGTGATATCACGCCTTTCTCAAAAAGCACTTTATTTCTTTTATATAGTGTATTAGAATTATCAAAAGATAATCTTGACGAATTCACTCGACTGTTTGCACTCGTTAAAGCCTGCTCATTAGGCACAATTCTTATTTTGGCAATTAAATCGCCTTTATTAACAACATCACCTTCTTCAACTAATATATCATCCACAATACCAGATATTTGTGGTTTGAGCTCTATTTCTTCCTCAGGGTTTAAACTTCCTGTGGCTACCACTTTTGAGTTTATTGAAGTATAGAACGGTTCCTCAACATTGAAGTCTTCTATATTTTTAGCATTAGCATCTTTAAAATATTTTAAAACCACTGCAAATAAAAGTAATGCTACAATTCCGATAATAATTTTTACTGATTTATTCATTTAGCTATTCTCATTTTATTAATTTGACAAATGGTGCTTCTATATTTAGTCCATTTGAATACCAATTTTCAAGTTATAGAAGGTTCATTTTTAATTTCCTTTTTACTCTTCTCTTAATGCGTCAATGGGTTTAACGTTTGTTGCTTTATTTGCTGGTATTAAACCAATTAATGTGCCTAATACGATTACTATCAATAGTGAAAAAAACACAATAGCAATTGAAACCGAAGGGTTCCTCATCCAAGGATTATCACTATTTAGCATCGATCTATTCAGCAACATTAAAATTAAACCGCCGCTTATTATACCAACAAACCCAGCCACCAAAGCCATGGTAACAGATTCTACTATAATTTGTCTTTTAATTACAATTGGTGTTGCTCCTAATGCGCGTCTTATTCCTATTTCTTTTGTGCGTTCTTTAACGGTTATTAACAATATGCTTCCTATAGCAAATACACCAGCAATTAAAGTTGCGATACCAACAAACCAGGTTAAAAATTGCATCCCTGTTAAAAAACCTGTTAACCTACTAAAACGCTCTCCCAAATTAAAACCATTAAAGGCTCTGTTATCATCGGGGTGTACTTTTTTCATATTTTTTAACAACAATTTTGTGTCTGCTTCTATTTGATTTATATCATATTCTGGTTTCCCCGTAATCATCATCCAATCTACTCTTCCTCCAACATTATATAATTGCTGACCAGTTGTAAATGGCATATTAAAATCTATTTGTGGCCCGCCAAAATTTACAACTGTGTAAACACCAATAACTTTAAAATTTATATTGCCAACTAAAACAATTTCTCCAATAGGATATTCATCCTTTTGAAATATTTGTTTGTAAACATCTTCAGATATTAGTATTACTTTTTTGCGTTCATCAATATCACTTTGATTAATGAATCGACCCCACAATAAATTTTGTTTTGCAACAATGTCTAAAAGCGGGTAATCCCCTGTCCCTGTAAAAGTACCAGACAATGTTTTACGGCTTACAGTTAAATTTCTAATATTTCTTGGAACAACAAATTCTACACCTTCAATATTTTCTTGAATTTTATTAACATCTTCTGTTTTAAGAATTATTGGTCTTCCAGACTCGTAACCCTTAAAAGGCACACTTGTATTACCTCCAAAAATAAAAACACTATTTGTAGCGAAGTTTTCAAAAAGTAAGTTGAAATTATTTTCTATACCTCTGGCTGAACCTAACAAACCAATAAGTAATAAAATACCCCACCAAACACCAACCATAGTTAAAATGGTTCTAAGCATATTTTTGCTTAGGCTAGAGTAAACTTCTGCCCAAGTATCTTTATCAAATAAAAATTTAAACCAATTACCCATTTCTTAATGCAATTATAGGTTTAATTCTAGATGCTCTTTTAGCCGGAAAAAACCCTGCTAAAGCTCCAGCTGCTATTAAAATAATAGTTGCCGTTATTATAATATTAGAATGCACTTCTGGATTTGTTATAAAATATTTTTCTAAGCTTGGTCCTATCCATTTCAAAACACCAACACCCGCAAGCAAACCTACATAACCGGAAATAGCAGTAATTATAACTGATTCTAATAAAATTATAGATACGATGGATTTTGGTGATGCTCCTAAAGCCTTTCTTATGCCTATTTCTTTAGTGCGCTCTTTAACAATAAAAATCATGATATTACTAATCCCAACAATGCCGGCTATTAGCGTTCCTAAACCAATTATTATTATTAAAATCCCCAACCCTGAAGTCATAACTTCTATCCCTTTGGTTTGTTGAGCCATATTAAATACTCTTATAGCGCGCTGATCGCTGGGAGCTACATTTTTACGAATCTTCAATTTTTTGGTGAGCGCTGCACCAAAAGCTAAGGCTTTATCTATGCCAATATCACGATTATAGGTTAAGCTAATATCTCTAAGCGTATTATCCCCAATATATAGATGTTGTATAGTGGTGGTAGGTATATACATTAAACGTTCTTGTTGGTCTCCACCATTATCTGTAAATACCCCAACAACCTTAAATTGAATACCTTCTAAATTTAAATATTTACCTATAGCAGAGGTTTTTAAAAACAAATCTTCTTCTACTAATCTGCCAATAACTATAACTTTCTTGTTTTTGTTATAGTCGTTTAAGTTTAAAAAACGGCCTTCTTTAATTTCAATCTTCTCAATAAACTGGTAATCTGGAGATACGCCTGTAACATTATAACTACCCTTTTCATAAGTTGATCTTACTTGATAGGATCTACCTAAATTACCTGATATATATTCTATCTGATCTTTGAATTCATTTTTAACAAACTCATAATCTGTATTATCATAAAATATTTGACGCCCCGATTGAAGACCTTTGTAAGGTTTTGAAGTCGTGGCTTTGTCAATTTTTATAATATTATCTGCAGTCTTTACAAAAAATGAATCAAAGGTGTTTTCTAGGCCGTTTGCTATACCAAATAGTATAGTGAAAAGTAAAATAGCAAAGGCTACCGTAAAACCAGAGAGTAAACCTCTCGTTCTATTCTTATTTATACTTTGAAATATTTCTCGCCAAAGGTCTAAATCAAACATGCTCTGCTCTTACTTGGGTTACTTTTTTATCTTCCATAATAACGCCATCACGAAGGCGCACAATACGCTTGCACATATTAGCTATATCCTCCTCGTGTGTTACCATTAAAATTGTTTTTCCTTCATCATTTAATTGCTGAATGAATTCAATAATTTCGTAAGATGTTGTAGTATCTAAAGCGCCTGTTGGTTCATCGGCTAATAGTAATTTAGGATTTGCCGCTAATGCCCTAGCAATAGCAACACGCTGGTTTTGACCACCAGAAAGCTCCTTTGGTAAATGTTTTGCCCAATCTGTCAAGCCTACTTTCCCCAAGTGAAACATTGCTATTTCTTGACGTTCTTTACGCTTCATACCTTGATAATATAGCGGAAGTGCAACATTTTCAAGTGCATTTTTGTAATTTATTAAATTGAACGATTGAAAAATAAAACCTAAAAACTTATTTCTATAAACAGCGGCTTTTTTTTCGGTAAGATTTTTAATTGGCAGACCATCAAGAATATACTCGCCTGAATCCGCTTCATCTAACATCCCAATAATGTTAAGTAATGTAGATTTCCCTGAACCTGAAGACCCCATTATGGCAACCATCTCACCGTCTTCAACATTAAGATCTATGCCCTTTAAAACATGTAAACTTGAATCTCCTATAGGATAGGATTTGTGAAGTTGATGAATCTTTAACATGAGTAGATTGATTTAGTAAAGCATTAAAGCTTTTTAGTTAGACTAACCATACAAAGGAATGTTACAAAAGCAGTAGAAAAAAGTTTTTATTCTTTTTTTAACGTATTATATTTTCTGTAAATAAAATATCCAATGCCAGCAACAAGTATATATGGTATAGCCATTAAATACACAATGCCGTCATTAATCCCTTTTGCTGTTGTTTGTCCTTCTTCACTCTCTAATACGGCACGACACATAGCGCATTGTGCGTTACCCTTTAGAAAAAAGAGAAAAGAAAAGAGAAAAAAGATTATTTTATGTTTCAAAACTAAATATTTAAAAAATGGTGCATCAATTTTAATTATGGCATTCCCTTTTACTCATACCTACCAGGTTTTTAAAACCTTGCAGGATCGCAAAAGGTCGGGCTATTCGTTACAAGTCCTCGCTTATCCGATAACTATCGGAACTCGCTGTGGGCTTTCTACTGCTATCCCTAATGCACCCACCAGCTAAGTTAAGTGCTTACATCAAACTTTTGTACTCTCCTAAACGTAATAAGGTGAAATCATTATATATACAACAACTCCAGTAATAGCAACATAAAGCCATAATGGAAAAGTAATTTTCGCTATTTTTTTATGCTTTTCAATATTGTTCGTAATCGCTCTAACATAAGTGATTAATACAAATGGAATCACTAGTATTGATAACAAAATATGTGTTAATAATATAAAATAATATAGATATTTTGCTATCCCTTCTCCTCCGAATTTAGTAGAATCACTTGTCATATGATAAGCAATGTACAATAGTAAAAATAACACCGATAAAACTATTGCAAACTTCATTAACCTTTCATGAAGTTTTATTTTCTTCTTTTGAATGGCCATAAATGCCAAAACTAAAACAAAGGCTGTAAGCGCATTGATACTTGCATAAATAGGTGGCAAAAACACAGGTAATTCAACATCAATTTTTATTCCAAAAAGAGCAGCTACCGATACAGGTATTACAATTGATAATACAACAACTAACTTGTTGTACTTTTTTTCGTTTAAAATTTTTTTATCTTCAATCATAATCCTTCATAATTAGATTCTTCGACTGCGCTCAGAATGACATTATACCAAATAAACTTCAAAATAATCGATTAAATTAGTTTCAAATTCATTTGGTATTACTCGCTAAGCAATTTTTTTATATCTTCTTTTAAGGCACTAATCTCTTCTGATTTACCATCTTCATCTGTTTTTTCAGATTCAGAAGTTATACCATTATAATAAATAATAGGGTTTCCGTTTACAACTCTACTTCTTATAAACCCATTTTTATCAATTAGCGCAAAATTACCTGAATGTTCAAAACCACCTTCAACATCTGGGTTTGCTGCAGCGTAAATATAAAACCCTTCGTTTGACAATTTATAAATAGTTTCTTTATCACCTGTCATTAAATGCCAATTAGGATTTGTTACTCCATATTTTTCTGCGTACGCCTTTAAAACTTCTGGAGTATCATAATCTGGATTAATGCTAAAAGATGCTACTCCAAAATCTTCAAAATCTATAAATTCATTTTGAATATGAATAAGGTTTTTATTCATTCTAGGGCAAATAGTTGGGCATGAAGTAAAAAAGAATTCTATAACATACACCTTACCTTCATAATCTTTGTTCGTAATAGTTTTTCCATGTTGATCGACAAAAGAAAAGTTTGGCACTTTACGATTTTCACCATTACTAGTAATAAATACTAAATCGGAGGTTTTAGAACCCTGCTCTTTTTGTTGGTTACTTCTACTTTCGTGTCTAGAAATATCATCATTAGATATCCTGTCTATAATTTTCGGAATAAAAATAATTCCAAAAACAAGAATAATAAAGGCTATTCCTATATATGAATAATTTGTTTTTTTCATTTTAATTTTTTTATCATTCCCTCGAAGGAGGGAATCTCATCAGTCAACCTAATTAGGTTTCAAATGCACTTCGACTGCGCTCAGTGTGACAAGCAAAACCAAACAAAAGTTTATTAATTTGTTTCAGCTTTTAAATCGGTTGCTCTTCTGGTATCAGAATTAAATTCACCTTTTCGTTTTTGTCTGTACTCCGTGAATAAAATACGTAAATCGTCACTCATTTTATTCTTTATTTCGGCTACTTCAATACAATCATAGCTATATAAACCGTAAACAGGCTTCTGTTTTTCTAATTCATTATCCGTTCTATCATCTAATCTCCCACGTTGATTCAAATCTTTATCGACTAAATAAACTTGATTGGTTGCTAAATTAGAGGATAAATTTCCTTTAGTTTTTAGGCTAAAAAATACACGTTTAATATCACTTGATTCTCCAAATACAAAATGCCAAAATCTTAAATCTTGATAAGAGCTAATTTCAGCTTTCAGTTTTTTAACAGCTTCTTCCGTTCCTTTAGGCATTAAAATAACTACTTGAAATTTTTTGAATCCTTTAAATTTGTCGTAAACCAGCTCCTTTAAGTTTAAGGCCATGGTGCTGCTTTTTTCAGTATCATTTCCAAAAAAACCAAGCACAGTTATGTGATCTTTTAAAAGGACTTTGTCTTCTGAGTTTGATATAAAGTTGTCTAAATCTAAAACCGATTCATTTACAATATCTAATGGTGTGTAATTATGTGTAGCTGGATATAGAAACAATAAAAAAGTTACAGGCAGAAAGAATAAAATTCCTAAAACTACATATCGACTTACCTTTTTATAATCCATTAAATAATAGTATTACTATTGTATTAAATGCTATGCAAAAATAAAAAAAGGCGGTTTAAAAACCGCCTTTATACTTGAATTTAACTAATCTAAATAGTTAAAAATCTTTTTTTATGTATCCAGCGTCATATACATCAAAAACGTAACCGCCTTCTTGTAATAAGATGAATATTAAATATAGAATAAGGAAAATGGCTGTCCAAACTACCATACGTTTTAAAGCCTTAGTTTCATCACGCATGTGCATAAAATCCCAAGTAATGTAATATGCTTTTACTATGGTTAAAATGATGAAGATCCAGTTTAAGATTTTCATTCCTAAAAACTTTGTCATTAAGCTTTCCGGCTTTGAAATACCTAAAGCAACTTCAATTACAGTAACTATAGTTAAAAAAACTAAAACCCCCCAAATTTTTTGAGTATTGGTATTGAATTTTACTAATCCTCTAAATATTTCTAATTTATGTTCGTGTGCCATTTTTGCTCTGATTTAAAAGATTT
>TARA_R110002074_G_scaffold15903_1_pt1 | contig 13465 bp, 9 predicted proteins | sample TARA_R110002074 | Tara Oceans TARA_R110002074 (sample SAMEA4397215) | marine metagenome | biome: Polar Biome; feature: [MIX] marine epipelagic wind mixed layer (ENVO:01000061); material: water (ENVO:00002006), including particulate matter (ENVO:01000060) such as... | depth 10-100 m
TACTGCTATTGGACTTTTTGATAGCCAAACTCAAGCACAGCAATTCGCTTACGCTACTTATCAAGGTACGAGTTACGTTGCTCAAGTTACTCCTCTCAATATTATTGATTGGGAAGCTAATACTACAGATGTAAACGAACAAGAAGGTAAAGAGATTTACTCTGGTGCTTATGAACAAGAAAACACAACAGAAGGAGAAAAATAATGACTGAATACATAAAAGGCGAAGGCAACATATTTACTAATGACTATAAGAAGATGAAGAGTCATCCAGATATGAAAGGTAAAATTAAAATACCTAAAGCTCTTGTTAAGGCAATGGCTGAGAAGTTTAAGGAATCTAATATTCCAGAAATAGAAATGGATTTAGCTATGTGGGATAGAGTTGCTAAGAATACAGGCAAAGAATACAAGTTCGCTAGATTAGAAATGCCATACGTTAAAGTTGAACAGCAACAAGCACAGCAAGTGGCTGAAACTGTTGCAGTATCAGAAGCTTCTGATGAAGATGTTCCGTTTTAATGAAGTACAGAAGTCAAGCCTATTTAAAACATATAAGGTCATATCCTTGTTTGGTTTGTGGTGGGTTTGGAGAACATGCACATCATTTACGACATGCAGAAAGGAGAGGTTGGGGAATTAAAAATTCAGATGAATTTGCAGTTCCCCTTTGTGCAGAATGTCACATGAATTGTCATATCGAAGGCGATGAAAGTTTGTGGTGGGCAATGAATGGAATAGATGCTATAAATTGGGCGAAGAATACTTATGGGGAGTACAAAAATGGAAAACAAAAGAATGAGAAAAATGTATCGAGTTTGGAAGATGACTAGACCAGATGATGATTTTACAGGATTTGAAGAGAAAGAAAAAAAGACTAAAAACAGCTAAATTAGGGGTATGCTGTGGTATTACTTAGTATCGTTTCGTTCAATACAGCCGTATTGTGGGATCGACTTTTAACCCAAAACCCCGATTTTTCTTAAATATTGAGTATTCAATATATAACAACGATGAAATCTGATTACAGCGTGATGCCAGTTTCTAAGAAAGTTTTAGAAGGTTTAATGAGAGAGCATCACTATTTATCTAAAGTATCTATTTCATTCAAGAGTGGTTTCAATGTGGGATTGATACACAAAGACAAAGTTGTTGGTGGCTGTATATTTACAGGCTTCCCTGTTCCAGAGTTGAGTCAATCTTGTTTTGGTTTAGAAAGAGATGACCAGAATGGTTTGTGGGAACTAAGCCGATTTGTATTAGAACCAAGTCATCAGACTAAAGAACACAATTTAGCAACTTGGTTTATGGCTAGAGCAATTAAATTATTAAGAGCGAATGAATATACCAGAGCAATTCTCAGTTACGCTGACAATGATTATCATACTGGGGTTATATATTCCGCATCAAACTTTAGTTATTACGGACTCTCAGAAAAGAAAAAAGATTTTTATATAAAATCTAAACAAGATGATTTGTTTTCTGGAGAACAAACAATAAAGCACAGCAGAGGAAAGATGAAAGGTCTTGACGGAGAATGGAAGGATAGGAGTCAAAAGCATAGATTCCTATTGGTGTTTGATAAAGAACTTAAATGTAAGTGGCAATCAGAAGATTGGAAAAAAAAATTAATCAATAATGATGATAGTAGTAGGAGTATAAAATTATGAAAGAAATTGAATTACCAAGTGGAAAAACACCTTCAGTAAAACTTTTATCAGTTAGAGTTGATGAAGACCGTTTACAAAAATGGCAAGAGCTTAAATATAATAAAGGAGTGCATATTAAACCAACAGATTTAATGGAATATATGATTGATTATTTTCACGAAGAAATATATGGAGAGAAAGAATGAAGATTAGAGATATGGCAATGAGCTTTGAAGCAATACAGAGTTACATGCGGAAAGATGTTAAGGGAGTTAACCTAACATTGGTTATACATCCAGACGATGTTCCAGAGGACTTATTCCGACAACCAACAGGGTCTAGGTATCAAGTGGCAATGGTTTTGATTAATGATCAAGAGCAACCCGTTATGCCAAAGATAAAGGGGGAAGGACAGAAAGCTGTTGCTCAAGCGGGATTGCTTTGTAGAGAGAAATCTTTTTGGGCATACTTGGGTGTGTTTTCAGAAGAACAAGCTTCTATAGAATTAAAGAAACGATTAGAGATAGTGAGTAGATCAAAGTTAGCTACTGACAAGGAAGCCAGAGAAACTTTTAAGGAGTTGGTCGATGACTTTAACCGCATTGCATGAAGAGAAGAAGAAGAAGTGGTGGAAGTGGCACAAGAAGAACCCTCAAGTGTGGGTTTTATTTCAGCGTTTTACTTTTGAAGCTATAAAATCTGGTCGTAAGAATTACAGTCATTGGGCGATCATACAGCGTATTAGGTGGGAAACTGATATAGTAACTAAAGGGGATTCTTTCAAAATATCAAATGATTGGATAGCTTATTACGCTAGATACTTCATACACACATATCCAGACTACAAAGGATTCTTTAGAACTAAACCATTGAAACATGAGAGGGGAAATCAGCATGGGATTATTCAACAGAAAGAAGAAGAGAACCGTCTTAAAGCCGAACAAAGATTCAGCAACAGTTAGCCTACCCGTTGGACTAGAGAAGTCTAAACAAGAAAAAGATGTTTCACATGAAACATTACCTACTCGATAAGTTATTTACCTATTGCTACATTACTTCAACCGGTAGTTTTTAGCCCGGCTGCCCGGCAGCGGGCTATTTGTTACGGATATATTGATTTATACGTTGATTTAACAACACCGACTTTTGGTGAATTTCAGGGCTAGTTACCATCTCAGTTTTTTTTTACGGATTTATGCTCTGAAAGGCTTATAAATCAACAAAGTTATCTCGCCTACTGCTGTATTATTGTACCTGTAGTATTTGCAATACCGCTATAGGGCAATGTATGATTAATAAATGGTACAAAAAGTATATGGTTTCACAGCAAGAGAAAAGAAAGGACGAAAGAAAACCTCTATAGGTAGAGGCAATGTGAGTAGGTCAACGATGAATAAAGCAAAAAAACGAGGACTAAAGCTATATAGAGGTCAGGGTCGTTAAGTATTGAACGTTCAATATTTAAATTGCCCCTCTTATATCTTCAAACAAGCCTTTTTCAAGTTCTATTCTTCTTTCTCCCATTCCTTTTAATATAAAGTTTCTGGTGTCTTGTATTTCGGTAAGTTCTTTTGTTTTTTCTTCTGGAGTTATTGTTTCGTCATTCAGTATTCTGGTTTCTTCAAGTCTAGTTTCAGAAAGAAGTGTAGATATATTTTCTAAATCTTGCGATAAAAGTTCTAATGTTTGCATGTATTCAAATCTGTACTCATTTGATAAGTTATAAGCAAATTGATCTCCACCTTCTACTATTCTTTTTTCCATTTCTTTCATGCTTTTAAAAAGATTGTCTGTAGTTTCTTTTAATGAATAAAATTCATTTTCTAACCCTCTACCTTCTGGTTTCATGGTTAAAGCACCAACTAAAGGTTTTTCATCCGTTCTCATTGCTTGACGATCAGGCATATCAAGAAATTCTCGACTGAATGAATCAGTAGCATTAGCTACCCAGTTGCCTATTGTTCCTGTGTAACCTTTCCAAAGATTATCTAAATAAAGTGCAGAAACGCCTAACTCTTCGCCTAATTCTTTCCATAAATTGTTTGTACTTGGTCTATATTGCAATTCTGGGTCTAAATCTTTCATGTAATAAGGCACAACAGGTTGTCCCGTGTAGAAATCAAAATTAGTTAAGTTTTCTAACGGTGCATTAATAAAAGTTGCTTGTCTTGGGTCAATAGCCAAAGATATTCCTATTCTTCTAGCCATACCACTTAACATTTCTTTGAAGGTTTCATTATCATTGTTGTATCTTAAAATTCTTTCAGGAACAGTTTTAGTAAATATACCCACTTCAAACGGAATAGGAATTCCTATTGTTTGTCCAAATAATTTTTTAGTAAAAGGAAGAATGTAATAGTTATCTCTCATTTCTTCAGATGCTTCTTTGTATTCATCGGTGTCTTTAACTAACATAAAATAAAGAGGAGTTAGAGAGGCTAACATTCCCATTCTTAAAGCAAACTTTCTTCTTCTTAATGATTTACTGTCTCCAGCTTGTCCGTATTTACCTGTAGCACCTCTATAGAAAACATCTACACCTTGCATTCTTGGATTTTGAAAAGGTATGACTGTTGATAAAAACTGCATTAAAGGATTCTTTCCTTTCCTAGTGAAGTTTAAAACTTCCATTGCTTGAAACACTGCTTCTGCTTCGTTGCCTGTTCTTTTTAAAATATCTTCATATACTGCCAATCTTGTCGCAGCATCAGAAGATATTGTGCCGTCACCTAACATATTCCATACACCTTTTATTAAATCAAATGGTTGCATTGCTATATTTTGTACGGACGTTCTATTTTTTATTCCTGCTTGTTCGTAAGCACTTTTAATTAATTTTTGTGAATTATCAATATCCCTTACTACGGTATCATATCCAGAAGTTACTCCAGCTCTTCTCATTTTAGAAACACCTTCTGGAATAATATCTATGTTTGAATAAGGCAATTTTGCAGCAATCATTCCTGCCCAAACTTTACCCCAATTTTTTAATGAAGTAGCAAGAGGAATAAAGTTACCACCTAATATAGTTTGTGCAGAAATAGAATCTCTTAGAACTTGTCTTATCCAAAAATCAGGAGTTCTTGTTATAAGAGCACTTAACGCTTCTTTTGGAACAGCAGTTAATCTACTCATAACACCACCAAAAGAAATACTTCCACCTTCAAAATTTTGAAATGCTTCATATAATTGAACATCATCAACTCTAAATGCTTTAGTTTTACCACCTATTCTGACTTTAACTATATTTAAGCCTGTCGAATTTAATGGAACTTGTTCTGCAAACCCTGCATCAAGCATGTCTCTTACTACACGGTTAGCAGCTACATTTTTCATTCCTAATGTTATGGCTGCTCTTAAATTGTCACCTATACCTGTAATTGGATCAACAATATCTTTATCTGCACTACCTTTAGCTTTTACAAATATATTTTTACCCAACCCTAAACCTTTAAATATTTTTGGTCCTTTTGTTAATTGATTGCCGTTTTGATCTACCCCAATCATTCTATAAAAAGGAAAATAATCAGCATGTGCTGTCCATTGTTGGGCAGTATTTACATCAAGAACTCCTGTATCAACTAAAAATTTAACAACGTGTTGATCCCACCTGTCATAAGCATCAGACATTTCTTGTAATTCAGGATATTTTTTAAGAGCATCTACAGCATCTTTTCTGTCTTGTGCAGTTGTTTTAACTGGCTTACCTTCTGCATCAAAACGTTTTTCACGTTTAGCAATACGCACTGCTTGAAACGCCCACATTAATTGCGGATTTTCAAAAGCTGGTGCTAAAAATTCTAAAGGAGGTTGTACTGGTTGCCCGTCTACAGAAGATACGGTTTCAGTGCGAACATAACCTTTTTCATCGTAAACAGGAACACCTTCTACAAAAGACGACCTAAATACTTCTCCTGATCTATCAGATAGCATTAAAGCACTTATTGCCGAAATATCAGCAGTAAGCATTTCTTCTTTCATTCCTCTTGCTTTAGCTGCTTGTACGCCTAATGTTTGAAATCTTGCGTATTTATCAACAAGTTGTTCTCTTATAGCATCTTCTGAAGCATAACCAGAAGCAGTTTCTAAAATAATTCTTCCCATACTTGGAGCAGAATCAAATTGATCTCTTATGGTTATTTTTTCAATTAAAGCATCTGTTTTATCATCTAATTTAGTTCCAGCATTTTTTAAAGAATGTTTAGATTTAAGATTATTAGGAATAACTTGAGAGTCAGGTTGTCTTAATTCAGATATATAAGCTGCTCTTATAGCATCTGGCGATGCGTTTAAATTAAATTTAGCAACTAATCCTGCGGATGTAAGTCTTTCATTAAGACTTTTAACACCCTCAATAGCTTCTTGTATAGTTACTTCTTCTTCGGATGTAAAACTTTGTGTAGCCTCTTTGCTGCTTTCTCTGAGTATTCGTCTGACATCATTTCTTCTTCCTCCGAAAACATCGGTAGGGAGAATCCCAGTGTCTTGTCTGATTGTTTCTTGATTTTGTTCGCCATTATTATCTATCCAAGCATATCCTTCTGTTATGTATTTTACCCTATGAAAAGTATCTATAGGAGTGTTTTTTACTTCTTCTATATAAGAAGGAGGTACAAGTCTTCCTGTTTTAGCAAAGCGTTTATACATTCTTCCTAAAGCAGATTTATAATCTGTATCAATAAATACAGTTTTTACGTCATAACCTGATTCTTTTAATTCTTGAATTAAAGATTGTATTTCTTTACGTTTTGGTAAACCACCAACTCTGGGTAAAAGCATATTTTTGCCTTGATCCATAAGGTCTCTTCTAACTTCAGAAGTAATTAATCTTGATTCTGTATGAACAGCATTAGCACCTACACCGTCTTTATATTCTGGTATTATTTTTTTAATATCATCGCTATCTACAATAGCTAAATTATTTTCTTTAGCTAATATTTCAGAATAATAAGATTTACCCGATGCTGTTGCTCCTAAAACTAACCATGCTTGTTTATTATTAGGCACAACATTATCAGAATAACTTTCTGCTTTTTTAATACTTTCTGCAATAGCTTTACGAATACCATTAACCGATTTATTGTTAATAACAAACTTTCTATTGTTTATGTATGATTTGTTTAAAAACCAATCTTCTCCTAATTTATTTAAATATTGATCGGCTGTTGTTTGTATTTCAGCCATTCTGCTCATACCTTCTGTTAAAGCTGGATGATCAGCTAATGAAAGAACATCTAATCCTTGATTCATTAACTTCAATAAATCTTCTTTAGCATTTTTAAAAGCAATGTCATCTAAAGGTTCAGATAATTTTAATTTTTTATTTAATGTTCTTTCTTGTAAAGAAGCTTGACCAATTAAATCAATAGAATTTCTATAAGTTCTTAAATTATCAGTAATTTGTTTTCCTCTACTTCCTTTAGAACTTAAAAACTCCATTCCGCTCATTTTATATTTAGGTTTTAAAGTCCCTAAATTAAATTGTCTTTTTATTATTCCTTTTGGTGGAGTTCTTTCTTGATAAGATATGGGTTGATTTGGTGATGTTGCTAAAGCACTAGAACCTATAAGAAGGTAATCGGTACTTGGTAATGAAGGTTGTGCCCATACAGGGGGTTTTGCCCCAAACATAACGTCTTTATCAAGCATAACTTGAGGTCTATTAACGGTGTATTCAGTAATTTTTTTTCTATCTCCCAATATTTTAAAGGGCGGATTAACAAATTCATTTGCTATATTTTCAGCTTCTTCTAAATTATTGGTTGCTACTGTTCCTGATGTTGATCTGTTTAAATCTCCTACAACATACATTGAAAATGTTTCAGGATAATTTTTTGCATTTTTTAAAAACTTTTGTGTTATTTCATACAGTTGTCCTTGAGTAGTTCCAATTTCAGAATTTTCAAGAGTTCTGCCAAGTCTTCTTATAATATCTGTGTTATTAACTATATTTTTAGCAAATATAGTTTCTCCAATTTGATTAATATCGTTTCCGTATTCTTCATTTTGAGCACCACGCCAATACTCTTGAGTTAAAGTTGTAGGTCTTTGTTGAGTATTAGCTAATTTAAATTTTAAATTAGGTGCATCTTGTAAAGGTCTTTGAAACATAGGTGAATCACGATCAGCAGACTCAGGAAGATATTCATTGCCTACACTTGTTTCTGATACTCTTAATATTTCAGAAAATTCATTTTCTAATATTCTATTAGTTCTGACTACTCTTGGTTCAACTTCGTAAGAACCTTGCGGTCTTCCATATTCATCCATTCTGGTAACTTCAAAGGATTGTTGAGTTTTATTAGTTCTTTCTCTGGTTCCTATTTCTCCACTTACAAGCTTATCGAAAACATCTTCATAAGTTTGAAACCCTAATTCATTTAATCCATTGTTTACTGTAGAAAAGAATTTTTTTGTTCTTTCCATTAAAGCTCTTGGTTGACCAGCTAATTTTCTTTTATTGTTAATATGATCTTCAAATAACAAAGCATTAGCTTCTTCTAACAATGCTTCATTGTTTAAATTTTGATTGTCTAAAGTATTGTATCTAAATTCTATAGCTTCTAAATAAGTAGGTGTTCTACCCAAAGAATCTGTTAATATTTTTAAATTATCTTTTCCTAATAACGTTTCTGCTGAAGCTGCATTTAATTCATTATTTTTTACAAAATTATTTAAATTATTTATTTCTTGTATTGAAAATAAATCTAAAAATTTAGCTGCGTGAAATAATTCGTGACCTAATGTTTGAGATAAATTTTCTATAACTTCTTGTTCGCTTGTTGTTCCTTCTTTTGCTTTAGCAACATTTAAAAATACTTCTGACCAAATAGGATCAAACTGACCTTCTGCTTGAGGATTAATTTGTCCTACTTTATTTTGAACTGCATTTTCTATTTTTAAAGAAATTTCAGGCAATCCCATTTTTTTAAACTGTTCACTTAATAAACTACGAAATTTTTGTATTTCTTTTAAATCAGTTTTAGTTTGTGGGTCGCTTTCTATAGCTACTTGTTGTGCTCTATTTAATGACCATTCACCATTAACATTAAATTTATATTTACTGCCTTTTTTATCTATTATTCCAGCAGAAACTAAATCTTGTCTTAATCGTGTTGCAGTACGTTTATCATTAATATCATTAGGATTTAACCCTAATGCAGTAATTATGTTTGGTATGGTGGGGGAATTGCCAGAATTTAATGAATCTACAACTTGATTATATTCATTAAGAGTATAAGGACGGGAAGAAAAGTCAGGCAAAGAAACTGTTGTTCCTTCGTGTTGAGGTAAAGTGTTTAAAAATGAATAAACTAATCTTTTTTGTGCGTTATTTAATTTATTAACATTAGGCTGTCCTGTTAATCTTAAAGCTAAAGATTTAAAACCATTTGAAGTTGTATCTATATTTAAATTAAGTTTTTTACCAAGATTTTCAAACATTTTAATTGTAATGTTAGAAGGTAAGTTTTTGCCAACATTTGCATCTTGATAAAGTTTTTTAGCTTTAATATCTAATAAACGATTTATATCAGTTTCTGGCAATACTCCTTGTAAAGAAAGAACATCTATACCTGTAGCATCTTTTCCTACAACATTAATTAATCTTTCATAAGCAGCAGAATTAACATTAGAAGATTGGTTGATATCTTCTATGTCTATTTGACCAAAATAAGGATTTAATATTGCATTTCCTAATTTATTAACCAAAGGATTAGTTTCAGCATCTACATTTAAACCTTGCATAGTTGCGTATTGATTCTTTAATTCTGTAGAATAAGAAGCACCGCTTATTGCATTTAATGATCCTGAAATACCAGCAGCTTCTTCTTGAGAGTCATAAATATTTCCAAACTTTTCGTTATAAGTATCAAGAATTAAAAATTTTCCTTGACCGTCTGGTTCAACAAAAAATTGATTAGGAGCAATAATATTGGCATCTGTATTAGCAGTTAAAGAAATTTTATTTGCATTTTGTTGGTATATGTCAAAAGCTTCATTAAAGTAAGGAATTCCTGTGTCATAAATAGTTTGATCTTCTCCTACAGCTATTTCTCCAGCTAAATCTTCTAAACCTAATTGTTTTCCTTGTTCTTTTGTTATTTGTAAATACTCAACTACACTATTAAATTTTTCTTCTTTTATTTGTTTTAAAGTTAAATTTTCATTTCTTGCACTAAAAGCACCTAATGCCATATCAGCAGGAACAAATACTGCTTCACCCATAGCTTCAGCAAGAACTTCACCCATTGAAATTTTTTCGCCTTCTTCTAAAGTAGCTAACTGTGCAAAATACTCAGCACCAGCAGGTAATCCTGTTTGTAGAGGTGTTTGTGCCATAAAATTTATAGCATGTCTGGTGCTTGGATTGACAGACGTACCAACAGGTTTTTTAAGGTACGGTAACACTGAGCGATTAGCTCTGGTAATAACTGAAGGTGCTATAATTTTAGTAGCCATTCCTCCTGTTAATCCATCTATAGAACCAATAATTGCACCACGTTTTAATGAATAATCTTTTGCTTCTTCAATAAGCTTTTTATCATTTATAAATTTTTGTATAGATTCTGGATCATTAACATCCATACCTTTAGATTTTAAATATTCTAAAAAAGAATGACTGTATTCTATTTCTCCAGACACACCACCAGTACCTAAAACTTGTCCTGCAAATTTAGTAAGCCAACCTGCTCCTTTAAGTGCACCTGCTATTCCAAAACTTGAACTTAATATGGCGGATGTAGCTATTGCAGAACGCCCTAACACATCACCTATAAAATCGCCCTTTTGAGAAAGATTTAAATCATTATAAAAAGCATCCCATGCTCTAGGGTCATTTTCATCATCTCCCATACCCTCTTGCATAACCCATTTAAAAGCATCACTTACTTCTGTTTCGTGTGATACTTTATCTAAAGAAGAAACTGTTTGTGTTGCTTCATCAATCCGTTTTAATAAACCTTGTTCTTTTCTTCTTTGTTGTTGGCTTGCATATGTTTGTCCGAGAGCAGAATCTCCACCAAAACCCATTTGTCCGTAATAATCGCTTAGAGTATATTCAGATACTGGTTTAACACCTATTCCATAAAGTTCATCGTATATTTCTTGATATTCTTTTTTTTCTTCTAAATTTAAATTATTTAAACCTTTGTCTTCATAAGCTTTTAAATTAATTTTTAGAATATCTGCTTTATTTTGCATTTCAGCAATATTTGAAACAGAAGCTTCTGCATTAAATATTTCCATTTGTGCAACAGCAGAAGATGCACCGCCAGCAATAACTTGTTTACGAAAAGGTTCACCTTCATCAACACTTTCTTCTGGTCTTAATTTGGGGGCAATATCAACGTAAGGATCAGGTATTTCTGATTCGGTTGGAATTAGTTCAGGCAAGATTTCTTCAGACGTAAGGGTAGTCGCTACAGTTTCTTCTTCAACTGTAGGAAGGGGAAAGTTTTCTTTGTAAGCAGCAATGCGATTTTGTATTTCTTCTTCTGTTAAATCATCAGGTAAAAATAAAGGAAATTCTCTTCCATCACCTACATCAAAATAAGGCATTTTAGAATCTACTGCTTAAATCTAACATAGGAGGATTTTGTGGCAAAGCAGGTACTTTTCCACCACCAGCTAATAAATTTAATTGTTTTAATTCAGCTATATAATCAGCTTTTACTTTACTTTTAGCTTCATCTGCTGTTAAACCTTGTGTTCGTATTAAATTCTTTACAGCTTGTACTCCGGCAAGCGATGCAACATATTGATCTGATAATTCAGCAGCTTGTTCTTCTTGTGAACCTTGAGTTCTTATACCCGCAGAACCAATAGCACCAGCACCTTTAATGTTTCCTGCTTCTGTTATAGCAGCAACGTTTGGACCTTCGTATATAGCTGATCCATCTTCTTTTGTACCTACTTGTATGCCATATAATTCTGGATCAGATTCAGCTAATCTTTTTGCTATAGCTATTATAGGTTCATCTTTAGCACCCATTCTATCGTAATAACCACCTAATCTTTCTGCTTGTTCAGATTTGTATGCAAGTTCAGCTATTCCTGTTTCTCTTTCCCTGTCTTGTTTACCTATGTCTGCTTCAAACTTAGCTCGCATTAAACCTTCTTTGTTTCTTGCGTCTAAATTAGTTTGAGCACTTGCAATTACTGGATCAAGATTTTTACTTAATTGTTCTGGTGTAGCAGAACCGCTTACTGCCAATCCTGCTCTAACAAGATTAAGACCTTGATTTGTTTTATTTCTTTTCTTTGCTTCTTCAGGATCAAAATAAGCTCTCATTAATTCTTGATAATCTAATTCAGCTTGTGTTGGTTGCATTCTTTCTTTATAAAAATCATAAAATTGTCCAACTCCTTCAGGATTATACATTGAATAAGGAACAGTTTGCCCCGGAAACATTTTTACAACTCCACCTGCTGCCATGCCTTTCATGTTGCTAGGCATAATTTGTCCTATGCCTTGATCTTGAGGAGGCAATTGAGGGGTGTTTTGAGGCATTCCTTGCATACTTTGCATGTTAGGGGGGGTGATACTACCAATTCCTTGATTGTTTATCCCCATGCTCGCTTCTGACATAATTTTATCTGCTACTGTACCTTGATCACTTTGAGCTGCCATTTTGCCTTTGTAATCATCTCGCATTTCTTTTCTGCGTTTTAATTCAGACAATACTAAATATTGTGGAAAGCTTCCTGTTTGCATAGCTTCCATTAAGTTTTGATCAGGTAATGATTTTATGTCGTCTTCTATTTGTAGTATGTTCATGTTATGTCTTGTTTAAATATTGAACGTTCAATATTTAACCTCCCAATCCTCCCATTGCTTGATAAAGACCTAAACCACCAAGACCCATTCCTAACATTGATGATGCTGCTGAAGGAGTCGGTGCATAAGTAGATACTTGTTGACCCGGTTGTATAGGCATTCCACGCAACGCTTGTTGATAAAAAGATATGTTTTGTCTTGGATACGCTAATTGATCTTGGAATTCTTGATAACCTGAATCATAAACTTGTTGTTGCATAGCTTGTCTAGCTGTACCTGCTTGTCCTAACTGATCCATTCTTTGTATTTCAGCAGTTTGTCCAGCAAATCCTAAATTACCTAATTGTTCAGCAGCACCTAATTGTCCTTGTCTGGTTGCTTGATCTATACCAATAGCACCTAATCTAGTATTTCTATCTTGATTATAAGCATCTTGTGCTTGTGCGTAATTTTCAGCCGATCCTACAGCTTGTATATCAGCTATTTGTTTGGTTAAAGCATTTTCTCTTTCTGATTGCATAATAGCTTCACGATAACCTCCTAAACCTCCAGAAGCAGCAGCTTCTCCAGATATAAGATTACCAGCTCTAATAGATTGATCTCTAGCTGCATCTTTAGCTATATCAATAACAGATTGTTGGTAAGGATTCATATAAGCTTCTTGATTTGCGTAACTAACTGTTCCATCTGCATTATAAGTAGGTTGGTTAAATCTTTGATCAGCAATAGCTTGTCCTGAACCAATAGCTGTTCCAAATGTTCCATCTGGACGCATTATTCTATTTCTTGCTAAATTTTCTGTTATGCCAGATGACGTAGTAAATTGTTCTGGGTCTCCAGCTACAGCTAAACCTGCTTTACCAGTCATGGCTAATTCTTGTTCAGGAGTAAAAGCAGCAAGTCTTTGTCCTTCATACGTTGTATAAGGAGAAAGAGATTCATTCTCTGCTCGTTGCATTAATCTTGTTATGTATGGCTCTGCATACTCAGGAAGATTAGTCTGTGTTACTGTTGATGTGGTTTCATTAACACCACCTCC
>TARA_R110002074_G_scaffold55547_2_pt1 | contig 13450 bp, 14 predicted proteins | sample TARA_R110002074 | Tara Oceans TARA_R110002074 (sample SAMEA4397215) | marine metagenome | biome: Polar Biome; feature: [MIX] marine epipelagic wind mixed layer (ENVO:01000061); material: water (ENVO:00002006), including particulate matter (ENVO:01000060) such as... | depth 10-100 m
TAAATTACCTAATGACAAATTATCTCTTAAACCTTTTTTAATCTCAACAGCAGTTTTAACTACTTTGTTAGTTACAAAATTAGTGCCTCTTCTAGGAGATTCATGATTAAATAAAATACCGTTAGATACAAACAAATTATAAGCATTCCTGTAATTTCTACATATATTATATGAAAATACCTTTGCACAGCCATAAGGTGATACTGGATTTAGTGGTGTTGATTCTCTTTGAAAACCATCTTCATCAATTGAATTACCAAACATTTCAGATGAAGATGCTTGATACATTTTAATAGATGTATCTGTTAATTTAATTGCTTCTAATAAATTTAAAGTTCCAATACCAGTTGTCTGTGCAGTGTAAATAGGTTGATCAAAACTTATTCTTACGTGAGATTGTGCTGCTAAGTTATAAATTTCATCTGGTTTAGATAATTGTATTACTCTAATTAATGATGCTAAATCATTTAAGTCAGCATATTCTAATGTTATATCCTTAAATATAGAATCTAGCCTAGATGTTTGATTTTCAGCAACAGAGTTACGCTTAACTGTACCCCATACAGCATAACCCTTTTCTAATAAAAATTCAGCTAAATAAGACCCATCTTGTCCATTAATTCCTGTTATTAATGCAGTTTTCTTTTTCATAGTTTTTAATTTATTTTCTAATTCTTTTAAAAGTACCCAGTTTCCACCAATACCTATATTTCCTCCAACGAACTCTGCACCCGGTGGATATACACAAAGCCCTTCAGATAAAATTCCTGCTGAATAACTATATGAACTTAATCCTATAGCTAAAATATCAGCATTAATTAAACTAACCCATACTTCATTATCTAAGGATTCATCATCATATACAATATTATACTTAGAATAAAGATTAGAGTCAAAATTTAACCTTTGTGTATAGATTGTTATTTTACATTTATTACCTAATGTTTTTTCAATAGTGTTAATAAGATTTAAATAATACTCATCACCTAACCATCTTTCAGCATTAACATTATTAGCAGTAACATCACCACGCCTAATATGAATAGCTACATCTATATAATTCTTATCTTTCTTTTTTGGTAAATTAAAACTATTTCTTATCTTAATCCTATTCTCTTTATTATACCAATCAGTATTAATACTTCCATCATTAGGAAACACTAATTTTATAGATTTATCTCTATCTATATCATTTGTAGTTAATCCATTAAAATTTAATGTATTATCCCATCTTTGGCATACCTCTAAATATTCTTCTTTAGGATTAATAACTTTCTTATGGCTATATTCATGTAATTGGTTTTGTAATCCGAAATCCCAACCATCACCTTCATAAGTTAATGGAGTGTAAATGAATTCAGTATCTTTAATCTGATTAACCCATCCTATTAGCCCTAACATTTTTAATACTCTAGAACCTATACCGTGAGCAACTACTTCATTTGTAATATAATTCATCTTAAAAGCTATTAATAATATCAGAGATTAGTTTTATTGATCCAATTGTTAAGTCTTGATGATTAGGGATATAAAAACCTGATCTATCAAGCGATTCACAGTTAGGCAATGATGGAATATCATTTTCATTATACCACATAGGTTTGTTTGCCATATTGCCAGCTATCAAAGGCCTAACTTCAATATTGTTATTCTGTAATTCCTTAATAATGTCATCTCTTTTTGAATGTAATACAGGAATAGCAAAACTTGAAACAAAATCATTTTCATTTTCTTTTAGTTCTAATTCATTATTTTTTATTAAATTTATATAATGTTTAAAATTAATTCTTCGTCTTTTAGAGTAGTCATCTAATTTCTTTATAGCTCGTAAGCCTATAAATGCCTGTAGGTCTGTTGACCTTACATTCATTCCTGGTACATAAAAATTATACAATGAATTAAATTCTGTACATTCATACTTATCTCTTAATTCTTTTTGTTTATTTTTAGGTAAATCTCTATCCCAACCATGACTTCTAATCATTAACAATAAATGATATAAATCTTCATCATTAGTATTAATAAAACCACCTTCTATTGTAGATAGGTGATGCCCAAAATACATTGAATAAAAAGATGCTAGTCCAAAACTTCCTAAATACTTATTCTGATATTTAGATCCCATACTCTCACATACATCTTCTAATAATAATACATCGTACTTATTACAGAGTTCTGTTATCTTATCCATATCTGGTACTAAACCAAGCGGAGAAACTAAAATAAATGTAGAAGGATTATGTTCTTTAAATAATTTTTCTAGATGATCTAGGTCACAAGATAAGTCTTCTAAATTACAATCACACATATAAGTTTCATAGCCTAATAGCATAGGTGAACTCACATCGGTGGCCCAACTTAATGCAGGTACTATAATTTTATTATTTCTTAATTTATCTGAATACTTCAAAGCTGCTAAGGTTAATAAAATAGCAGAAGATCCTGAATTTACAAATACAGAATATTTTGTTCCTATTTTCTTAGACCACTCATGTTCTAATTCAATTGTTAATTCCCCCTTTGTTAATCTTGGAATTTCATCTTGAGATAACCATTCAACTAATGATGCGATATCTTTTTTATCTATTGTGTCACTAACTAATTTTATCATAAACTTGTTTTAATCCTGTTTTTAATTGAGTAAATTTGAAATTTGGAAATATTTCTAATAACTTTTTATTACTTACGTCTTTTCTGTACTGTCCATCTAATTCTGGTCTGTCGTAAACAATTTCATAATCATTTCCTGTAACCTCTAATGCAACCTTAGCCATTTCATTTATAGAATAATTAAAATCTGGTGCTACGTTAAAACTTTCAGTAATATCTTTGTCTATAACCTCTTTAATTATTCTGGCTAAATCACCTGCATACATAAATTGTCTTAACGGTTTACCTGTTCCTAATAGGTTTAATTGTTTACCTTTAGCATTTTTAATTTTATTAAGTAATGCTGTTATAAAGTGCATCTTACTTTCATCATGTAAATTATCATAATCACCATATAAATTACAAGGTATTAGATAATTATACTTAGTTCCAAACTGTTTATTATAAGCATCTATTTGAACTGCTAAACATCTTTTAGCAAAAGCATAACTAAAATTTGTTGGAGGAGGAGGCCCTATAAATAAATCCTCTTCACTCATAGGATAAGTTTCTACAATGTTAGGATAAATGCATGTACTTAAAATTCCTACAAATCTTTTAACATCATATTCTTTACATACCTTAAGTATATTTGTACTCATTAAAACATTATCATCAAAATAATCTGCTGGATATTTAATGTTATCTTGAATGCCACCAACTTTAGCTGCTAAATGAATAACAATATCGGGTGTATATGATGAGATCATCCAACGAACCATTTTTATATCAGTAAGATCACAATCTTTACTACTTAAGTACTTAGCATCTGGTAATATTTCTTGTAAGTGTTTTCCTACTAAACCACTCCCACCTGTAACAATTATTCTACTCATCTATTCCTTTAATTTTTTTATTTATTTCATCTTTTAATCTATCATCAAAATTATAATATTTCTTTGACTTTTGGTAATTTTCTTCTAAGATATCTAGCATCCCATCATATAATTCTGGTGTAATATTTTCTAAAATAGCTTCTAATTCTTCTAAAGTATTAAATTGTAAGATACCTCTAGAATTAAATAAGTGTCCTATATTCGGGCAGCCCCAATAAATTGGTATAGTTTTAGTTGCAAAACAATCTATAACCTTTTCAGTAATCCAATTATTACGAGAAACATTTTCAACTACTATATGAAATTTTGCATTTTCAAATAAAACATTTTTATTTTCTAATCTAGGTGGTGTTAACCATCTTTTAAAAGTAAAATCTTTTATATTATTAAGCTTTGAATACTTATCCCATATTTCCCATCTTAAGTTATGCCCTTCAGACATTCTTTTAGTTGACATTATATAAGATATCTCATTCTTTTTATCAGGTTTGAATGTTTCCCAATTAATCCAACACGTCCCAAATATAAATTTTTTAGCATTTTCGCATGCTGCTAAAACATCTTCATTCCAAGTTAATATTAAATCAAACCAATCCTTATGACTAATGATACTATCATTAGTATCTTTAATTTCAGGAGGTTCTATTTGAACTAGAACTTTTAAATCGGCATTAGCATCATGCTCTATAGTATCAAAAGAAAGACTAATACTATCATCCCACTTTGTCTCTGTTATATTACCAAATGCATTAAAGCATTTAATTCGTTTTTTTGTATTTTTCATAATTTTATCAACCGATTCTTTTAGTTCTTCTCTTATAACAGACCTAACAGCATCTTTAACTATTTTTTTAATTTCTTCAGGATTCATATTTAACATTTTTCTTTTTAGTAAAATCTATTTTAAATCCACACCTTTTTAAAACTATTTGTGTGGCAATGTTTTCTTTTTTGCATTCCCCCCAAATATTATTACTACCAGCATTAATAACCTCCATCGTCATAAATGTAGCAATGCCTTTACTTGTATGGTTAGGATCAACACAATATGTAATTTCACCAGACCCACAAAAGGTATTTTCTTTAAATCCATTTAACAGACCAATGTAACCAACAGGTTCTTCATCTAATAAACATATCTTATATTTAAAGGAATTATTAGTCATGAATATTTCTTGTTCTTCTTTAGTTATACTAATTTTATGAAGGAAACTGGATTGATTTAATTCGTGAGTTCTCATTAACCTAACAAATTCCCAATATTTTTTATCGCAATTTACTAACTTCATCTCTTAACTGCTTTTTTAACTATTTTAATAACTTTAGTAATATCATCTTCAGTTAAAAACATATGAAGAGGTAATGAAATAATTTCCTCACTTAACCTATAGGCATTAGGGCAAGTACCTTTTGCATCAGAGTATAATTGATATTCTGTATTATCTTTGTAATGAACTCCTGGAAATATATCATTTGCATTTAGATATTCCATAATACCATTTCTATCTGCAACTCTTATTTGGTATAAATGTCTAGATGATGTGCAATCAGAATTATGAAGTACAGGCTTTATTAATTTATTTCCTTCAAAACCTTTATCATATAAATTACAAACAGCTCTCCTTTTCTCGTTATCTTCTTCTAAGTATTTTAAAGCCACTAATCCCATAGCTGCCATAACAGAATTCCCATGAGCTTTAAATCCTAAATCAATTACATCATAATCCCACCTATAACTTCCCTTCGAAGAATTTGTTCTATTGTAAGTATCTTTATCAATTCCTAACCAAGATAATTTACGCGCTAATACATCATAATCTTTATTCTCAAAACAAATCATTCCACCATCGGCAGTTGGCATATTTTTAACTGATTGAAAACTAAATATTGTAACATCGGCATCTAATCCTATATGAGCTTTATTAACCCAAGTTCCTGCCATGTGAGCTGCATCTAAAACTAATTTTAAGCCATACTCATCGCATAGTTTTTTTACTTCTTTATATTGTCCTATATTACCACCTATACCAACAAACATTACAGCTTTAGTTTTTTTAGTAATTTTAGATTCAATGCTATTAACGTCTAAACATAATTGATCATCTACATCAGCGAATACAGGTTTTAAGTTATTATATAAAATTGCATGATTAGATGATACAAATGTAAGGGGTGTAGTAATAACCTCATCATTATCTTTCCACTTATTTGCATCCTTTAATACTTTAAGTGCTATATGTAAACCTACTGTATTAGATGCTATAAAATGAGCATGTTTAAAATTAGTATATTCTTTCCAGGAATGTTCTAAGCTTTCAGTTTTGAATCCTAAACCAGTCCACCCTACCTCTAAACATTCCTCAATTTCTTTTAATACTTCCTTAATTCTATACTTAGGTTTAAATACATGTATTCCCATAAAAATTGTTATTTATTATTATATAGTATTGAACAATATTGTTTATCATGTTCTATTAAATCTTCTCTAACTTCTGCCATCTTTTGTGTTACTTGATGGTTACCCATCCCAATGATAATAGGAAAATCTTTTTCAATTATACCAGGCTCTCCATATTTTTTATATAAACGATACCATAATTCACAATCAATCATATACTTTAAATTAACATCAACTAATTCTTCTTTAGGTATTAATCCTACACTAGGACACCCAATTAAATTTATACCATCTAACAAATGTATACTTTTAACTTCGTGAAATGTATCATATAAATCAGATGTTGGAAAATTACTTGTGTCATTATCATTAATTGCAAGCAAGTCTTCACGATTCAATACTATAAGTGGTAAGTGCATGTGGCTTTCAATAAATTCTCCTTGTTTCTCATGCCCTCTAGGAAAACTTTTTAAAGGTTTACATATGACAGGGAATCTTAAACTACCTAATGCATGAATCATAGAATATGCATTTCTTGCTCTATCTTTTACACCAAATGAAGGAATTTGTGGTCTAAAGAAATTACCTGTTTCGTAATCTAAATGTTTAAAGCTAGACAAAACCCATTTCTTTCCAGACTTTATAAGATGTATTGCATCCTTAAAAAAATCAGAGGATTCTATATAATCATCCTGATTCATTAATTTAATTAAATCTCCAGTTGCATTCTTAATTGCATTATTAGTATTAAATGCACCATACCCTCTTTTAATTCCAAATCTTACATATTTAATCTTAGGATGTTTTAAAGACAATACATAGTCTTGAATTTCATAATCAACTGAATGATCAGAAATAACAATTTCAAAATTTTTGTATGTTTGGTTTAATATTCCTTTAATATTTTTCCTCAAGAAAAACACACCTTTACCATCAGCTTCATACACTGGAATACAAACAGATATTTTGAGATTTTCCATTATTTTAAATGTTTAGTATTTTCATTAAATTTTCCTACCATCCAAGAATAATCAACAACACCGCCATGAATATCACTAAAATCATTTTCTTGTATAGCAGATATAGGATAAGTACAGTAACAATTATGATGGCTTTGTACATTTTCAGAAAGCCAAACATCTATAACACTTATTTCTTTTCTTTCAAATGCATTTATTATTTGATCATAAAATCTTTTATGGTATGCAATAGCATGAGTTGCATAACCTTTAGTTAGTCTTAATAAATTATTATTAACCTTTTGAAGAGGTTCATGAGTATTAGATCCTAAATAAAATAAATTCCATTCTACATTCTTTAATTGTTCTACAGCATCATCTATGCATTCGGTATTAACAAATTCAACATCATCTTCTAATACTAAAATGGATTCCCAATTATTTGCCTTTGCCATTTTAATAATATTAAGATGAGAAGAAATGCAACCATACTGTCCTAAACTTATAGGTTTACCCGTATGCTTATCTGTTTTACCTATTACATAATTTTTATATTCTATTTCATTAGGTCTTTGCGCAGCATACCTTTCCACAATATCATTAACTCCATTTGATTCAAAGAATGCCCTTCTTCTTAATAATCTATCTTCTCGTATATCTAAATTAATTAAAAATACTTTATCAAAATATTTAAATCCTTTTCTCATATTCTATATTTTTTAAATTTACTTGCAATCTCTTTAATATACATTAACTTTTCATTATGTGAAATTCTTTTAAAGTTTTTATAAATGTTCATTAATTCGTTGGCCTCTGGGTTAGAGTCATGTTTGGGTGGGTGCATCATATGATATGCTTCAATCATAGGGTTATCACAACCTTGTATATTAACTGTTGATTTTAATTTGTCCCAAAAGAATGCATCTTCTGGAGAATACCCATGAAAAAATTCAGCATCATATCCTCCAACGTTTTTAAAATCTTCGGACTTTATAAAAATAGACCCACCCGGTGCTCCTGGTTTTGAATATGTATGAGTAAGATCATTAAATGTACATCTTTCATTAATGATAGAATTAGTTTGATCATATGTCATTAAAACCACTCTTCTCATTGCAAATGTTTGTAATGCCGAATTATCATTTACTCTTTTAAGATTCCTAAATATATCAATAAAATAATTATCATTCATTAAAATGTCTATGTCATGAAATAAGTAATATTTAGCCTCATTAGAATATAACGATCCTACATTCATAGATAAACATTTATTGAAAGGTTGGTTTATTAATTTTTTAATCCAGATGTAATTAATGTTATTTAAATGACTAAGATGTCTATGCTTTGCTGTTTCTGAATGCTCAACTATAGTAATTGAAAAGGTTTTGTCTTCTCCAAATGTACCAACTTCTTTACATTTTTTAATAGCTTTCTTTAAATAATTAACTACAGGGTTATGAAAATTTTCCCTATCCATTACAGGTATAATAATTGAAACATCGACAGCATCAATGTCCTTTAAACCAAAGAAGCAAGATGATTTTATTGCATTATAATTAATCTGTTTAGATCTATATAAATCTATTAAACTTTTATCCATGATGTTGGTATTATATTATTTATTTTAGCAGTAGTAAACCATTGTTTAGGTCCTACTATTTTTCTAGTTGGATTATTATTTAGGTATGCGCCCCACCACGAAAATGAAGAACTCGAAATAATATTATGATTGCATCGTGATTGTAAAAATAATTCTACATAATCATAATCTTGAATAAAAATAAATTTATCACCTATAAAGTTTTCTTTACACCAATTAATGTCATCACTAAAGATAAGATATTTATCAACGTCACCAATTGCAGTCATACATTTATTGTAATAATCCATTCCTCTGGCATTATGCAAACTAAATTTTAAATAATCACCTCGCCTAACATGAATAGAACAAGTATTGCCTTCTAATGTATAATTATATTTATTAAGTTTAACCTCTATAGATTCACTAGGTTGAAATAAATTTAAAATAAATTGCCTATCAGGAAAATATTGTTCAGATTGAAAATAACCATTATATTCAACATTATCATTAACAAGTAGTGGTGTATATTCAAACGGAACATTAACTTCTATACTAGGTTTAATACACTTAGGCCAATGAAAATTCTTAAACAGTGTTAAATAATCTGTGGCATGTTTCATACTACTACTTATATGACCATTGTTTAAAGAATTAAGTACAGTATCAGTATTCCAATATCCTCGCTGAAACCCTTTAGATTTAGCCATGTATTCAATAGCAGCAATCTGAAACATCAAATTTCCTAACCCACCTTTTAACCTACAACTTATCATTTTATATTATTATTTTTCATCATATGAGAATAATCTCTATGGTCATTTACAATGTCGCTAAAGCTTGCTCTTTGCCATGCTAAAGGTGGCTGGAATGCATATGTATTACATTCTGATTGTACATAAGCACCTAGGTATCCATCTACTGCTGTATGAAACCACGGTTCATCTGCTAAAACCGTATTAATTGCTAAATCATAACACGTATCTTTGATAGCATAACATGTTGTAGTTATCATTCTTTTTGCTTTTACTATATGCTGAGATATTTTATCAGGAATATAAAGACCACCTCGAGTTTCATGTATACCTCCTAGATATAATAAATCCCAGTTAAGAGGAACTTGATTTATTCTTTCAGTAAATCTTTCTTGGACTTCATGGACAAAATCACAATCATCTTCTACAATTAATACATTCTTCCATCCTTTTTCTTTAGCCATTTTCCAAATATTTACATGGCTTGCCATACAACCTGCCACACCTCTAAATTTAATATCTTCAGTTTCTAGTGGATTAGCTTTATTTCTTACATGATTCCAGCTCATAGGATTACCATCTATAGCCGAATATCTTTCTACAGAAATTCCTGCCTTTTTAAATTGTTGCTGTACTTCCATCCATCTATCAGATCTCCGATCTAAATTAATACAAATAATTTTATCAAAATAATTATTTAATCTCATCTTATTATGTTACGTTTCCCTTTCTCATCATTTCAGAATAATTTCTATTTCCTTTTTGAACATCACTAAAACTAGATCTTTGCCAAGTTAGCGGTGGGTGAAATGCATAAGAATTGGTTTTATGTTGAATTCGTGATGCTAGGTAACTATCCACGGCTGTATGAAATTCTGGTTCTTTTTCTAATATAGTATTAATTGCTAAATCATAACACGTATCTTTAATAGCATAACATGTTGTAGTTATTAATCTTTTGCATTTCACTACATTGTATGATATTAATTCTGGAAAAAACATACCTTGTTTTGTTTGGTGAACACCACCTAAGTATAATAAATCCCAGTTATCTGGAACTTGTTTTATTTGATCTAAAAAAAGCTGTGATATACCAGGCACAAAATCACAGTCATCTTCTACTATTAATACATTCTTCCATCCTTTTTCTTTAGCCATTTTCCAAATATTTACATGGCTAGCCATACACCCTGCTGCACCTGCCCAAGATTCTGGTTTAATATAATCTAATGGATCTTCGCTAGGTACATAAACCCAGTTCATTGGATTACCATCAATAGCATCATATTTTATTATATCATTTATATTAAACCCAGCCATTGCAAATTGTAATTGTATTGCATTCCACCTATCTTCTCTCTTTAAAAGGTTAATGCAAACTATTTTATCAAAATATGTATATAAAGTTTTTTCAATCATATTATTGTTTATTTACATCATTTCTAAATCTTCTACTTGCCTGGAAATGTTCTATTACAGGGTTTATATGTGGGTACATACCTCTCATACTATCAAATATCATAGTATACTCCGGTGGTAAATTTTTATATGTAAACTTAGGATCACTTTTCATTTGTTCAATAACAGTATCTAAATTCCATTGTTCCATTCTACTAGAATCATTACCTTCAGAAACATTTATATCTCTCCATAATTCACAAATGCGTTTTGTTCTTTCATTATTTTCCATGTAAATAGTACCACTTAAGCATTCATTTTTTCTCCATCTAAAATCTTGCCATCTTACGGCTATATCACATTGGTAATTTGCAAATAATAAAGGGCTTTGGTGAATTACAGCATCGCAATCAACATACAGTAATCTATAGTTAGGCCATTTAATTAACATATCTAACATAAAGCTTGCCTTAAACCTTGTATTAGCTTGCCAATTTCCTAATGTTTGTACTCCACTAATGTCATGTTTGAGGCCTAGTTTATTTAAAGAATTTAATAAATTTTTAGCCTCTTCTTCGTATGGAGTATTTACTGTGTAGTATCCTACAACCATCAAATCTTGCAAACCTGTTTTTTGTGGAATGTTTTTAATAAGAGTCTCTCCCTGCTCAGCTATTACATCAGAAAAAGATTGTGTTTTGATATGAGGTGATGTACAAAGAATACTATTACTTGACAGGTTAATTATTTCTTGCGGGCCTTTGTGATTATACAGTGATGTTAATAAAGTATTGGCATAATGTTGAGATTTGTTCTTAAATGATTCTTGGTCTCTTTGTGAATAAGATTGATGAAAATGAGTCTGTCCGCTATCTTTTAGATCAAATCCTAATAAATATATTTTTTTATAACCTGCTAACAAAGCAAGCTGAATTCCACAATGCCCACTATTTGAGCCATTAGAAAAATCTTTTAATGAATACCCAAATCCTTCTGTGCGCCCTGATCTAATAACTCCATGATATTTAAAAAGATTTCCATATATACGATTATCACGAGTATCTGTAACATAGCCACCTTTAAATTTCATAAAAGGAGGAACCATGTTAGCTATAAAATAACTTTTTTGTACTTTTTGGTTTATTTTTTCAATAGGTAAAGCAGCTTTTGCAAAATATGTATAATCAGTTGTAATAAAATATTTAGGATTTGAAATATATTCTACAGCCTTATTGACTGCAATAGTATCATAGCCATTTAATTGACTAAAATCAAAACCAACTAACGAAGGACCTCCTCCTACAACAAAGCATATGTCATTTGTTGCTTGTTCTATATCAGTATCTACAAATGATATAGGTTTACTTAACCCTCCTGTTAATGTGTGGTTAGGTTTTCTCCTAAAGTTTCTTGTGTTTGTTGTGTGTGGTGGATTATTAATTACATTACCTGCACCAGGTCTTAATGAGACTCGAGGAAAGTGTTTAGATTCATCACCATACGAATTAGGTTCAGTTATTATTTTACGTATATTTCTTCTTCTCATCTGATCTTAAAACCTTTTCGTGTGTTATATGAAATATGGGCAGTTGGAATATTATTATGTGTTTCTCCACCGGGTGGTGTTAAGTGTAATTTAGTTTTTTCATTATTCTTTGATGAATTAAAATATTTCATCTCCAATATTCCATGATGATCTGGAACTCTTAAATGGCCTAATTGATTTCTATGAGGACCTGAACTTTCAAAGAAATCAAACCCTATTAAATCTAACCTGTCAAACCCTCCTAATTTATTAAAAAAATTATATGTAGCTATTCCTGTTGAAGGTTTATTACCGCCAACTGATTCCGTTAAATTATGGTACTCTTCTCTTTCCACATTATATACATTAGGGTAAGATAATTTATCACTCCATATAATAGGACTTATGATATAGTTTACGTTGTTAGGAGCCACAATTCTTGAAGCAGCCGCTTCTGATTTAACACCTATAGAAACAATATTAGTTTTAGAACCTATATGTTTTTGGTATGTACTGTTTCCAAATTGATAGCCTCGGTTAATTCTAACAATAATTTCATAACCGTCAATTAATCTACCATAATCACCTTGGAGAATTCTAGATGAATTTCCTACAATAATTATTTTCTTGCCTTGGCAATAATCTTTTATTTCTTCAAGATGTATCATTATAATATATTTGTATTATATATTAACTAAAAAGGGATCCATTTCTGGATCCCTCTTTCAGATTATTGAGTAAGTATTATTCAGTAACTTTAGTCAGTACCGGCTCAGCTGGAGCTTCTTCAGTTTCTGCATTAACTACAGGATCTGCCTCAGTTCCTTGCTCTCCTTCTGGAGTTGGTGGAACAAATACCTTAATTGCTTTAGATATCATTTCTGCGTCTTCAATAGTATAAGCACCTTTTCCTTGTGCAATTCTAACAGCTTGAATTAAAACATTTAATGCTTGCTGACCATTTAGTTGAGTTGGTTGTACCGCTTCACCTTGTGGATTTTCTTGAGTGTTTTCTTCTTTGTTCATATTAACGTTAATTTTTAAATATATTTAATATTTATATACTTAAGAGACTAATTAGTTTCATTTTACATCTATAAAATTTTCAGTATCTTCTTTAATAGATAATGTAAGAGTTAATACCCCATTCTCTACTTTAGCTTTGATTTTTTTAGAATTAACATCTTGTGGTAAAGTAAATCTTTTATCAAAAGATCCTAACCAAACATTATCTTCGTTAGTAGAAGCAATGCTTAATTCTCCCTTAATCAGTTTTACTTTTAAATCTTCTTTGGTTAATCCTGGGATAGCAATTTCTAAAATCCATTGTTTATCTTCTTTTATACAATGC
>TARA_R110002074_G_scaffold23073_1_pt1 | contig 13437 bp, 13 predicted proteins | sample TARA_R110002074 | Tara Oceans TARA_R110002074 (sample SAMEA4397215) | marine metagenome | biome: Polar Biome; feature: [MIX] marine epipelagic wind mixed layer (ENVO:01000061); material: water (ENVO:00002006), including particulate matter (ENVO:01000060) such as... | depth 10-100 m
TTTGTGGTGTATTCTAAAACTTAGCTAAATTCTGAATGCGCCTATAAAGGCTTCTGTGCTTACATTTGTGTATATGATGCTTGTTGCTCCAATGGCAGTTATCATTATGCTCGTATTGTCATTCTTGTTATACTAAAGCTTGGTCTTTAAATACTTACCAGTAAACGATGCTTTATTTGAAGCTACTTCTTCAGGAGTTCCAGAGGCTAAAAGTTGTCCTCCATTTTCTCCACCTTCTGGCCCTAAATCTATAATATAATCGGCACATTTAATGAGTTCTACATTATGCTCAACCACAATAATTGAATGCCCTTTTTCAATAAGAGCGTTAAAGGATTTTAGTAACTTTTTAATGTCGTGAAAGTGTAAGCCTGTTGTAGGTTCATCAAAAATAAATAGGGCAGTTTCTTTAGTATTGGCTTTACCTAAAAAAGTTGCCAACTTAATTCGCTGTGCTTCACCACCAGACAAAGTAGATGAACTTTGACCAAGTGTGACGTAGCCTAAACCAACATCTTGCAAGGGTTGTAGCTTGCTTTTTATTTTTGTCTGACTTGTTTCTTCAAAAAAAGAAATAGCATTATCGATGGTCATATTTAAAATATTATCGATGGTTTTACCTTCAAAAGTAACTTCTAGCACTTCTTTTTTAAAGCGTTTACCTTTACAAGTTTCACATTCTAAATGCACATCTGCCATAAATTGCATTTCAATAGTCACTTCGCCTTCGCCTTTACAAGTTTCACAACGACCACCATCTACGTTAAAACTAAAGTGTTTTGCTTGGTAACCTCTAATTGTGCTTAACTTTTGTTTTGAAAATAAGGCTCGAACATCATCGTATGCTTTAATATAGGTAACCGGATTAGATCTAGAAGAGCGACCAATAGGGTTTTGGTCAACAAACTCTATGTGCTTTACATTACTAAAGTTACCAGAAATAGAGGTAAATTCCCCTGGCTTATCACCATAACTTCCTATTTCTTTAATTAGTGCTTGATGAAGAATTTTTTTAACCAAAGTACTTTTTCCACTTCCTGAAACACCTGTAACAACGGTTAGCATTCCTAAAGGAAAGGTAACATCAATATTTTTTAAATTATGCTCTCTTGCACCTTTAATATCTACAAAATACTTGGATGTTCTACGTTTTTTGGGTACTTCAATTTTATATGAACCCTTTAAATATTTTGCTGTTAGCGAATTAGAGTTTAAAATATCTTTATAAGTTCCTGTGGCAACAACTTCTCCACCAAGCGTTCCAGCTTCAGGACCAATATCAATAATGTCATCGGCTGCAGCCATAATATCTTCATCATGTTCAACCACAATCACTGTGTTGCCAAGGTCACGTAAGGATTTTAAAACGGTGATTAATCTCTCAGTATCACGAGGATGTAAGCCAATACTTGGTTCGTCTAAAATATACATGGAACCAACCAAACTACTACCAAGCGATGTCGCTAAGTTAATACGCTGGCTTTCACCACCAGAGAGCGTATTGGATTTTCTGTTAAGTGTTAAATAACTCAATCCTACATTGATTAAAAATGACAATCTATTAGATATTTCCTTTAATAAACGCTTTGCTATTTTGGTGTCGTAATCGTTTAGTTCTAATTGCTGAAAAAACACAACTAATTTATTAATTGGCATTTCTACCAAATCGGTAATGGTCGCATTGTCAATTTTTACATAATTTGCTTCAATTCGTAAACGTTTACCTTTACAAACCGTACATTTTGTTTTCCCTCGATAACGAGATAACATCACTCGATTCTGTATTTTATAGGCCTTGGCTTCTAGCTCAGCAAAGAAACTGTCTAGACCTTCAAAGTATTCGTTTCCTCTCCAAATAAGCTGTTTTTGTGCTTCGGTTAATTCAAAATATGGTTTGTGGATTGGAAAATTAAATTTATGGGAGTTGTTTACCAATTGGTCTCGATACCAACTCATACTTTCTCCTCGCCATGGGAAAATAGCATTTTCGTAAATAGACAATCCTGTATTTGGAACAACTAGGTTTTCATCTATACCAATAACATCGCCATAACCTTCACATTTTGGACAGGCGCCATAAGGATTGTTAAAACTGAATAGATGACTGTTTGGCTCTAAAAAACAAATACCATCCAATTCAAATTTGTTGCTAAAGTGTTGTTGAAATTTATCCTTTAAAGATTCTATATAACATTCCCCTTTTCCTTCAAAAAAAGCAGTTTGAATAGCATCGGCAAGTCGATTAAAAAAATCTTCATCATGTCTAACTATAACACGATCAATGACTAAATAAATTGTGTCTTTGTTGTTAATTTTCTGAATATATTCCTCAATACGTACTACGTTGCTATTTACTTTTATTCGTGCATAGCCTTGTTGATAAAGCACTTTTAGTTTATCGCTCATTGTTCTACCTTCTTCTAGATAAATAGGAGTGAGGAGCAAGAGTTTTTTGCCTTCAGTAAATGATTTTATATAATTAATAACATGAGAAACCGTATCTTTTTTTACTTCTAAGCCAGATTTTGGAGAGTAAGTTTTTCCAATCCTTGCAAATAGTAGCTTTAAATAATCGTAAATCTCGGTAGTTGTACCTACGGTAGATCGTGGATTTGTAGAGTTTACTTTTTGCTCTATGGCAATGGCAGGAGCAATGCCTTTTATATAATCTACCTTTGGCTTATTAAGTCTTCCTAAAAACTGGCGCGCATAACTTGATAAACTTTCAACATAACGTCGTTGACCTTCGGCATACAGTGTATCAAAAGCCAAACTGGATTTTCCAGAACCAGATAATCCAGTGATTACCACTAATTTATTTCTAGGGATAACAACATCAATATTTTTAAGATTATGCAGTTTTGCACCTTTAATAATGATGTTTTTTTTGGGGTTTACATTTGTAATACTAGTGTTTATAGGCATTTTTAAAGAATAATCCTGCAAAGATACTACTTCTAGCTTAGCTTTTAAAATGGATGTTTCATCGAATTTTTTGGAAAAACGATGATTTTTTTTGTTTTTTAGGAATGATTGTTGTTATATTTGGTTCATATTAATCAGCAAATTAAACTATTAGCTTATAGCATAACATTACTTTTTAAATCTTAAACCCCTAACAAAGAAGTATTTTCTTTGAGATAAAAGTAATGATTATGAAAAAAGAACTTATCACAGATGCTGTATTAGTTAGTAACTACATTAAAGGCGACGAGAGCGCTTTATCAGTTTTAATTACAAGACACAAACAAAAAATTTACAGTTTTATTTACTCTAAGGTTTACGACCGCGATGTAACCGAAGATGTTTTTCAGGACACTTTTATAAAGGTGATTAGAACATTAAAGTTAGGAAAATATAATGAAGAGGGTAAGTTTCTTCCTTGGGTAATGCGTATTGCCCATAATTTGGTTATAGACCATTTTAGAAAGAATAGCCGAATGCCGAAATTTGATAATGGCCAGGAGTTTAATATTTTTTCGGTATTAAGTGATTCTTCATTAAATGCAGAAAAATCCATTATTAAAGAACAAGTACAGCAAGATGTGAGACGTTTAATTGAAGAGCTTCCCGAAGACCAAAAACAAGTACTGGTGATGCGTATGTATAATGATATGAGTTTTAAGGAAATATCTGAAAACACTGGCGTTAGCATTAATACTGCTTTAGGTAGAATGCGTTATGCACTTATTAATTTAAGAAAGGTTATAGATAAACATAATATTGTTTTGACAAATTAATACAATAAATAAAGTTATGCCACGTTACACTATTATAATAACAACTAATTTAGTCAAATGGAAAAACTTTACATTGAAGATTCAAAACATTTTGAAACGTTAAAACCGAGTGAAGAAACGGTTAATTTTCTTCTGAATTATTCTCAGGCTTTAAGTGTTATAAGTTGTAATAAATTAAAGTTTGAAGCGCTTTTAAACTAAACTTTGGCGAAAAAAAGCCCTAACTAACCATTAGGGCTTTTTTGCTTTGTTATACTCGTCAATTACTGTTTTTCTACCAATAGTTTTAGTAATAATGTCTTTTTCTAAATCCCATCCTCTTGCAGGTGAATATTGGCGACCATACCAAATAATTTGTAAATGAAGCTCGTTCCATAATTCTTTTGGAAACAATCGTTTGGCATCTTTTTCGGTTTGTTGCACATTTTTCCCATTTGTAAAATTCCATCGATACATGAGTCTATGAATATGTGTATCGACAGGAAAAGCAGGAACACCAAATGCTTGCGACATCACCACACTAGCAGTTTTATGTCCAACTGCTGGTAACTCCTCCAAAGCTTTAAAACTTTGAGGTACTTTCCCATCATGCTTATCTATTAATATTTGAGACAATCCATGAATGCCTTTGCTTTTCATAGGCGATAACCCTACTGGTTTAATAATCGCGCGTATGTCATCCACTGTTAGTTTGACCATATCATAAGGATTATCGGCTTTCTCGAATAATAATGGCGTTATTTGGTTAACACGAACATCTGTACTTTGTGCAGACATAAGTACTGCAATGAGCAAAGTATATGGGTCTTTATGGTCTAATGGAATAGGTATTTCAGGATAGAGTTTATTTAAGGTTTTTATAACAAAATCTACTTTTTCTTGCTTGGTCATTGACTTATCTTTGTAAAGAAAATCAAAGATACTAAATATGACGACTTTAAAAATAGGAGATCAGGCACCAAATTTTCAATCGACAGATCAAGATGGGAATGTTATTTCTTTAAGTAATTATAAAGGAAAGAAACTAGTATTGTTTTTTTATCCAAAGGCAAGTACTCCAGGGTGTACTGTAGAAGCTTGTAATTTGAGAGATAATTACCAGCGTTTTCAGTCTTTGGGTTATGAAATCCTTGGTGTAAGTGCAGATAGCGCAAAGAGACAGTCTAATTTTAAGAATAAATATAATTTCCCATATCCTTTGTTAGCTGATGAAGATAAAACAGTTATCAATGCTTTTGAAGTTTGGGGTCCAAAAAAATTTATGGGTAGAGAGTATGATGGTATTCATCGTATAACGTTTGTAATTGATGAAAATGGTGTTATTGAGGATGTTATTACCAAGGTAAAAACTAAAGAGCATACCGAACAGATACTAAAGTAAAAAAAGACTTTACTACGACAAGCTTAGTTAACAAACGTCACTTTTATTGATTACTCATTTCTTACTTTTTTCTTCTTTAAAACAATTGGTTTTCTCGTAAAACCAAACATTCTATAATCCTTGATTAAATCACCAACACCCTCTGGCAGCATATTACTCCAACCACGTTTGCCAGTAGAAATTTTTTCTAAGACTTCTCTTGAAAATATATTTAAGGTTTCAGGATCATAATCTTTTACATCAGTAACTTTACCGTTGTATTTAAAGAATTTATATAATTCTTTCATACGTGGATGTACCTTTAGGTTTTCACTAGAAATCAATTCTCCAGTTGCTTTATCGACCATTGGATATAGGTACACTTTTAAATCTTTAAAGAATAGCTTACCAAACGCTTCCAAAATACCTCCACTTAAATGCCTGTAATATTTTTCATCAAAAATATCTACTAAGTTATTCACTCCCATTGCTAAACCAAGACGCGCTTTTGTGTATTGAGAAAAGTATTCTACTAATTTATAATATTCTTGAAAATTGGAAATCAGTACTGTTTGGCCTAAAGAACAAAGTAAATCTGCTCTATCCATAAAATCTTGTTCATCGATTTCACCTTCTGCGCGAAGATTAGATAGAGTAATTTCAAAAAGGGTTTGTGTGTTTTTCTCGTCAACCCTGTTTTCCTGTAAAAACATTTGGTACGATTTTTCAAACATATCCATATTTACCTTGGTAACAGGTCTAAAACTGCCTCGAAGTGCCAAAATATTTTTTTTATAAAGCACTCTGGCTGGTAATACATTATGGCCATCAGGATCAAACATGACAGCATCTGTCATGCCATTTTTAACCAATTGTAAGCTCATCAAACGATTGTCAACATTTTCAAAAATAGGCCCTGAAAAGTTGATGGTATCAATTTCTAATTGGTCTTTATCTAAGTGGTCATATAAATAGCGCAATAATTTTTTTGGTTCGTTATACTTGTAAAAAGCACCATAAATTAAGTTTGTGCCAAGTTTTCCTAATGTTTCTTGTTGTAAACGTGCATCATTTTCTTTGAACCTGAAATGCAAGATAATTTCATTATACTCTTGCTTCGAATCTATTTGATATTTAATACCAACCCATCCATGGCCTTTAAATTTTTTTGCAAAGTCTATAGTGGTTACTGTATTTGCATAAGCAAAAAACATTTTATTTGGGTGTTTATCCCTTGTAATACGCTCTTCAATAAGCTTAATTTCATGAGATAACATTTTTCGTAACCTCGACTCGGTAACATAACGTTTATCATCCTCAATGCCATAAATAGCATCACTAAAATCTTTATCGTAAGCCGACATTGACTTTGCAATGGTTCTTGAAGCACCTCCAGCTCTAAAAAACTGCCTTACTGTTTCTTGACCAGCACCAATTTCTGCAAAAGTGCCGTAAATGTGCTCATTTAAATTTATTCGTAATGCTTTTTGTTTTAGTGAAGGAATATTTTCAATTTCGCTATCTCCTTTTAGAGTGATTTCCATTGCAATTGTATTGTTTTATTATGCTTAACAAAGGTATTAAAATAGAGACGTAATGAAAAAAATAACCTTACTTTTGTTTTAAATTTCGCAGTTTTGAAGATTACATTTTTAGGAACTGGTACATCTCAAGGCATTCCTGTAATAGGTAGCAACCACCCAGTTTGCTTAAGTAAGAATAAAAAAGATAAACGCTTACGTGTTTCGGTATTAATAGAATGGGATAATTATACATACGTGATAGATTGTGGTCCAGACTTTAGACAGCAAATGCTTCGCGCTAATGTCTCTGTAATAGACGGCATTTTATTTACCCACGAACATGCCGACCACACTGCTGGATTAGACGATATTAGACCTTTCTTTTTTAAGCAGGGAGATATACCAATATACGCGCACAAAAGAGTTATGAGTGCTTTGGAAAGAAGATTTGATTATATTTTTGAGACCGAAAACAAATACCCAGGCGCTCCTAGTGTCAAGAAAATACATATTGAAAACAAGCCTTTTAATTTAGGGGATTTAACAGTCATTCCAATTAATGGATTTCATAATGCATTGCAGGTTTTTGGGTTTAGGTTTAAAGATTTTGCTTATCTAACAGATATGAAAACCGTTGAAGAACAAGAAATCGCAAAATTAAAAGGCGTTAAAATATTGGTTGTAAATGCCTTAAGAAATGAAACTCATGAATCGCATTTTAATCTAAAAGAAGCACTCCAGTTTATTAAAAAGGTAAACCCCAAAAGGGCATATTTAACGCATATTAGTTCATTATTGGGATTTCACGATGATGTTGAAAAAACCTTACCGAAAAATGTATTTTTGGCTTACGATAGTTTAGAATTAACCATGTAATTAATTGTTATGAAAAGTAAAATTTATTTGTATCTATTTGTATTTACCTTATTGTTGGTGCTTTTTATGTATGTTAATTCTAAAAGTATTTTAGAAAAATACGAGAAGGATATTACCACTGCTAAAGAACGAGTAGAAAGATATAAAGATTCCATAACTGTCTTACAGGACGAAAATTTAGACCTTATGTATTTTAATTTAGAGCATAATGAAGATGCTTTGACTTATTTTGAAAACGAAGGAATAGATATATCCTCTTTGATTCCATTTCTTAAAGATGAACTGTATAAGCTTAACGAAGTAAAAGGAGAACACCCTTTGGTTCCTTATGTGTCCATGACTGATGGAAAGATAATGATTAACAATATCAAGTTCCTGAACCATAAATGGATTATTGCCGATTTCTCCGATGGAAAATATTGGGGAGAATTGTTTTTAACTTATGAAATTAATAAAGATAAATCGCTGAGTTATAAATTGGTTGAGCACTTTTTGTATCCTCCTCAAAATTATTAGATGTGTTTTTCGAGCCAAGTTTTAAAATCGTAAAAATTTTGAGGTGCTACACCATGTCCCACTGGAAACTCGCTGTATTGGTGTTTAATATTTAGGGATTCTAAAATTTTTGGCGATTGTCTTGCCCATTCAACTGGAATTACTTGATCTACACTACCGTGAGAACAATAAAAATCCAAATGGGATAATTTATCTTTATCGAATGTTTTAGGGATAATGTCTGGATTAATGTAACCACTTAAAGCAACTACATTCTTAACTTTTTCTGGATAGGTGAGTGCTACAGCATAGCTTAAAATGGTACCCTGACTAAAGCCAAGTAATGTGACATTTTTGCTGTTTACAGGATACGTTTTGCAAACTTCATCAATAAATTCAGCAATTAAATCCCTAGATTTTATGGCTTGTTCGTTATCACTCCATTTTCCTTTTTCCGCATCAAAATTTATGGCATACCAAGCATTTCCAAACGGTTGCATGGCATAAGGTGCTTTAGCTGAAATGATAAAAAACTCATTGGATAGTTCTGATGCAAACGAAAACAAATCGTTTTCATCACTGCCATAACCGTGAAGCATAATAATTAAAGGTGCATTATTTGCTATAGATGAAGGTCTTGTTAGATGTTCCAAAGATAGGTTTGAGCGACTCATTTATTAACCAAAACTTGCAAAAATACGTTGATAAAACTCACCAAGTATTGGCGTGGGTTGGTCACGACCAGTAACTGCAGTCATAAAACCAAAGATAAATAATACACCAAAGAACATCCAAAAACTTATTGTTACAAGCCAATTATCAAAAAGACCAACAAAATACCCTAGAGCAAAAAATGTCAACCATAATCCTAAGGCTTGCCTTAAATGAAAAGCTGCAAATTTGTTTTTTTTCTCATTGTTCATAAAAAAAGCAATAATGACTCCAAATAGTGTTAAATAACTAATAATTGCAATTGTACGACCTTCTTCTATTGTTTGATTATCCATAATTAATAATTATAAGATTATTTTATTATTAGCTATAATACCATAAGCTTTTCCTTTTAGCGTGTGTCCTTTAAAAATGGCGTTTTTAGATTTTGAACTTATATCTGTTTGAGAAAATTTGTAAATAGTGTCAGGGTTAAAGAGCGTTAAATCTGCTTTGTTTCCAACATTAACAGAGGTGTTTTTAATACCAAACCGCTCTTTTCCTTTAGTGAGTATTTTTACTGTTGTTTTTGTTGGAAGAATTGTATTCAAAGCACCAAAAGCACTTTCTAAACCAATAGTACCATTTAAAGCAAAATCAAATTCTAATTTTTTATGTTCTATATCTAAAGGGTTATGGTCGCTAGTTACCATATCTATAGTACCGTCTTTAACACCATTAATTAATGCATCAATATCTTCTTTTGTACGTAGAGGTGGAGATACTTTAAAATTACTATCAAAACCAGTTAAAACCTCGTCACTAAACACTAAATTGTGTATAGCAACACTACAGCTAAGGTCTAATTTTTTCTTTTTTGCTTCTCGTATCAACCCTACAGATTTTGCGGTAGAGATTGTAGGGATATGTAGTTTGCCCTCAGTATATTCTAAAATAAATAAATCTCTAGCAATATGTAATTCTTCAGCAAGTGCTGGAATGCCTTTAAGTCCAATAGTTGTGCTTGTAATGTTTTCATTCATTACACCATTACCTGCAATATTGTTTTCTTGTGGGAAAGAGCATACCAAGCCATTAAAACTACTAGCATATTGCAATGCTATTTTCATTAAATTAGGATTGCTAATCGAATTTTTATAATCTGCAAACGCCACAGCTCCTGCATTGGTCATGTCAAATAATTCAGCTAAATCTTTACCTTGACTATTTTTGGTTAAAGCTCCAATAGGGTGTAAGGATACGGCATTGTTCTTCGCCATGTTTTTTACAAACGAAATATTTGCGTTGGTATCTAATACAGGATAGGTGTTCGCATTTAGGGCTACACTTGTAAAGCCTGATTTTGCGGCAGTTTTAAGACCGTTAATAATAGTCTCTCTTTCTTCAAATCCAGGCTCGCCAAAACAGACACTACTATCAAACCATCCTTGAGAAATGTGCAAATTATCTAGTTGGATTTCTTTATAATTATTGGGGTTTTTAATGCGTTTGGAAATGTTGGTAATATTTCCTTTTTCAATTAAAATATCTAGGGTCTGATTGTGAAAATCGCTTTTGGAATCTAGTATTGTAGCAGATTTTATAAGTACGTTCATTTAAAATATTTTAATATGAGCATCTCTATTACTAATAAGATTAATGCAAAAATAGTAAACCATTTCCATAGCTCATTGATATTTGATTTATTTTTTATGGAAGTGAATAATTGGCCTATTGAATTGGATACATTAGCGTTTTTAATTTTAGATAAATCCATGTATTGGGCGTAGCTTTCATTTCTGTTGTAATTATAGCTTACTTTTTTTAACGTTTCACCACCATTATTAAGGCTGTATATGCCAGCAACAGTTGGCAAGTCAGTGGTAAAAACGCTTACTTTGTTGCTATACGATCTTTGTTGTGGGATTATTTCTTCACTACCAGATTTTAATTTTAAGATAGCATCTTGCTGAAGCATTGTATTGACATCAATACTATTTTCTTGACCAATGGTATAGTAAAGTTTTGGTAATTTTAAACTATGTTTTCCAATATTGTAAATTACTGGAACAACGAGCGGGGAATTTATAAAATTTGAATTAGTAGTATTTAAAGCAGATGCAAAAGCAAAAACAGCACCTTGCTGGTTTAAAAAAGGTTTTCCATCTTCAAACTTAAGAATACTCGAACCAGAACCTAACTCGTAAAAACTATTAACTTTTGGGTACTGAAAGTTACTTATTTGCTTGTCAAATACTTGATTTAATAGTGGATGGGAATAATTAATACTTGTTATCTTTTTTTCAATATTATGTATTTCTGAATTATAATTAAACAATTGATTATAAGAATTTAACGAAACATTACCTGAAGGAATAATTAATATATTCCCACCATTAGTTGTAAAACTATTTAGAGAATTTATTAGAGACACAGGAATATTATCCAACTCATTTAGTACAACCAAGTTTTGATTACTAATCTCATTATAATTTAGTTGCTCTAGTGCAGTCGTTTTATAGTTAAATTCGTTCTCGGTAAAAATGCGTTTTAGATAATTATTTTCAGAAGGATTTATAGTAAGCACATGTATTTTTTCTCTGTTATTGATATTGAAATATAATACATTGTCAAAATTTAAACCAGTATCTTCTATAGTGACTTTTCCATTAATAACAGTATTCGTGGGCAGCGTAAACGAGGCTTTTTTAGAATCGCTTACTGCAGATTTTGCTAATAATAAATTATCATTATATAAGGCAACTGACATGTTGTTAGTACTATCGATACCAGATAGGATTGCAGTAAGCTCAAAATTTGAAGGTGTTTCTTTAGAAATATAAACACTATCAATACTCATGTTTTTATTAGATACTGCTTGTAATTGTACTAAATTTAATGTGTATAATTTATTTTCAACATCGTTAAGGGTAGATTTATTGGCTTGAAAATCAGACAACAATACAAGGTTTTTTGCAGATGCTTCATTTTGTATAAACAGTTTTTCTCCTTTAAGCATTACGGCGTCATAACCTAACTGGTTTGGAGAATAATTAAGTTGCAACAACTCTTTAGACAGTATTTTTCGGGTGGCTTTTATAAACGTGTTATCGTTTGTAAATAGGGTGATTTCATCAGTATTGTCAAGAGTATTTATAATGTCCTGGACACTCCGTTTAAGTAACTCTCCCTTACTTCCTTTTGCTTGCATACTAAAAGAATTATCTAAATACACAACGGTTTCCGTTTTTACATTTAACGTTTTAGAATCAGAAAAATAGGGCTGTGCAAAGGCAAAAATTATGGTTGCAAAAAGTAATAATCTCGTAATAAGGGTAAGCCACTTTTTAAGTTGTGAGCTTTTTCGTGTTTGTATGCTAACGTTTTTTAAAAACTGTACATTGGTAAATGGTACTTTTTCAAAACGACGTAATTGAAAAAGATGAATAATTATGGGAATGAGCAGTAAAAATAAAAAGTATAGAATTTCTGGGTGCTTAAACTGCATTCGTAAGTGTTATTTATTAGGGTAAAGATAGAAAATGAATTGTGAATTGCTATGGTGCATTCTAACAATTTTAACGTTTAACAAAAGAAAAAATAATCTTCCATCGTTTTCATATTTTGGTTGTGTAAATACAATTTTATTTCTTTTTGCGCTTCGGTATTTGCAACAGTAATAATACTTTGCGGATTGTTTAAGTGCTCTAAATACTTAAACTCTTTAAGTTGTTGGTTATAAATATGTTTGTTTATTTTTTTTGGATTATCGCAAATCCAATAAAAAGGGATGTTTTTTTCTACTAATGCTTTAGCAACTGTTTTTCCTTTATGTCCTGCTCCCCAAATAGTTAATGGTCTGGAATTATCATAATTCAACTCTAGAAAATAATGCAATTTTAACTCGATAAAATGATTTTGTGCATAATGCTCATGTGTCCTGGAAGTTCTAATTGGGTAATCTCGCCAATGGTGAAGCATGTTATTACTCTTAATACATGTTAGGCCATATTTGTAGAACCGAAACGCTAAATCGTAATCTTCGGGATAACGGTTTGGTTTAAAAGCTTCGCATTTAATAAGATCTTCTTTAGAGGTCATCCAGCAAGGTGATGGAACGACACATTCTTTATATATTTCGGAGTAATTTTCTCCTTTTCTAGTTAGCTTATTAAGCCATTGTTCATAGTTTGAGTAACCTTCGCTAATACCCTCTTTCGAAAAATAGTGCACCAAACCAATAGCGATGTGACCTTTGCCATATTTTTGCAATGAATTTACCATCACTTCCAATTTGTTTGGAGTCATGATATCGTCACTGTCCATTCTTGTAATAAACGTGCCTGAGCTATGTTTAAAGCCTAAACGTAAAGCTTCTATGATACCTGAACCCTTATTTTTAAATAGTTTAATTCTTTTGTCTTCTTTAGTATATTTTGATACGATATCGAAACTATCATCTGTAGAGCCATCATCTACAATTAGCAATTCCCAATTTGTGAATGTTTGATTAATAATTGAGTCTATACATTCGTTTAAATAATTAGATGTGTTTTTAAAAGGGATTAATATACTAATTAATGGTAATGGCATGATGCGAAGATAATAATTCTGTTATCAACACAAATTAACACGTATTTAGCATCAAATAAAAAAATGGAATATTATTTTTGCTTAACTCAAAAAAACAAATATGAAAAAAATCACATTAATTTTAAGTGTTTGCGGATTAATACTAGCTTGTGGGTCTGCTAAAAAAACAAACGATTTAGCAATTAGTAATGCTATAGTT
>TARA_R110002074_G_scaffold3043_2_pt1 | contig 13426 bp, 15 predicted proteins | sample TARA_R110002074 | Tara Oceans TARA_R110002074 (sample SAMEA4397215) | marine metagenome | biome: Polar Biome; feature: [MIX] marine epipelagic wind mixed layer (ENVO:01000061); material: water (ENVO:00002006), including particulate matter (ENVO:01000060) such as... | depth 10-100 m
TGAGCCAGCATCTGTATCGTTTGCAATTACATTATCGGTTTGACTGTCGCCCCAGTCCCAGGTCCATTGTCTACTAGCACTTCCTATGTTTGTATTGGCACTATTATTTTGAAAATATATAGTTGCACCTTCGTCCCATTTTGTAATTGGACTACCACCACTACTTGCGGCATATGCTGCAAAGGCAACTGTGGGATCAGGAGTGTAGACTGCTATGTAGTCTGTTCTCGTAAAAGCAGCACTACTGCCAGCACCACTTCCGCCGGTATTACTTGCTGTTACTGTAATACTATGAGGACTGTCTGTAAAGTTTGTATAGGTATGAGTTGGGCTAGTACTAGCCGTTGTATCGTTACTTGTGCCATCGCCCCAGTTAATTACAAACTGGTTTGCTGTACCAACAACAGTAATACTCAGCGTAGCTGTAAATCCGCTACCTCCTGCTGTTACATCACTAGTAAACGTAACACTCTTAACAAATTTACTATTACGAATATTTTCTGTTACTTCATTTAGCTCATCAATAGCATCTGTAACTTTTGTACCTGTAACAAATCCTTGGTAAGCACCATCTGTAGTTAAACTTGAATCTGTTGGTGTGCCCATTGTAATTTGCATACCAGTACTAATTCCACCACCTGAAACTTGGGCATCAACATATGCTTTAATACTTTGTTGAGTAGCTAATGCACTTGCATCATTACTACCAAATCCGTCTTCGTCTAATATTTTATTACTTGCAACACCACTTGCAAACTCTAATGTTCCTTGAAGTTTTGTATTTGGTCTGACATCGAGTATTCCAGTTCCATTTGCATCTAACGTAAGATTAGCGTTAGTAACATTACTTTCAACTTTGTTTCCAGTAATTGATATTTGTGATAAACTAGTATTTCCAGAAACAGTTAATCCAGTTAATGTTCCTAGTGATGTGATATTTGTTTGAGCCGCACCAGTAACAGTTGCCGCCGTACCTGAAGCATTGCCAGTTAAATTGCCGGTTAAGTTAAATGCTGCATTTTGTACAGTAGCACCATTAAGATTTAATGTCCCTGTAACAGTAGCATTGTTAAGGGTCGATGTTCCAGTGATATTACTGTCACCAGAAACACTTAAACTTGTTGTGGGTGATGCTGTACCTATACCAATACGATTGTTAGTATAATCTACAACTAAGGTAGTGGTGTCAAACGCAAGATTGGAGTCCCGTTCTAAATTCGCCTTAAGGGCTCTGCCTCCAATACGACTAATAGCCATATCATGTGGTTCCTTTCGCTATCTTGCGTACACCATTTACAATCCAAGGTGCCAGGGTTTGTATTATAGTTATTTATACGTTGGGGAAAATGTGTATTAAGGTACGCTAGTTGTTGCAGAGTTACTGTCTAAACCATGGATAACAACAATAGGCTCACTGTCTCCTGGAGGACTAGTAAACGTAATAGTTGTACCAGATACTGTGTATGCACTAGCTGGATTTTGGAAAACATTACCAACAGCCACAACTACACGTTGCTCTTGGTTACTTGTAACAGTAGTACTCATTGTAAATGCTACTGTTGAGCCATCGCCAGTAAATGAATCTTGTGTAATAGCTGAAGTTCCCTGAAATGGAATAGTTTTAAATGCTGATCCGTCATAAAATTCCATTTTGCTTAAATCTGTGTTGAAGCGAAATTCTCCAGCAACTGGTGCTGCTGTTCTATTTGCTGTACCGCCTGTTGGAATGGTAATAGCTTGCTCTGATTGCTTTAATGTAGAACCACCGTCACTAGTACTCTTTGTTTTTACATATCCGGCCATTAGATACTCACATGACTAACTGTGGCATAGATACTAGATCCAGCACTGGCACTTGCTTGTATAGTATCACCATTTCCTAGTACTAGTTTCTCAGTGTTAATAACGTATGTGTCACCACCGTCAATGTTAACTGCTTTAATAATTTTGTTAGTAGTACCTGCAGTTCCGCCACTTTGAACAACATGAACATTAAGTGTTCTAGCTGATACGTTATCATTCATAAAAAACATAGCAGTGGTTGCATTACTTCCACTTGAAGTAAATATTGTGGTTGCACCAGTTCCTAATGTTGCTTGCGATATTGCCATATTTTTATTCCTTTAAAAAATTAATCCGTAAACGATAGCTTTGCTTTTACTTACAAGCTCATCTACTGTGCCGCTATCGTTAAAATAAATACCAGTTCCGCCGCCGCCCTGTGTTCCAGCATACATTAATGTTGCGCCAACAGCTGAACTTGGCGCTACTGATTGATCATTAAGTTTTACTGGAGCTTCTACTGATACTCTGCCAGTGCCGTTAGGTATTAAGTTAATATCTGCGTTACTAGTAGCTGTAACAATGTTATTACCTTGAACATCTAAGTCTCCACCAAGTTGTGGTGATGTATCGTCTACAACTTCTGTTAAACCAGATGTACTAGTGACCATAAGATTATTATAACTTGATCCGCCGTCAGTACTTATTTTCCATTTGTCATCATTTTCATCAAACACAAATAAGCTATTAGCAGTACTGCCTCGTTCAACTTCTAAACCAGCATATCTTCCTGTAACTCCAGTACCTGTCTCACCATCATTTAAAACAATTTGTCTATCTTTAATAGCAGTGTTAGTAGTGGTAATAGTAGCTGTTGCACCAGTGACAGTTAAGTCGCCAGTAATACTTACATCACTCAATACAACTAAATCACCAGTGGGATCAAGAGTTAAGTTTCCAGTTACACGTTCAATTCTAGCCATTCTTACACCTAAATACGTATTTTAATTATTTATCATTGCCCTGAACCGGTCTACTGTCATTGTTTCACAGTTTGATAAGTCTAACCATGTTGCTGGAGTATACTGTAATAGCGGGTTTACATGTATAACTCGTGTGTTAGGATAATACTGTAGTATTTCTAACACTTGCTTTTCCCAGTTCAATGAAAATGTAGGTTTGTCAGTACTAACTTTATAATTTCTAGTATCAGCATACAAGTTGTTAACATAGCTTGTATCAGATATTAAGTCCATGCCTATTAAAAAACAGTAGGGAAATCCATCTTGACATGCTTGAGCTAGTGCATTAGGCCCTGAGCTAAATCCAGACCATAATGGATTTAGTACTTTGCTTGTCCCGCCAAAAGCTATTTCTTTCTCTCTTGTGTAGTGTATCTTGTTATCAGGATATCCAGTAGAAATAATCTCCTGTGTCATTCCTGGGTCAGTACTTACAAGAACATCCACATTGTGTTCTTGGTATATACGATTACATCCGTATACAGATCCGTGTTTACTTAGGTCTTCTGGCGTAAACACAAGTCTGCTTTTGCCATTTCCTAATATAAATGCAAATTCTTTCATTTTTTCCACAAAAAAAGGTTACTGTTTATTATAACAATAACCCTTTAATGATGTCAACAGTAAAAGTTATGCTGATACTAATGTAACGGAAACGCCATCAACGGCAGTTCCTGTACCATCTAACCATTTAGCACTTGCACCTGTTTCAAATTCATGTGTGCCTGCACCAAACTGTGTTAGTGTAGCTTTATTTGCTGTAAGTTTAGTAACATAATAAGTTTTACTTGAACTATCTGTTGCAGTTAAGGTTGCTTCTCCTACTGCAATTGCACCACTTGCTTTTGCAACTAAACTAACAACACTTGTTCCATCTGAAGTTGTAACATTAAAACGATTTGTGCCTTTTTGTTCAATTACACTGGTGTTATTAGCAGTGCCACCTGTTGTGCGAGCAATAAAACGCAACTGTTGCCCTGTTCTTGCTTCTGCACCGATGACGCCAGTTTTATCTGTGCTGCCTACACCAGTTTTTGCAGTTCTCATTGGTCTTCCCATTTTTTTTCTCCTTCTCGAGTTTAAGACGTTCTAGGTCTACGGGGTTGTGTCCCCATAAATCAGGCTTCGCTGATATTGTATTTAGCTCATAAAAAGGGGAGACCTAAGTCTCCCCAATCTATTTGGTTCTAAAATCCAAATATAATATTCAGCTATTAGCTAAATGTTACGTTTGACATTGCAACCTCACCAAGATAATCACCGGCGTTACCGAGCGATGATGCGGTGTTAGATAGCTCTACATAACCATAACGTGTCATGAAGCTAACTACTGGCTCAAATGTATCTGGATCTAGTACTGTACCACTGCTCATTAGTGGGATGTACGGGCAATAAAAAGCTGCTGCATCGGTTTCACTTCCACCTTTGTAGCCAACTAGAACTGCTTGACTGTCATTTGCATAACCGTCTACGTAGATACGCATAGCGCCGTTTAGTGTACCAACGAACTTAGTGTTTGTTGGTGCTTCGAAAGTACCTTCTGTTGTACGAGCAAAAGCACTTGTGCTTGCACTCTGTAGAACTGTTAGTCCTTCTTGGGAAACAACGGCCCAGTTACCGGAACCACGACGTGTGCGTTGAGCAATCTTGTTTGCTGTACGATTAATTAGTACTGCAAGAGCTGCATGCTCATCACCAACGTAAGTAGCTGTACCACTAACTGCTGCTTGGTTGAAGGTCTCTTCAGTTGCTGCTAGTGAGCGAAGTGAACCTAGAACCTCTTGATCGATTTCAGCAGTAATTTCCTGGGCAAGTGCTGCCATGATTTCGGCTTCTACGTCGATACCATGCATGCTCTGTGCGTCCTGGGCTGCTTCAAAAGTCCAACGAGCTTGTAGCTTACGTGTTTTTGCTTCAACAGGCTGCTTTAGGATCTGGATGGAAATTTTGTTTCCGCCGGCACCTTCTTTAGCTGCTGTGTTATCAGCTTTACCAGTTGTTGTAGAACCGGAATATGCTGTAGCAATTTTGAATGGGCTAAGTGCCTCATCACCAGCTGTTGTGTCTGTGTCAAAAGGTGAACTCGCTGTTGAGTTTACGCTGTCTGCATAACGAACACGTAGTGTGTGAATTTGACCTACTGGGCCCTGCATTGGTTGAACACCAACGATTTCGTTGGCAATAACTGTTGGCATTACACGTCGGATAACAGGTAAAATAACTCTGTTTAGTGTAGCCATGTTGCCTGAAGCAGTTGCACCGCTTGATGCAGCTTCAGAGAGATAACGTCGTGTGTTCTCAAGAACAGTTGACATTGCGCCGCGACGATTTCCGTCCAGACCCTCAAGTAGAGCGTCTTTAGTTTCGTCCCAACGGCTTTCTAATAGTACGTCTGACATTTTATAGTCTCCTCTAGTACTTTATTTCAAGCCAGCTAACTTGCGGAGTTCGACAATATTACTAGTGTCTGCTTCAGCAGGTATTGCTTGTTTTTCTTCTTTGTCACCAGTAACAGCTACACGACTTTCTGCAACCATTTGCTTTTCAGCTTTTGGAGCAGACTTTCCGTCTAGTACTACTGGAAGATAACGATCATAAGCAGACTTTAGTTTGCTTGTTTGAACGCTCTCTAGAAGGTCGCGCATTACTGCGCCTTTTTCTTTATTGAGTGGCTTTAAAAGATCTGCCATTGCCTCTTTGCGCTCTGCGCTTTCGTTAATGGCGGCAATCTCTGTTTCTTTGCTCTCAATAATTTGTGATTTTTCAGCAGCTTCTGCTTGTGCTTTAATCATTGCATCATCTTTCTCAGCAACCGCCTGTTGGAGGTCTTTGATTTCTTGATTCTCATTAAGATGACTTGCACTAAATTCACTAGCATATGCTTCGAAAATCTTACGACCAAAGCTATTAGCTTTAGCTGATTCGATGTCTTCACGTAGTTGAGTGATTTCGGCGTTTAGATGGTTAGAAACTGATTCTTTAACTAGTGTAGCTGAACTTTCAACGAACTTTTTCTTAAGATCATTAAATTGAGAACGTGCTTCTTTAACAAGGCGTACTTTTGTTTCAACAACATCATTACGATCTTCTTGGAACTCAGTAATTTCTTTTGCAAGAGCTTCACCAATAAAGGCTTCAACTTTGCTCATATATTCGCTTTGTACTTGACGGTCAGCTTTGAATTCATTGATTTCTTCAGCTAACTGTCCAACTAGAAACTTGTCGAATGTACCACTAGTTTCTTGCATACGAGCAACAAACTTGGCACGATCTTCTGAAAGTGCTTTTTTCTCTTGTGCAATTTCAGTTATCTCTGTTGTTAAGTTATCAGTTACCATACGATCTAAGGCTTCAACCATTACACTCTTATCATGCTCATAGCGTTGAGCGAATTCCTCGCGGAGCTCTGCTCTGACCTGCTCTTTAGTTTCTGTTAACTTAGACTCCCATGCCTCTTCAATTTGAGTACGGGTTTCTTCGTTGATCAGGTCGCTATCCAATAAAGGTTTGATAGCATCTAGCATTATAATCTCCTAGATCTTTAGGTCCTTAATAAGACGAACAACTTCGTCCTTAAGGTATTTTTGTACTTTACGATTGCCACTTGCTTCTTTGGCCATCTCAAATACAGTGTGCCCATTACGCATATTAAGTAATCCTTCATAGATTGCTTTAGGATATGCATTTGGAGCACTGGGTTGTGCCACAACGTCGACTGTGACAATCTCGAAACCTGTAACGTGACTAGTGGATTCGTTGACTTCGCCACTTCCTCTACTACTTACGCCCAGTTTAACTCCACTTTCCAACATAGTTTTAACTAGTTGGCCCATTGGTGTGGGTAATATTTTTAACTTTCCAAAGCCGTTAGGCCCATCCATCCACATGCTTTCTATCATATGGCTGACCCGATCTAAATTAATTTTTAAATCATCTGGATGATCAACTTCTCCTAGCACACTATTGCCAGTTGAAACTTGATCATTGAGTTGCTTGACGGCATTGGAAATCTCAGTAACAGGGTATATACGCTTATTTGCGTTTTCTACCCCGCCCTGAATACAAATGCCTTTCATATAGAGATCCTTGCCTTCGTTGGCAGACTCTGTTACGATTCCCGCTTGATCGAATGTAAGGGTTTCTCTAAGTAAGTTCATAAGCCCGACCTTAAACTTTCTTCATGTCTGGCTTAGTTGTGCTACCCATGTCTTGTGCTTTTGGTGCTGGTGCGCCTTTTTCTTCCTTGGAATGAGACATAGCTGCCTTTCCTTTGGATTCAATTTTTTTAGCTTTTGAAACTGGACCTTCTGATCCATCACCTTCTTCACTATTTGATGGTGCTGAGACTTTTTCAGTATACTCACGTACTATTTTACCGTCAGCATCTTCTTCAACTTCCTCAACTGATTCCATTTCTTCTTCGTCAGCGTCATCGGCGTCCATGTCCATGTCCATTTCTGGCTCATCGCCCATGTCCATGTCCATTTCTGGCTCATCGTCGTCACCAGCCATAATCTTTTCAAATTCGGCTTTAAGTTCGTCTAATGCGTCTTCAAGATCGACAACACGGTCTTCCATGTCTTCGTCGTCTTCGTCAGCTTCAACTGCAAGACCAGCTTCATCAGATTCAATGTCGTCGATCATATCGTCGACTTGATCGCCACCTAGCTCTTCTTCGAAGTCACTTTCTTCAACTTCGTCTTCAGAAACTTCTTCATCAGCATCTTCTTCTAAATCTTCGTCTACTGCTTCTTCCACAGCGTCGTCGTCTTCGACTTGATCTTCATCAAGTGTTTCATATATTTCACGGCTCTTTTCAACGACGATTTCGTGGAAAAGTTCCTTAGCTTTATCTTCATCTTCAGAGATGATAAGCTCAATTAGGTCATTAAATTTATCGCTCATAACAATAGGGCTCCTTTGTAAGGCATTTAAGTTATTTAACTATGCACTTTATTTATGAGTGATTAAGGGGGGTTTTTGGCTCAAAAAGGTGTTTTTGTAAAATATATTACAAATTAGCCAAAAATTACTAGGCAGCTTCAGCAGGAGCAGAGAATTGCTGCTTTATTTTTACAATATTTTCTTGATACTCAGCGATCTTTTTATCATTGAGCATACGCAACTTATTAATCTGTTCTAGTGTAAGACGTGTCTTTCTAGTGTCAGTCTTTTCAGCTTTACTGTTATCAGACTCATTGTCATGTAAATCTTTAGCATCTTCTGTTATTAAATCATTAAGTTGCATCTTTTGCTCCAACACTATTTATGCTGTTGGCGTCTCTGCTGGAGTTCCAGGTATTGGACTAGTTGTTCCAGTTGCGTCAGCTTGGCCAGCGCCTGGTTCGTCACCAGTAGATTCAGCATCAGCTGAATCGCCTGCAGGATCTAGATCTGGAGGAGTAAATGTATCTAGATCTGTTTCAATGCCGCCAGGAGTAATACCAACACTACGCATATTAGGCATATCTGATTTTTGATCGTCTACATTTTCTTCACGCCACATATTAGTATTTTCCAGCATTTCTTCTTCACTGAGTCCTAAGAACCGTTGCATTAAGAAACGCTTACTCATATATGGATAACCTTCAAGACTTGTAAACGTGTTAATACGTGTTCCGTCCATCTCAACTTCACGATACTTGCTGAAGTTTTGCGGCTCATTAAATCGTAATTCAAAGCTGCTATTGTCTAATTCAAATCCACGCCATTTAAGAAACATTTTAAATTCTCTATCAAACGTTTCAGCAATAAGTCTTTGCAGTCTTTTACAATACTCATTAAAGCGATGCTCTTGTATTAATGCAGTTCCAACACGACCATCGTTATAGCTTCCAATTCCTTCATCAGGACCTGTGGGTAAGTAGCTACTTGGTATGCGTAATCCACGATATAATTTATTTGTAAAGTACTTTAAGTCGTCAATTTCACCTAGGTTTGTGCCACCTGGCAATGTTTCAACTTTTGATCCTCGGCCTTCTGCTGTTTGTGGAAAGAAGTAATCTTCGTTAGTACTTAATGGATTGTATGTAGTATCCATTATGTTTGACCCGCCACCAGTGTTACTTGGAATTCGTCTTTGATGTATCTCATTTTTAACACGCTCTACAAAGCTCATGGCCATGTGTGCTGGCATGTTACCAACATCTACATAAAATACACGGCGCTCTGGCGCACGTTGTATACGGTAGATAATAATAGCGTCTTCTAATAATTCTTTTTGTTTGTAAACTTTAAAAATATTTTCAAGTATGCTGTTACCGAAAGGCCAGTTAGCATCTAATCCTTCAGTTAAACTACAATGTACAATGTGTTCTGCATCAACAGCAATCTCATTTATACTTCTGTCAAAACGTCCACTTCCTGAACTTTCGCTTGAATAAATGCTACTAGGCTGTATATATCCAGACTGTTTGTGATCGCCTGCATTGCCGTTATAATCGTCACTGTAGTTAAGTTGTGTAGCTGTTAAATTCTGTAAGTTTGGATTAATATCTTTTACAACATACTGTTCAGGCTTTTTACCTTCACTTTCATTAACAATAACTTTGATAACTTTTGTCATTTCTACCCAGGACCATTGAAATGTCTCTGGATCTCTAACAAAAACTTGATCGCCATACTTTAGTGTATTGCGAAAGATTTTAAAAGCACGTTTATTAAACTCGTTAATATTGTTCCAGTTTGTAAGTTGCTTTTTAATAACTTCTACTTCACTCTCACTTGGATTGTCATGAAAGTGTACATCAAAAACTGTTCCGTTTTCTCTATTAGTCTGTGTGCAAAATTCTGCTAGGATATCTACAGCGGCATTAACTTCGCTGTCTACATCCATGTTTTCATACTGAGTGTATCGTGTAATTCTGTTAGCATGACCAGTGTAAACTTCAGGCAAACTACTTGCATAGTTGCTGTATTTTAAGTCAGACTGACTTTGGCCTGAGTTCACATTAGTAAGTGGACTCGTATTGTTAACAGTTTTAAAGTATTTTTTCCAACTCATATCTTATTATAACACCTTTAAAGTACTTATGCAATATTTTTAGCGACGTTATTTAAACCGTCTGCCATTTCTTCACCAGAACGTTTAACTGCATCTATATTAGCAGACATAATGCTAGGCAACGCCATAATAGCATCTTTTGTTTCTTTGTCAAGTACACTTGCTGTTGGGCTCTTCATAATTTCACCCATGCCAGCAGAGTCGCCGTCTCCAAGGGACCGCATTGATTTTTCTAAATCCATTTGCTGAAGTTGCGCTATCTGTTGTTCCAGGCCGCCCATAATCTGGTTAAATCCTGAAGCTGGGGATATATTTCCGTTTTGCTGTGGCGTAAAGAATTCTTGCCCTTGCTCATTTACACGGTATGTATTCCCGCCTATCACTGGTCCCCCAAGTGCCCTTCCTTCTTTTTCTCCAAATATTGTTGCTTTTAAGTCACCAAGATGACTCCCTCCGCCTTTACTGTCCGCACTTATACTGCTTGTAAACTTCCCAAGTGCCTGTGTAAAAGTGCTTCCCGTGTTTATAGCGTTTGTAAATGCATCTAGTGAATTAGTTAATCTGTCAGTGCCACTAGCTATAGCTTCACCAACTGCACTGCCGCCCTCGCCGCCTAGTATTTTAAAAGTTGCTGCATCAACAGCTTTAGCTGATTTCTGCGCTAATTGAGTCAGCGCAACCATGGTTGCGTCTAGACCTTCTGCAGCCTTACTAACAGCATTTGCATCTGTTATAACTTTGCTATACGTTGCATTAGTTAACTTAGCTAATTCTTCAGTAGCCGGGATAAACAGTGATTTACCCATATCAGTAAAGGAATTAGCCATCCCAGTTCCAACAGTCAGTTTTAATACATCTTGTATTTCATCTAGTTGTCTGCCTGCTGCTGTTTGGTCAACACTTCCAAATCCAGCAGCAAGATCGTTTATCCCGGCAGCCCCATTTTTTATACCTTTTGCTAAATCCCCCATAGGCCCAGCTACAGCTGGCATACTGGATGCAAACTGACCAGCACCTACACTTACGGTTTGGCCATGGACTAACATTTCTTTTGCATACTGAGCTCCAGCGGTACCATAACTTTTTCCCATTTGCTCAATAAACTTTAAGGCTGTTTGAGCCTGCTCTGCTTCCATCCCCCGTACTGCGACCCTGGAATCGATGTCTTGCGCTTGAGCTTTTGCTTTCTGTCGTTCTTGATCCAGTGTAGTTCCATTAATTGTAGCAAACATTTTTTGTTGCCGTGTTAAATTTGCCATGCCTGCAACAACTTGTTTAGTGGGAAGAGTTCCAAGATCAGCACCGAACCTAGCTAAATTTCCAGTATACTCAGCCATGGCTATACCTTGTTGCTCGATACTCATTCCCATTCTAATGAAATCTGCCTGCAGTGGACTATCTTGTAATCCTTTGTTAAATCTAGCAAACTGTCTAGCACCCTGATTAGTAGTTCCACCAAAAAATTGTAATGCTTCAGCTGATTGAGTTGATATTCGTTGTAATTGTCCCAGGGTTAAACCAGATTGATTTGCTATATCAGCAAAATTCATCATACTGTTTCCAAAACTACCGCCAGATTGTTGAACTTTTTCATACGATTCAGTAACACCAGCAATTTTTCCCACTATAATACCAGCAGCTACTCCACTAACAGATCCTAGAATACCTGGCAACCCTTCAAGCATCTTTTGTGCGCCTTCGCCCATTATTAATAAACGTGAAGAAAGAGTTGCACCAGAAGTTGTTACGGCTCTGCCAAATGCAGAGGTAGCCATGGCAATATTTTCCCGGGCATCTTTACTCCATTGACGCACAGAATTAGATGCATTGTCTAACGATTTACTAGCATATCCTGATGAGTTAGCTACACTGCTTAGTCCGCCAGCAGCTTTACCAGCGGCTATGTTAGCTGAATTAATATTATTTGCATTAATGTTTGCGGCTTTGGTAGTTTGGCCAAGCAGGCTTTTAATGTCCTGAAGTGTGTTTTCTTCAGCAGCATTGTTTAAAGTTACGGGTTGTCCACCTAGATCACCTGTTACAGCCATATTATTCTATCTACCACATAAAGTACGCATATAAATACAATACACGAACTATTTTATATATTTATTAGGAGAAATCACAGTGAATGAGACTGTAGAGAAGAATACGGCATCAGCTGATAATCCGTTGTCTAAATACATGCGAAATCCACAAATTTACATTAATTTACCCAGTGGCGGCAAGTATTGGACACCAGAATCTTTGGAGATGCCAATTAATCAAGAACTTCCAGTATTAAGCATGAGCAGTTACGATGAGCTTCTGCTTAAAACTCCTGATGCACTAATGAACGGCCAGTCTGTTGTTGATATTATACAGAGTTGTATTAAGCCAATTAAAGATGCTTGGCATATGCCTGTTACAGATCTAGACTATTGTTTAATAGCCATTCGTATTGCAACTTATGGGGAAATGATGGGATACAGTAGTACTTGTCCTAAGTGTAGTGAGTTTAACGAATACGAAATCGACTTAAAAGAGTTTTTAAATTTACCAGTAAACATGGAAGTTTTTGACCAGATTGTCAATTACGATGACCAACTTACAGTTAAAATTAAACCCAGAACTTATCGCGATGCAAACAAACAGAACATGGAAGTGTTTGAGCAACAGCGTATTGTTAACCTAGTTAACGACGAGTCGATAGATGCAGAAGTTAAACAAGAAAAGTTTAATGAAATATTTGCTAAAATTACACGGTTAAGTTTAGCAACTGTGGTAGGAAGTATTGAGTATATTCAAGTAGGAGAAACCAAATATACCCAACCTGCTTTTATTGAGGACTTTGTAGCTAATACTGATGTAAAGGTTTTTAGAAAAGTTAAAGATCATCATGAAATTACTAACAAAGCAATACCTGATAAAACTATTAAAACATCATGCCCAGACTGCGGCCATCCATACGAAATGCCATTTAGCTTCGACCACGCAAATTTTTTCGCATTAGCCTCTTGAGCCAGAGCAGACCTGAAATTATCAAGACGCTCGAACGTTTGGAGCAGGAGGCGAAAGATTTTAAAAAGCGGTTACTAGAGTTATGTTGGCACATGCGTGGTGGGCTAGCATTTAACGAAGTCATGCAGATGTCGGTCAATGACCTTGCGATTATAAATGACATTGTTAAAGGTAATCTGGAAATTGCTAAAAAGACAGGTCTGCCGTACTTTTAATCTCTTTCTGCGAAATCAACAGGGTCTAAAGAAACCCTGCCTTGCAAGCAATGGTCAGTTTCACTGCGATGTTGGAGCTCTATTTTGCTTCCAAAGTTAAATTTGTATCCTAAACGATCGGCTACATTGCAGAACTCAAGAAAAGCACTCTCAAGTTCGACTACATCTCTTTTCATCATTTTTCCGTTTCCCTTCACTATATTACTTAAGGTAGCAGTATTTAATACCAGAGAATACAGTGATTATATTATACTTTTACAAATCCGTCAATCAGATACGGATGAACTTGCGTTCATCCAAACACTCACTAACGTTCGTGTTTAACTTTACTTGACATAAACTATGTTACATTAACCTGGAGTTTTCAGTCAGACGGAACCAACTTCATGGTTCCATCTTTTGAA
>TARA_R110002074_G_scaffold66837_2_pt1 | contig 13424 bp, 17 predicted proteins | sample TARA_R110002074 | Tara Oceans TARA_R110002074 (sample SAMEA4397215) | marine metagenome | biome: Polar Biome; feature: [MIX] marine epipelagic wind mixed layer (ENVO:01000061); material: water (ENVO:00002006), including particulate matter (ENVO:01000060) such as... | depth 10-100 m
TCAAAACTGACCAATACGGTTCAGGACGCGGACGCGGATACGGAATCGGATACGGAGGTGGAACCTTAGACGCAGACAGGCAAGGAAACGGACACGGAATCGGACACGGAGACGGATGCGGAAGCGGAAGCGGACAAGGAGACGTATGCGGAGGCGGATACGGCTAATACTTTAAATTTAGTGAATAACCACTAAACAACAAAAACCAAGAACAACACAAAAACATGACAACAGTAATCAAATACGGAATGAGCAACGAACTACCTGCACGAGACTTTCAAGACGAATATACAGTCGGAGAGCTGATCTCAGACAAATCAACACTAGCTTTCCTTAGCGCACCTGAAGGTTGTGTAGCGGTATCTTCTGGAGAAACCCTAGACAACACCGATTTTGTCAACGAATACTCAGTAATTACACTGGAAAAACAAGCCTCGAATAAGGCCAGTTAGTTCCAAGCCAGCCACAGAACACCTGTGGCTGGCTTCCTTTTCTTTCAACAAACCTACACTATGCCACAAGACAACACAGTAGAATACGTAATCAAGAACGACCAGATTATAGCCCGACAGACTTTTGAGCACCCCGCAGCAAATGTAGAGGATGTCATTAAGAAAATGCTACAAAATGTATCGTACACTTTTATACCCGCACCAATTGCCCCAGTGCTTAGTAAGTGGGTAAAACAACACTTTTACGGCCAGAACCCAAAGGGTACAACCATCGTAGTAATCACAGAAGTAGAGTACATGCCTTTACGGGGTGCTGTACTAGATGATGAAGGTCACATACGACTGACACCAACACCCGCACAAGCCGAAAGTTTTACAGCAAAAGAGAAATGGGACTTAGAAGAAGATGAGCGACTGTTCGTTATCACACAGTACAGCACGGATCCCGAGTCATTGAACCCTGTAAGCGAAGCACCAGAACCATTTATGTTTATGCTAAAAGGTGGGGAACCAGTAATACCTGTTTTTCCTAACATACACAGTAACGGAAAGATCTGCACAGGGCGAAGTTACAAAAGTGTCGGAGTGGATTACGAGTACGTTGGGTTTAATGCTAAATTTAAGAAAATGATGGACGTACTTCATGTGGCTAAACCCAACTATGACTTAAACTCAGCTTCAATCCGATCATACATGCGGGTTGCTGATGGGATTCAACAGCCCTTTCCTAACGGGACACACAGAACCGCAACCAATGAACTAATAATCCAAGCATCCAAATGGCTACTGAACAACAACCTATGACACTAGAAAGCCAATTAAATGAGCAATATTCAATGCATTGCGGTACTATTAACTCACCCCTTCGGGCAGAGCTTGCGGTCAAGTCACTAAAAAGACGCGACGAAAAATTACGTATACCTAGTGAAGACTTACGAATCATCGAAAAGTTGTACCATAAGGCTTATCCAGACGCAGGTAGAAAGCGCGGAGCACTACTTCGCTACATTAAAGACCTAAGAGAAAATAACGAACCCTCTACACAACTAACCAAAAATCTCATAAAATTTATTAAACGTGAATCAAGAACCCTTTAACGCACTTATTATTGGCGCAGGTGGTGTCGCATCGTACATGTTACCTGCCTTAAACAACTCTTTTAACCTTAAAGGCTACCTTATAGACGGTGACAAGTTAGAAGAACACAACCTAGATCGACAGATCTTTTCTCCCCGACAAGTTGGCCAGTTCAAGGCTGACGCTCTCATTAAACACAACAAGGTAAAGGGACTTACCGCCATAAACCAATACATTGACACGGGTTGGTTAGAGAACTCAGGAATCCCAGAAGACTTTGTTCCTGATGTAATCATCACCTTAGTGGACAATCATCCCGCTCGCAGGGCTGCAATCGAAGCTTCAGTACATTATGACTGCGCTCTAGTTATCGGAGCCAACGAATACTCTACATCACAAGCCTTATACTGGCACCCGATCCTTGGGTACAACCGCAGACCCGACGTACGCTACCCTCACATGCGCACATCACAGGCAGGCTCTCCACTGAGCTGCACAGGCGATGCGTTAGAATCAACACCTCAGTTAGCTATTGCTAATATGGTGAGCGCAGGCTTTGTAAACTACTTATTGTGGCTGTGGCATGGCGCAGATGGCTATGACATCACCAACACAGCGGGGTACGAAGTAATCGAATATCAATCAACTTTCAGTCGAATGGAAACAACAACACTCAATGACACAACCAATTAAATATATCGTACACGACAACGTAGTGTATGAAGAAAAAAGCACACCGTTTATCACCAGTTTTATACCCCAAACTGTTAAAATACTCAAACCGCAACCCTTGTGGCACGGCCCTAAGATCCCTTGGGAGATGTGGCGTAAGCTCACAGCATGGTGCCAAGTCACACAAACAAAGTTTGGCTCCGAAGCACTAGCATACTTGTTCTTTGATTCTAACACAAGTGAATGGGCTACGTGGTTCCTTCCTCAGATCACACAAGGTATGACCGTCAAAGCGGACACAAAAAACCCTCAATTTAAGATTCAGCGTAAGAACTATTGTGACCTTCAATTCGGAACACTACACCACCACTGTACATCGGGAGCTTTTGCTTCAGGTACAGATAAAGATGATGAAGTAGACCGTGACGGATTTCACTTCACTATCGGTAATCTAGGAGAAAAAGAGCACAGTGTTCACTTTCGTTTCTCATTAGGTGGTATCGTTACGGAACACCCAGCACATGAATGGGTAGAGCCGTGTACGAATTTAGCTCACCTACCTGCAAACATACAAAAAGTTGCCCATGAGTTAATGGTTAAGTCGCCCATAGAGGATTTATCAGAGTTCCCGTTCAAAGACGAGCTCAAAAATATAACAAAACCAGTCCCACGGGCAGGCCCACGGCCAACTACACATACCCCATACGACTACGCGTTACACCAGACTAAACTGGGGTGGGAAAACTTAGGCTACGATCCAGCATACCCAAAACAACATCGAAATTTACTAACGGAATTAGAGAATTGGACTCTAGGTACTGTATTAAAGCACCTACCAGTGCTAGAAAAAGCATCAGTTATTTCAGAGGTACAGGACTATATTGACTGCTGGTTGGCGGAAGGTCAGCTTACCGTAAATACCGACAAAATGGAGAGGTTAGATGAGGTTGAGGTTTGCCTAAATCGGTCTAATTACTCTTCATCTTCAGAATATTTAAAGTTCCGTGAAGAGATAATGGAGATATGTCTGTTTGCATTGGATTACCAGAAATTGGGTGAACTTGATTCAATTAGATCAGTCAAAACCCGAGACAGAATTGAGTCATGGGCTGTCGCTTCTTTACAAAAAATTATCGAACATGAACGAAACAAGCCTCAGTAAGTACCTGATTAAACACTTCCGAGTAATGGGAGCCTTCGTCCAGCGGCTAGAAGTAACTACTGGAGCGGGGGTTCCCGACTTAGCTGTCGTACTAAAAGGTAAGACACACTGGGTTGAGTTAAAATGGAACACAAAACACATCCGATCAGTACAGTTTGTTTGGGGTGCTAAGGCACATAACGCAGGTGCACTTGTAAATTACGTAGTAGGTAGGGAAAAAACCATAGAGCTATACAACATTGTTGATGCTGTACCTATGACTAACACTTTTAAAGTAACAACACTAATAAACGTATTCGACAAAACTCCTGCGGGAGTAGAGAAACTATTAGATTCACTACAAACATAACTTTCCGCGTACTAATCTATCTTGGCGCAAGGCTCCTTGTGGTCTCTACTACACAAGGTTTGGACGAGTCCCTGCACGAACAACAGCAGATCTAGGTACCTGACGATATGTTAATGAAGGTTCCTTAACGGGAAACGGATAACCTCTGCATAATTGAGACGACAGACTAAGCTTCACGATAACACTCCACATCCTTATACCTCTCTTCTGGTGCACCAGAAGAGAATCAATTTATATGCAAATACCACTATTCGAACCAACAAGCCTCTGGCGACCACCAGCGAGCTTTCCAACTCTTGACCCTGTTATCGCCTTGGACGTGGAAACACGAGACCCCCACCTTCTTACAACTGGCCCCAGTTTTAAGAGGGGGGAGGGAGAGGTAATCGGCATAGCACTAGCAGACAAAAATCATCAAATATATCTGCCGATTGCCCACCAAGGCGGTGACAACCTAGATAAACGACTTGTTATTAGTTACGTGCAACACGTACTAAGAGACGCAACAGAAGTAATCATGGCTAATGCGTTGTACGACCTCGGCTGGCTTGACACACTAGGGTTAGGTGTGTCGGGCTCAGTCCGAGACGTACAAGTAGCCGAAGCACTATTAGATGAAGAACGGTATTCATATTCACTCGATAACCTTGCTAACGACTACCTCGGTAAAGGCAAGGCGGAAGGAGATCTTAACAAAGCTGCCAGAGCATTTCAGTTGGCAAACAAAGACTTCGATCCTAAGTCAGACATGTGGCGGCTTCCCGCAAGACATGTCGGACATTACGCGGAGTGTGACGCTCGATATACTTACGACATCTATGTCAAGCAGATACCCAAGCTTCAGGCTGAGAATCTCTGGAAGGTATGGGACTTGGAATGCGAGGTAACAAAAGCCCTTCAGTACATGACTAAGAAGGGTGTTCCTGTAGACCAAAAAGCAGCAGAACAACTAAGAGACGAAATGTGGGCTGAAGAAAAAAAGCTCTCATCACAATTTGAAGGTGTAGACATCTGGTCTACAGACCAACTTGCCAAATATTTAATCAAGAATGACATATCTATCCCAAAAACAGCTAAAGGAAATTATTCAGTCACAAAAGATTTCCTCTCAAACTCCACAGAACCACTCTGTAGATCTCTCAATGATCTACGCGGCCTTAACAGACTTAGAAAAGTCTTTGTTCAAGATACCGCTCTTAACGGAACTTACAAAGGTAGAATACACGCAGGTTTTAGGCAAACTACATCAGATGAAGGTGGAACTAGATCGGGTCGTTTATCCTCATCTAAACCAAACATGCAACAAGTCCCTAAGCGAAGCAGTTGGGGTAAGCGCATCCGATCCCTCTACGTTGCAGAACCTGACACTCTCTGGTGTAAAGCGGATTACAGCTCTCAAGAACCGAGGCTCCAAGTTCATTACGCCTTGCTCGAGGGGCTTCCCAAAGCTCAAGAGGCGGCTGAGGCGTTTCGTAAGGGGGTAAAGTTGTATACGTTCTTCGAAGAGCTCACAGGGCTTCCTTACGACACATGTAAGATGCTCTGCTTAGGTATCGGTTACGGTATGGGTAAAGCTAAGATGGCAGAAACTCTCGGTATATCTCTTGATGAGTGTGCTAACATTCTGGAAAGCTTCAATACCAAGGCTCCGTTCTTACGTAAACTGTTTGATCGAACCATGGGTGTTGCAAGTGACCGAGGATACATCAACACCATTCTTGGCCGAAGGGCACACTTCAACCAGTGGACAGCAGGTTTTGGTAGCCCCGTGTTTTCTACAAAGCAGGCGGCAATCAAAGACTCAGAAAACGGAAGGTGTGAGCGTGCGTTTACGTCAAAAGCTCTTAACAGATTGATTCAAGGCTCAGCAGCAGACCAAAGCAAATTGGCTCTTGTAGAATGTTATAAGGCTGGCTTTGATATCCGACTTCCCGTACACGACGAGATCAACGCAATGGTGCAGAACGAAAAACAAGCAAAAGAGTTAGCGGAAATCATGGAACATGTCATCGAATTAAAAGTACCCACTGTGGCCGACTTAGATGTAGGCCCTAGCTGGTGCTAACACAAACACAATTATGCAAACAGACACACTAATACAAATAAACGAACTAGGTAAACAACTTGAGGCGTTAATCAAGAAAAACACGGACGCCTTAGATCAGATCAGTGCTCGTAAGGGTATAATCACCAAAATACAAGATGAAATTCTACCTGAGCTGATGGATGAAGGAGGTATCGAAGAAATTACACTACAATCAGGAAGTAAGATTCAAGCTTTCGACTTTGTTGCTGCCCGACTAAAAGATCATAACACAGCATTCGAATGGCTCCGCAGCACACAGAACGAAGGTATTATCAAGAATGTGATTAAAGTCTCATTAGGGCGAGGTGAAGATCAACTGGCTCATCAAGTAAAAGAAACCCTAACATCTCAAGGTGCGTCGTTTAGTGAATCAGAAACAATTCATCATTCTACGTTGACAGCCTTTGTTAAAGAATCTCTAAAGAACCCCGAACTTTCAGAAACCATCCCAAAAGAAGCGTTTGGTGTGTATGAAGCACGACGAGTAATTTTCAAGTAATCTTTCCGACTTCTCGGAAGAATCAAAGAACCAAAGAAACAAAGAAACAAAGAACCAAAGAATATGGCATACGATCCAACAAAACACGAAGCACTCGGCACGGCTGAGCTAGATGCAACTTCAGGGCTCCCTCTGATTAATCTACTTCAACAGCTTAGTCCTCAACTCAATGCAAACAAAGAAAAGTACATCGAAAATTCAAAAGTCGGTGATCTCTTCTTTGCTCCAACAAGTGAAATCCTTCCTCAACCCATCAAATTCACCCCTACGGCATTCCGTACTCTCTATGTAGAGTGGGTTCCTAAGTCTGACGGTGGTGGTATTGCAGGAATGCACCCCTTGTCTATTGTTACACATCCTTCTTATGAAAAAGATCGTGTACGACAATACGATGAGTGGCTTGGAAGCAACGAGCTAAAGAAGACTACTTACATCCTTGGGCTCATGGAGCTTAATGGTGAGTACGTAGAATCAATGATTGCCCTTTCGTCCACTGGGCAAAAGGTCTCTCGTCTTCTACAAAAAAGCATCCGAGCCTTCCGTTACACAGGAGAACACGAAAAAGTAGTTCCTGCGGTATTCGCTCAATCTTGGGAGCTGTCTTCCGCGTACAACGAAAACAAATCAGGTGAGGGTTACTACTCTATGAAGTTCAGTAACCCAACGGCCCTTGATTTCGATACAGACGAAGACTTACTCAACTTGTGCGGAGAGACAGCAGAAAAAGCTGACTTGACATTACCCTCATCCACTCCAGTAAAATCTCTTGCTGTTGTAGATGACACTGATGTCCCCTACTAAAAATAAGTAACACCTCGCTGGTATACCGAGTAGCGTATACCCCTTTTTATGAACGAGTACCCAATACCACATTTAGCAGAAAAGTTTATGGCCTTGTTTAAAGGTAACACATCCGTTTATGGTGTGTCTACTCTAACTGGAACCGTAGGTTCCGACGGGAAACACGAAGCCCAGTCATGGCTTAAACACGAACCAACGACAAGTAAGATCTGGGAAGCCCACTTACTTGGACGCCAATCAATCGGACAAGTGCCCATCACTGTAGAGGGCACCATTAAATGGGCCGCTTTCGACGTAGATGAGTACAAAGACCTCGGAGTCAAAGACATGTTAGGTCTAATTCTAACACACAACCTACCAATCATCCTCTGCCGATCCAAATCAGGCGGAGCCCATGGTTACGTATTTTTCAAAGAACCAGTTCAAGCAGCAGCCGTACGTATCAAACTCCAAGAATTTGCTACGTTCTTCGGTCAAGGTGGCTGCGAAATATTCCCAAAACAGGACAAACTCGGCACCAGTAACAACGGTGACGTAATGTACGGTAACTGGTTAAACATGCCGTACGATGGACCAATGAGCCTACGCTATGCGCTAAACGAGCATGAGCAGGCTCTCACGTCCCATGAGTTTGTAGATTTCGCAGAAAGTCGTCAAGTAACTGAGAAAGAGTTCCTTGGGTTCAAGCTTCCTAGAAACGAAGTAGTGGACATGGAAGACGGTCCCCCGTGCCTAAATCACTTGTGGTCTGAGAAGACTCACATGAAGGGTGGTCGGAACACACTGTTGTTTAACACAGCCGTGTACCTCAAGAAACGGTTCCCTGACGCCACCAAAGAAGAGACGCGGGTAAAGCTTGCTACATGGAACGTTAAACTCAAGGAGCCCCTTGCCGAAAAAGAGCTAGAGGCCACTGTACTCAAGTCCACAAAGAACCGAGAATACCAGTACCAATGCGGTAACCCTGTCTTAAAGAATCACTGTAACTCACACGTATGTTGTAACTGCCTGTACGGTATTGATGGAGACGAAAACGCTTTCGACCCCAACAACAAAACACTGATTCAATTACTCACAGAGCCACCCCTGTTCTTTATAGACTACAAACAGACGCAGCTAACCATTTCCAAGGAAGAACTGTGGAGCTACGACAAGGTTCGACAAGCTTGCATGGTTCAAAGCCGACACATCCCACCAAAGATGGATCAGGAACACTGGCTCAACTTGGTCAACGGTTACCTTCAATCCTGTACTGTTATCGACATCCCACCTGAAGCAACACCCGTAGGTCAGTTAACCGAATTGCTACAGCACTGGAAGAAATCAGCAGCCGAGGATCCGAAGCTACTCATCAACAGACAACCTGTAACAAACAAAGCAAAAGAGCTTATCTTTCGTATTGCTGATCTCAAAAGTATGCTGAAAACACACCAGTTTACAGCCTTGCCTATGAACAAGCTTGTAGAAGCATTACGCACAGACCTACAGGCCGAGAGCCGCCAAACCACCATCGACGGAAAGTCCGTTCGTGTGTGGATAATATCAGACAAAAAATTAACCGTAGCAGAAGAAATCAACATCAACACCATCCAACAAGAAAAGGAAAACTTCTAATGGGAAAGTATATAAAAAAAACAAAACGAAAAGACGGAGACAAACCCCTGAAACAACGAAGCGTGTACAGGGGGTCTAAAGAAGAAGAACTAACTAAATTTAAACGAGACGTAAAAGAAGCACACGCAAGATTCTTTCAACTACGAGGAATTGACCCCAGCACCCTAAAATAACATGACCGAACCCACCATATACGTAGCAAGCGCAGGCACAGGTAAAACAACAGCACTAATGGATGAGCTAGAAATAGCCCTCAAAAAGACAACACCCAACACTGTAATATACACCACTTTCACTAACGCAGGAGCCACCGAAGCTTCTCAACGAGCAATGGCTCGGTTCCCTGAGCACAATGAATCAATGTTTCGGTTCTTCAGGACGCTTCACTCAATCGCATATCGCTCAATACCTAATCGTAAAATGATGAGTATGGGTGACTACATTGAGTTAGGTAAGGAACTAGGTTTATTCATCAACGCTAAACGAGCAATGAGCTCGGTAGACGGTACCGTGGGATCTGAGTTCAGTCTCGGAGACAAGCTACTACACCTTGATTCACTGAAACGGCTAAAGCGGTGCTCTTGGGAAGAGATTAAAACACAGCAGGAGAACTCACACTTCTCTGCTCAAGACATTGAAACGTTCTCTGACAACTACAGAGCGTTTCGTAAGAAGCAGCGTGTGTATGATTTCACAGATCAACTCGAGCTCTTGCTCGAACAGCTTCAATCTGGAGAATGGTTCCAACGAATCACTCACCTCTTTGTAGATGAAGCACAGGATTTATCAAACTTGCAGTGGGCTATTATCGAAGAGTTCTCAAAGCTGGCCGACAAAGTAATCATTGCTGGTGACGACAAGCAAGCAATCTATGGCTTCTCTGGTGGTGAGCCCAACTCCTTAATCAACCGCAAGGGTGAACGACGAATCCTTGAAACCTCCTACCGACTACCCAAAAAGCTACTAAAGTTCAGTGAGACTGTAGCTGAGCGTATCCAGCAAAAACAAGATTACATCTGTATCAGCCCTAATGAGGGTGGTGACGTTTCGTATGTGTGGGGTTTATCGGAACTAGACCTAAGCAGCGGCACATGGATGATCCTTGTCCGTAACCGAAAGTTCCTAGACTACTTTGAGTACGAGCTCGACCGTCTTTCAATAAACTACACCTCTGCTTCTGGTAACTCCACTGTAGACCCTGACTTAATTGAGTGTATCCTACAATGGAACCAAATGATCCTTGGATACCCGATTGAGGGTAGAGTTATCAAGATGATCTACACTAAGTTCTTGCGGGGTTCAGACACCGTAAAGCGTGGTTTCAAAGCTGGTATCCAATTTATTGAAGACGACGAAGGGTTTACTCTACGAGACTTACAGAACGACCACGGTCTTGTAGCCGACGGACCATGGTCTAGTGTGTTTGCACTACCCGAGCAAACCTTGGAAACCGTCAAACGGTTAGAAGACGCTGGCGAACTAGAAGAAAAACCCCGAATCCACTTAGCAACCATTCACGGTGTAAAAGGCAAGGAAGCGGACAATGTGGTCGTTCTGCCTGACATGGCTCCAATGACCCACAAGAACTTCGCAAACAACCCTGACGACGAACACCGTGTGTTCTATGTAGCCGTTACACGGGCTCGTAGCAAACTATTCCTTCATCAACCAATAACAGACATGTTTTACCCACTATGAAACACGACCCAGTAAATAACCCAGTACATTACACACAGCACCCATCAGGTGTGGAGTGTATTGAGATAACCGAGCACATGAACTTTAACATAGGTAACGCTATGAAATACCTGTGGCGTCATGGGTTGAAGTCATGGTCGTCCTCACAAGAAGACCTAAAGAAAGCTGTGTTCTATATCAATAGGGAAATAGCTCGGACAGAGACCCCACTTACACAAAAACCTAACTCACTACCAAATAACGACTAACAAAATATGACCCCACTTGCATCACAGCAATAAGAGCTAATGTGGTATACTTTAATTATATAGAGTATCAATGACTTACGTAATATGACCCCGTTAACCCCGCTTTTACTCAGAAAGAAAGACCTTTTTCTAAAATTGAGTTTATTCTATAGAAAAAGTGGGGTCAATGGGGTCATATTACATAAGTCGTTGATAAGAGTATAAGCTAAGTTAACCCCAGTGCACCTAAATATTGCGTTTATTGCTGAAAGTAGTGGGGTCAAACACACAATATGACACGAAAAGACTTCATAACACTAGCTAACATCATTGTTGAACAACACAAACTTAGCGAAGCACGAATTAACGACTTGATTCTTCCTGCAATTGTTCAGATAAAAGCAAAGCACCCAAACTTTGATCCAATCAAATTCGAAAAGTACATACTAAGTAAAATATAATGCTCACAAAACTCCCCCCCTTCACGCACCAACAACACGCATACGACAGGTATAAAAACGAACCATACGGAGCGTTGTTCTGTGAGATGGGTACTGGTAAGACAAAGATCTCGCTAGACATCATGCTCAACTCAAGTGAAGAGGGGGCGTTAATCTTAGCCCCAAACGGTCTCCACTTAAACTGGTTCCACAAGGAAGTACCGACTCACGCACACCCCAGCAAGACTCCTTTAATGTATTGCTGGAACGGCAAACCCACCAGTAAAAAGGCTCAACTTGCTCTAAAAGCATTTCTAGCGGCAGAACATCCGTTTAAAATGTTCCTGATGAACGTTGAAGCAATTCGTACGGCAACAGGCTTCAAACCCGCTGAAGCCTTCCTGAAGTCCCTGAAGAGCTCGCACATCCTTATTGATGAATCTACCTGTATCAAGAATCCAACGGCCAAGCAGACCCGCTTAGCCATGAAGCTGGCCAAGCTAGCGACACGAAAGTGGGTTCTAAACGGAACACCCATCACACAAGGCCCATTAGACCTGTTTTCTCAATGCAAATTCCTTGATCCCAAAGCCATACCTTATTCATCTTACACAGCATTCAAGGCAACCTTTGCAATGGAAGAGCGTGTCACGTTTCAAAACAGAACGTACAACAAGATCATAGGCTACAAAAACATTGAGCGACTGACTGAAGAGATCAAACCCTTCAGTTTAAAGTTGGATAAAGCTGACTGCTTAGACCTCCCAACAAAGACCTTCGTTGACCGCCTCGTAGAACTGACCCCCGCCCAGCGTAATGTGTACAAGACCATGAAAGACTTGTGCATAGCTCAGATGGACGACGGAACCATAGTCACAGCACAGGAAGCCATTACACGACTGCTCAGGCTCCACCAGATCCTCACAGGGTTCTTGATTGATGAGTTCGATGTAGTCCATGACATACCCAACAATAGGATGGCTGCCTTGCTGTCTATAGCGGAGCAAAGCAAACCCTTAGTGATCTTCTGTGCGTACCGACACAACGTCACAGCGGTCAAACGAGAGCTCAGCAAAGTGTACGGAGAAGAATCAGTAGTCACGTATGACGGAGGCACTACTAAGAAGGACAGAGTGCTTGCTGTAGAACGATTCCAGAGCGGAAACGCAAGCTTCTTTGTGGGCACCTCAGCGGCTGCTAAAGGAATCACACTACACAAAGCTCACACTATGGTGTACTACAGCTTAAACTACGACTCAGGTACAAGGATGCAGTCACAGGATCGAATCCACCGAATTGGGCAGACACAACCCTGTACCTACATTGATTTAATCACACCTGACACAATAGATCAACAGATTCAACAAGCCCTACAGATGAAGAAAGACATCTCAACTATGGTATTAGACGACTTGCGTGCCCTTTTATAGCCAAAATCGACCCTAAACAGGGCTGTGTGTACGGGATATCAGTAGCTGCGTGTCAAACACCGCTACTGAATCATTGGAAGCAGATGTGTTAAGAAAAATAGCACACCCATTAGCAAGAAACCCCGCTCGTGCGTATATGCTATAAGTTTTGGTAATGTGCATCAGGTTTGTACCCTTAGTCATGGCCACAGTGTCCGTAAAGATAAGGTCTGATCCGTCTTTCAAAGACGAGATATCAAACTCCACATCAAACCATGAAGTACCGTTTTGTGCTTGAGCGTCAAAAGACAACTCAACAACAAAAGCGTCACCGTTTTTCTGTGGGTACATGACATCATCCGTCCAAAAAGAACCTGAAGAAAGAGGGGTGCTTACTACATCCTGAGCGGCTCCAATCTTATTGATGGTTAATTGTACTCGAGCGTTGTTCACAGCCAAACGACTAGCCGTAGTGTACTGGGAATCAGCATGAAGTTCCCACCCCGTCACCTGTGGCTTAGCCTCAAGTGCTGTAATACGGGTATCGTGAGTCCCCTGAACCAGACTTATCGCATCTGTCTTGTTGTCTACGTAAGATTTAACACCCGCGCTGGTGACCATCTTAATACTGGCCGAAGTAGGTGCTGCATCGGAGTTAATAACATTACCCAGAGCCGCTGAGATTTGTTCTTTTGTGTAAGGTAGTGTAAAAGTTGGTTCACTCATAATTATCTTTCAATGTCCGCAGTAACAGTGAAGACTTGATCGTCTTCACTATAATCAATAGTGGAATTGATCTCATCTGTGTCTGCAAGGATGTCAATAAGCTTTGTAGAATTGCCATCCATCTCAACTCTAATCTCTTGTACCGTAGGGATGTCAGCAATGTTGGATATTAGTATAGAGTCTCGCCAAACAGCGTCCAAGCCGTAACCGCT